>Ga0209808_1001412_pt1 | contig 12332 bp, 10 predicted proteins | sample GraSoiAngelo_157_FD_186171 | JGI IMG/M metagenome (GOLD analysis project Ga0209808, IMG submission 186171) | Grasslands soil microbial communities from the Angelo Coastal Reserve, California, USA - 14_1009_16_20cm (SPAdes) (version 2) | ecosystem: Environmental > Terrestrial > Soil > Grasslands ...
TGGTGTTCCGCCTGATCCCCGCGCGGACTTTTAAGTGCTTTGCGGTTAATCGTAACCACTTGATTCTCTTGGCTATTCCACCCCCTCCAGAGGTCCCACTGTGTAAGGCTCTGTGTAAGTTTCGGCCAAGCGGTCGGAGTGGTTGACGCCTTTTGCTGGCCAAAAGATTGCGCCACCGTGCATGGGGAACCAACGCGGAAAACCGTGCGTCGCGGGGTAGCGCTCCCCAACGGAGAAAGCTCGCCACCGAGATCTCCGCCGCGCGTCCCCAGTTCCGCTGCAGGAGTCGCCGAGTTCTGAACCCCGTTCGCTCGTCGCCGACGCCGCGCGCGGGCCAACCTTTGCAAGGCACCGCGTCCCGCGAGCCGCCGAAGGCCGCACCGGGTGCGGTTGGCGGGGCGGCATGCGACCGCACTACACCCCTTGCGTAGCCGCGGATCTCTGCACGGCCGCTGCGGCGGTCCGGATCACGTCGAGTACTTGTTTGGGGTGGGAGAGCATAGGCACGTGGCTGCTCTTCATCTCGACGGTCGTGGCGCCCATGCGCTTCGCGGCGAACTTCATCACGCGACCTCACTTCGGCAGCGGCGAGAAGTGCGCGCTCACGATCTTCCAGTCGCGGCCGCGCCTCGCGTAGACGTAGGTGCTGCGCCCGTACGCGGTCGTCGGCGTGCCGCCGCCCTTCGGGCGCACGGTGAACGCGTCGTACCCGTTGAAGACGCCGGCATCGTCGCCGAAGGCACGGTACGACCCTTGATGATAGACGAGCGACGCCCCTTCGCCCATTCCCATAGACGCCTGCAGGTACGCGAGGAAGCTCGGCTTGTCGTCGAAGCGGTACGCGGCATGATCGAACACCTCGAGGTCGTCGTCGAGCGCGGCGACGAACGGGCCCGGGTCACCCTCGTTGAGGGCGGCGACGAACTTCTCGGTGAGGGTGCGGATATCGTCCACTGCGGCCATGTGTCTCTCCTCTCGAGCAGGGGGATGGCGCTTTGGCGGAGCAAGGCACGTGCCGCGGCGACCGTCGCCGGATCGCCCCGGCGGAGGCTCGAGCTAACCGGGAAGGAGACTCGAGAATAGGATGCCGAACTCGGCAATCGTGCCGACGTGTTCGGCACCGGGCCACAGTGCGCGGCGAGCATCGCACGTTTTCGTCACGAAGACGATCGACACCGACGGCGTGAAACCGTCGAGAAGCTCGGCATCAAGGGTACGGTCACCGTCGAATAGGCGGGCACGCTGAGAAGCGGGTTTCGCAGCGGGCGTTCCGTTTCAACAAGATCGCCGGTCCGCGATTCACGATGCGCTGTGGACCTGCCTCCAGTGCTCGTACGTCCGATTCACGACCGCGAACACGAACGCCGTCGACCAGGCGACCAGCAGGATGCCGGTGAGGCCTTCGATCCCTGCGAGCACCCGCCACCCAGGCCCGACGACGACGTCGCCGAATCCGATCGTGGTGTAGGTGGCGAGGGAGAAGTACAGCGCCGTGTCCACGTTCGGCAGCTCCTGCGCGCGCCAGAAGACGACGGCCCAGAGGCCGACCTGGACCAGATGTAGCAGGACGATGCCGACGAAGAGGCGGAGGAGGAGCGCGACGCGAAGGTACGTGCTCCGGGACTCGAGGACCCGACGGACGCGCGAGAGCCAGCGTATGAGCACCAGCATGCCCAGGCTCTGGACGGTCACGCATGTTGCCAGGAGCGCGACGGCGAGCAGGACGAGACGCACGTAGTCCATCTCCTCACGTGCGGGCCCGGTCGACTACGACGTCTCCCAGCCGCCGCCGAGCGCCTTGTAGAGGCTCACGACCGCGATGAGCTGATCGCGCTGGGTCTGTGCGAGGGCGTTCTCTGCCGGATAAAGCAGCTGCAAGGCGTCCAGCACCTCGATGTAATTCGACAGGCCCGTCTCGTACCGCGCGAGCGACAGCCGCACGGCGTCCTGGAGCGCGGCCACCTGCGCCTCCTGCGCCGTCCGCTGCTCGGCGAGCCGCGCTTCCGCCGCCAGCGCGTCCGCGACCTCGCGGAACGCCTCGACGATCGTCGCGCGGTACTGGGCGATCGTCTCGTCCCAGAACGCCTGCTGCGCCCGGTACGACTCGATCAGCCGGCCCCCCTGGAAGAGGGGTCCGCTCACGTTCGCAGCGATGTTCCAGACGCTCGCGCCGTTCTTGAAGACGTTGCCGATCTTCGACCCCGCATTGCCGTACATCGTGGAGAGCCCGATGGTGGGAAAGAAGTTCGCGACCGCCACCCCGATCTCGGCGTTAGCGTTGATCATGTTCTGCTCCGCTTGCCGGATGTCGGGTCGTCGCCGGAGGAGATCGGTCGTCAGTCCCGGCGGTGTGACGGGCGTCGCCTGGTCGACGAGGGAGCGGCATGCCGCGGTCGACCGGCCCCGGGTTCGCGCCGAGGAGCACGCTGAGCGCGTCCTCCTGCTGCGTGATCTGGCGCTCGAGGATAGCGACGGTCGCGATGCTCGACTGCAGGTTCGCCTCGGCACGCGACGTCGAGATCTTGGTGTCCGTACCGCCGACGTACCGCCGCGTGAAGACGTCGAGCGTGCGCCGATAGGTCTCCGCGCTGTCGAGCGCGATCGCGAGCTCGCGATCGAGCTCGAGGAGCGTGAAATAGTTCGTCCCCACGTCGCTCACGAGGGTCACCACGACACCCCGGCGGGCCTCCTCGGTGGCCAGGAACTGCGCGCGTGCGGCCTCGGTCGCGCGGCGGATGCGGCCCCAGACGTCGATCTCCCATGCCACGTTGAGCACCCCCTGGAAGGTATTGAAGGTCGTGCTGGGAAAGGTCGGGGTGAAAAAGATCTTCTGGCGCTCCGCCGACCCCTGATATCCGACGTGCGGATAGAGGTCCGAGGCGGCGACGCCGACCTGCGCCCGTGCCTCCTCGATGCGCGCGACGGCGCTCTGGAGGTCGTAGTTGCCCGCGAGCGCCCCGCGCACGAGGTCCTGGAGGGTCGGGTCGCCGAACACCTGCCACCACGGGAGGTCCGCGAACGAGGCCGCCTCCGCCGGGCCGATCCGGCCGCGGAAATCCTCCGGCGTCTCGACAGGCGGTCGCCGGTACTGCGGCCCGACCTCGAGACGCCAGAGCCGGCCGAGGAGGCCCCGCGGCTCGGCCGTTGGCGCGCAGCCCGCGAAGAGGACCACCGCGGCCACGGCGGCGCGTGCGCTGCGCATCATGCGCTGACGTGCTCCTGCGCGGGCACCGCACCCGGCGCTCTCGGGCGGGCCTCGACACGCCGCGGCGACCAGCGCTGAGACACGCGCTCGACGACGACGAAGAGCACGGGGACGAGGAAGATCGCGATGCCGGTCGAGAACAGCATGCCGGTGATGGTGACCGTCCCGATCAGCTGTCGCGCCACGGCGCCCGCGCCGAGCGCGTTCCAGAGCGGCATCAGGCCGAAGATGAACGCGAACGACGTCATGAGGATCGGCCGGAGCCGCCGGCGCGCGCCGTTCAGGGCGGCGTCGACGAGCGACGCGCCCTTCTCGAGCTCTGCCTTCGCGTACTCGACGATCAGGATCGCGTTCTTCGCCGAGAGCCCGATCAGCATGATGAGCCCGATCTGCGCGTACACGTTGTTGTCGAGCCGCCGCATCCAGAGCCCGACGAACGCGCCCACGACCGCGACCGGCGTGCTGAGCAGCACGCTGAAGGGCAGCGACCAGCTCTGGTAGAGCGCCGCCAGGATCAGGAACACGAGGATCAGCGACAGGGCGAACACGCCGAGGCCGCTCCCCGCGATCGACTCCTGGTAGCTCATGCCGTTCCAGGCGTACCCCATGTCGCGCGGCAGGACCTGGTTTGCGACGGCCGCGACGGCGGCCATCGCCTGCCCGGTGCTGTAGCCCGGCGCCGGCACGGCGAAGATCTCGACGCCGCGATACTCGTTGAACCGCGTCACGAATTCGGGGCCCGACGACTTCCTGAGGTCGACGAGCGTCGAGAGCGGCACCATGTCGCCGTTCGCATTGCGCACATAGAAGAGGCCGATGTCGGACGGATCGGTGCGGTACTGCGGCTCCGCCTCGAGAAACACCCGCCAGACGCGCCCAAAGCGATTGAACTGGTTCACGAAGTTGCCGCCGAGGAGAGCCTGGAGTGTCCCGTACACGTCGCGGATCGGCACGCCGAGCTTCAAGACTCGATCTTCGTCGACGTGAGCGAAGAGCTGCGGCGCGGCGGGCGTGAACGTCGTGTTCAAGAACGCGATCTCGGGCCGATTGCGCAGCTCGGCCATGAAGCGTTGCGCGTTCTGCCAGAGGTAGTCGACGCTGTTGCCGACGCGATCCTGGATGAAGAAGTCGACGCCGCCGGCCTGGCCGACGCCCGGGATGGCGGGCGGGAGGAGCGCAACCGCCTGCGCGTCGGGGAGCGCCGCGAGCTTCGCGTTCAGGGCGGCGACGACGGCGTCCGCCTGGAGCGCCGGCGTCGCGCGTTCGTCGTAGGGAGCGAGCTGTACGAAGGCGAGGCCGCTTCGCGGACTGCTCGTCTGCGAGAGGATGCTGAACCCCGACACCGAGTTGATGTAGTGGACGCCGGGCTGCTCCTTCAGGATCGCGTCGACCTTCCGCATGACGGCGTTTGTCCGCTGAAGCGAGGCGGCCTCGGGGAGCTGGACGTTGACCAGGAAGTAGCCCTGGTCTTCCTGCGGCATGAATGACCGCGGCAGGATCTTCCCGAGACCGACGGCGAAGGCCGCGAAGGCGGCGAGGACGAGGAGCGACAGGCCGGCCTTCCGGATGAGCGCGTGAGAGCCCCGGACGTACCCCTCCTGCGCCGACGTGAAGACGCGATCGAACGCGGCGAAGAAACGGCCAAGGAGTCCGCGCGGCGCGTCCTTCGCTCGCGGCCGGAGAATCAGCGCGCACTGCGCGGGCTTGTAGGTGAGCGCGTTGACCATCGAGAGGAGGACGGAGAACGCGATGGTGAGAGCGAACTGCCGGTAGAGCGATCCGGTGATGCCGAGGATGAAGCCCGCCGGGATGAAGACACTCGAGAGCACGAGCGCGATGCCGACGAGCGCGCCGCCCACCTCGTCCATGGCGGCGATCGCGGCGTCGTGCGGCGTGAGGCCCTCGTCGATCTTCGCCTGCACGGCCTCCACGACGACGATCGCGTCGTCCACGACGAGTCCGACCGCCAGAACGAGGCCGAGGAGCGAGAGCGTGTTGATCGTGAAGCCGAGCATCGGGAAGAAGAGGAAGGTGCCGACCAGGGACACCGGGATGGTCTGGATCGGGACCCACGTCGCCCGAAAGCTCCCGAGGAAGACGAACACGACCAGGAGGACGAGCCCGATCGCCTCGGCCAGGGTGATGAGGATCTCCTTCGCGCCCTCGGTCACGGGGATAGTCGTGTCGAGCGTCAGGTCGGTACGCATGTCCGAGGGAAAACGCTCCGCGAGGCGTGCCATGGCCGACTTCACGCGGTTGGCCACCTCGAGGGCGTTCGAGCCGGGGACCTGGTAGAGCGCGAACAGCGCCGCCGGCGCACCGTTGGTGTACGCCTGCATGTTGTAGTTCTCGCCGCCGAGCTCGATGCGGGCGACGTCCTTGAGACGGACGAACGACCCGTCGGCGTTGGCGCGGACGACGATGTCGCCGAACTCCTCGGCATTCATCAGGCGCCCGCGCGCGCGGACGGTGTACGTCAGCTGCTGTCCGGGCGGCACCGGCTCGCCGCCGATCTGGCCAGCGGGATTCACGACGTTCTGGGCCGCGATGGCGTTCACGAGGTCGGTGACCGTGAGGCCCATGTTGGCGATCGTGGCCGGCGACACCCACACCCGCATCGCATAGTTTGACGCGCCGAAGATGCGGACCTGGCCGATCCCGGGCACGCGGGCGAGCTCGTCCTGGACGTTGATCGCGAGGTAGTTCGACAGAAATGTCTGATCCCACGTGTGGTTCGGCGAGGTCATCGTGAAGACGAGCAACGGGAAGCCCGCGGTCTGGATCGTCGTGAGGCCATAGGCGTTCACCGCAGCGGGCAGGTTCGCCTGGGCTTGCGCGAGGCGGTTCTGCACCTGCACCTGGTCCATGTCGATGTTCGAGTCGACGTCGAACGACACCTGGAACGTCATCGTGCCGTCGTTCGCGGAAATCGCCTGCATGTAGATCATGCGCTTCGCGCCGTTCACCTGCTCGTCGATCGGGGTGGCGACGGACTGCTCGACAGTGAGCGCGTCGGCGCCGGTGTACGTCGCGGTGGTCTGGATCTGGCGCGGCGCGATCTCGGGGAACTGCGCGATCGGCAGGCGGAAGATCATGACGGCGCCGCCGATCATGGTCAGGATCGCGAGCACCTGCGCGACGATCGGGTGGTCGATGAAGAACCGCGACACGACGGCCTTATCCTTGCACGGGCGGCGCCGGTGCGGCCGGGACGGAGGTGTCCGGCTTCGGGCGCACGACGATCCCGTCCTTCACCTTCTGGAGGCCCTCGGTCACGACGCGTTCGTCGGGTTGAAGGCCGTCGTCGACGATCCAGAGCCCGTCCACCTCCTCGCCCGGTTTCACCGTGCGTAGGGCGACCTTGTCGTCCGCTCCGACGACGGCCACCTGGTACACGCCCTGGATCTCCTGCACCGCGCGTTGGGGGATCACGACGGCGCCCCGCCGCGTCTCCGTGGGAGCGCGGACCTTGGCGTACAGGCCCGGGCGGAGGACGGTGTCGGGGTTCGGGAAGAGGGCCTGCACCAGAATCGTCCCCGTCTGCTGATCGACCTGCCGGTTCGCGACGTAGAACCGGCCGGGATGGGGATACGTGCTGCCGTCGACGAGGATCAGCTGGAGCTCGGGCTCGTCCTTTGCCCGGCCCCTCTCCTGATGCTCCCGGATCCGATCCGCGTAGCGGAGGTATTCGCGCTCGGTGATCGGGAAGGTGACCTTCATCGGATCGACCTGGGAGACGTTCGTGAGCACGGTCGACGGGGTCACGAGGTCGCCGACCTGGACCGGCGCAATGCCGGCGATCCCCGCGATCGGCGAGTAGACCTTCGTCCATCCCACGTTGAGGCGCGCGTTCTCGACGGTCGCCTCGGCTCCCTTCACCTGAGCCTCGCTCGCCTGTGTCGCCTGGACGGCGTCGTCGAGTTCCTGCTTGGTCGCCGCGCCCTGCGCCGCGAGCGGCTTGTATTTCTCGACATTGAGCTGATTCTTCTTGAGGGTGGCCTGCTGCTGCGCGAGGTCGCCGAGGGTCTGGTCGAGCGCCGCCTTGTAGGGACGATCGTCGATCTCGAAGAGGAGTTGGTCCGCAGTCACGTACGCGCCGTCCTGGTAGTACTGCTTGAGCAGATACCCCTGCACGCGAGGCATGACCTGGGCGTTCACGAAGCCGACCGTCGTTCCCACCCACTCGCGGTAGATCGGCACGTCCTTCTGGACGGCGGCCGTCACGAGGACGTCGGGCGGCGGCGCCGAGGACTCGGCTCGCTTGCATGCGGTGCCGAGGGAGATCGCGAACGCAGTGAGCATCGCGGCACAGGGAAGCCGCCGTCCCCAGCGCAGGAGAGGAACGGAATGGCTCACCGGGATGCGTGACGTCGCGAGGCGCGCCATGTTCATCGAATCCGGTTGCCCTCGTGCCGCCGGATCAGCGCCAGTGGCGTGTCCATGTTCCCGTGGCGGTCGGTCGCGCTTGGCTTTTCCATGGTCCTGGGAGCGACACCCGCAATCGGCGTGCCTGCCGTCGGGCTTCGATGTCGAGGGTCCGCAATGAAGACAACGTGAGCGGTGCGTGCCGAAGCTCGGCACCCGTGCCGAGCCTCGGCAGCATCGCAGCCAGCCGAGGAACGCATCGTGCGCGTCATGCACCGGAGTTGCCCGGGGTTCACGGCGAGTCGCGCGGTACGCGTCGGCCGTGCCACCGCTGGAACAACGATCAGGGCGCGGCCGGCCGGATCCCTTCGGCGGCACGCGTCGCCACCGCGTAGCTCCGGGGGAAGCTTACGCCCCCGCTACGAGGCGTGACGCCCGCCAGCGGCCGGCGTGCACGTCGCCGGACGCGACGAAAAGAAGGCTTCGATCTCATCCTTTTGCGCCACGGCGTCTCTACGCCCGATCTCGATGAGCGGCCGCGTGTAGCTCGGATCGAACGCGAGGTAGCTCACGAAGTCCGCCCCGCGTTCCGGCGAGGCGCCGATCCCGCGCGTGAGATACCGGAGCGTCGCCGGCAACCTGCTGAATTGATCGGCCGCCAGAGCTCCGAGGTCGACGGACGGCCGGATGACGAGCAACGGGATCGAGCGGAGCCAGTGAGGGTGCTCGGCACGTCGCCGTTCTTCGATGAGCGTGAGGGTGTGATTGATGCGGATCAGGCGCTCTGCATCGCTGTCGAGCGCATCCATGAACGCCGCATTGAGCATCACGCCGGCGATATCGGCGATCGAGATGTCGCCTTGGTCGTGGCCCACGTAATTCACGTGTACGTTTGAGTCCCGGTCGGGCGAATGGCGCACGGAGATGGCGACGACTCTGTCGGCTCCGAGATGGATCGCCGGGCTGAGTGGCGTCGCCATGCCGACGCCGCCGTCGCCGTAGAACGCCCCCTCGACGAAGACCGGTCGGAACAGAATGGGAATGGAGGCCGAGGCCAGGACGTGATCGAGGCCGATCCTCGCCCGCCAGCCGAGCCGAGCGCTCCGGGTCCAGGGCTCGGGCGCGTCGTGTCCGTCGAAGAAGGTGACGGCGGTGCCGGTCGTGTAGCTCGTCGCGGACACGGCGAAGCCGTGCAAGATGTCGCTCGCGATGTGACGCGCGATCGCCTCGAAATCGATGTTCGCGATGAGAAACTCCCGAAGCGGCGTCGTATCGAGGAGGTGGTTCGAGCGCGCGTCCGGCTTCAGCAGGCCTCCCAACGTGAGATCGCGTAGCCAACGGGTTCCGATCGAGAAGAGCGAGACGGCATCGGTGCGCATCACCCGGTCGATCCGAAGCTCGCCCCAGAGCGCCGCGAGACCAGCACTCGCCTCCGCCATGCGATCCGCTCTCGACGCCAGGTAGGCCGCGTTGATCGCCCCCGCGGAGATCCCCGTGACCACGTCGAACGGCGGCCGATCTCCGAAACGCTCTCCCACGATCTCTGCCAGACCCTGCAACACCCCCGCCTGATACGCGCCGCGCGCTCCACCGCCGACCAACACCAATCCCGTTTTCGAGGCGGAGAGGTGAGCCGTGCCCAAGCTCGGGGACGGTCGTGTGTCCTTCCATCCGTGATCGCGGTGTCGTCGATCGGTGCGGATGCCCCACAGCCCCTCGATCGCGCTCATGGTGTCCTGCCTCACCCGCGCGTTCCGCAAGCGCCGTGCCGGCCTGTGCCGGTGGCATCCAGGGGACTCATCCACGAACACCGAGACCTTGGTCGGTGCCGATGCTCGACACACGTGCCGAATCTCGGCACCGAGTGTGCCGCTCACCGTCGGTCGAGCGGGAGGATCAGGCGGGCTTTTCGATCCCGAGTCGCTTCATCAGCGACTGGAGCGTCGTCCGCTTCATGCCGAGACGCGCGGCCGTACCCCGGGGGCCTCCCAGCACCCAGTTCGCCTGCTCGAGGGCACGCAGGATGTCGGCGCGGTCGATACCGCGGCCCGCCGTGTCATGGTGGCCAATCGGCGCGGGTCCCCGACGCCGCGCAAGGTCGTCGAGCGGCACCTCGAGCCTCCGGCCGCGCGAAAGGATCATCGCGCGCTCGATCAGGTTCGCGAGCTCGCGGATGTTCCCGGGCCACGTGTACCGACGGAGCGCGTCCAGCGTCTCGCTCGGGATGACCTCGACCCGGCGGTTCATGGGACGCGCGAACCGCTGGACGAAGTAGCTCACCAAGGCGGGAATGTCCTCGGGCCGCTCGCGGAGCGGCGGGGCTTGGATCGGGAACACGTTCAGCCGGTAGTAGAGATCGTCCCGGAACCGTTGCTCTTCCACCATCCGAAGGAGGTCGCGGTTCGTCGCGGCGATGAGGCGGACGTCGACCTTGATCGTCTTCGTACTGCCGATCCGCTCGAACTCCTGCTCCTGCAGGACGCGCAGCAGCTTCGGCTGAAGCTCGAGCGGGATCTCGCCGACCTCGTCGAGGAACAGCGTGCCGCCGTCGGCCACTTGGAAGCGGCCGATCTTCTGGGCGATGGCGCCGGTGAAGGCGCCCCGCTCGTGCCCGAAGAGCTCGCTCTCGAGGAGACCGGACGGAATCGCGGCGCAGTTGAGCTTCACGAACGTGCGGTCGCGGCGGTGGCTTCGGTCGTGGATGGCCCGCGCGAGCAGCTCCTTGCCCGTGCCCGTTTCGCCGAGAAGCAGGACCGTCGAATCGGTCGGTGCGACGATCTCCACCTGCTGGAGCGTCCGGCGCAGTGCGGGACTGTCGCCGATGATGTGCTCGAACGACTGCTCGTTCCGAATCTCGCTCTCGAGGTACAAGCGCTCTTCGGCGAGCTTGTCCTTGAGGCGCCCGATCTCACCGAACGCCATGGCGTTCTCGATCGCGACGGCCACGAGCTTCGCCACCTCGCCCATGAACTGGACCTCGGCGTCGGTGTACGTCGCACGGTCGCGCCGCGCGAATCCGAGTGTCCCGAGTCGCGTGTGAATGGTCGTGAGGGGCAGCACGCAGAAGCTTCCGATGCCGTCGTTCCGGATCATCGCCATCCGCTCGGGCCATCGCGTTTCAGCGCCGGTGTCCGAGACGATCAGCGGCTGCTGCGACTCGATCACGATCGCGTGCGGCGTCTCTTTCGCGACCATCTCCTCTCGGGGCACGAGCGCCGTGCTGCCGGTCTCCAGCATCGCGCCCCGCACGACGCCGCGCTCGTGGTCGTAACACGAGGCGCCGACGAAGTCGAAGCGCACGACCCGCTGCAGCTCGGCCGCCAGGCGGCCGAAGAGCTCCTCCGGCTCTCGACACGAGCTGATCGATTCGGCGACGGAAAGCAGCGCCTGGAATCGCGCCGCCAGGGTGGTGCCCTCGGTGGATTCGATGGCGTCTGACTCGGACGAGAGCTCGTCGTTCTTCGCCATCCTCAGCGACGATACGCCGTCCGCTCGCGGGACGGGCGATGCCATCTGACTAATAGTGGACCAGGCGTGCCCAGTCGAGCGGAGTGGCGCTTCCGATCCGCCCGAGGCTGTGAAGTCCCGTGGCATACGCGGCGACTAGCGGGCGCGCCGATCGCGGGTCGACCGTTCTACGATGTCGTCAAGGATGACGGCGGCGAGGCAGTCGCCGGCGACGATCTCGACGCCGTCGCGGTACATCTCGGCAAGCAGCACCTTTCCGGCCGGATCGACGAAACGGACTTCCGCAAGCTCGACCCGGACGGGAACTCCAGGCTGTGCCTCTCGGACGCGCCGCCACGCATGCCGCAGCTCTCTGACCCATTCGTCCTTGAGCGTACCCTCCAACCGCAGCGTCCAGGTGGCCCGGCCGTCCGGGGTCACGTGCAAGGTGTCGGTGATGCGCAGCATCGGCTTCCGTCCTTCGCAACCGCCGTGCCGGCGCACGCTGCGGCGATGGGCCCATGGCCGCCGCGCGAAGTCCTGTGACGTCCGTGCTGGTGCCGAACACGTCGGCACGATTGCCGACTTCGGCATCCCAGTCGCAGGATGGCCTTCAGCTCTCGGGCCTTGCTAGGGCGGCACGCTGCTTGCGGAGACGATTGTCTAATCGTCGAGGCGAGCATCCGCAGGAAGGAGGGGCATCATGAGCGAGCTGAAGGGCAAGGTGGCGGTCGTGACCGGCGCGTCGAAGGGCATCGGCGCCGGGATCGCGAAGGAGCTGGCCGCCGCGGGCGCCGCGGTGGTCGTGAACTATGTGTCGAGCAAGGCGGGCGCCGAGCGCGTCGTCGCCGAGATCGCGGAGACCGGCGGCACGGCGATCGCCGTCCAGGGTGACGTCTCGAAGGCGAGCGACGTCCGGCGGCTCTTCGCGGAGACGAGGAAGGCGTTCGGGAGACTCGACGTGCTCGTGAACAACGCCGGGGTGTTCCACTTCCAGCCGTTGGAGGAGGTCACGGAGGCCGAGTACCGCTGGCACTTCGACACGAACGTCCTCGGCCCGCTTCTCGCGACCCAGGAGGCGGTCAAGCACTTCGGGCCGTCGGGCGGGACCGTCATCAACATCGGCTCGATCGCGAGCACGAAGCCGGCGGCGGCGTTGGTCGTCTACTCGGCGACGAAGGGCGCGCTCGACACCATGACCCGTGTGCTCGCGGTGGAGCTCGCGCCGAAAAACATCCGCGTCAACTCGGTGAATCCGGGCTACGTCCTCACCGAGGGCTCCGAAGCCATCGGGTTGGACGCCGCGAGCGACGCC
>Ga0209808_1001414_pt1 | contig 12317 bp, 11 predicted proteins | sample GraSoiAngelo_157_FD_186171 | JGI IMG/M metagenome (GOLD analysis project Ga0209808, IMG submission 186171) | Grasslands soil microbial communities from the Angelo Coastal Reserve, California, USA - 14_1009_16_20cm (SPAdes) (version 2) | ecosystem: Environmental > Terrestrial > Soil > Grasslands ...
CCATCACCCTCGCCTACACCAACTCCGTCACCCTCGCCAACTTCGACTCCAACTGCATCACCCACGCCCACACCAACGCCAACTCCAGCACACAGGCGAAAGACGCGAAAGCCGACCCCAACTCCAACTCCATCACTCGCGTCAACTCCAGCTCCTACGCCAACTGTCACACCTACGCCGACTCCAACTGCTACACCAAGGCCGACGGCGACTCCAACACCGACTCCGACTGTTACGCCAACACCGACGCCAACTGCCGGTGCTGCGGTTATGATCAGCCCGCCATCGGGGTCGACCTTTGGTTCTTCAAGCGTGACTTTTACCTGGAGCGCGGGCAGCGCCACCGCGTATTTCCTCTTCGTGGGAAGCTCGCCAAATGGCGCCGACATTTACAACTCTGGAACATTAACGGTGCTCTCGAAAACCGTAAGCAATATCCCGACGGATGGGCGCACGATCTATGTTACACTAGGTTCACGGGTTAACGGTTCCTGGTCTACGAAGGGCTACACGTATAAGGCCTTCCATCCGTAGGCTACGTCCAAGCCCTCTGCGATCTCGAACACCGAAGGCAGTGGAATCTACTTAAAGCGAAGCTGGCAAATGGGTGGACGGTGGCAAGCAGGCGCTTTACAATTTTTGTTCGTTTCGCGTTTCCGTGCCTGAGTCCGAAATCAGCCCTCGCCAACTTCGACCCCAACTCCAACTCCATCTCCCGCGTCAACTCCAGCTCCTACGACAACTCCAACGCCTACGCAGCAACCCCGATCCCGGATCTGACCGACACCCTAGAGGGCGATCTGATAATCCGGCTCCACGTCCACGCTTCGTCCTGGTTCAGGCCACCAACAGATGGCTTGACGGGTTGCCTCGTCAAAATGGACTTTGTGGGACAAAAATGACATCGCCGTCCTTGATATAAAACGCCTGAGTGTTCTCTCCTCTGAGAGTTGGACTCAAGTCAAGGACCTGACTCTGCTGCTCGCCATGTACCGTTCGGATAAGGCGGACCTTCTTCAAGTTTCCAAACTCGTTGACGCCACCGGCTTCCATGATTGCTTGAAACACACTCGTGGGGCGGTCGAATTGTAATTTCTGCGGTTTTACCACGGCGCCGGAAACCACAACTTGAAAAATACCGCTCTCCAACGTTACCACCACCTCACTGCTTCTAAGTTGTGGTTTGTAGAGGCGGACCAATTCATTCTGAAAACTCAGCAGCGTTTTCCCAGTGGCGGTGACTTCGCCGATGAGAGGTAGGTTCACCTTGCCGTCTGCGCGAATCTTCTGTGATTGGTTGAGATCCGGCGTTGCCGGAAACGATAGCTTAATCACATCGCCCGGAGACAAAGTTACTGGCGTTTTGCTAGTTGGTTGATCTTGAAACTGTGCCTCCTTGGGATTTTGGCAACCGAGCCATAGCGCCACTACTGAAAAACCGATACTCCAAACCACAGCGGCCCATCGGCGGCGCCAAAAGCACTTTACCAAACCCACCTTTTTTTTGAACAACAGCCCGTTCTCCATAGTGCTAAATTCGGATAGGCGGCGTGCAATTTGGCGAACGGGCGACAAGCCGACGATTCCCGCGTTTTTCATCCTTCATGGAAAACGGACATCGCCCATTACGAGCTTAATCTTAAACTCGCTGCTATCTCGATGCAATAGAAACGCGAAAAGCGCTGATTCTGTCGAACTGTGCAAATCGCGCTCATAGCGACGTCGATAAGGCGCCCACAGGGTCGCAACCTGCTCAGCTGATGTAGAAGTCCGTCAGCTCCTCCCCACAATGGGCTCAGCGTCTCGCATCAGCTGCTTCGAAGCAAGCTAGCGTGGGGCCCGCGACGCCGAGCCTGAGGATAACTTAATTCTTCAAATACCTGCGCAGCAGGCCAAGTCCCGCCAGGGAAGCGCCGAGCAACATCCCAGCCGTTCCCCCGTCTGGCACGCTTGGCACGCCTGGGACATTGTCACCCGCTGTGGTGCCGAATGAAAAGGTCGCGGCGGTCACAATCGTGTTCGCTGTAATTCCGGTGATATTGAGGGTCCAGGTCGCGGTCTGGTTTATGAACGGGTTGTGCGGGCTATTTCCTGCGATCGAGGCGTTGGCATTTGAATACACTCCACCAGGGCCAGGGGCACCGAGGATGGTGTGTGACGGCACGAAGGTAGCGCCGCCGAGGCCATTAAGCAGAAATTTTCCACTTCCAAAAAACAAAAGCCAACCCGAGGGACCTGTTCCTGCGCTGCTTGCCGTTCCGTTGGAAGCGACGTTAACGAGGGCGTCAGGGCCATCGGTACCGATCGTCCCACTAGTCAAGGCGCTGTTATTGAGCGTGAAAAATAGGTCGCTTATGTTCTGCCCGACATCCTTTTGATTCACAAGCAAATTGCTAAGTGTGATGCTCAGCGTGCCATTACCGGTCACAAAAACGGCCTGAGCGCTTACTGGGTCTCCAGCGCTATCCGTACTACCGGCGCCGGTGGTGAAGGTGAAACTGCCCGCCAACGCTGTGCTGCTAAAGCCCACCGCCAGGGCGAGGCAAATGAGAGGCTTTAATCTTTTCATATAATTTCAATGATTGCTACACTTTGCGTTAGCACTCGACATGCCAACGCAATTCGCACAGCCGGGTTTATGCAAACAATTGTCGATGCTATACGTTCATTACAAGTGATTTATGAACATAAAATAATTTTGCCGTTCCGGCGGACGGGTTAGGTAGGATTTGAGTCAAAACGTAAACATTTCCGACGTTTCCACCTGTCGTTCGAAAGCCTTGCCACGGAGGATCCTATGCATTGCGCTCATCCCGAGGCTTACCTACCGGCAGTTCGGGCACTTTTCAAGTTCGACTTGACTCCTCGGATCCGCCGGTAGGCGGCGCTGGCGACGCACCTAAATCTTCGGTTTCAGGCGTTCCCTTCCGGGGCCCCTCGCCCCGGTGCAGCCACCAGAGCAATAGGAACAGAGGGATCAAAGACAACGCGAAAAACAGCGGGCCGCCGCGACGATGAATAACGCTGTGAATCATGGCCGGCCCGATCTGAACACAAAGCATGCCGATCACGAACACTCGAAATCCATTCCGCACGATTGCCAGAGGGATCACGAAACAGACCAATATAGCCCGTCGCCACGTGCTCTTTAAAAATAGATTGGCCGCTAGCAGACTGGTCAGGACCAGCACCCAGCTGGAACGGATCCCGCTGCATTCCTGTCCCACCTGAATCACGATATTCGGTAACTGGAAGATCGTGCCCTCCCGCAAGACGGGAGTGCCAGTTATGTCGAAGAACAGACTCGCAGCTTCGGTGGAAGCCAACTGAGAAGCTGTTTCGAGAGTATCTGCCATCGCGTCAGGCATCGGCACGATGAAGATCAAGAAGGCGAAGGGGAAAGCGGCGGCGGTCATCCATTTTCGTCCGAGGAAAAGGAATCCGCCGGCCGCGAGGAGGCACACAAAAGAAAGAGCCATCAATGCCAGGTAATCGTGATCGCTGAGAGAGCTGCCTGGTCGATGCAACTTCAGCGCTGTAGTTAACGCAATGATCCCGGCTAGCAACGGAATCATAGCCCATGACGAAAAACCGTACTCCTTCGGCAGCCGTTTGCGACGATCGTAGATCAGGTATGCTGAAACAAACGGGACCAATACGATGTACGAATCTAGCTGGCTATGGATCGCACCAGCCGTGAGCGAGAACAACGGCTTGATGAAGACGGCGGTTAACAGAACTGCAAAACCCAGAAAGCCTAGAAAGCGCGTATGTGACGCGCGACTTCCGTTACGCCCAATATCGAATGTATCACTCCCGGTGTTCGGTGACGCCGTGTTTTTGGGTGAAGGTTCAGTTGTGTTCAATGGAAATTTGTTACCTTTTTCGTACGAAATGCTTTGGAGAGGATTTACAGGATGAACAAAATTTAGAATGCAGGGTGAGAATCCAAATTATCATTGGGGGTTTCTGATTTCTACCTGGCCAGGGATCAACGCAGATTTTCACGAATAGAATCTGCCCTTCTGCCTCCGCCTGTGTTTCGTCGTGGAAGCGCAGAATTTACTAGAACTAACGAGCTCCGCGAAGGCCGATGAGTCGATGCGTTTGATATAATCGCTGAACTTTTTTAGCGTCGGTGTCGAGCCCGAGAACGAGCAAACCCGAACGAGCGAATTGCAATGATAACGCTAGTCCCATGTAACCGAGACCAACAACCGATATTTTCATGGCCTTCTATTAGCGGGGTGCTTGGACAGTTGTTGCTGCCTTTCCCTGTTCGGACGACCGAGATGACCATTCGCAGGCCGTACGCGAGAAACCTGCAAGGTTCCTCTGCGGAGAGGTGATCTTAATTGCTCGAGAGAAAGGAAATAAGACATTCATTCGATTGATTCGCACGGCACGACTGACGCAGACCTTAGAATAAATGTTCCAAATCGGAGCCCACTTATCTAGGCCTTGGCAACATCGTGAACGTAAACGCAGAACGGCTGCGAAAATTGGAAAGTAATCTCCCTCTCCTTTCTGAAAAGACCAGAATCCATAATCACATCATCACATGCAGGAAGATAGTAGATCAGGGTCAAGGCACGCGGCGTTCGAGCCAAAGAGGCAGTTAGATTCTGGACCACCTCAAGAACGACCGCGCGGGGGAAAGGGTTGTACATGTAAATATGGGTAAAGCGATCCAGGTCCGTGAAACGACCTGCATCCAGGCATACAAAATGCACATTTTTGAAGTTTAGTTTCCGGATGTTGGCTTCTGCAATGCGAATTAGCCTTTCAGACAGCTCGATTCCCAATATCTCTTCGAAGGGAAAGCCAGCCAAAGTGCATGCTGCCCCTCCCTTACCACTTCCCAGATCCAAAGCCCTACTGCCTTTTGGTATCTTTAAACACCTCAGAACCTGAGCTAAGTCAGCGCTTCCAGAGGTATGGTGGAATACTGAACGCTCACTTGAATGACCAAGCTCCTCCAGCGATGCCGGCGCAAAATCCAAGCGGTTAAACCTAACCCAAAGCGCATATAGGATGTGATCAAATCTTCCCGTCATTATCAGCGTAATTCTTCGTTTTAACCTGGCAAGTCTCATCGTACGACCGACCGTTGCTGCGATTCTAAGGGGTGGCTCAGCCTGCGTCATGTCATGACTCCGGCGGATGAAAGAAGACATTCGCATATACTTAGGCGGCTGCAGCTAACAGACCGACGGGAATGCAGATGAGTAACTGGATTAAGGGAGTAAAGTGCTCGGCGAGGTGGTGTCGTGTCATATAGGTTGCGGAATACACGACACCTTACCCACTCTGCCAGCCAAGTCTCTTTGACCAACTTCGCTGGCCAAGTTTCATAACCGAATTTCCTCGGGAGAGTTCCATACGCTTCTCAGATCAGACTTTCCTGATGGTTCAGTCACAATCACGGTGACACTTCGTGAAGCAGTTCAGCCGTTTCGATCAGTCGCCGAATGCCAGTCAATTCTTCAGCGATCAGTAGAATCTTCATATTCCAATTGAGCCGCGTCTAACCGGTCGCACGCAATCCATCCAAAGAACTGGATGCTCGACGGAGTGAATTCGCCGAAGAAAGGCCACTATCCGGCAGTCTGGCTTTCCGTTTGGACTGCAACATAACGACAGAAGGGGCCGACTTTCGTCAGTGATTCCGCGTCCAGATTCTCGAAGTCAAGTTCAATGCCGAACGCCGTCTCGACTGCGCCGATCATGTCTAGAACGCCAAGGGAGTCAATCACGCCTTCCTGGAGGAAGTCGTAATCGTCAGAAATCGAATTCACTAATACCCCAGCAGAGGAGAGCGCGGCCGAGTAACGTTCTAGAAGAAACAGGCGGACCTGCGTTTCACTTACTTGCGTCATTGCTGTTTTGCTCGAGAATCGCGAAGAGAGCTCGTCGGTCATATTTTCCGTTCGAATTCAAAGGAATCGTGGTTAACAAATGGATGCGCCGTGGTACCATGTAGGAGGGCAGCCGCTTACTGAGGCGATCACGAAGTGAAGCTAAATCCGTTCCCTCAGTTTGGAGAAAAGCTTCGATTCCCCCGGCGCCACTATCCAAAATTGGCCAGCCTACTGCAATCGCGCTATCAATGCCCGATTCCTCCCGCAGGGCTGCTTCCACTTCACCTAGTTCAACGCGGTGGCCCAACACCTTGATCTGATTATCAACACGTCCCAAATACACCAGTGGCTTTCCGTTAAGAGGTCGGCGAACATGGTCTCCAGTCCGGTAATAAGTCTTAGCGCTTCCGGGCGGCACGATAAACGAGCGGGCTGTCTTGTCGGGTTCCCGCCAGTAACCCAAAGTCAATTGAGGTCCGGTCATTAGTAGTTCTCCAGCCACTCCTATTGGGACCTCTTCAAGATCTTCATTAACGATAAAGGCCTCCATGTGCGCAAACGGCTCGCCGATAGGAACCAGACCACACTCGCATTCGTGTGCTGAATGATCACGGTCCCAGCGATATGCGGTACACCCGATGGTAAGTTCGGTGGGGCCATAAATATTCTCAATTACGGAATTTGGTGCCGCCTTCGCCCAAGCTTTAGCGATATCCATCGGTAAGGCTTCACCGCAAAAGAGGCTGAGTCGCAAGTTGGGATACATATCTGGCTTAAGCATCCCGAGTCTGTTCATGAAAACTGCCGTCGAGGGTACCGAAAACCAAGTGCTAAGTTTCGATTCCACTATGAATCGGCCGGGCTTGATGAGAGTTTTCTGAGAAGGGCAACATACGCATGCTCCCCGTTCCCATGCCGCAAACATGTCATGCACTGACAAATCAAAGGTCATATCAAAGTTTTGTGAGACACGGTCCTGCTCGGTTATATGATAGCGGTTCACCGTCCAATCGGTGTAATGCAGCACATTGTGGTGCGACACCATAACGCCTTTAGGCGTACCCGTGCTGCCGGAGGTGAACAATAGGTAAGCGATAGAATCCGGTGAGACTTCCACAGGACGCCATTGCTCGGGCGATGCAAATTCTCCGGTACTGACAAAGCGGTGTTGAGGCCATCGTGCCGCCAGTTCGCGGGCTTCCTCTCGTTCGGGAAGAATAAGAACAATTTCCTGATCGATCCCTTCCAGGATATCGTCCAGTTGCTTCTCCGATTCAGCGTCCACGATCATAGCGCGGCACTCGGAACGTTGAAGCAATGCAAGAGTCCGCTGAGGCGGGGAGGTTCGGTTGAGAGGCACGTAACCGTGGCCACGGAGCAAGGCTGCTAGAACGCCAGCAAAGGCAGTCACTGAGCGGTAGGCAAACACCGCCGTCAAAGGCGGCTCGCGTGCCACTTGATGTTGAACAAGTGTAGCGGCCAAGGAAGCAACCTTCTCGAAAAGCTCGGCATACGTTAGGACTTCGCCCGATACTTCCACGGCCGGCCGATTGCCAAAAGCCTGCACTGACTTCAGAAACCCGTCAGCTAACGAGTTTGTGTCACTTACCTTCATTTGTCAGATTCACCTTCCAATAAACCAATCGTGGCCCATAACGCCTTAGGAGATTCAACCCGGAAAGGTCGGTCCACTCATGTTAGAGGCTTCTACCGATGAAACGAGTCTTGCCCCGTTAATCATCGTGGCTGGACTCGGCCGAAGACCCAACTCAAATCCTATCTCCCTAAATCTCAAACCGGCGGTTTTCCACCATCTTCCCGCCGCTCTCCAACCAACGGCCGGCGCCATTCCTCCCGATTGCGCCCAGTGACAACAACTGAGTACGGTTTTACATTCGTGGTTACAACCGATCCGGCTCCAACCAAAGCCCCTTCTCCGATAGTAACACCGGGCAGGATTACGCAATGCGAGCTAATCCAAACACCATCCTCAATGATAACCTGGCGCCGAAAATTAGTTCCATACATCGACCTTTTGTAAGGATCATGGCCTGTCGAGGCAATTTCGACATGAGACCCAATCATTACTCGACTACCAATCTTAATACCGCCGAGGCCCCACATGTGAACAAACGGAGCTATGATAACATCGTCGCCAATTTCAACCTTTTCGGCATTGAAAATACTAGCGGGCATAGCGAAGTTAACGTTTTGCCCACAGGATTTCAGCCTACTGATCAGGTAAGCGCGCTGCCCGTCTTGCAAAATCACCCGCACTCTATTTGCCAAAGGATATACCAGGAAATGAAAAAGAGAAAATCGTTTCATTCCTTTCACTTAGCACTCCTTGTTTCGCGACATAGCTCTGATCTCAAGATTTGTTTCCTGCGGAAGTCAGTTTACTGATTCCGACGTGGGTATGATAGTATAGCCTGGCTGTAAAGGAAAATTCGGTGATCGTTCTGCGAATAGCGCCGTTCTTTGTATTTTACAGTCATTGCTTCTTAGCTGTCCTCTGTCCTCTGACCTCTGTCCTCCCACCGGGGCGGAGGCCCCTATGGGCCGGAGGCTGTCCTCTGTCCTCTGTGCTGCGCAGCAGCTCCGAGTAAATCGCCGTGGTGATCGCGGCTACTTTATCCCATGAATAACGCTCGTTGGCATACGTCTTGATCTCCGGGCGCCGGATTTCAAGGTTGCGAAATAAGTCGCTCTTGAAGTACTTCTCGATCTTGCTTGCCAGATCGGACGAATCCTGCGGCTTGAAGATAAATCCAGTTTTTCCTTCAATGATTTCTTCCTTAAGTGAGCCCACATCCGCCGCAATGACAGGCAGCCCAAAGCTATATCCCAGGAAAAGCACGCCGCTCTGAAAGATGTGAGTGTAGGGCAGAATTAGAACGTCAGTCGCCTTGAAATACAATTCCGTCGCCTCGTCCGGGATATATTCAATTCTCTGAATGATGCGATCACAGATATTGCTGCGCGCCATCAGGTGTTGAATCTGTCTCCAGTAATCTTCGCGCCCTTTCGGCTTTCCCGCTATAATGAGGCGGTAGTTGCTGCACCTCGCCGAGAGCGTCGTGAAAGCGAAGATTAAGTATTCAAGCCCTTTGTAGGGCGTGATGTGGCCAAAACAGAGCATTGCTTTATCGCTGCTTGAAATTCCTAACAGTCGTTTCGCACCGGCCGCGCTTAAATCCGTATTTGGGACCGCATTGTTAATTCCATAGGGAATGACCGTTACTTTTTCTTTGCTAATACGGAAGTCGGCAACGAGCTCAGCTTTCATTCGGTTCGTATGAACCAGGATGTGATCCACCAGGCGGTACTGAATTCGCAGCGAAAACCGATTGAGCCAAGAATCGTTATAGTCCCGCTTACCGGCGTTCACGTTGTGCGCGGTGAACACCACTTTTTTGCCGAGCAACTTATAGTAGAGAATCAAGAGCGTTCGATCGAACAACTCGAATTTGTTGTTCCACAGGATGTGAAAGATCTGCGGTTGAGCTACGGCAGCATAACGAATCAGGCGCCAATAGTAACTTAGGACTCTCACGATCTTTCGTGCCAGGCGCGCTTCCGGGCGTTGATCTCTTCGCAGATTAAGAAAATTTATCCGGCGATTGTTCAGCAGTTCGGGCACACTCAAATCGTCACTCCCGATAAGATCAAAGACCACGCCCCCGGAAGTAAACGCTTCCGCCAGACCGACCACATAATGCTTATCCCTGCCACCGGTCAGGAGGGCAACCTCGATGGAAGTGGCCGACTGGGCGCAATCTGTCGTTGACACACGCAATGCCATGGCATCCAGACCGACAAGAGAAATCTTCATGGTTTTGAATTACCGGCGTCCCCGACGAACGCTTTCTCGTCGCGGGAAGACGGATAAAAGAGAAGTCTGGCATACAAATAGGAAACCGTTTCGGCCAAGACGTCCTTCACGCCCTGGCTGTAGCGCCACCAGTGTCTCGAATCATAATCCGGATTCGCGATTGCGATGACACCGACAGCGACATCTTGGCCGAAAGCTTTCTCAAAGAGGAGGCGCGTGCGCCGTGCATGGACGTCCTCAGTCACAACATTCATGGCGCCCACTAGCATATTGTGCTCACGGAACCAGTTACGGAGCGCAACGGCTGAGCCGTACGTCCGATCGCGGTCCATAACGCGCGACGGAACCATCTGGAGAGATTGACCGGGAACTCCAGCATTTTTTAAAAGCTCGGCCCCCACGCTGGCCTCTGTATTGTAATCATTGATGTAGCCGCCCTTTCCCCCGGCCGGCCCACCCGTAGTAAACACTCGTTGATAGGAATTACTTCGGAATTCTTCCACGGCCGCGCGGATTGCGTATTCATGGACCCACCCTTCGACCACAAGAACGTCCGCACCGACACGATGGGTTGTCGCAAGAAAAGGATAAACGCTTTTCAAAAAGAGAGCGCCGACCAGCAAAAGAGCAAAAGCGAGGATCAGCCGGCCACGCCAGGAAAGCGACCATCGCTCCTTGCGACAGACCAGGCCCCACATCGCGCGGGGCGGCGCGGAATGTGCCAATGGAGGAGCCTCGAAAGCGTTCGGGGTTGACGAGTCCTTTGATCTACCGTTCATGGGTTCCGCGCTCATAAAACGATATTCTGAGTGTCTCGCCAGAATGCAAACGAGCAGCGGAACACAAGGATAATCTTGTTTTAGCTAATTAATCCAACGGGCCGTTGAAAACTGGAAACGCTCTCTCTTTTCTTCCGAACCTCACGCACCCGACGCCCGGCGCGCATTTTTCAACTCCCGCATAATCGAGAAAAGGTTCACCGCGACCCGTCGAGAAGGAGTAGAAACGCTGATGTATGCGGCGCCGGCAAGAAGAGCAATGGGGCCGCACAGGAACAATTGCATCCATGGATTAGCGTTCAGAACGAAAGTGCGTGCGAACCAGGCTGTGCCGCAAACTACTCCCCAGACAGGCAGATGCCGCAGGCATCCGATCCAAAGATCTTTCCTGCTCACCGGACCCCGCCGCCCGGCAATGTAATAGACAACTGGCAACTGTATTAGGACACACGAAGCCGAATAGGATATCGCTACACCGGCGGGACCGAACGGCAGTCCGGCAAGGAAAGAACAAACGGAGACACTCGATACGATCGAACTCGTAACGACCCAGTCCTTCCCGCGTCCCTGGCTGGCGAACAGCCACGTGGACGCGGTTTTAAGCGGATAGGCTAGTACCGCCATGGTAAAACCGGCGGCGATCACGGCGACTCCTTGCCATTTTGGGCCAAGCACGGCCAGCGTCACCGGGTAGGACAATGCGAGAAGAAGGCCCGCGAACAGAAAGCCAATTAGCGCGATCGCCTCGAACACCTGAAGGAATGTTCGCCGATACCGGTCATGCTCTCCCTGTGTCCGCGACAACGCCGGAATCAGCACGGCATTGATTGGCGTGACGATCTGTTCCAGCGGCCGCATGACGAGGATGCAGCCTCTGGAATACAGGCCAACCGCCGCGGCGCCGAAAAACCGCCCAATCAGAAGACTGTCTGCACCCCGGGCGAACTCGTACATCAGACTTCCTGCGGTAATATTCGCGCCGAAACGCAACAGATGCCAGGTTTGAGTATTCCGGGAGGGTGATCGAGGCCACCACCGCGAGATCGACCACGTGAGGACAAGCTTGATGGCGACCTGAGTCACGCTGGCGCCAACCAGAGCCCAGTAGCCATATTTCGATAGCGCCATACCTATGCCGGTCAGATACCCGGCAAGCATGGAAAGGATGTCGATCACCGCGATGACCTTGAAGCGCATCTGCCGATTCAATAGCGCAATGTGTTGAACCGCCGAGCTGGCGAGCACAAAAGTAATTGAGAGCACGAGCGTGATGCCGACGAGCCGGGGTTCGCGATAGAACCACGCGACTGCCGGCGCCGACGCAGCCACGAGCAGAGTAGTTACACCACCCACAACGACGTTTACCCAGAACAGATTGGAGACCTGCGCGTGGGTAATATCGTGCCGCTGCACCGTGGCCGTCGAAAGCCCGGCATCCTGGAAAATGTGGAGAAAACCCGTGACAGTCGTAACCATGGCGACCAGCCCGAATTCTTGCGGCACGAGTATCCGGGCGAGCACCATGATGTACCCCAGATTTAGAAAAAACTGCGCGCCCTGCGCCGCCGCGGTAACCAGGCCGCTGGAAATCGTGCGCTGCCTGAGATTCGGCAGTAGATGATCCGTTTTGAAGTGCTCTTGATGGCGATCCTCCTCCGTTGTCCGGGGCAAACGCGTTGCCGAATCGATCGGCGCGATCGCACCGGCAAGGTTCTGAGGATTTTCAGTGTTCATCCGAACGGGGTGAGAGCCTCAAACGCGGAATCGGCTTCGAAGGACGATACATGAAGTATCACCGGCCTGACGATAAGAGTCTGCGTTTGTCCTGACACTCCTGCGCTG
>Ga0209808_1001415_pt1 | contig 12311 bp, 9 predicted proteins | sample GraSoiAngelo_157_FD_186171 | JGI IMG/M metagenome (GOLD analysis project Ga0209808, IMG submission 186171) | Grasslands soil microbial communities from the Angelo Coastal Reserve, California, USA - 14_1009_16_20cm (SPAdes) (version 2) | ecosystem: Environmental > Terrestrial > Soil > Grasslands ...
CGGCGCCCTGCCAGCGACGCTCGTGGAATCGGAGATGTTCGGCTACCGCAAGGGCGCCTTCTCCGGCGCCATGGAAGACCGCCCGGGACTGATCCGCAGCGCGGAGGGCGGGACGCTGCTGCTCGACGAGATCGGCGACCTTCCGCTGCCGGCGCAAGCGACGCTCCTGCGCGTGCTGCAGGAGGAAGAGGTGATGCCGGTCGGCGGAACCCGGCCCACCAAGGTGGACGTGCGTGTCATCGCCGCCACGCATCGCGACCTGCCGGGCCTGGTCGCGCAGGAAAAGTTCCGCAACGATCTGTTGATGCGGTTGTGCGGGTTCACCGTGAACCTCTCGCCGCTGCGCGAGCGGCGAGAGGACTTCGGCCTGCTGCTTTCCCGGCTGCTGCGGCGCATCGATGCCGGCAAGCTCACGTTCACGCCCGAAGCGGGTCGCGCGATGCTGCGTCACTCCTGGCCCGGCAACATCCGCGAGCTGGAGAAGTGTCTCTCCCGAGCCTCGGTCCTCGCGGAGGATGGAGTGGTCGAGCTCGAACATCTTCCGCCATCCGTGACCGCGGCGCCCGCCGCGCCTGTCCGCCCGTCGGAAGCTCAGCTTTCTGCCGACGACCGGGCACGTCGCGAGCAGATCGTCTCCTTGCTCCGTGAGCACGGCGGCAACGTCACCTCGGTCGCCAAGGCGATGGGCAAGGCGCGCACCCAGGTTCAACGCTGGCTGCGCCGCTACGATCTCGATCCCCTGACGTACAAGCGCTGAACCGTGGCGCCACTGCGGCGCCTCCTCCTGAATCGTCGACGCCCGGTCCAGCGCTCTGCAGGTGCAGCAGAAGGTCGCCGCCGCCCTCGACGGGAGCCTGACTCCGTGCGGCGACGCCGCCGCGGCTCTCCGCTCGGCGAACATTTCCCTTGCGCGCATTGACCGCGACGGCGACGGGATCGCGCTGGTCTTCCAGGTCACCAACGTCGACTAGGGGAACGTCAACTCCCCGTAACGACCCTTCTTTGGGGTGGGCGGCGCGCTCCGACAGGGCGCCGCCCCGCTGTTTTTCCGTGGCAAATCCCGCCCTGCACGCGCTCGGTTCTTGCGACACGGGAAACCGGATGCTACCCTCTGCCCTGTCTGCTTCGGTGGTATTTTTTACAGCCGCCGAAGCCTCAATGCGCCTTCGGCGGCGGGGGCGGCGCGCAGCCGCGCACCTCCGACGCTTCCGGCGCCATGAGCGAGGCTGGGTGGCCCTGCCAGGTTCACTCTCCGGTTTCACGAAGCGGCGCCCCACGGGCGCCCCGCCGCCGTCGCGCGATATCCGCGCGACCGCGCCAGAAGGATCTTTCGATGTCCAACATCCTCGTGATCAACGCCTCGGGTCAGGAGACCCGGGTGGCGCTGATCGAGCAAGGGACGATCTCTGAGTACTACCTGGAGCGGAAGAACGAGAAAGGAATAGTCGGGAACATCTATAAAGGAAGGGTAGTCCGGGTGCTCCCCGGCATGCAGGCCGCGTTCGTCGACATCGGCCTCGACAAGGCAGCCTTCCTCTACGTCGGCGACATCGTTTCCGACCCCACCTTCCCCGGCTTCTCCGAGGAAATGGACATCAAGGCAGGCGCCGTCGAGGGCGATCCCCTCGAGGCCGACGACCTGCCCGAGCCGTCCGACGAGCCGCTTCCGCAAGCGGCCGAGAGCCCGCCGTCCGTCGCCGAAGTGGCCGCGGTCCCCGAGCCGGCGCAGGAGGCGCCTGCAGCGGCGACGCAGCAGCCAGCCGAGGTCGCCACGCCCTCGCCGGAGCCTGTTCCCGCGGAAGCCGCGGCCGGTGCGCAGACGGCGGAGCCCGCCGACATCGTCGACCTGCATCCCGACGACGCACTCGACGACGAAGAAGAGGACGACGACGAGGAGCTGGACGAGGCCGACGCCGCACACGCTGCCGCGGAGGAGGTGCTGGCGGCGGAGCAGGCCAAGGCCTCCGAACCGCCGCCTGGCGGCGAGCCTGCTGCGGAGGCCGCGCAGCAACAGGCGGCGACTCCGCCACCGGAAGCGGGAGCCCGTGGGCTTCCTGCGGAACAGCGTCCAGCCGCGCGCGAAGGCAGACGGGGGCGGCGCCGCGGAGGCCGCGGTCGGCGCAGAGGGGGCGAGAGCGCGCGTCCCGAGCAGCCGAAAGGCGAGCGCCGGCAGGAAAATGGCAAGCCCTGGCAGAGCCAGGAACGCCGAGGCGGCAACGGCGACAAGCGCAACGGCAACGGCAAGCACCGCGCGCAGATCCAGGACCTGCTCAAGGAAGGCGACGAGGTCCTCGTCCAGGTGGTGAAGGACCCCATCGGCACCAAGGGCGCCCGCATCACCTGCCACATCTCGCTTCCGGGCCGGCACCTGGTCTTCATGCCGACCGTCGATCACGTCGGCATCTCCCGCCGCATCGAGAACGAGAAGGAGCGGCGGCGACTGCGCGAGCTGGTCGATCGCTACCGGCCGCCGGGCACCGGATTCATCGTCCGCACCGTCGCCGAGAACGAGCCGAGCGAAAAGCTGACGGCGGACATCAAGTTCCTCCTCGGGCTCTGGAACGAGGTGGGCAAGAAGCGCGAGTCGATGAAGGCTCCCGCCTGCGTGCACCCCGACCTCGACCTGATCCTGCGCAGCATCCGCGACCTCTTCTCCGACGAGGTGGAGAAGCTGGTGATCGACGACCGTTCCGAGTTCGAGCGGGTGCGAGCCTTCGTCGAGCAAGCGGCTCCCGAGCTGAAGGAGCGCATCGAGCTGTACGGCGGCGAGGAGCCCATCTTCGACGAGTTCGGCATCGAGCAGGAGCTGGTCCGCGCGCAGAACCGCAAGGTCTGGCTGAAGAGCGGAGGCTACATCATCATCGACCAGACGGAGGCGCTGGTCGCCATCGACGTGAACTCGGGACGCTATGTCGGCAAGAAGGGCGCCGGCGCTTCGCTCGAGGACACCATTACCAAGATCAACTGCGAGGCGGCCAAGGAGATCGTGTACCAGCTCCGCCTGCGCAACATCGGCGGCATCATCATCATCGACTTCATCGACATGGACAAAGGCGCCAACCGGGAGAAGGTGTTCAAGACCCTCCAGGAAGCGCTGGCCGTCGACCGTGCGAAGACGAACGTCCTCAAGATCAGCGACATCGGCCTGGTGGAGATGACGCGCAAGCGCGTCCGCGAGAGCATCACCCGGCTGACGACCGAGATCTGCCCCACCTGCGACGGCCGCGGCCACGTCCGCAGCAAGACGACGATGGCGTACGACATCATGCGCGAGGTCCAGCGCGCCGCCGGCAAGCACCGCGAGGACCAGTTGGTGGTCTCCTGTCACCCCGATGTGGCGAAGCTGCTGCAGGGGCCGGAGCGCGAAGCGATGCGCCTGTTGATGATGAAGCTCAACAAGAGCATCACCGTCCGCCCGCAGCCGCAGTACCACCTCGAGCAGTACGATCTGCACGCGAAGTGGAGCCGCCCCGATCTGCAGCAGGCCCAGCGCGGCCAGGGACGGCGCGACGGCGGCCGGCGTGAGGGGAATCGCGGCTCGCAGACGCGTCCGGATCAACCGGCGGCGGCAGAAGCCCGTTCGCAGGAGCCGCCGGCGGTGAAGGTGGGCGACTGACCCGCCCCCTCACAGCCCGTTTCCTGGCGTTTCGTGAACGGGCGCACTCGTTCCCGGCGGTGCGGCGGCTCGTCCGCGCGCTGGTGCTCGTCGGCCGCGGGTTCCGGGGCGAGGTCATCTCGCTGCGCGCGGCGGCGCTCACCTATCTGACCCTGTTTGCCTTGGTGCCGCTCCTCGCCGTGCTCTACAGCGTCGTCGACCTCTTCACGGGCGAGGCGCAGATCCACGACCGGGTGCAGGGCTACGTCAATTCGCAGCTCGGCATCGGTGCCGGCGCCGCCATTGCCGGCGCGCTGACCACGTTCACCAGCAAGGCCACGGTGAAAACGCTGGGCGCCATCGGCTTTGCGGTGCTGCTCGTCTCGGTCCTCTCGCTGCTCTGGAACATCGAGAGCGCGTTCAACCACATCTACGCGGTAAGGAAGCCGCGCTCTCCCGTCCAGCGATTGCTCAAGTACTGGTCCTTCCTCACGCTCGGGCCGATCTTCCTCACGCTCTCCATCTACGTGACCTGGACCATCTCCCGGATGCAGGAGACGCACGGCGCGCACAACCACCCGAACCACAGCGAGGTGTTGCACGTGCTGGCGGCGCTTTCCTCGATCGCCATCACGTACGCGGCGCTTGCGTTTCTCTACAAGGTGATCCCCAACGCCCGCGTCCGCCTGCGCTCGGCGCTGCTCGCCGCGTTCGTCGCCGGCAGCGCCTGGGAGGTGGCGAAGTTCCTCTTCGCCTGGGCGTCGGGTCGGATGGTGCAGGTCCACCGCATCTACGGTTCGGTGGCTGTCCTTCCCATCACGCTGACCTGGATCTACATCTCCTGGTTCATCGCGCTGATCGGGTGCCGCCTCTGCTATGCGCTCGATGCCTCGCGCAAGCCGGAGCCACATCCCGCGCTGCAGGCGGCGCTGGCCCGGGAGGCGTTCGTCATGCGCTCGATCGTCGCGCTCGCGCAGCTCCATCGCGAGCGGGGCGCGCCCGTCCGGGTGCAGGCGCTCGTTCGCGAGCTCGGAGCGTCGTCGCGCCTCGTACGGGAGGGGCTGGCGGCGCTGGCTGACGCAGGGCTCGCCGTGGAGGCGAAGCAGGGCGGATGGCTGCTGTCGCGCGATCCCTCGCGCATCACGCTGGCGGAAGTGCGCGCTGCCGGCCGCGCCTCCCTTCGGTTCCCCGCCCAGAACATCGAGGATGAAGTCGGCCTCGCCATCCAACGATCTTTGACGCGTGCGGACGGAGCCGCGGCTGCCGCCTTGGGCGAATCGCTCGAATCGCTCCTTCAGCTCTTCGAGGCGGCGCCTGTCGAGGGCGTCTCGACACCGGAGCCTCGCCCGCTTGGGGTGGGGCAAAGTGCGCACAAGCCTGCCTGATTTTCCTGCGTTCCGGCGCTTGCCCGCGCCCGGCCCAGTCATGTAACGTTCCCATCCGTCGAACGTTTTCGACCGCCGGACCTCGCGGAGTGCATGCATGCTGAAGAGCGATCTGATCGCCATTCTGGTGGCAAAGCGCCAGCTCACGCAAAAGCAGGCTGAGCTCACCATCGAGACGATCTTCGAGTCGATGAAAGCGGCCCTCTGCAAGGGCGATAACATCGAAATTCGCGGTCTTGGCGCATTCCACGTCAAGAACTACCAGGGGTACAACGGGCGTAACCCCAAGACGGGAGAAGTGATCCCCGTCAAGCCGAAGCGGGGCATCCTCTTCCGCACCGGCAAGGAGCTGCGCGACCGGGTGAACCGGGCGCACGCGCCGCAGAAGCAGCCTTCGGCGCCGCCGAAGTCCGAGACCGGCACGGCGTAGGCTCTACGATCGGGGCGCGGAGGTCACCGCGCTCGGCGGCAGCGGGAACGAAAGGCGGAACAGCGCTCCCCGAGCTCCGGGCAGCGCAGCCAGCTCCCCGCCGTGCATGCGCGCGATCTCCGAGGAGATCCAGAGCCCCAGCCCGTTCCCGCTCTCTCCCTTCGTGCTGAAGAACGGCTCGAAGATCCGCGTCCTCAGCTCCGCGGGAATCCCGGGACCGGAGTCCTCGACCTCGACGAACGCGAAAGCGCCGTCCGCCCGGACCCGCACGATCAGGCGCGCGTGCTGCTGCTGGTGCATGGCATCGAGCGCGTTGATCAAGAGATTGACCAGCACCTGCCCGAGGAGCGTGGGCTGGCAGGAGACGAGCGGGACATCCGGCGCGTACTGGCGCTCGAGCGCCACGCCGGCGGCGCGCATGCGCTGGGCGACGAGGGTGAGCGCCAGATCGATCTCGTGGCAGAGCATCACCTCGCGCAGCTCGCCGCCTGCGAATCGCGCGCCCTGCCGCATCGCGATGAGCACTTCCCGCATGCGCGCGGTCCCTGCCCGCGCCGCGAGCACCTTCTCGCGCACGGATGCGGCCAGCGGGTCCATCTCAAGGCTTTCCAGCTCGACGCTGACCCAGGTCAGCGGCGTGGACAGCTCGTGCGCCAGGCCTCCCGCGAGCGTTCCCAGGTTGATGAGGCCGATCTGGCGCGCAACTTCGACACGGGCCCGGTGCTCTCTTCGCCGGAGCGCGTCCTGCAGGTGCGCGCCGGCGATCGCGACCAGGGCGACGGTGACGAGATAGGAAGCGGCCGTGAGCAGGGGAAGCGCGTCGCCGGGCTGCATGCCGAAGAGCAGCGGCACGATGGCGATGCCAAGACCGACGAGCTGCACGATCGCCGCCTGCGGCGCGGTGAGGGGCATCAGGATGCCCACGCCGGCGAGCACGGCGATGTTCGACGTCAGGTAAGGGCTCTGCGCGCCGCCCGTCGCGAACACACCGGCCTCGATGGTCGCGCAGATCACCGCGACGGAGACCACTGCCAGCGGGAACGAGGAGGGAAGCCTGTGTGCGAAGCGGGCGACGAGCCCGAGCAGGGCGGCTGCGGCCGTCCGCGCCGCGAGCAGCGGAATCCACAGCAGCGGGGCCGTTGCGCGGTCGAGCAGGGTGAAGAGGACGAGGATCGGCGCGGCAAGCAAGGCCGCGGAGCGCATCGCCGTGCGCTGGTTCGCGGCGAGCTCCGTCTCGTATTCCGGCAGCGTCACCGACACGCGCGCTTCGGTCATGCGTTGGTTGGACAGTATGCGGCGGTCACAGAGCCGCTGTAAATGCACCAGATCGACGGCGGGTGGGCGCGTTGCGCCTCTCGCGCGCACATCCCCACATCGACTGCGTTGCTGCGCCTGGACCGCGATTTTTATGGTCGAGCGGCAATTCTGGAGAGGGGCTTGCGCTTTCGCACGCGCATCGTGCTGGTGCTCGCCGTCATCGGGCTACTTCCGCTCCTGGTGCTCGGGTGGCTCTCCTCTTCCCTGAACCGCGACGAGCTGGAAAGGACCGTCGGCGGCGCCCACCAGGCCACCGCGGTGGCGGCGGCCCGCGCGTGCGAGCGATGGCTTGCGCAGAGTCTCGAGGCCCTCCAGCTCTCGCTGGCGGCGATTTCCCTCGATCGACTCACGCCCGAGGAGGCATCGACCGTCCTGCGCATCCCCTACCGGCAACCCCGCTGGTGCGCCAGCTGCGCCGTGGCGACGGCGCGCTCCTGGCTCGCGGCGTTCGCTCCGCTCGGCGATCTCGGTTGGGGTGTCGTAGTGGCGCAGCCCGCATCGTCAGCCGGCAGATCCAGGATCATGTCGCACTTCTGCGCGACAGAGAGAGCGGAACGACGCCCCGGCGCGATTGAGCGCTCCGGACCTTGTCGGGCAGCGGTTTGACAGTCCCCTGCCTGCGCATATACTGCCCCGCTTTCGCGCGGGTCCCTCCGCGTCGATCGAGGCCTTCGGGCCAGAAGGTGGTGATTCGGAGAATGCCGGGCGTGCGCGTCAAGGAAGGGGAGTCGTTCGAGAACGCGATGAAGCGCTTCAAGAAACAGTGCGAGAAAGCTGGCATCCTGAGCGAGATCAGGAAGCGCGAGCACTACGAGAAGCCGTCCGTCAAGCGCAAGAAGAAGGCGCTGGCGGCGAAGAAGCGCGCCCTGAAGAAGGCACGAAAAGGCATGATGTAGCCCTGTCGCCTCTGGATCACACCCGCCGTACCGGGCCCTGCGCGACGCGTTCGCGCGGGGCTTTTGATCGAGAAGGACATGCTGGCCGATCGAATTGACGCGGACATGAAGACCGCCGCCCGCGCGAAGGACGCGCGCAGGCTGGGCACGCTGCGCATGCTCAAGAGCCAGATGAAGTATCGCGAGATCGAGAAGGGTCAGCCCCTCGAAGACGGGGACGTGGTCGGGGTGATCGGCTCGATGATCAAGCAGCGCAAGGACTCGGCCGCGCAGTACATCGCCGGCCGCCGGCCCGAGCTGGCCGAGAACGAGAATGCGGAAATCACCATCCTCGAGGGGTACCTGCCGCGCCAGCTGACCGATGCGGAGCTCGCCGAGCTGGTGCAAGAATCGGTGGCGGCGTCGGGCGCCAAGGGTCCCCGGGACATGGGAGCGGTGATGAAGGCGCTGATGCCGAAGATCGCCGGACGCGCCGAGGGCAAGCGCGTCAGCGATGCGGTGAAGAACGCCTTGTCCAAGCTCGGCGCGTAGCCTTTGCGGCTATGTTTGGGCGCGATCGTTGCCCGGTTCGGGCTGTAGAGTGCGATTCCACACGGTAGATGATCCTGGCGGCGAGACAGTTGGCGAGCATTTCCGACGAGAAGCTTCAGGAGCTGCGGGACCGGGTGGACCTGGTCGCCGTCGTGCAGCGGCGCGTGCCGCTGAAGAAGAGCGGGCGCGACTGGAAGGGCCTCTGCCCCTTTCACGGGGAGAAGACCTCCAGCTTCTATGTCGTCCCCGACAAGAAGATGTTCCACTGCTTCGGCTGCGGCGTCTCGGGAGACGCGATCAAGTTCGTGATGCAGATGGAAGGACGGAGCTTCCGCGACGCCGTCGAGCAGCTCGCAGGCGAGGCCGGCGTCGACCTGACTCCACCCGATCCGGAGGAGGCGCGCCGCTCGGCACGGCGCGCAGCGCTCGGCGAGGTGAACGAGAAAGCGTGCACCTTCTACGAGCGGGTCCTTTGGGAGCATCCCAAGGGCGAAGTCGCGCGCGAGCACCTGCGCAAGCGCGGCATCACCGAGGACACGGCCAAGGCGTGGCGCCTGGGCTACGCGCCTAACCTCTGGGACTCACTTATGAAGTCCCACGCGCTCAAGGGAGTCGACCCTGCGCTCGTCGAGGAGGCCGGCCTCGGCGTGCCGCGCAAGAAGGGTCCAGGCCTTTACGATCGCTTCCGCGGACGCCTGCTGATCCCCATCCGCGAGAGCGGCCGCATCGTCGGGTTCGGCGGCCGCCTCCTGGAGGGTCAGAGCGAGGCGAAATACCTCAACTCCCCCGACACGCCGCTGTACCAGAAGGGACAGTCGCTGTTCGCGCTGGACCGCGCGCGGGAGGCCATCCGCCGCGAGGAGGTGGCCGTCTTCGTCGAGGGTTACTTCGACGCCATCGGTTTGCACCAGGCAGGTGTGCTCACCGCCATTGCCACCTGTGGAACCGCCCTCACCGAGAAGCACCTGGAGCTGGTCAAGAAGGCGGGCGCGAAGGAGCTGGTCTTCGTCTTCGACGGCGACGCGGCAGGCCTGCGCGCGGCACAGCGCGCTTCCGAGATCGCGGCAGCCCAGGCCGTTGCTGCCCGGGTACTCGTGCCGCCGGGCGGCGAGGATCCCGACGAGACGGTCCTGCGCGTGGGCATCCAGGGCTTCCGGGACCTGCTCGCCGCCGCTCAACCCTCGCTCGAGTTCCTGCTCGACCGGGCACTGGGGCGGCTGCCGAAAGGTGCGCCTGTGGAGTCGCGTGTGCGCGCCGTCGATGCAGTCCGGGGGATCGTGCAGGCGGCGCCCAGCTCGCTCGCCCGCGACCTCTACGTCGAGAAAGTCGCGGAGATGGTCGGCGCTCCACCCGACTCCATCCGCCGTGCGCTCGCGGGAAAGGCGCCGCTGTCGCCGACGAAAGCGGCCCCGGCCCGCGCTGCCGAATCGGCGAAGCCGCTTCCGCTCTCGGTGCTGAAAGCGGAGCTCGTCATCCTCGCGGCGCTGGTGCGCAACCCCACGCTGGCGCCCGAGCTGGCTCACTCCGGCGGCGTGGGCGACTTCGTGCATCCCTCGCTGCGCGAGGCCGCGGATGCAGTCTGTTCGGGACATGATGCCCAGACTGCGATCCGCGCCGTCGAGCCCGATTCGCTGAGGCAGCGGGTCCTCGATGCCTTGGCAGAGATGGAGCAGGCAGGCGACCACACTGACGCAAAGCGTCTATCCAGCCTTTTAAAAAAACATGCGCAAACCGTGGCGCTGGAGCGGAAGCAGCGCGCTTCGCCACGGGTTCCAAGGGCTTGAAACGATCCGAAAAAAAAGGGCGGTAAGGCATACCGTCCATTACTCTCCACCGACCCCCGACCGCCGAAGCACACTGGAGTTGACCGAGATGGCCGACAAGAAGTCCGCAGCCGCCCGCCGGAAGCACGGCGCCCCCAAAGCCGAGGCGAAGAGGGGCAAGCGCGAGAAGAAGGCTGCGCCGGAGCCGAAGAAGCACCTGAAGGCCGTGGGCAAGGCGGAATCGCCCGCCGCGAAGGTGAAGCGGGGAGAGAAGGACAAGGCGCCGAAGCAGGCGAAGAAGGCGTCGAAGGGCGACGACGAGGCGGAAGGGGAAGAGGTCGCGGAGGGCGAAGAGCCGGAGATCGAAGCCGCCGCCATTCCCGACGTAGGCGACGACGACGAGGTCGCGGCGGACATCGAAGAGGACGACGACGAGGATCTCGCGCCGGCCAAGAAGGGCAGCAAGGCCACCGAGCGCAAGGAAGTGAAGGACCTGCTCGCGCTCGGGCGCGACAAGGGCTTCCTCACCTACGACGAGGTCAACGACGCGCTGCCGTCGGACATCGTCTCCTCCGACCAGATCGACGACGTGATGTCGATGTTCGGCGACAACGACATCGCCATCGTCGACGAGGCCAACAAGGTCAAGCTTCCCGAGACGAAGCCGCCCGAGCCGGAACCGGTAGTGGTGAAGGAGGAAGATCAAGCGACCCCGCAGGAAAAGGCGGAGCAGGAGGAGGAGGACGCATACTCCAAATCCAACGATCCGGTGCGCATGTACCTGCGCAAGATGGGCTCGGTCTCCTTGCTCACCCGCGAGGGCGAGGTGGAGATCGCCAAGCGCATCGAGGACGGCGAGAAGGAAGTGCTCGACGCCGTGCTCCACTCCAGCATCGCGATCAAGGAGATCATCCAGATCGGCGAGCGGCTGAAGAAGGGCAAGATGCGCGTGCGCGAAGTGATCCGCGACGCGCCGGACGAGGACGACGAGACCTTCGACGAGCAGGGTCGCACCGACCAGGTGGTGAAGCTGATCGACAAGATCCGCCGCCTGGACCGCGAGAACGAGCACTTCGCCGAGCTGATGACCTCCAAGACCCGCAAGGTCTCCGAGGGCAAGCGCAAGGAGTACCGCGACGCCATCGCCCGCAACGAGGCGTCGATGGCGGAGACTCTCGCCGAGGTGAAGCTGAACAAGCGCCAGATCGAGCGCATCATCGAGAACCTCAAGAAGCTGATCGAGCGCGTCGACCAGGTCGAGCGCGAGATGCGGCACATCGAGCAGCGCCTGGGCGTCGGCCTCCGGGAGCTCAAGGGGCTGCTGCGCGATTCCGAGGACGAGGGCAAGGGCGGCCTGGCTGCGCGCAAGAAATTGAAGATCCTGGGCCTCTCCGAGGAGGAAGTGGGAGAGGTGGCCCGCGCCATCGCGGCGGCCCCGCGGAAGGTGAAGCGCGTCGAGGAAGAGGCGCTGCTGCCGGTCGACGAGCTGAAGCGGAGCTACGGCGCCATCATCGCCGGAGAGCGCAAGGCGGAGAAGGCCAAGGCCGAGCTGGTCGAGGCCAACCTGCGCCTGGTGGTGTCGATCGCCAAGAAGTACACGAACCGCGGGCTGCAGTTCCTCGACCTGATCCAGGAGGGCAACATCGGCCTGATGAAGGCGGTCGACAAGTTCGAGTACAAGCGCGGCTACAAGTTCTCCACCTACGCCACCTGGTGGATCCGGCAAGCCATCACCCGCGCCATCGCCGATCAGGCCCGCACCATCCGCATCCCGGTGCACATGATCGAGACGATCAACAAGCTGATCCGCACCTCGCGCTACCTGGTGCAGGAGATCGGCCGCGAGCCCACTCCGGAGGAAATTGCGGAGAAGATGGAGCTCCCGCTCGACAAGGTGCGCAAGGTCCTGAAGATCGCCAAGGAGCCCATCTCGCTGGAGACTCCCATCGGCGAGGAGGAGGACAGCCACCTCGGCGACTTCATCGAGGACAAGGCCATCACCTCGCCCTCCGACGCGGTGATCAACATGAACCTCGCGGAGCAGACGCGGAAGGTGCTGGCGACGCTCACGCCGCGCGAGGAGAAGGTGCTCCGCATGCGCTTCGGCATCGGGGAGAAGTCCGATCACACCCTCGAGGAAGTGGGACAGGACTTCGAGGTGACGCGCGAGCGCATCCGGCAGATCGAGGCCAAGGCGCTGCGGAAATTGCGGCACCCGAGCCGCTCGAAGCGGCTGCGCAGCTTCGTCGAGAATTAGGCGCTGCCGCCGCAGGCGCCTTTGCGGCGCTTGAGCGCAGTCATATCGGTCACGGCGTGAAGATGTGTTCCCGAGGCGCCCTGCCTCTCTGTTATTGGTTTCTCCTCGCATCGATGGCGTGCGCGGGCACCCGTCCA
>Ga0209808_1001417_pt1 | contig 12305 bp, 14 predicted proteins | sample GraSoiAngelo_157_FD_186171 | JGI IMG/M metagenome (GOLD analysis project Ga0209808, IMG submission 186171) | Grasslands soil microbial communities from the Angelo Coastal Reserve, California, USA - 14_1009_16_20cm (SPAdes) (version 2) | ecosystem: Environmental > Terrestrial > Soil > Grasslands ...
GCGGTAGGCGATCGTGGGCGCGGTGTGATTGAGGTACTGGGTCTCCACGAGCACGTCGCCGACGCGGAAGAAGCCCTCCTCGAGCTCGGTGAAGTGGATGCGCGAGCGCAGGTCGCGCAGCTTGACGGGGAAGTACGAGTACTCCATCTGCCCCGCCATCGCCTCCTCGAGGCTCTGCTGGAAGCCGAGCGGCGCGTACACGTTCAGCTCGACGCCGGGAATGAACGCGGGGACGAAGAACGGAAATCCCTGGATGTGATCCCAGTGCGTGTGGCCGATGAACAGGTGCAGGTGGATCGGCGGCCTCAGCGTCTGCGTGAGCTGCAGTCCCAGCTCGCGCGCGCCGGTGCCGCAATCCAGCACGATCACGGTGCCGTCCGCCGCCCGGACTTCGGTGCACGAGGTGTTGCCGCCGAAGCGCGCCGTGCGATCGCCCGGCGCGGCGATCGACCCACGAGTACCCCAGAACTTTACGTACACGATGCCCCCCAGGCTGTCGCGACGTGGACGTCGGCGAATATAGCATCAACGCGCGGGCGCGGGCTACAATGGCGCGCCCGGCGAGGCCATTCGGCCCACAAGGAGGACGCATGCGCCTGACACGTCGACGTTTTTTGAGGCTCTCCGGTGCGGGCGCCGTCGCGGCGACGCTGCCGCTTCAGACGGCACCGGCACGGGCGCAGAGCGGACCCGTCCGGCTCGGCGTCCTGGCCGCCAAGGCCGGCGTGCTGGCACCCGTCGGCGAGTCGGGGCTGCGGGGCGTGCAATTCGCCGCCGATCGCCTCAACGCCGCCGGCGGGATCCTCGGCCGCAAGCTCGAGCTGGTCATCGAGGAGGAATCGAGCCCGAAGGACACCGTCGAGCGCTTCCGCAAGCTCGCGCTCCAGGACAAGGTGGACGCCGTGAGCGGCGCCATCTCCACCGGCGTCGGCCTGGCCCTGGGCCCGGCCGCCGAGGAGATGAAGACGATCTGGCTCGCCTGGGACGCCACCACGCAGAAGGGCGTCGAGGAGTCGATGCCCCGGCCGAAGTACTCGTTCCGCTCGACGGACAACGAGTGCGAGGCGGTGATGGCCTCCCTCCTCACCGCGCGGCACTGGAAGGGCAAGTTCAAGACGGTGGCCGGCATCAATCCCGACTACTCGTACGGCCGCGACAACTGGGCGGCCTTCCTCGCGATCATGAAGAAGCACGGGATCGAGCTGCAGGTCGTCAGCGAGCTGTGGCCCAAGCTCGGCGCGACGGACTTCACCTCGCACGTGGCCACGCTGGCGCAGGCAAAGCCGGACCTGATCTTCTCCTGCTTCTGGGCGGGCGACACGCCGATCTTCATGAAGCAGGCGCACGCGGCGGGCCTCACGCGGGGGACGAAGTTCGTCCTGACCACCGGCGGCGGCGTGCACGAGTCGCTCAAGAAGGACTTCACGCCGGAGGGCGCGCTCCTCGGCTACAACTGTTTCTACTTCGAGAACCCGAAGGCGAGCCCGCTGGCGAAGGAGTTCACGCGCTGGCACGCGGAGAAGTTCAAGGAGTGGCCGAACTACGAGTCCGATCACGGTTACTTCACGGTGGTGGCCTTCAAGGCGGCCGTGGAGCGCGCGGCGAAGGCGGCCGGCGGCAAGTGGCCGACGCAGGACGCGGTCATCCAGGCGCTCGAGGGCGTGGAGGCGGAGTCGCTGTCGGGCCCGCGGCGCTACCGCGAGGACCACATCATGGAGGCGACCTTCTTCCAGGGCGTCACCACGCACCGGAACAAGCACGACTTCGTGACCATCGATCCCGTGGAGAGCATGAGCACGAAGCAGATCCAGAAGCCCTCGGGCGTCGGCCTCTACGACTGGATCAACAGCTGGAAGGTCTGACGCTCCTCGGCATCCTGCTGGGCGGCGTCTTCCACGCCGCCGTGCTGTTCCTGGTCGCGGCGGGGCTGCAGCTGGTGTTCGGTGTCACGAAGATCCTCAACCTCGCGTGCGGCTCGTTCTACGCGCTGGGGGCCTACGCGGGCGTGTCGGCCGTGCGGTGGGCGCTCGGAGCGGGGCTGCCGGCGCCGCTGTTCCTGCCCGTCCTGCTCGGCGCCGGGCTGGCGCTGGCCGTCATCGGCCCCGTCATCGAGCGGCTGCTGCGCCCGGTCTATGACCGAGACGAGTCGTTCCAGCTCCTGCTCACGTTTGCCCTCGTGCTGATGTTCGAGGACGTGATCCGGTTCTTCTGGGGCACCGCGCCGCACCAGCTCGGCAACGTCTATCTCGCCTACGGCCGGCTGCGCGTCGGGGCGCTGACCGTGCCGACCTACAACCTCGTCGTCATCGCGTGCGGCGCAGCCATCGCCGTCGGCATGGGGCTCGTGCTCGCGCGCACCCGCTTTGGGCGCATCGTGCGCGCCACCGCCGAGAACCGCGAGATGGCCGAGGCGATGGGCGTCGACATGGCGCGCGTCTACTCGCGCGTGTTCACGCTGGGCGTGGCGCTCGGCACCGTCGGCGGCGCGCTCGTGATCCCGGCCACCGCCGCCATCAACGAGATGGGCATCGACGTGATCGTGGAGGCGTTCGCGGTGGTCGTCATCGGCGGTCTCGGCAGCATGCGCGGCGCCTTCGCGGGCGCCCTGATCGTCGGCGTGGTGAAGGCGGTGGCCATCGCCACCTGGCCGGAGGTCGAGATGCTGGCCGTCTACGTGATCGTCATCGCCGTGCTCGTCCTGCGGCCGGCCGGACTCTTCGCGCGGGCCATCGCGTGATCGTCCGTGCGCTCGGCATCGCCGCCTGCGCGGCGCTGCTGCTGCTGCCGTTCGCGGGCCGGCCTTACACGACCACCCTGCTCCTGCCCGCCTTCGGCTACGCGATCGCGCTCCTCGGCCTGAATCTGCTGTTCGGCTCGGCGGGCCTGCTCTCGTTCGGCCACGCGCTCTTCGTCGCGCTGGGCGGCTACACGGCAGCGCTGCTCACGAGCCGGCTCGGCGTGCGACATCTGGAGATCGTGCTGCTGGCGGCGGCGGTGACGGCCGCGCTCGTCGCCGTCCCGGTGGGGCTCCTGTGCGTGCGCTACGTGAAGATCTACTTCGGCATGCTCACGCTCGCCTTCGGCATGCTCTTCTACTCGTTCCTCTACAAGTTCTACACGCTGACGGGCGGCGACGAGGGCATGCGGGTGCTCCGCCCCGTGCTGCTCGGCCGGCCGCTCGAGCATCTCGACACGGTCGCCTTCCTCACGGGACCCTTCTACTATTACGCGCTCGCCGTGCTGGTCCTCGCCGCGCTCGTCATGCGCCGTCTCGTGGCCTCGCCCTTCGGGCTGTCGCTGCGCTCGATCCGCGAGAACGCCATCAAGGCGGAGTCGCTCGGCCTCAGCGTGCGACGGTACCGGCTGGCCGCGTTCGTGGTGGCCGCGGTGTTCGGCGCCGTCGGCGGCGCCCTGCTGGTGGTGCCCACCGGCCTCGCCGATCCGCTCCTCGCCTACTGGACGCACTCCGGCAACCTGATCTTCATGCTGGTGCTCGGGGGCTTCGACCACTTCTTCGGTCCGGTGCTCGGCGCCGTCGTCTTCATCCTCCTGCAAGACCAGGTCATGTCGCTCACGCCCTACTGGCGCTTCGTCTTCGGCGCGATCCTGGCCGTCGTCGTCGTCTTCGTCCCGCGCGGGCTCATGGGTCTCGTCGACCCCCGGCGCGCGCCCGCGTCGTGACGCTGCTGGAGGCGGTGGACGTGAGGAAATTCTACGGCCAGACGTGCGCGCTCGATGGCGTCAGCCTGCGCGTGGGCGCGGGCGAGTTCGTCTCGATCATCGGCCCCAACGGCGCCGGCAAGACGACGCTGATGAACGTGCTCACCGGGCTCACGGTGCCCACGTCGGGCCGCGTGACGTTCAAGGGCGTCGACGTCGTCGGCGCCACCCCCGTCCGCCTGGCCCGGCTCGGCATGGCGCGCTCGTTCCAGCTCGTGACGATCTTCCCCGGCCTCAGCGTCGGCGAGACGCTGGCGGTGGCCGCGCTGGCGCGTCTCGGCCGCAGCGCGCGGCCGTTCACCGCGCTCGCGCGCGACCTCGAGGTGCGCGCGGCCGTCGACGACGTCGCCGCGCTCTTCGGCCTGGCCGACAAGCTCGGGCGCGCGGCGCGCACGCTGCCCCAGGGCGACAAGAAGCTGCTCGACGTCGCGACCGCGTTCGCGCTCCATCCCGACGTCATCCTCATGGACGAGCCGACGAGCGGGGTGAGCACCGCCGACAAGACGGCGATCATGGAGACGCTCGTGCAGGCCGCGCGGCGCATGGGCATCCGGGCGATCGTCCTCGTCGAGCACGACATGGACATCGTGTTCGGCTACTCGGACCGCATCGTGGCGCTCCACCAGGGACGCGTGCTGGCCGACGCCGCGCCCGAGGCGATCCGCGCCGACGCCGACGTGGTGCGAACGGTTCTGGGAATCGCCGCCACGCGGGGACGCACGCCGCCGGCCACTGTCTCGAACAGGCCCCCCACGGGCAACCCGTCCCCGCGGACCCCGCTCCAATAAATGCTCAAGGTGAGCGACGTCGACGTCGACATCGAGGCGAGCCGCATTCTCCGCAAGGTCACCCTCGAGGCCGCGCCGGGCGAGCTGGTCTGTCTGATCGGCCGCAACGGAGCGGGCAAGACGACGACGCTGCGCACGGTGATGGGCTACCGGCGCCCCGCCGCGGGGACGATCACGCTCGGCGGCGAGACGATCGCCGGCCTGCCCACACACGCCATCGCCGCGCGCGGCGTCGGCTACGCGCCGGAGGAAAGCGGCGTGTTCGGCGACCTCACGGTGGCCGAGAACATCGAGCTGGCCACGTGGACGCGGCCCGGCGGGCGGCCGGCCGCCGAGCGCGTGGCGCGCGCGTACGACGTCTTCCCACGCCTGCGCGGCTTCGCCGCGCGCGGCGGCACGCAGCTCTCCGGCGGCGAGCGCAAGATGCTCTCGATCGCGCGCGCGCTGGCCCTGGACCCCACGCTGCTCCTGCTCGACGAGCCGTTCGAGGGCCTGTCGCCCGCCATCATCCCGCAGCTCGGCGAGTCCATCGCCGCCATCGCGCGCCTGGGTCCCGCCATCCTGCTCGCGGAGTCCAACATCCACCACGTTCCGGTGTACGCGACCCGTCTCTACGTCATCGAGCGAGGCGAAATCGTCTTCGCCGGCCGACCGGAAGAGCTGCGCCGTCGCCCCGATCTGGCGCGCATCATCGGGCAGGCCTTATGATCACGCCCATGACCACACTCCCCCTCCTGCCCACCTCGGTCGTCGGATCCCATGGCAAGCCCGGCTGGTGGTTCACCGCCGTGAAAGCGTGGGAGGCCGGCGAGATGGGGCCCGGCGACATGGACGAGATGTTCGACGACGCCGTGCACACCGCGATCCGCGACATGGAGACGGCGGGGATCGACATCATCACCGACGGCGAGGTGCGCCGCACCGACGGCTACGTCGACACCTACTACAGGATCATCAAGAACATCGCGCCGCTGCCCGTGCGTCGGAAGGCCGGCCCCTGGGGCTACGACCAGCAGCAGCGCTACGAGGCCATCGGCCGCATCGAGGTGCCCGCCACGGGCTTCGGCCTCGTCAAAGACTTCCAGTTCCTGCGCGGCCACACGACGCGCGCGCTGAAAGCGACGTGCGCGGGCCCGCTGACCTTCGGCTCGCGCATCCATCCGGGCAGCGCGTACAAGGGCGTGGTCGACGTCGCCGAGCGCTTCGCCGAGGTCATCAACGCCGAGCTCAAGGCGCTTGCCGCCGCCGGCGCCGAGCTCATCCAGCTCGACGAGCCCGCGCGCGGCAACGTCTCGGGCGAGGAGATGGCGCGGCTCTTCAACCTCGCCACCGATGGCGTGAGGGCGAAGCTGGCCTTCCACATCTGCTTCGGCAACCGCTTCGGCCGCTCGCGCTTCCCGCGCTCGTACGAGCCATACTTTCCCGGCGTGCTCAAGGCGCGCGCCGGGCAATTCGTGCTGGAGTTCGCGAGCCGCGAGCTGTCCGAGGTCGATCTCTGGCAGAAGTACGGCGACGGGCGGGAGCTGGGCGCGGGCGTGGTGGACGTGAAGGGCTTCCAGGAGGAGACCGCGGAGGCGGTCGCGCGGCGCATTCACCGCGTGCTCAAGGTGTGCCCGCCCGAGAGACTCACGCTGAACCCGGACTGCGGCTTCGGCTGGTCGCCGCGCTACATGTGCAACCAGAAGCTCACCGGCCTGGCCGCGGGCGCGGCGCTGGTGCGCGCGGAGCTGACGGGCACGAGATGACGCGGGAACCGGCGATCCCATCGCGGGGTTTGGGCCGTGTGCGATGCTTCTATCCGATGGAGGACACCCCATGACAGGATCCCGCTCGCTCGCCGCGCTCCTGCTCGGCGTCCTGGCCGTGCTGCTCGCGGCCGGTTCCGCGCACGCGCTGGCCGTCGGGGACAAGGCCCCCGACTTCGCGCTGCCCGCCGCGCCCGGCGCGCCGCCGGTGAAGCTCTCCGACCTGACGGCGAAGGGCCCGGTGGTGATCTACACGTTCATCCAGGCCTTCACCGGCACCTGAACGCAGGAGATCCGCGGCTTCGACGCGGCCCTGCCGCAGTTCGAGGCCGCCGGCGCCCAGGTCGTGGGCGTCAGCGCCGATGCGCCGGGAACGCTCGTGGCGTTCACCAAGGAAAACAATCTCCACCACCAGCTCTTGTCCGACTTCCCGCGACGCACGATGCTGACGGCGTACGACGCGGTCATCACCGACCCCGCGAGCCCGATCTTCCGCTACGCCAAGCGTGCGTACTTCATCGTCGATCGCCAGGGCGTCATTCGCTACACGAAGGTCCAGGAGAACCCTCTCGAGCTGCTCAAGCCGGAGGAAGTCTTACAGGCGCTCAAGCAATCGGGGGCGAAGTGAGATCCTCCGTCGTCGCGCTCGCCGCGGCCGTCATCCTGACGGTCGCGACGGTTGCGGCCGCTGCCCCCGACTTCGCGGGCCTCCAGATCCAGCCCTACGAGCCGCCGAAGGCCGCGCCCGCGTTCTCGCTGCCCGGTCTCGACGGCACGCCGCAGACGCTCGAGTCGCTCCGCGGCAAGGTGGTGATGCTCTTCTTCTGGGCCACCTGGTGACCGGACTGTCGGAAGGAGTTGCCTTCCGTCAACGCCCTCTATAAGGACTACAAAGGCCGGGGTCTGGAAGTCCGCCTGATCGATTTCCGCGAGAGTCCCGACGTCGTGCGCAAGACGGTCGCCGAGCGTGGCTACACCGCGCCCGTGCTGCTCGACGAGAGCGGCGACACGACCGGCCGCCTCTACGGCGTGTGGGGTCCGCCGACCGTGTATCTGCTCGATCGTCAGGGTCGGCTCGTCGGCCGCGCGGCCGGGCCGCGCGCGTGGGAATCGCCTGCCGCGCGCGCGCTGATCGAGGCGCTGCTGGCCGCGCCGCGCTGATGCCCAAGCCGGAGCTCGAGTTCTTTCGTCCCGATCCGCTGCCGTGGACGCCGGTGGCGGGCTCGGCCGCCGCCGGCGCCGGCGGCCCCGGCATCGACGAAAAAGTCCTCAGCCGCGATCCCGTCAGCGGAGACCTGACGCGCCTGCTCCGGTTCGCGCCCGGTGTCCGCACCGGCGAGACGATCGCCCACGACTTCTGGGAGGAGGTCCTGATCGTCGAGGGCAGCCTCGAGGATCTGGGCCTCGGGCGCACGTTCAGCGCCGGCATGTACGCGTGCCGCCCGCCCGGCATGCGCCACGGACCGTACGCCTGCCCGCGGGGCGCGCTGCTCTTCGAGACGCGCTACCGGCGCTGAGCCGTTCGCGGGGCGGCTCGCCGCCCGCCGCCGCCGCTGCTACACTCGCGTCCGTGGCCCTGCCGCTCGACGGAATCGTCGTCGTCGACCTGACGCAGAACGTCGCCGGTCCTTTCTGCACGCAGACGCTCGGCGACATGGGCGCCGACGTGATCAAGGTCGAGCGTCCCGGCCGCGGCGACGACGCGCGCGCGTGGGCCCCGCCCTACTGGGGCCGCGAGAGCGCGCTGTTCATGGCGTTGAACCGCAACAAGAAGAGCCTGGCGCTGGACCTCAAGCGCGAGGGCGGCCTCGAGGTCCTCAAGCGCCTCGTCACGCGCGCCGACGTCTTCGTCCAGAGCCTGCGCGCCGGCGTCATCGAGGAGCTGGGACTCGATTTCGCGGGCGCCTCGCGGCTGAACCCGCGTCTGGTCCACTGCTCGATCACCGCGTTCGGGACCAGCGGCCCGCTCGCCGCGCTGCCGGGCTACGATCCGCTCATGCAGGCGTACGCGGGCCTGATGTCGGTGAATGGCCACCCGGGGCAGGAGCCCGCGCGCGTGGGCACGTCGATCGTGGACATGGGCACCGGGATGTGGGCCGCCCTCGGCATCGTGGCCGCGCTGCGCGAGCGCGATCGCACCGGGCGCGCGACGGAGGTCACCACGGCGCTGTTCGAGACGGCGCTGATGTGGGTCTCGTATCACGCGGCGGGGTTCCTTGGCGACGGCGAGGTGCCGCAGCCGCACGGCTCGGGGACGGCGATGATCGCGCCGTACCAGGCGTTCCCGACCGCCGACGGCTACGCCATGATCGCCGCCGGCTCCGACGGCCTCTTCTGCCGGCTCGCCAACGCGCTCGGCGCTCCGCACCTCGGCGCCGACCCGCGCTTCGCCGACAATCCCTCGCGCGTGCGTCACCGTGCCGTGCTCGTCGACGCGATCGCCGCCCTCACGCGAGGACTGAAGACCACGGACCTGCTCGAACGGCTGCGCGCGGCCGGCGTGCCGTCGGCGCCGATCCTGACCGTGGACCGCGTCCTGGAGGAGCCGCAGACGGCGGCGAGCGGCATGCTGATCGCGGCGCCGCACCCGCGTGTGCCCGACTATCGCGCCGTCGGCCTGCCGATCCTCTGGGACCGCCAGCGCCCCGGCGTGCGGCGCGTGCCGCCGCTGCTCGGCGAGCACTCGGCCGACGTGCTGACCTGGCTCGGCTACACCCTCGACGACGTCCGCAATCTCCAGACCCAGGGCGTCGTCCAGTGACCTATCGCCACCTCCTCCTCACCCGTTCGCCTGACCGCCACGTCATCACCGTCGTTCTCAACCGCCCCGAGCAGCACAACGCGATGAACACCGCCATGGGCGAGGACTTGCTCGCCTGCTTCGACGCGCTCGCCCGTGATCCCGACGCGCGCGCCGTGGTCTTCACCGGCGCCGGCGACAAGGCGTTCTGCGCCGGTGGCGATCTCAAGGAGCGCAACGGGATGACCGACGAGGCGTGGCGTGCCCAGCACGTGATCTTCGAGCAGGCCGCGCTGCGCGTGCTGCGCTGCCCGATACCCGTGATCGCCGCCGTCGAGGGCTTCGCGCTGGCGGGTGGCTGCGAGCTGGCGATCTTGTCCGATTTCATCGTGGCCAGCGAAACCGCAGTGTTCGGAGTGCCGGAGACGACGCTCGGAATTTTCCCGGGCATCGGCGGCACCCAGCTGCTGCCGCGCATTCTCGGCGCGCCGCTCGCCAAGGAGCTGATCTTCACCGGCCGCCGGCTCAAGGCCGACGAGGCGAAGGCCGTGGGATTGATCAATCACCTGGTGCCGGCGGGCCAGGCCCGGGCGAAGGCGGCGGAGGTCGCGGCGACCATCGCGAAGAACGGCCCCATCGCCGTGCGCCAGGCGAAGAAGGCCATCGCCTACGGCAGCGAGACCGGCCTCGAGACCGCCATGATCCTGGCCATCGAGGCCTACAATGCCACCGTGGTGACGGAGGACCGACTCGAAGGTGTGCGCGCGTTCAACGAGAAGCGAAAGCCCGAGTTCAAGGGGCGTTAGAGGACGGCATGGCGACGATATCCCTCGCACTGACCGACGAGCAGCGCGCGCTCGAGAAGGGCGTGACGGAGATCTGCAAGCGCTTCCCCGGCGAGTACTGGCGCGAGCTCGACGCGCGGCGCGAGTACCCGGACAAGTTCGTCAACGAGCTCACGGAAGCCGGCTACCTTGCCGCGCTCATCCCTCAAGAATTCGGCGGCGCCGGACTGCCCATCCGCGACGGCGCCCTGATCCTCGAGACGGTCCACGCCAACGGCGGCAGTGCCTCCGCGTGCCATGCCCAGATGTACATCATGGGCACCGTGCTGCGCCACGGCAGCGAGGCGCAGAAGCGGAAATATCTCCCGAAGATCGCCACCGGTGAGCTGCGCCTGCAGGCATTCGGCGTGACGGAGCCCGACGCCGGATCCGACACGACCCAGCTGAAGACGACGGCGGTCCGCACGGGCGACCGGTACGTCGTCAACGGCCGCAAGATGTTCATCTCGCGCGCCATGCAGTCGGATCTCATGCTGCTGCTGGCGCGGACGACGCCGGCTGACCAGGTGAAGCGCCGGACGGACGGTCTCAGCGTGTTCCTCGTCGACATCCGCAACATCAAGGGCCTCGAGATCCGGCCGTTGCGCATGATGATGAACCACTCGACCAACGCGCTCTTCTTCGACGACATGGAGATCCCCGCCGACAGCCTGGTGGGCGAGGAGGGCAAGGGCTTCTCCTACATCCTGTCGGGCATGAACGCCGAGCGCGTGCTCGTCGCCTCCGAGTCCATCGGCGACGGCCGCTGGTTCACCGAGAAGGCCGTCGCCTACTCCGGCGGCCGCGTGATCTTCGGCAGGCCGATCGGCGCCAACCAGGGTGTGCAATTCCCCATCGCCCGGGCCCACATGAACGTGGAGGCCGCCGCCCTCATGCGCGACAAGGCCGCCGCGCTCTTCGACGCCGGTGAGCCCTGCGGCGCCGAGGCGAACATGGCCAAGTTCCTGGCCGCGGAGGCGGCATGGGAGGCGGGCAACGCGTGCATCGACTGCCACGGCGGCTACGGCTATGCCGAGGAGTACGACATCGAGCGGAAGTTCCGCGAGGCCCGGCTCTACAAGACGGCGCCGGTGAACCAGAACCTCGTCATGGCCTACGTCGGCGAGCACGTCCTCGGCATGCCGCGGTCCTACTGAGCCGCCGCTCCGTGCCGCTCTACCTCGAGGACTTCGCGCCGGGACAGGTGCGCGAATCGCCGCCGCGCACGCTCACGAAGGACGAGATCATCGCCTTCGCACGCGAGTACGACCCTCAGCCGTTCCACGTCGACGAGAGGGCGGCCAAGGCGTCCGTCTACGGCGGGCTCATCGCGAGCGGCTGGCAGACGATCGGGATCATGATGCGGCTGATGTGGGACGCCTTCCTCAAGGACACGGTCTCGCTCGGCTCGCCCGGCTGCGACGAGATTCGCTGGCTGAAGCCCGTGCGGCCCGGCGACACGCTGCGCGCCCGCTTCACCATCACGGAGGTCGTGCCGTCGCGCAGCAAGCCCGACCGCGGCATCGTGCGCACGTCCACCGAGATCCTGAATCAGCACGGCGAGGTCGTCATGACCGTCCGCGGCCTCGGCATGTTCGGCCGGCGGCCTCCGGCCTGAGTCGAGGAGCGCCATGGCTTTGCCGGGGCGCTCCGAACGCTGGGGGTTTGGGGGCCATCTCGGGGCCCCCATGTTCAGACCAGCGAGCGCCACGGCTTTTGCCGGGGCGCTCCGAACGCTGGGGGTCTGGGGGCCATTTCGGGGCCCCCATGTTCAGACCAGCGAGCGCCACGGCTTTTGCCTGGGCGCTCCGAACGCTGGGGGTTTGGGGGCCATTTCGGGGCCCCCACGTAGGGTGGTAGAGTTTTCATCACTTCGAGCGAGGAGGCAACGGCATGCGGCTGCCCGAGCGCGTGACGATGTGCGAGGTGGGGACCCGCGATGGGTTCCAGATCGAGCCGGACTTCATCCCGACCGCGCAGAAGGTCGAGGTCGTCGATCGGCTGTCGGCGGCGGGCCTACCGCGTATCGAGGTGACGTCCTTCGTGCACCCGAAAGCCGTGCCGCAGCTGCGCGACGCCGAGGAGGTCATGGCGCGGATCACGCGCCGGCCCGGCACGCGCTATGCGGCGCTGGTGCCCAACGAGAAGGGCGCCGTGCGCGCGATCGAGGCGGGCGTGGATGCGATCCACACCGTGCTGTCTGCGAGCGAAAGCCACAACCTCGCCAACGTGAACATGACGATCGCGGAGTCGCTCGACAGGCTCGGCGCCGTGCTGCGGGTGTCCGCGGCCGGGAAGCTGCACGTGGGATGCGGCATCTCGACGTCGTTCGGCTGCCCGTTCGAGGGTGACGTGCCGCTGGCGCAGCTCGAGCGCGTCGTCGGCCGGCTGATCGAGATGGGCGCGCGCGCGGTCGGGCTGGCCGACACGACCGGCATGGCCAACCCGCGGCAGGTGGGGCGCGTGCTCGAGCACCTGATCCCGCGCT
>Ga0209808_1001420_pt1 | contig 12298 bp, 10 predicted proteins | sample GraSoiAngelo_157_FD_186171 | JGI IMG/M metagenome (GOLD analysis project Ga0209808, IMG submission 186171) | Grasslands soil microbial communities from the Angelo Coastal Reserve, California, USA - 14_1009_16_20cm (SPAdes) (version 2) | ecosystem: Environmental > Terrestrial > Soil > Grasslands ...
GCGCTCGCGCGGGTCGCCGTCGAGCCACTGCAGGCGATCGGTGTCGCCGACGCACTCGATGAGCGCGCGGCACGTGCTGCCGATGCGCAGCGGCTCGACCGGATGGGGGCGATCCACCATCTGCGACGTCCACTCGCCCGGATCAGGATAGTGGAAGACCGCCTGGGGCGGCGGGCCGTGCTGGTGGGCCGCGGCACGTGCCGGCCACCGGGCCGTCACCGTCGCGCGGCATATCCGCAAGGTGCTTTGCGGCGCATCGCGCAACAGGCCGCGCGAGGCGATGTAGGCGCTCGCGATCCCGGTGGCGCCGAGCCGTTGGAAGCAGCGAGCGGAGGATTTGTCGGCTACGGCAAATCCGAACACTGCCGTGCGACCGCGTTGCGCACTCCTGGCGGCGGTGGCCCGCAGCAGCCGCTCGAAAAATCCGCGTCCGCGCTCGCCCGGCAACGTCCCCCCGGCAACGATCACGCTGATCCGGTGCGCTGTACCGTCGGGCGTGCGCGCCAGCCGGTAGACGATACCGCAGCACGCCACGACACGCTCTCCGTCCATGAGAACCAGCCGATCGGGAGCCTCGCTGCCGAAAGGGCGCTGCATATACCAGCGGTACATTGCCTCGCTCCACGGGGTACCAAAGCAGCGTGTGAGAAAGTCCGCGCCGACGTCGGCGTCCAGCCCTTTGGGGTTGACAAGGATCCTCACTCCGCGGTCGCCCGACATCGGTCGGCCACCTCGGCGAGTGTCGTCCACCACAGGGCATCTCCGTAGCGGTCCCCGAGCTCCCGCCAGAGCCGCTCGAGATAGCTGCAGTACTGGTCATCGAGTCCGTCGAGCATCGTGATGCCGCCGCCCGTCTTGAAGATGTGGGCCTTGATCGCGAGCAGACCCCCGCACTCGATGATGGCGAGCGCGCGCTCGATCGTCGATGTGGCCTGGAAGTTCGTCGTGAAATGCACCAGACCGGCGCAAGAAGCCATTGCCGCCGGCGCTCCCCCGTCGGGCTCACACCGGATCAGCATCGGGTGGATGAGGGAAGCCCCGCGCAGGCCGCTTCCTGCCGTCCGTGCCTCACCCGTCACGGGCGTGTCGAGATCACGCGCCGAGATGACGAAGCGGAAGTCCGCGTCACTCAGGGCCTGACAGAGCGCCGGCGGAGCATTCCACGCAGGTGGCGCGAAGCCCTGAACGTGCCTCAAGCCCGCGGCCGCGAAGATCCGCCGTCCCTCCTCGAGCATCGCGCGGCACCGGCTCCGCGACTGCTCCTGAAACTCGACCGCCATGCGTGGCCCCACATGGGCGTGATTCAGGCCGTGCACGGCGCACTCGGCGCGCGGCAGCGCGTTCAGGTAAGAGACAAACTCCGGGTGGCGATCGACACGGAAACGGCCCTTGGGAGTGAGCGGCGCCCAGTTGATGCGCTCGCGCAGCAGCGGGATCCGGGTGAGCCACCTGCGGGTTGGAACCAGGCGCTGCAAGCGCCAATCCGGTGTGACGAAAAGGGTGACCCGGACGCCGGGATTGCGCTCGAGCAGCCGCTCAAGGCGCCCGAGCGCTCCGCGGCCGAGGTCGCCGCCGGCGTCGAACTCGTCCCGCGAGGTTGCCGGATGGACGTCGTCGACGCTGAAGCACACCGCTGCCCGCTTTCCGGCGGGCAGCCATGTGTGATGTTCGACGAGCGTCATCGCGGTCCCGGTCATGGGGCCCTTCCAGAGCCGGTCACGCGGGTGGCGGCAATCGGGTCTTCCCCGATGGCGGCTTTCCTCGCAGGCGGCCTCGTCATTCTGCTTCTTTTCGGCGGGAGAGGGCATGTCCGCAGACTTGCGGTCCGTCAGCGGGGGCGTATGCTCGGCGTCCGCGGCCAGGGCTCCCGGCGGAGGGGCTTGCCGGATCCGAGGGGCACCCATGAACAAGAAATTCCTCATTGCCTGGATCGTGCTGTTCGTCGCCTGGTTCATCGGCAGCTTCATCGTGCACGGCGTCCTGCTGAGTGCGGACTACATGCATCTCACCAGCCTCTTCCGCGCGGAGGGCGACCAGCAAAAATACTTTCCGTGGATGATCGTGGCTCACGTGATGCTCTCCGGCGCATTGGTGTGGATCTATGCGCGCGGCGTCGAATCGAAGCCGTGGCTCGCCCAAGGCGTGCGCTTCGGAATCGCGGTTGCATTCCTCACGACCGTGCCGACGTACATCATTTACTTCGCCGTGCAGCCGATGCCCGGGGAAGTGGTGGTCAAGCAGATCGTCTTCGACGGGATACTCACCGTCGTGCTGGGAGCGATCGTCGCCTGGCTGTATCGAGGCGCGCCGGCACGGCCCTGAGTGACGGGTTGGGCACCGCGGGTGCACCTAAACTGAGCGAAGAAAGCGAGGGTTCAGGCTATGCGTCAGTCATTGCAGCGAGCGGTCGTGTTGGCGAGCGTATGCATGGGCTTCGTCGTTGCAACGCCGCCTGCGGTTGCGGACGAGACCTGCAATTCGCCCTACATCAGCAACCTCATCAAGGGGCAGGAGGACTTCGTTCACGTCTGGACCCTCGGAGTCGAGGGCCTCGGTGACGGGTCCGACAAGCTGGTCACCATCGATGCGAATCCCGGGTCGAAGAGCTACGGCAAGGTCATCCATAGCCTGTCGGTCGGCGGGCGCGGTGAAGCTCACCACATGGGCTTCACCGACGATCGCCGATTTCTCTGGGCGGGGGGACTCGACGACAGCCGGATCTACGTCTTCGACGTCGGTACTGATCCGTCCAAACCGAAGCTGATCCGCACGATCGCCGACCTGCCCACCAAGACGCGATTCGTCGGTCCGCATACGTTCTACGCGCTGCCGGGCCGGATGCTGATCGGCAACCTGTCGAACAACGCCGATCAGGGCGGCGTGACGGGAATGGCCCTGTACAACAACAAGGGGACGCTGATCACCCGCTATGAAATGCCGACCGCCTCGATCGGTGGGGTCAAGGGCGACGGGTACGGCTACGACATTGCGATCAATCCGGCCAGGAACGTGCTGCTGACATCGAGCTTCGCCGGCCGGCAGAACTACATGCGCGAGCTCGGTGAGCTGATCAAGGATGCTGAGGCGATGAAGCACTTCGGCAACACGGTGGTCGTGTGGAACCTCAAGTCGATGCAGCCGACCCAGGTGCTGAGCGTGCCGGGGGCGCCTCTCGAGGTCCGCTGGGCGCTCGCGGCCGGGCAGAACTGGGCGGTTACCGCGGCCGCCCTGACCTCGAAGCTCTGGCTCATCAAGCCAGCCGAGGGCGGCAGATGGGCTGCCCGGGAGGTCGCGACGATCGGAGATCCGGCGCAGGTTCCGCTGCCCGTGGACATCTCCATCACGGCCGACGGCAAGGGTCTGTGGGTCAACACGTTCATGGACGGCGTGACGCACTACTTCGATCTCACCGATCCCGAGCACGCCAAAGAGACCTATCAGAAGCACACCGGCAGCCAGGTCAACATGATTTCCCAGAGCTGGGACGGCAAGAGGCTCTACATCACCTCGAGCCTGCTGACGCACTGGGACAAGAAGGGCGCGGACAACGAGCAATTCCTGCGCGCCTTCCACTGGGACGGTCATGCGCTGACCCCGGCCTTCGAAGTGGACTTCACGAAGGAGAAGCTCGGAAGGCCGCACCACATGAAGTTCTCCGCAAAGGGCGGCCAGTCGCGAGCCCTCGCCGCGCTCGCCCCGCACTAGAGTCATGAGCCGGGGCCTGCGAACGCTCGCGGCGTGCCTGTCGCTCTCCGCAGGCGCAGGCACGCAGGCGGCCGTCGATGCAGGCCCGGCGACGGCGCCACGGATGGAGTTCACGCCGCTGCCGGCGGGCAGCTATCGGCTCCCGCAAATCCAATCCGTGGCGGACGCAGCGCTGCTCGACGAGCGCGGCCGTCCTGTGCGCCTGAGCTCGGTGACGAACGGCAAGATCACGCTGCTCACGTTCTTCTACACCTATTGCGCGGATCCGCTGGGATGCCCGTTCGTGCATGAGACCATGACCTGGCTTCGCAGTCGCATTGCCCGCGACCACGAGCTGGCGCAGCGGGTACGGTTCGTGGCGATCAGTTGCGATCCCACCACCGATACGCCCGAGGTCCTGGCTCGATACGCCGGGGAGCTCACCGATGACTCGCGATTCGAGTGGCGCTTTCTCACGGCGCGCTCGGTGCCCGAGCTGCTGCCGGTGATCGATGACTTCGGGCAGAGTGTGAGCGTGGAGCTGGACCGGAACGGGCGGCCGACCCGGGCACTTCATCACATGCTCAAGGTCTTTCTGATCGATGGTCGCGGCAAGGTGCGGGAAATCTATTCACTCGCCTACCTGCAGCCGCAGGTGATGCTGAACGACATGCGGACTCTTTATCTGGAGCGGTAAGCCTCCGTGCGTCGGGTCGCGAACGTGACCATCTGACCGCAGACGCTGCGGTCACTCGTTGCGCTCATGTGACACCGGAACTGCCTGAGCCCCGGCGCGCGGCGTGGCTCCGCCGCCGCGCACTGCGTCACAGTCCCGCGGGCGCTCCCTCACGCGGCCGCCAGGTGGTGGGGTAGTGTGACCACTATGAAGCGTTTGAGATGGCTCCTGCTCGTCGCCATCGTGGCCGTCGCGTTCGTGCACTACAGGAGTCACGCCGCGCCGTCCGCCCGCGAGGTCGAGTCGGCGCTGCGCGTCTACCTGTCATCGCCCGAGTCGCAGAACTGCTCCGGGTCGATGACGCTCGAGCAACTCGATGAGGTCCGCGTCGGAGAGTATGCGGAGCAATTCGGCGGTTGGCCGGTGTATGCGGCCCACCGTGAGACCTGCCACGAAAAGAATCGTTCTTCCGGATATCCCTCGAGGTACTCGCAGACCTATGACGGCCGCCGGGACGGCGAGCGCAACGTCTCCGTGGCCTTCGTGCGCCGCTCCGTCACCGGTCAGGTCGAAGTGTTCGTGCCGGGGCTGTTCGGCGAGGGCGAGCGCCAGATGCGGGAGACGATCCACAAGAGCCTGGAGAGCATCCAGCTCAAAGTACAATCGGGGCCCAGGCCTACTACGTAGGATTGCGCTCGCTAGCGACTCAGCGCCGAGGCGCGGCCTGTGGCGGCCGCCGCCGGGGCGCTGGGATCGGCAACCAGGACTTCCGCCTCGAGTCGCTTGGCGCCGACCAGCAACTGGCGTCGTTCGCAGGTGGAGCTGTGGTCGACATCGCGTCGCAAACAGCGGCAGGACCTTCTGCCTGACCTGTTGGATGAGCTCGCAGTCTGCGGCCGCGTCAACCGGAACAGAACAGAACCCATCGCATATTCTCCTGCAGCCCGCCGCAGGAATACCGGTGTTCCAGAACAGTACCTCGTGCCGACCCATCGATTTCGCCTGCTCGGCTTAAGCCGCCACAACCGCTACCGGCTCAGGTTCCAGGTTGGTGATGCCCGCGGCTACCGGCGTGCGGGTCCGGGCGAAAGTGAGTCTGCGCTCGGCGGCTCGACACCGGCGAAGGGCTCGACCAACACGCCGCGGGCAGATCACGTCATGTTGTAGATTCGCAACAAGGCTTGTTATCGCGAATCGTTCGAATTAGAGTCCCTCGAGGGGATAGGTCCGCGACGGGCATCGGTCCAGGCGTTCGAACGACGTAAGCGCCCGAGCGGCCAGCAGCTTCTTACGGCGACTTGCGGTCCTATCAGCTTCAGCGCCCGCTTCACTAACGGCATCCGAGAGGGGACGGTCCATGAGAGTGAAAAGCAACAAAGCACTCCGCAGGAGTGCCCGGTTGGCTCGACGTGCGTTCATTTCACCGGCCGCTGCGCTGCCGTCGGCCCTAACCGCCACGGGGGCCGGCTTGCGGGCGGCTTTGGTTTCAGTCGCGCTGGGGGTGGTACTGGCGACGGCGCTCGTGCCGGGCGTCTCGTACGGGCAGGGGACGCCGAGCGGCGGCGGACAGGCCGGAGGTACCGAGCAACCGAGCGAGACGCAATCGCTGGAGACGGTGGTCGTGACCGCCACCGCCACCGGAGTCAAGAAGCTCGACGCCGCCTACACGGTCATCGCTGCGGACGAGGAGATGATCAAGGAGGCCAACCCGAAGAGCACCGCGGATCTGCTGAAGATCTCCCCGGGGCTGTGGCCGGAGTCGAGCGGCGGCCAGACCGGCGCCAACATCGAGATCGCCGGCATTCCCGGCGGCGGCGACGCGCCGTTCTTCACCGTGCAGGTCAACGGCTCGCCGATCTACGGCTTCCCGACGTTGTCGTTCTTCGAGGGCACCTCGGCCTTCCGCTTGGACGATACCGTCGAGCGCGTGGAGATCGTGCAGGGCGGGCCGTCGGTGGTATTCGGCGACGGGCAGATGGGCGCGACCTCGAACTTCATCCTGCGACGCGGGACTGATAGACCGACCGGCAGCGCCGGCGTCACCTTCGGCTCGGAAAACCTGAAACGCGTGGACGCGTTCTATGGTTTTCCGGTCGCAGCCGGCTGGCTCGGCAGCGTGGGTGGGTTCTATCGTGACTCGAACGGCGTGCGCGATCCACAGTTTTCGGCCGACAAAGGCGGGCAGTTGACTGCGACGCTGACGCATGACCTGGGCAACGGCTCGGTGATGTTTTATGCCCGCTACCTCAACGACAAAAACCAGTTCATCACGCCGATCCCGCTGATCCAGCACGGTACCGATTCGTTCAGCGTGTATCCGGGCTTCGACCCGCTGACGTCGACGTATTACAGCTCGGCCATCCAGCATGTGTTCCTGCCGTCCTATCCCGGCGGCTCGAATGCGGATCTGGCGAACGGTCGCGGTGCCGACATGAAGTTCTTCGGCGGCAATCTCGACCTGAACTTCGACGGCGGCTGGAAGCTGTCGGACCGGCTGCTGATCGACGGCGGCGACATGGACACGAACGCGCTCTTCTCGGGAGCGAACCCCGCGCCATTCGCGGCCGTGGCGGCTGGATGCGGTGCGCCGGGGCCGACGCCGTGTCCGGAATTTGGCAGCTCAGCGGCGACCACGGACGCCGGCGGCTATGTGGTACCCGCCGGGTACACCGCGGTCGGGACCTACGTCGGCGGTGGAGCGGTGGATCCGGCGCAGAGCGTCATCCACCAGGGCTGGTGGTTCATTCACAAGCACCTGTCCATGTGGGAAAACGACCTGCGGCTCAGCAAGGAGGTGTTCGGCGGCAACACCCTGACCGCTGGCCTCTACACGACGCATTTCACCGATGATGACAAGTGGTCGCTCGGCAATCAGATGCTGATGACCAATACGCCGAACGCGCGGCCGATCGCGGTTACTTACGTGCCGACCGGCGCGGGCGTCCCCCAGCAGCGCACCGACGCCCAAGGGTTCACTGACTTTGGCGGCTTCCACATCACCGAGCACGGCACGGCCACCAACATCGCTTTCTATCTGTCGGACTCCTGGCGTGTGGATCAGTGGTTGTTCGATGGCTCGTACCGCATCGAAAAGGTGGACGCCACGAATACGGTCTGCAGCCTGACCAACCAGGACCTGGACGGCAATCCAAACACGCTCTATGACAACTCGGTGCCGGTCTGTAATGGCACCTTTGCCGTCACGGACTACAAGCCGACGCGCGGCTCGGGGACCGTGGGAGCGAACTACGAGTTCTCCAACCACATGAGCGCCTACGGGCGTTACAGCCGCGGCGTGCATTTCAACGACTTCGATAACGGGATCCGGGGCAGCACGACCGGCCACACGCCGCCGGAGACGACCATCGAGATGGGGGAGATCGGCTTCAAGTATCAGGCCAACTGGATTTACGCGGACGTGGTCGGCTACTTGAAGACCTTCGACGGCCTCCAGTACACGCCGACCGACGGTTCGGGAGCGCCGCGGCCCGGGCCCCCGCTGATCTACGGCTCCTTGTCCAAGGGCGTGAACGCCATCATTGCGCTGACGCCGGTGGAGCACCTGAAGCTGCAGCTCGCGGGCAATTACATGGACGGGCACTACACGCATTACTTCGCCTGCATCCCGTACGTGAACACAGTGACTGGCAACGGCTGCGCGTTCATCGAAGGGCAGCAACTACAGCGGCAGCCCAAGATACGTTGGGTCGCCACGCCAAGTTACCGGATGCCCTTCGGCTGGGGTGACGCCACCGCCTTCTTGACCTACACCTACGTGGGCTCGCACACCCAGGACCAGTCAGGCCTGCAGCAGCTGGGCACCTACCACACGCTGGACTTCGGCGTCGTCGCTGGGATCGGCCAGAATTGGGAGGTCCGCGTGCAGGGTACCAACGTGACGGACGAGCTCGGCCTCACCGAGAGCAACTCGCGCATCCTCGGTCCGGCCGCGGGCTCGGGGGGTGTGATCCTGGCCCGGCCGCTCGAGGGACATGAGATCAACGGCCAGGTTACGTACAAGTTCTGATCGCTAAGAAGAGCGCCCCCTCGCGCCGTTGCGACGCGAAGGGGGCGCGCGGCCGCGCGGGGCGGCGGCTACTGCATTCCGGACGATTGAGGGAGAATCCGGGCGGGCTGAGGTCGGCCTGCCGGACGCGATAGACCATGCCCGTGACGACCCCTTGCGCTCATCGAGGCGACGCTTACCGCGCCGCACACGGCGAGCTCGAGACGATCGTCGCGGCCAACCCTGCCTTTGTGGAAGCGCTGCGCCTGCTCGCGGGCGCCAAGCAGGCCCTGGGTGATCCCGCCGCGGCGGAAGGGCTGTTGCGCCGGGCTCTCGCCCTCGACCCGAACTGGACTCCGACGCTCGCCACACTCGGGGAGCTGCTGCTCGCCCGCTATTACAACGACACGGGCCGACCGGGGGAGGCGCTCGGCGTGGCCGCGCCTTCTGCCTGAGTGGCAAGGCCGACGCGGAGCTCGCGGCGCAGCACATCGCCGCACTCGCCGCGCTCGGTCGCCAGGAGGAAGCGGTCGCTGCTTACCACCTGCTAAGCGCGGCTGAGTTCAACGCCCGACGTGTGCCACGAAAAAATAGGCAATCCCCAGGAGCACCGCCATCTGCCCGAGGAGCGCCCCGTACATCTGGCGCGAGATGCTGCTGGCACTCGCATGGATCTCGCTGCGCACACCCTCGATTTTGAGCTCCAGTCCATGGCGCATGTCCAACATCTCCTGCCGCACGTCATGTCCCAGTTTGGACATCTCTTGCCGCAGGTCATGCCCCAGTTCGGACATCTCCTTCCGCAGGTCATGCCCCAGTTCCGCCATGTCCTGACGCAGCAGCAGCGTATCCTGCTTCGTCGCGAGCGTATCGCGTGCGCCCGCGATCTCGATCTCGATCGCCTGCACGATGGCGCGCGCCTGCGGGGCCGGCAGGTTGGCCTTTTCCAGTACCTCCAGCGATGCGGCCTGCATGGACATCGATCATAGACTCCGAACCGCCAGCGTCAATGGGGGTTCTTTTCCGTCGATTCATCAGACTTTAACCCGGCTCGCCCGTCCGCAGGAACCTTGCAATAGTGAGGAAAACACCCGGTTTTTCCAGCGCTTTTCTGGGCCTCGATAGCCTCAGCGACCCCTTGGCCGAGTGCGAACGTCAGATTGAATTTTCCAGCCATCAGGATCGATGCCCTCAGCCGTGGGTCCATGTTGCGCGCGAGTCCCCCGAACCTTCAAGGCAGCTCGCGTATGCGCACGTGGCGGATCCCGAGCGTCCCGGGATGATCGCCCTGGATGCCGATCAGTCCGCTCTTCGCCATCCCGTAATCGGGATAAGCGGCAAACTTGCTCGCCGCGACCCGGCTCTTCCAGTCGGGGCTCTGAAGCTCGTATTCGACGACTTTGCGGCCGTTGAGCCAATGCTCGACGTGCGTGCCCTTCACCACCAGCCGCGTCTTGTTCCAGTGATCGAAAGGGAGCACCACGCCCTCAGGCGCACCGTAGAGCGCGAAGGCGGAGGCTGCGGCCGTGAGGCGGCTGCGGCCGTCGGGGGCGTTCGCGTCATCGAGAAGTTGGTATTCGGGTGCGCTCCAGTAGATGTGATCGTACTCGCGCGTGCCGCGATAGAAGATGCCGCTGTTGCCGGCCTTGCCGATCTTCCACTCGAGCTCGAGCTCGAAATCGGCGAAGCTCTCCTTCGTGACCAGGTCGTCGACCACGCCGTCCTTCGAGAGCACCCCGCCGGCGACGCGCCAGCCCGCGGGAAATCCCGGTTCCTTCCAGCCGCGCCAGTCAGGGGCGCTGTCGTCGTTCAGGAGCGACCGCCAGGGTCGCGGGCCGGCCGCATCTGCGCCACCGAGGGGCGCCGCCGCGCAGCAGACCCAGAGCAGCGTGGCGTAGAGAGGCGTCTTGTCCATGGCTCCCACCTGTTGCGGATTGCCTTTCACGGGAGGTTGAGCTTCCTCAGGAGCTCGGGCGGCGGCCCGTCGAAACGCGCCTGCGGCACGTTGCCGATATAGCCCAGGTCCTTTCGTCCCACCGGAGTTGAGTAGAACCCGCCGGCGGTGAGGTCGCGATAGAGCGCGAAGAAGCGGGCGGCATCGCGCTTGGCATCCGCCGCCCGCGAAACGTCACAGATCTCATCACAGATCGCGTGCTGGTCGGTCGCACCGAGCTCCGCGAACGCCGTCCCAGAACGCCGTGCCGCTTCCGTCTCGAGCCACTTGAACCCGTCGAGCACGATCCCCCGGTCCCGCTGGTGGCGCGGATAGGGCGCGCTCACCCACTCATCGATGAACTCGACCACTCCCGCTGCCGAGGCGCTCGGCGAGCTCTCATCGGCAGGGATGATGAGGTCCGCGAGGATCGCCGCGAGGCGCCGCTGATCCGGCGTGAGTGTGAGCGGCCAGAGGTCCCCGGGGTGGTAGACCGTGAGGAGGTTCGGATCCGTCCCGTAGCCCTGCACGCTCACGGCCGACGCTTCGGCCCGGGCCGCGCGCCTTCGGAGGAGCGGCCACGCCGCGCTAGCGGCCAGCATCCATTTCACCGTGGTGCGCCGATCCATCACAGCTCCCGCCGCCGCATGAGCTCGAGGATGTGGTCCGCCGCGCGCCAGGCAAGGGCCAGGATGGTCAGTGTCGGATTCTTGTCGGCGTTGGATACGAACACGGCGCCGTCGGTGATGAAAAGGTTGGGCACGTCCCAGGTCTGACACCATTGATTCGTGACCGAAGTCTTGGGGTCCGATCCCATCATGGCGCCGCCGACCTCGTGGATGATCGAGCCGCCGGGGGCGATGGCTTTTGCCGGGTCCTGTTCCGGTCCACGATGCATCCGGCCGCCCATGGCGTCGACGATTTCCGCGAAGGTCCTTTGCATGTGTGCCGCCTGCTGCAGCTCGTGCTCCGACCATCCCCAATGGAAGCGCAGGACCGGGATGCCCCACTTGTCCTTGACGGTCGGATCGATCTCGCAATAGGACCGCTCGTTGGGGATCATCTCGCCACGGCCGTCGAAGCCGACGAAAGACCCGTAATAGCGGCGCACGTCCTGCTTGAACTTCACCCCGTAGCTGCCGCCCGTGAGCCATTCCATTCCCGCCCCGGTTCCATACCCCGGCATCCGCCTGCCGCCGCCGAACTCGATGTGATAGCCGCGCGCAAAGGTGAGCTTGCCGGCACGCTGCTCGCGGTAGAGCCACCAGGGAACATACGTCTGATCCCCGTCAGCGGCGTCCTCGTTGAGGGGCGGCAGGCTCTCGAGTAGCGGAATCTGGCCGCTCGCGCTGCTGCCGACCGTATCCATGAGGTAACGGCCCACCCGTCCACTCGAGTTGGCGAGTCCATCCGGAAACTGCGCGCTCCTGGAATTCAGCAGAATGCGGACCGACTCGCAGGCGCTCGCCGCCAGCACCACCGCCCGCGCGCTCGCGTGGTGGTGCCTCCCGGTGGTGCGGTCGATGAAGCTCACGCCGCTCGCGCGCCCGCGCGGTCCGAGTGTCACCTCGTAAACCATCGCGTCGGTCGTGATGTCGAGGTTTCCGCTCGCGAGCGCCGGCGGCAGATGCACGGTGGTCGACTGATAGTTCGCGCGGATCGAGCAGCCCCGCCCGCACGGCGTCGCCCATAGGCACGGCGCACGGGCGCGCATGTCCTCGGCGAGGATCCTCTGCGCGGTGACATTGTGCGGATGCAGGCGAGCCGGGGTGCGCTCGTAATCGAGCGGCCGGGTGAGAACGGCCTTATGGCCCGGTATCGCGGTGATCCCGAGGCGCTTCGCCCGCTGCGCCAGAAGCAAGTCACTGACGAGCGGCGCGGGCGGCGGCAGCAGACACTCGGGCGGCGAATCCGGAGTGTTCTCCCGCCCCTCGTTGGTGCCGTAGACGCCGATCAGCAACTCAACCTTGTCGTAGTAGGGCGCGACATCCTCGTAACC
>Ga0209808_1001424_pt1 | contig 12274 bp, 9 predicted proteins | sample GraSoiAngelo_157_FD_186171 | JGI IMG/M metagenome (GOLD analysis project Ga0209808, IMG submission 186171) | Grasslands soil microbial communities from the Angelo Coastal Reserve, California, USA - 14_1009_16_20cm (SPAdes) (version 2) | ecosystem: Environmental > Terrestrial > Soil > Grasslands ...
CTAAAAATCCAATGGCAGTTTTTTCGGATCCTCGATGCAATCCTTCACTTTGATTAGAAAAGTGACGGCTTCCTTCCCGTCGATTGCGCGGTGATCGTAACTCAGTGCCAGATACATCATCGGCCGAGCTTCCACTTTCCCGCCTACGGCAACGGGTCGCGGCATGATTTTGTGCATGCCGAGGATTCCGCTTTGTGGCGGATTCAAAATCGGCGTGGCGAAAAGCGATCCGTACACTCCGCCGTTTGTGATGGTGAATGTGCCGCCCTGTAAGTCTTCAATCTTTAGTTTTCCGTCGCGCGCTCTGATGGCGTAATCGGCGATGTCGCGCTCCAAGTCCGAGAAACTTTTTTTGTCCGCATCGCGCACGACCGGAACCACGAGCCCTCGCTCCGTGCCGACGGCTACGCCAATGTCATAGAAATTGTTTTGGATGAAATCTTCATCCTCAATGCGGCCGTTGACTACCGGCACGGCTTTTAGCGCCTCTACGCATGCTTTAACGAAGAACGACATCAAACCGAGTTTAACTCCGTTCTTTTTCGTAAACTCATCCTGTTTGTTCCGGCGCAACTCCTGGACGGCGCTCATGTCGCATTCGTTGAAAGTCGTCAGGATTGCCGCCGTGTGCTGGGCCATTACAAGCTGCTGCGCGATCTTGCGGCGCAGCGGCGACATCTTTTTGCGGACAAACCGCCCGTCGCCCGATGGTTCAACTTCGCGAGCTTCAACCCTTTGTTCCGCCTTCGCCGGGGCTACGGCGGACAAGTCAGCTTTGCCGCGCTGTTGCGCCGCAGCCAGTACATCTCCCTTCGTTAGGCGACCTCCTTCGCCTGTGCCGCGAATTGTCCCGGGCTCAAGCTTTTCCTCTTCCATAATCCGGCGGACTGCGGGCGAAAGCGTTGTAGGCGCTGCCGTTGGCTGCGGCCTGCCGCGGTCATCCGCCTTCGCCGAGGCTACGGCGGACAAGTCGCCCGCGGCTACAGGAGCTTTTGCTTCTGCGACCTTTTTTTCTGGTTCGGGTTCCCTCTCTTTCTCTTCGGGTTCTTTCTTTTTTTCCGCAGACTTCTCAGCCTTCTTTGCTTCGGGGACTTTCTGTTTCTCTGATGGCCGTTTTGAATCGTCGATTATGGCAACTATCTCGCCGATCTTCACCTCCTGGCCCTCGGGTACTTTCGTCTCGAGTATGCCTGTTTTTTCAGCGACGATTTCGGTAGAAACCTTATCGGTCTCGAGCGTGAAGAGGGCTTCGCCTTCGCTTACGAGCTCGCCGGATTTCTTGTGCCAGGCAGAGACAACACCGCTGGTGATCGATTCACCTACCGAGGGAATTTTAACTTCAATCGCCATAGGTGGAATTACGTAAGCTAATCGAGCGTCGCGGTCGAGATGCGTTTCGTCAACAAATGGGGCGAATCGCCGGCTCAAACCGCAAACGCGTCAGCTACCAAGCGGGCCTGTTCGCGCTTGTGGCGAGCCAGCGCGCCGACAGCTGGGCTGGCGCTGGCTTCGCGACCTGCGTAGGCAATTTCGCTGCAAAAAATCGTGCGCAACAGGGGTTCGATGAAAGTCCATGCCCCCATGTTTTCTGGTTCTTCCTGGCACCAGACGAGCTTCGCGTTCTTTGAAAATGGCTTGAGCATTTCGCGCAGTTTCTTTTCAGCCAGCGGATAAAGCTGCTCTACGCGAATGATCGCAGCGTCGTCGATTTTGCGCTGGGTCCGGTAATTGAGCAGATCATAATAAACTTTGCCGGAGCAAAAGATGATCCGCTTTACTCTGTCGGCGGGAGTCACTTCGGGCGAGCCGAGGATTTCTTCGAAACGGCCATGGACGAATTCTTCAGCAGGCGAGGAAGCAAAGCTGGCACGCAACAGACTTTTCGGGGTCACGATGATCAGGGGCTTGATGAAGTCGCGCTTCATCTGACGCCGCAACACATGAAAATACTGCGCGGCCGTGGTCAGATTGCAGACCTGCATGTTGTCCTCGGCGCAGGCCTGGAGAAAACGCTCGAGGCGCGCGCTGGAATGTTCGGGGCCCTGACCTTCATAGCCATGCGGAAGCAGCAATACAATCCCACTCGGCCGCTGCCATTTGGATTCCGCTGACACGATGAATTGATCGATAATAGTCTGCGCGCCATTGGAGAAATCACCGAATTGCGCTTCCCACAAGCAAAGCATCTTCGGATAATCGAGGGAGTACCCATAATCGAACCCGAGGACCGCACCCTCTGAAAGCGGACTGTTGTAAATGCAAATGCGTGCTTGTTTCTGGGCGAGATGCATGAGTGGCACGTAGGGTTTTCCCGTCTTTGCGTCGTAAAGCACGGAGTGCCGTGTGCTAAAAGTGCCGCGTGAGCTATCCTGGCCTGACAGTCGAATCGGAATACCCTCCAGAAGCAGCGATCCAAACGCGAGCGCTTCGGCATAATGCCACTCATAGGGACCGCCCTCCTCGAAAACTTTGCGCTGATGATCAAGCACGATGCGCTTGATCTTCGGCTGGATTTCGAAGCCTTCTGGAACGCGGGTGAGACCATCGACAATGGTCTTAAACGTTTTCTGGCTGATCGCAGTTGGCTCAGACTCGCTCGAGTACTCAGGTTGAAATATCGCTGTGGATTCTCTGAACCTGGCTTTCTCGCTGGCCTTGCGTTTCTCGATGGCGTCGACTTCATCTCGCGTCATTTCGAGCCGCAAACCGAACTCGGTTTCCAGCGAGACGGCATCGTCTTCGCTCAGCGTTCCTGCTTCCAGCAACTCGCGCTTGTAAAGCTGCGTGACTGATGGGCGCTTCTCGATTTTTGCGTAAAGATCAGGCTGGGTAAATGAGGGCTCGTCGCCTTCGTTGTGGCCATAGCGGCGATAGCAATACATGTCGATTACCACGTCGCGCCCGAATCGTTGGCGAAAATCGAACGCCATATCGCTAACAAATTTAACGGCCAATGGATCGTCCCCGTTCACGTGAAAGATCGGCGCCTCGATCATTTTCGCGATATCGGTCGAGTACATTGAGGAACGCGCATCTTTGGGAAGTGTAGTGAACCCAATCTGGTTGTTGACAACGATGTGGATGGTTCCGCCGGTGCTGTACCCGGGTAACTGCGACAAATTGAGCGTCTCAGCCACGATACCCTGCGCGATGAAAGCAGCATCGCCGTGCACCAACAGTGGTAAAACATTGCGGCGATGCTCGGTGTCACCGCGAAGTCGTTGTCTGGCACGCGCTTGTCCTTCGACTACTGGATCGACAGCTTCCAGGTGGCTGGGATTCGATGAGAGCCGGATCTCGACCTCTGCTCCGGAAACGAGTCTCCGTACCGAGTGATAACCGAGATGATATTTCACGTCGCCGTCGCCGGCTGCCAACTCGGGAACATAATTTTCGCTAAACTCGGTAAAGATGATCTTGAGCGATTTGCGCAGAAAATTTGCAAGGATATTGAGTCGACCGCGATGCGCCATGCCCATGCAAATCTCCTCGACGCCGCCTTCCGGGCATTTGTGCAGGATGGTGTCGAGAATCACCATGAGCGATTCTGAACCCTGAAGTGAGAACCTTTTCTGCCCCACGTAACGTGTATGCAGGAAAATCTCGAAGGATTCTGCTTCAAGCAGCGCCCGCAATAGGGCCACCTGCACCGCTGCTGGAGTCGAATGCTTGTGCGGTCGCGTCTCCAATCGCTTGCGGATCCAATCACGCACTCGCGGATCCTGAATGTGCATGAATTCGGAACCGATGGAGTCGGCATAAATTCTCTCCAGCCCGGAAACCATCTCGCGCAAAGTCATCGACTGATTGTCGAGGAAGAATTTGGATGAAACGCGAAGGTCCAGGTCCGACTCGCTGAAACCGAATTCGCGAAGACTCAGCAATGGATTTTGCGGGCGCGTCTCTGCCAGGGGATCGACCCGCGCAATGGTATGACCAAGCGAACAATACGCGTAAATGAGACCATCAACCCGTGTCTGTAAGGCCGCTTCGCGAGCCGCAGCAGCCGTCGCGCCATCGCGCTGCGGTAAATTTCCAAGCTCGAACCCTTCGAAAAAGGCTGACCATCCAGAATCGACCGACTGAGGATTCCGCTGCCAGCGGCGATAATTCTCTTCGATCAGTTCTAAATTTGCGCGAGCACCAATTGAAGTGCGCATAGTGAAATTAATCTCCGACGATTACGCGGTGCGGCAAGTCATCGCCGGCCACTTTGCTTTTTGTCATTCTGAGCGAAGCGAAGAACCTCTGATCAGTTCTGGGCCGCTCCCAACGGAAATAAATCCGAGATGTTTCGCTTCGCTCAACATGACAGGATGATATGGCCGGGCAAGGTTGACAGTGCACAGGCAGCCTCGTTACTTGCTGCGCAAGGTTCCAACAGAGATCGTAGAATTTGGAAGCGATCTGAGGATGAAAACAAACCCACACCAAAATGCGTTAGTTGCGCTACTGATTCTGGCGCAAGCAGGAGTTTGTTTTGGCCAGGCCGATCCGGCTTCGGAACCATCTGTACTGGCAGTGGCAAAGGTTTTGCCTGCGGTTGTGAATATTAATACCGAACGCGTGGTGAAGCGCACGGTGCGCGATCCGGTTGAGGATTTTTACGCGCAGTTCTTCGGCTACAATCGCGTCCGCCCCCGCCAAATTCGCCAAACCCTGCAAAGCCTCGGCTCGGGTTTTATTGTGGATCCGGCAGGCTACATCGTTACCAACCAGCACGTGGTTGAGCGCGCCGCGGACTTGAAGATTCACGTCACGACGGACGACGGCAAGACCTACAATGCGCACTACATTACCGGCGATGATAAGACCGACCTGGCGTTCATCAAGATCGATGCCGAGACCGCATTTCCCTTTATTAACCTTGATAATATTTCGCCGAACCTGCTGGGCCAGACGGTAATTGTGGTAGGCAATGCGGTTGGATATGGTAGTTCGATCAGCCGCGGAGTTCTCAGCGCGGCCAAACGCGACATCACCGTGGACGATACGGAGTATAAGGGACTGGTACAGACCGACGCGGCAATTAATCCGGGTAACAGCGGCGGACCGGTGATCGATCTATCGGGCCGGCTGGTTGGTATCAGCTCGGCGAAAATGGCTTTCACACCGCAAGGCGTGCCCACTCAGGGAATGGGTTTTGCAATTCCGGCAGACGTAGTGCGCGATAGCGTAAATCAATTCAAGAAGGTCGCACAAAAACAGGGCACACCAAAGAACCAGCCTGCATCCACCGCCGATAGTTCTGTGTCGAATGCAGGAAAGCTGTTTGGACTGCAGCTACAGGATTTGAATCAGGAACTAAGCGATGCGCTGGGGTACATCCGAGGACGTGGCGTTTTGATTACCGCAGTCGAACCGGATAGCCCTGCAGACGAGGCAGGACTTGAGCGCGGTCTGGTCATCTATCGCATGGGCAAATCCGAAACGAACTCCGTCAAACAAATCGAGGAATTGCTTCGAAGTGTGCAGAGCGGCGCGAAACTCGAATTCACAGTTGGCGTCATCCGTACCGGGCGACAAACCCGGCAGCTCGGCACTTTGAGCATGACGGCGCGTTAAAAAAAAACGGCAACGCAATCGAGCTTCAGTTGTCTCATGGAAATATTGCGAAATGATTAAAGTTGAAAATCTGACAAAACGCTATGCTGGCCAGCCTGCCATCCGGGATTTGAATTTCGAGGTTAGCCGCGGCGAAATCATGGGGTTTCTCGGGCCCAACGGTGCTGGCAAAACCACCACCATGCGAATTTTGGCAAGCTTCATGCCGCCAACCTCCGGCCGCGCCACGATCGCGGGATTCGACGTTTTTGAACAATCACTGCAGGCCCGAGCGCATCTCGGTTACATGCCGGAAAACGTGCCGCTCTACAGCGACATGCGCGTCACAGAATACCTGCGTTATCGCGCAGCCCTCAAGGGTGTCCACCATCGTCGCATCACCGAACGTATTGGCGACGTAAAAGAACTTTGTGGTCTCAAGAGCGTAGAGAACAAGCTGATCGGGGCCCTATCCAAGGGATTTCGGCAAAGGGTGGGACTCGCGGACGCGCTGGTCGCTGAACCGGACCTGCTGATTCTGGATGAGCCGACAATCGGCCTCGATCCCAACCAAATCCGGCAGGTGCGCGAGCTAATCAAGAACCTGGGCGAGCAGCATACTATTTTGCTTTCGACGCACATCCTGCCCGAGGTGGAGATGACATGTAGCCGCGTGATCATCATTCACAAAGGACGAATCGAGGCATGTGATACTCCGGGAAATTTACTGGGAAAAATCAGGCAGGCCGGCGGTGTTGTTCTTGAAGCAAAAGTGGGAATGGATAACGGCGCAGATGAGCTAAAGAAGATTTCAGGTGTGCGGGAAGTAATCACCGACGGGGAGGATGATTGGAAGAGATTTTCCCTGCGGGTGGAATCAGGAGTCGATGTGCGCGAAGAGATTTTTCGTCTCGCCACAGAGCGACACTGGGCCCTGCGCGAGCTGACTCAGCGTCGGGCGACGCTTGAGGATGTGTTCGTGGAAATCACGCATTCCGACGCAGTCTGATTATATGCCAGAAGCAAACGCCGAACGCTCAATGCCCAACGCTCAATCTCCAATGCAGAGCTGCCCTCTTGCCCGTGCTCCTGCTCGATTCACTGGCTGTCATCCTAAGCGAAGGGAAGGATCTCACATGGACTCGAGGCGTCGCTTCGGGATCGCTTGTATGATCAACCGCCTTACGCGAGGTCTCTCGTCGTCTGTGCGACTCGGGATGACACACTGGTTGTACCTATGAGGAAATTCTACGCTCTCCTTTCGCGCGAAGTACGCGGCTATTTCCATTCTCCGATCGCCTACATCGTGCTCATCTTTTTCCTGATAGTCAGCGGGATCGATTTCTATTTCCAGATCTCCTTTATGAACCAGCGCCAGGTACAGTATACGGTGCAGGAGGCATTTTTTAACTCCGTCTTCTTCTGGTTTGCCTTTGTTCTAATTTTTCCGCTCATCACGATGCGTCTGTTTGCTGAAGAATTTAAGCTCGGCACGATTGAGCCATTGACGACTGTCCCGGTACGTGACTGGCAGGTAGTACTTGCGAAATTTTTTGGCGCGCTGGTTTTCTACGTGGTTCTCTGGATCCCGACGCTGCTTTACTTTGCCATCTTCCTTAAGGTCACCAACGAGCCGGCTGCCCATTCTGCCGGGGCATATGCCGGGTCTTATCTGATGCTCTTGTTACTCGGAATGTTTTATCTCTCGATCGGTTGTCTAACATCCGTTTTAACCCGAAACCAGATCATCGCGGCGGTCATCTCTTTTTGCGCAATTACGCTGCTTTTTTTCCTCGGTCTGGTTCAGTTCATTCTGCTCGATGTGAGCTCCGAAACGCGCGACCTACTGGGGTACTTCTCTGCGATCGAACATATGGGGACGTTCTCGCGTGGAGTGATCGATACACGGCCAATCATTCTCTACGTGAGCATGACCATCGTGATGCTGGTGCTCACGCACCAGGCATTTCAATCCCGCAAATGGAGGCTTTGAGCGATGGCTGAGGAAACAAACGCGCGCCAAACACGTCCTCGGAAAAAAATTCGCCGGGTTCGAATCGGTTTCAACGTTCTCGCGCAAATCGTGCTCGTCTTATTTCTCGTCGCGATGGTGAACTCGATCGCCTTTAAACACTACGCTCGCTGGGATTTTTCCCGCGATCAAAAATATGCGCTCTCAGATAAGACGAAGCGTTTCCTCGATACACTCAAGGGCAAGATGCGCATCACGGTTTTCTTTCCGCCTAGCACGCCGATTGCCACAGATGTTCAGAATTTGCTGACGGAATATCAGTATGCCGGTAAAGGAAAAATCGATATTGAGCACCTTGATCCCGAGCGCAATCTTTCCCGGGCAAAGGAGTTGTTCGACAAATACAAGGTCGTTACCGACGAGCCTCTTCTGGTAGTCGATTACGAAGGACGCAACAAAACGGTCAAGGCGTCCGAGATGGCGGACATCGACCAGAGCGGAATGGCCTTAGGTGAAGGCCCTCGTGTAGCCGCGTTCAAAGGCGAACAAGCCATCACCAGCGCAATGATCGATCTTGTGGAAGGTAAAAAGAAGACTCTTGGTTACGTCCTCGGTCACAAGGAACCACCACTCACGGAAGGGAGCGCGATCTCCGTCCTCAAGACGTTCATCGAAAACGAAAACATCCAGTTCAAAGAACTGAATCTTCTCGATCTGGATGCGATTCCCGAAGACGTAAGAACCGTGATGATAATTGGGCCGCAGTACGATTTTTCGGACCGCGAAATGAAATTGCTGCGCAACTTCTGGGATAAACAGGGGCGGATCTTGCTTCTCCTCGATCCTGCAGCGAAAACGCCGAAGTTAGGCGCGTTTGTCAGCGAGCTGGGCGTAAGGGTAAATGACGACAGATTGATGGTTTTTTTGCGAACAGGGATCCAGGAACTGGCACTGACACGAGATGTTCAAGCGCGTTTCCTGGGCGACAGCCCGATTACAAGACGACTAGCCGATGTGCGGGCGCTCTTTTTAGGTGGCACTTCCTCGCTCACGCTCGAGCCCGATCGCGCCCGCGCTGCCAACATCGGGATCGAACCGCTAATCCAGGCAGAAAAAGGCTATTTTGCCGAAACTGATTATAACACAGACAATCAGGCGAAATTCCAGGCTGACGCGAAACGGGATGACAACACGCCAATAACAATAGGGGCAGCCATTGAAAAGGGGGGTAGCGCCGACGAACGAGTACAGGTGAACTCATCGCGCCTGGTGGTTGTTAGCAATGCCACGTTCGTTCAGGACAACGCAATCACGCAAGATCAGCAGGGACTCGATTTCATATCCGGCAGTGTGAACTGGCTGCTGAGCCGGGAACAGCTGATTGGTATTGCACCAAAAGTTTCAAAACCTCTCACGTTCAGTCTGAATGCCGACGCATTGGCTCGTCTGCGCTGGATCGTTCTCGTTTTTATGCCGTTGATCCCCGCGTTGATCGGAACGGTGGTTTGGTGGCAACGGCGCGTGTAAGCCTTTGTTGTCATGTTGAGCGAAGCGAAACATCTCTGGCTATTGTTTGGCTGCGCCGCAAGGAGAATGATCCGAGATTCTTCGTTTCGCTCAGAATGACAAGAATCGAATCATGAATTGGAAAACTACGCTAATTCTCGCTGTCGTTGTGCTCGGCGTGTTCGCCTACCTCAGGTTCTTTGAGATGAAACAGCCGAGCACCGGAGAAGCGAGACGGCAGGCGCAAAACGTCGTGAATTTCGATCGAAATAAGATCGATGGGGTGGTCATTCAAAATGGCGATGAAAAGGTAGAAATACGACGCCACGACAACAAATGGCGGCTCGAAACGCCATTCAAGGATCAAGCAGATGGTGCCTTGGTCGAAAATTTGTTGTCGGACCTGGAGAGCTGGCAGAAAGAGGGAATAATTCCGGCGAAAGATATCGACGCCGATAAGAGCAAGCTGAATGAATACGGCCTGAACCGGCCAAAGCTTAAGCTAAAATTGATCGGCTCTGACAGACCACCGGAAATCTTGTTCGGAAAGGACGCTGCGTTGGAAGGCCGGATGTATATCCGCTTTGAGAATTCCAAGGAAACCTTTCTTGCCAAACAATCGGTCAAGAAGGACATCGACAAAAAGGCGGAAGAATTCCGTGACAAAAAATTAACTGATCTGACCACTGCGCAGGTGCGCCGCACGGCATTAAAGACGCCTGCTGGTGAAATGGAGTTGGAGAAGCAGGGCGATCATTGGGATATCGTGAAACCGCTTCGCGCACGGGCGGATGACGAGAAAGTCGGCGATTTGATTGCACAAGTCACAACGGCGCGCATTCAACAATTTGTGACCGACGATCACGGCGACCTGCGACCTTACGGACTGGCCGAGCCACGCGGGGCGATCACGCTATTTAGCCAGGGAGAAAAAAAGGACCAAAAGGTTGAGATCGCTGACTCGATTAAAGTCTTTGGCCAGGAGGACAAAGGTCAAATGCTGCAAATCGGCAGCGTGCCTGAGAAAGAAAAGGATCAGGTATATGTCCGGTTTGCTCCTCGCGGGGCCGTTTACACATTGCCCAGGAAGATTGAAGAGGTCCTCAACATTAAGCCAGCGGATCTGCGCGACTATCATTTGGTCCGGATTGACACAAACGTTCTCGATCGCATCACGATCGATGTTCCAGGTAAGGGTAAGACTGTTCTTGCGCGCAAGGATGGAAATTGGACCATCGCCAGCCGAAATAATGCGCCCGCAGATTCGGGCGCCGTCCGACGCTTAATTGATACGTTGCAAAACCAGCGAGTCACAAAGTTCGTGGAAGATGTCGCTTCGAATCTGCCAAAATACGGCCTGGACAAACCGCATCTGCAATTAACGTTCAGCTCGTTCGCGTCGGAGAACACTGCCGAGACTAAAGCGGGTGAGCAGCCGTTTGCTACACTTGCCTTTGGAAAGGAAGACGGAGACAATGTTTTCGCGCGACTTACCGATGAGCCGTTTGTCGTGGCAGTCCGTCGCGGTTTGCTGGACCGGATCTCAGCCGATCCTTTGCGATGGCAGGAGTTATCGATCTTTAAGTTTAAACCTGACGAGATTCATCGCCTGAGCATAACGACGGACAAAGAGCTGTCGCTGGAACGCGGCGAAAATAACCAGTGGCATTGGCTAAAAGGCAGTGGTGAGATCGATAGGACAAATGTGCAGTCGCTACTCAACACGTTGTCGACCTTGCATGCAGTGCGTTGGCTCGGAGCAACGAAGCCTCAAGATGGCTTGGAAAAGCCGCAGCTGACTCTTGCATTCACAACTTCGCCTGACAATAAGGCATCACACAAGTTGATCATCGGCGCTCCGGCCAGCGACGGAACATGGTGCGCTCACGTAGACGGCCGCGAAGGTACGTTTGTGATTAGCAATTCGGATTTGAATAACTTGAGGGTACCTCTCGTGGCACAACCGTTGCCCATGCCAAGTCCGACACCGAGCGTTACGCCGTGATCCTGTAAGCAGCTTCGCTGTCAGAGACTCTGCGCGGTGTAAATCGTTACGATGCCGAAACTCAACGGCTGGAGCGTCGCGCGCCGAAAGCCGCTCGCTTCGATTAAATCGATCATTGCACAGCCACTGGGAAATTCTTCGATCGAATCCCCGAGGTAGTCGTAGGCACTCTTTCTTCCAGTCAAAAAAGAGCCCAGCATTGGCAGGCAGCGATGCAAATAGAAACGATAGATGGTACGCACAATCGATATTGTTGGCAGCGAGAACTCAAGCACTAACAAATGGCCGTCTCGCCTAAGCACCCGCGACATCTCAGCAAGCGCGCCTCTCCAATTCTCCATGTTACGCAACCCGAAAGCGATGGTAACGCAATCAAAGGAACCATTGGGGAATGGCAGCTTCATCGCATCGCCAAGGATGGTTTGGCGAACCCCTTTCCTCTGCGCCAGTTCCAGCATTTCAGGCAGGAAATCCACGCCCGTGACTTCCGCATCCGGCAGCTTCTTCTGCAGCGCAAGCGCCAAATCTCCTGTGCCGGTAGCAAGATCGAGAATTTTGCACGGGCGCCAGCTTGCGACCGTGTTGGCAGCACGTTTTCGCCAATAAAAATCGATCCCGCAGCTAAGAGTGTGATTAGCCAGATCATACCGTCTGGCAATGCCGCCAAACATTTGCCGAACTCGTGCAGGCTCTGTTGCGGTACCGGATTTTGTCATTTTGAAGGTGGATAAAACGTCAGCTCACAATGCTACGATAGCTCACTTCTTGTTTACCACATGGATGTAACTAATGCGCGCGAGAGCCACGAGTCAGAAATGTTAGACATAAAGTTTGTTATAAAAAAGGATTGCCAATGCAACGAACCCGGCTATGTCACAAGCATGGATATATCTGTTAAAGCTTTAGAAGAAGCAGTTTCAATACGCCGGCAAATTGACAATCTGGAAAGACAGCTTTCCTCAATCCTGCGAGGTGCGCCTGCCAGACCCACAACGGCCGCCAGACCCACAACGGCCGCCAGACCCACAACAGCGGCCAGACCCACAACAGCCCCTAGGCAGGCCGGGCGTTACTTTTCGCCTTCAACCCGGGCCAAGCTTGCAGCCGCTGCCAGGGCCCGTTGGGCGAGACTCAAGGGAGGGACCAAACCAACCGCTACCAGAAAAAAAGGCGCACTTACGCCTGCTGGTCGGAGAAAGCTCTCAGAACTCATGAGGGCACGCTGGGCGGCAAGAAGAAAGACTGGA
>Ga0209808_1001426_pt1 | contig 12271 bp, 13 predicted proteins | sample GraSoiAngelo_157_FD_186171 | JGI IMG/M metagenome (GOLD analysis project Ga0209808, IMG submission 186171) | Grasslands soil microbial communities from the Angelo Coastal Reserve, California, USA - 14_1009_16_20cm (SPAdes) (version 2) | ecosystem: Environmental > Terrestrial > Soil > Grasslands ...
GGCTACGGTCGGTCGAATTTTTGAGCCATTTTTTACGACCAAAGATCCGGGCCAGGGTACTGGCATGGGTCTGGCCACCGTTTACGGGGTGCTCAAGCAACACGGGGGTTGGATTGAAGTGGATACCACGCCAGGTCGAGGCACGACCATTCGCACATTTTTCCCGTTGAGCGTCGAGGGATTCGTCGCTGCATCAGCCAAATCAGAAAGTTCACCGACCGAATTCCCACCCACTAACGCCATCACTATCTTGGTAGTAGAAGATGAAGAAATGTTGCGGGAGTTCGTCAGCGAAGCACTTGCCGCTTTAGGTTATCGCGTGCTGTCAGCTGCGAATGGTCCCGATGCCCTTGAGGTGTGGGCCGAACACCGCGATGAGATCGACTTGTTACTTACGGATGTTGTGATGCCCGAATCTATCTCCGGTCGACAGCTGGCGCATACTCTCATCCTGGATAAACCGAATTTGAAAGTTATCTTTACCAGCGGTTATAGCTCCGAGCTTTTCGGATCGGAGTTCGAACGCGAAAAAGAGCATCTCTTTCTCGCCAAGCCTTACTTACCTGATCGGCTCGCGCAAACCGTGGCGATGCATCTGCAATCGCAAGATGAGCCGGCACTCGCTGCAAGCTAACAGTTAAAATTGTTCGGGGAGCCCGCGCCCTCGCGTGCTGGTTTCGGCGGCTCGCCGAGCGAACTTCGAGGTGCCATTGCCGAAACCGGCCTTTTCTTTCACTTTCGCGGTTTTCAGACTCTCGCGATTATCAAGGTGAAAAAAGCGCGTTTCTGAGAGGAGAAACGGGGTCTGGCTGGGGGCGGAATCGAACCGCCGACACGAGGATTTTCAGTCCTCTGCTCTGCCAACTGAGCTACCCAGCCGAATCGCAATGCCACTACTGCTGCAATGAGAGGGCGGGTGCTCATTAAAGCAGAAAACGCTCAACCCTCAATGCCGAGTTGTAGTGGCGGTCTATCGGCGCTCATAGAGTACTGCTACAGAAATCTGCGGCTCGACAGAGTCTCGCCCTACCAGCGACGCCGCTACAGAAAGCTTCGCTTCAAATTGACGGCGCGCTCAAGTAACTCGAGATACTCCGCGCGCGATACTTCCACGGCCCCAAATTGAAAGAGATGCGGCGTGAGCCACTGGGTGTCGAGTAAGACAAAGCGTTGTCGTTTCAAGTGTTCGACCAGCGCAGCCAGCGCGATTTTTGAAGCATCGGTTACCCGATGAAACATCGATTCACCGAAGAAACCGCCGCCAATAGCCACACCATACAATCCGCCCGCCAGTCTGCCCTTTTGCCACGCTTCCACCGAATGCGCGTGACCAATCGCATGCAAATGCTCGTAACTCGCCACGATCTCCTCGTTGATCCAGGTCTCGTCACGTCGCGCGCACGCCCGAATCACTTCCGAGAATGCGCTGTCGATTCTAACTTCAAATGATTTTCGCGCCCAGGCACGCCTGGCCGCATGCGGAAGATGAAATGTCTCCAGAGGAATAATTCCGCGCCGTTCCGGCGAAAACCATTCAATAGAGTCGTCCTCCATCGCCATCGGGAAAACTCCGAGCCGATAACCTTGTAGCAAAAGCTCGGCGGGAATCATGGGGACGTTAAAAAGGTTAAAACTGTTAAAAAGTTACAACGGGAAACGCTCCTCCGTTTTAACAATTTAACTTTTTTAACGATTCACCCACTCTGATTCTGCAATTGCATTGGCGCACTTGCTTCCTAAGATAAGCAGATGAGACCCTTGTCGATTATGTGCGCACTCGCACTTATCGCGGGTGGGTGTGCCGATCCGTTGGAACAACGCAGCACGCAAGAAGTGGGAGGCCAGCTCGAGCGGGGCGTGACCGGCCAGGGAACAATTGGTCCACTTGACCGCCCCTCAAACGATCCAGCTAGCGAGCACGGCGTGCCGCAAACTCATCCGTGATTGGCGTGAAGACCGAGGCCTCGCCGAAACATTCGAAAATTCTCATCCTCGATTTCGGTTCGCAATACACCCAGGTCATTGGCCGGCGCATTCGTGAGCTGCAGGTTTACTCAGAGATTGTCCGCTTTGATACTTCGGCCGACGCCATTGCGCGCGAACAACCAAACGGGATCATTCTGTCGGGGGGCCCGGCCAGCGTTTACGAAAACGGTGCGCCCCAGGTTGATCCAAAGATTTTTACTCTGGGAATCCCGATTCTTGGAATTTGTTACGGATTGATGCAGATGGCGCATCACCTCGGCGGTCAGGTCCGCTACACCGGACGCCGCGAGTACGGCGCCGGAATACTGGATGTAACTAACGGGTCGCAGCTTTTTGACGGCTTGGGCGCGCAGGTGGATGTCTGGAATAGTCACGGTGATGAAGTAACAGCGTTGCCAAGTGGATTCCGTGTCGCTGCGCACACCAGCGGCTCGCCTTTCGCAGCCGTAGAAGATTCCCAACGGCGACTCTACGGCTTACAGTTTCATCCCGAAGTCGCGCATACCCCGCGGGGGCGTGAGATTCTGCAGAACTTCGTCTATCACATCTGTCGTTGCACGATGGATTGGACCATGGGTTCCTTCATTGACCACGCCTGTGAAAGAGTGCGCGCCCAGGTCGGTGACAACAAAGTAGTTCTCGGCCTCAGTGGCGGTGTTGATTCCTCGGTTGTGGCTGCGCTGCTACATAAGGCAATTGGCGACCAACTTACCTGTATCTTCGTCAATAACGGTTTGTTGCGCGCGCGCGAGGAAGAAATCGTTCAGCGTGTTTTCGCCGAAAACTTTCATATTGAACTTAAGTATGTCGATGCATCCGATCGGTTCCTTAGCCTGTTAAAGGGTGTCACCGATCCGGAGCAGAAGCGAAAGATCATCGGGAACGAATTCATAAAGGTTTTTCACGCCGCGACTGAAGAGCTACTGGCCGAGGACAAAAAGAACGGCGCGGACGAGCACAGCGGCTATAAGTTTCTGGCGCAAGGGACGCTCTACCCTGATGTCATCGAAAGCGTCGCCATTGGCGGCAATCCTGCGCACGTAATCAAGAGCCATCATAATGTCGGCGGATTACCCGAAAAGATGCACTTCGAGCTAGTCGAACCCGTGCGTCAGCTATTCAAGGATGAAGTTCGGCAGGCCGGACTTCAACTCGGACTACCCAAAGAAATAGTTTATCGCCAACCTTTCCCCGGACCTGGGCTTGCCGTGCGTATTTTAGGCGAAGTAACACCGGAACGGCTTCGCATTTTGCGCGATGCCGATACCATTGTGCACAGTGAAATGGAAGCGAGCGATTGGTATTATCGGGTCTGGCAATCCTTCGCCGTTCTCCTGCCCGTGCAAACCGTCGGAGTGATGGGTGACCAGCGCACCTACGATTACACCATCGCATTGCGCATCGTCGAAAGTCAAGATGGCATGACCGCCGATTGGGTCCGTTTGCCTTTCGAACTATTGGCCCGCATCTCCAACCGCATCGTTAACGAAGTTAAAGGCGTGAATCGCGTCGTCCTCGATATCTCGACTAAACCCCCGAGCACCATTGAATGGGAGTGAGGCAATCGTAGATTGCAAATTTCTCCATTGGCGATTGCCGCGCGTTTCTGTAGAGGCAGGCGTGTCGCCTGCGGGGTACGAAACATATTTGCAGCCGGCACGGCCGCCACCACAGAAGGCAAACTGGGCTTTGCGGAAGTTATCGTTAGCTAAACTACAGCAGCGGCGTTTTCCATCGCCGATTAACCTCTAAGTCAAGCTGTCAGCGAAGGTCTGAGTGCATTTTACAGGTGTCGGTGTCGGTAGCGCTGTTGTTTGCGGTACCGGCCGGCAACAAGGCGACTTCGGCACGATCAGCCAGCTGAGGTAGACCGCGGATTTCGCTGATACCACGGATGGGAAGAATACAAAACAAAGCGCTACTTAACCGCTAAATACGCCAAAGGACGCTAAAATCAGAGCATTTCAGCGTTTCAGTTTTTCAGCGTTTTCTTATTTGGCGGATGCTGCGATCGGAATCGGTAGCTGATCGGATTTTCAGTCGTTCAAAAACCAAATGTCCGGTTTATCAGTCACTCCGGCTTGCTGCATTCGTTGGCGCAAGTCATCCGACGCACCGAACTGTTTCGCTTTGTTCAGATCCTGCGCAGAAAAAAGCAAAACGACTTCATTAGGATTGTCGATGTTGCGCAATAGACGTTCCTCTTTCAGGCCGGCATTCGCCCGCGCAGAACCGTGCGCGTCATAAGCCGGTTTCCACTTGGCGAAGTCAGCAACTTTGTGACGAATCAATAGGTAATTCATAATGATCTTCCTTCTAGCTCTCGGCAGATTGTACGGCAACCGCTTCGTTGCCGAATTAAAAATCTGTAACGGCAGTTTACGACTGCCGCACCAATGTTCCTACCCCGCCCAAGAAGCCCAGGGGCCACCACTCCGCTCCTCATCGCGGTGCTGGTTTAAACACAGCCTTAACGAGAGAACTGTAGCCCAACGAATCAGCGACGTTTGAAATACTGCACCGCCTTTTCGTGTTTCTTTGCAGCGGCGCGCGTCTTAAATGTGCCGAGGTTTCGCCGTTTTCCGGTCTTCGGATTTTTCTTCCGAGAGTACAAACGATAACCGCCAGATTTAAGTTTTCTGATCATGATCTTTTATCAGGAGCACGCCGACTTTGCCGTCGCGCGTTTCTATCTTGAACGTCTTCAAATCTACTTTGGCCGGGCCGTTCGTTACCTTGCCTGTTCGAATGTCGAAACACGAGTTATGCCACGGGCATTGCACGTTGAACCCATGCAAGCTGCCCTCGGAGAGCGGTCCAAAGCGATGGGTGCAAAATTCTTGAAAGCCGTAAAGTTGATTATCAATCCGGACGATTGTCATTACCTGCTTGTCAATTTCAACGCGCAATGTTTCACCATTGCCTAACTGTTCGGCGTTAGGAACGGGAACAAAGGTGACCTCGCCATCACTGGCCGCGTGTCCGGTCGAAAGGTGAAGCGTGTCTTGCGGAGTTGGGGTGTGACGTTTGTGGCGCCCGACCGCGATTCCTTCGTCGTAAACGAGACGGCCACCCAGATAACCGGACACAGACAGAAGGCCAATGCCGATGATGGAGAGAAGGAGCGGCGGCAAACTAATTTTTGGATCGCTCAGTGCGGAAGAGCGAATCCACAAATTAATGCCGTAAATTGCCACAACCATTAGATTCAAAATCATGTGTCTGCTAGCTATGACCTTGCCTGGGTGATCGCGGCGAATGTCGGAGTAATCGACGAAGCCGGGCAGAGCCGCGAGCAGCGCTGCGATGATTCCGAGGAGCATTGCGTAAAAGGAACCGCGCAGCAGACCTGGCACTTCCGGAAAAGCCAGGCTAACGAGATCGAGCAGGAAACTCAAGACAAGAAATCCAATTGGAAAATGAACCAGCATCGGATGAATCGGATGCCGCAGCGGTTTGCCTTCGAGAAGATCTTTCAACAGAGGTCTCCTATTCCAGTGGCAGGTCGGCGCCGCCGGCTGTAGCGAGCTTGCGCCATTTCTTTTTCGACATCCGCGCAACGCTGATGCCGTACTCGTAAACCATTCGTCCGCCCAAGTAAGCCGAGCTGATCAGGATAAGCGTGCCGACGGCTGAAAGTAGAAGCGGTATTCGATCAACTTCCGAAGCATCGCGAAATGTTCGCCAACGCAAGGCGAGATTCAGCGCAAACAGCAACGTGGCGGTGAGATTGAGCGACATGTGGTAGAGGCCGATTTTCCACGCCGGCTTTTCCTTCTTGATTCCACTCCAATCTACTAATCCAGTCGGCGCCGCCAGGAGCGCGGCTGCCAGACCAAAAACGATTGCGTAAAATGATAATCGGACCATGGCGTTGCCGCCGATCTGATATTGCGAAAGCAAATCGAAGATGAGCGCGCCCGGCCACATCGCCATTGGCACATGGGCAAGGATTGGGTGCAATGGATGCCCGAGCCATTTCCCCTTCAAAAAATCCAGTAGCGACTTCATGGGACGGAACTGTCCTCCTATCTGAGTTCGCATCGAGCGATCAGAATGTGCGTCTTAGATTTCGGTGGGCGCTCAATTTCTATTGCGACTCCGAACATCTCCGCGAGTAGGCCGCTCCCGGTTGCCGATCCAAATAATGCGGCAGGCGACGCGCCTGCCCTACAATTCTTTTCGTTGCGCGCGGTTTGTAAACCAGAGCGCTACGAGTAGCGCGAGCAAAACAAAATCGAGCGCTAGATGACCGAAGAAGCTGACGTATTTGCTGGCATGACCGAAGCAACCACAAGTGATGTCGAGGCCTCGGGCCTTCGCGATAACGCTCGCGATGATGAAGATCGAAATTAGCATAGTCAAAATCAACAAGCCGCCGCGATACAACAGGCCGAGAATCACGGCCAGGCCGCAAAGAATTTCCAGCCACGGCAAGTAGAAGGCCAGCCGAACCGTTAACGGCCAGGGCAGAATTTTGTAGTTATCGATGTCGTTAGCGAAGCCAACCGGATCCATGGCTTTGATGACGCCGGCATAAATGAAAATGCCGCCGATGATAAGACCAACGATGCGCCAAAGGATATTGCGCGAGGGCAAGTCCATTTCTTACAAGAGGAGCGAACGCCCAACGTCCAACATCCAACACCCAACGCTCAATAGTAGAATCAGATTGCTGCAATGGACATTGAGCGTTGAGCGTTGGGCGTTGGGCGTTTTCTTCATCTCTTGTTCTTGAGCCACCCTTCCCAGCCGCCATCGAGAACGAAAACGTTTTTCAATTGCGCTTCGTCGCGCAGCCGTTTCGCCACTTCGCGGCTGGCGTTGCAACTTTGCGCACTGCAGTAAACCACAACCTTCCTCTCGGGCGACCATTGCCCCAGAAATTGCGGCAGCAATTCGTTCCAGCGATCTTCGTTCAACGAAATCGCGCCCGGGATATGATCACGGTCAAACTCTTCAGACGGCCGGGCATCTACCCAGATCACATTATCGCCCCAGCTTTGCGCTTGTGCGACCGTCACCAATTCGGATGCGGGAATGGGTGCCTGCCACGAGACTTTATTGCGAAAGTAAATCGCCTCGCCGATCGCAGGCACTAGGGCGAGAGCAATGAGCAATAGCGCTTGTCGGACCGCGCTGACCTTCACGGTGTTATTGACTGGGTGATGCCGCCGTCGCCGCTGGTGTGGCCAGGTCGCGTCGAATAGTAGAAAGGGTAGATTTGGTCGCCGGCGTACTCGTTGTTGCTGCTGTTGGCGCAGGAGGCATCACCCGTGCTGCTACGGCGAACATGTTTCCGGTGTTGACTGGGGAATCGGGTTTGATGCTCAACGTTGCGTAGGCAGCCTTAGCGGTATCCCGCGGTTGGACACTGATCTTGAATTCATTCGGAGCGGAGCCGGCATCGACTTTGGCAGTGAAATCGGGAGTGGACGACGCGACATCCAGTTTCTTGATGGCTGCAGCCTTATTTGCTTTTGCAGTGATGATCTTCGGCTTGGGCTCCTCACCGTTCTGCCAATAAACAAGTGCTGGCTGGATCTCGAGTAACGGCGTAATAACCGCCTTGAGAGTAAGCACAATAGTGGAGTGCGCGGGATCGGGATCGTCGGTCTGGACCGTAACGGTTTTGACTTGCGTGCCGGTGCGGCCGCCAATGTTAAAGGTCGCAGTAATCTCGCCCTTTTCGCCGGGAGCAACCTGCTCGTTTTGCGTCTGTGCCGTGGTGCAACCGCAGGAGGCATGGACTGATGTAAAATGGACCGGGGTCTTGCCGACATTTTCATATTTGAAATGCGCAACTGCTTGTTTGTCGCCCAGCGCTGGCTGCAAATCGACCGAGGTCTGCTCCCACTTCAGCTCCGCGCGCGCGCCTTGGGTCAGCGCAGTTAACGCGACAATTCCAATTAATCTCAAAAAGTTCATACTCATTTCTTTAAAACGTGGGCGGCAATATATTCAGCAACCGCATCGCGCCAATGGCGGGGTTTCACTCCGGTGAGAGCGGCGAATTTCGCGGTCGATAACACCGTATGCACCGGGCGTTGCGCCACGAAGTTCTTCATATCCGCCAGCGACACGGCTCCGATTCGTTCAGCCTTCAGCCGAATCCCGAGGCCACCGCAAACATCGACCGCATATTGGGCCCATTCCTGCCAGCTGCATCCGCCGTTGTTCGCTAGATGCAAAATGCCATTCGCGCTTTTGTCGATGGCCAGCCGCAACCAACTCACCACATCGATGGTGTAAGTAGGCGCGGAAAATTTGTCGGCTACAGCCGTGACCACATCGTCTTCGCGAGCACGCTGAATGATTTGATCAATAAAGCTCGGTTTATCCGGCCCGAATACCCAGGAAAGACGAACTACCAGATGCTGTGAGGAAACCTCCAGCACGCGGCGCTCCCCTTCCAGCTTCGATTCGCCATAAACGCTCAACGAAACCGCTTTATCTTCTTCAGTGTAGGGGTCGCTCTTTTTGCCATCAAAAACATAGTCGGTGCTGAAGTGAATTAATTTAGCCGATTTCTCGTTAGCTATTTCGGCCAGCAGACCCGGGCCTTCGGCATTAACTAGAAAAGCTTCTTCCCTGTGCGATTCGCAGTAATCAACGTTGGTCAGCGCCGCGCAATTGACGAGGAGCTCAAACTTGGTCTCAGCAAGAGCAGATCGGACGCGATTGAGCCGGCCGAGATCGAGCTGACTGCGTGCAAAACTGGTCATCTCCAAGTCGCGACTGTACTCGCGCGCAAAAGCTGCACCAAGCCGTCCCCCCGCGCCAATGATAGCGATTTTCATCTTCTGTAACAATGCCTCACAGCGCGTCCGATTGATTCGAACAATGGTTCCATTCGCCTGCGCTCAGGACAAGCACAGATCGCCGGGTGCAGGTTGAGGACATAGGTAACACAAAAGGTTCAAGACATAGGTAACACTGTTGCGGCGTAAAGGGCTAAAAGCGCTCTATGCCGTGGAGAAAAACAGAACCTATGGAACAGAGAACAGAGTTTGCGTTACGAGCGATGCAGACGCTCGACTTTCGAGCGGTCTGCCGAAAGCCAAGACGGGCTACAAGCGGAAAGAGCGTTTTCGGCGCAAAGGGTTGGCCGGAATGGAAGAAGAAGCGCGTCGACCTAAGAGCAGTCCGGAACAATGGTCTGGGGGGGAGTATGCGAGATCGTGCGCTTGAAACTGGCGCATACCTCGTCAGAATCACGCGTCACGCACCGGCATGATGAAGCCGATTGCAAGTATCTCGGGAAGCGCTTCGTCTGCGGGAGCGAAAGATGCCCTCCAGGTGCTGGGCGAATACAGCTGCGAGGGATCGCATATTACCACTTTGCGGCATGTCTTCTGGGTGTATGGCCTTGACCGGGCATCAACAAATTTCGACAAACTTCAGACCTCCAGAAACAACTCTCCAGAATGTGCACCGCATGAAAAACGCAGCTCTCCTTCATCTCCCTCGCGGTCATTGCCGGTCTGGCAGCGGCCTCGGTTCCAATTAACAGTTTCGCTGCCTTGGGGGACCTCTACGACGCGGACTTTTTCGGCAACAGGATTGTAAAAATTACCCCTGCTGGGACCGCCAGTATCTTCGCCTCCGGGCTGGCGCTTCCGAGGGGCCTGGCCTTTGACCGCGCGGGCAATCTGTTTGCCGCGAACGCTGCCACTAGCGCCAGCACGATCGTCAAAATCACACCCGCTGGAGTCAAGAGCACCTTCGCCACCGGTTTCAACTCGGCCACCCACTTGGCTTTTGACGCCTCGGGTAATCTCTTTGTCACGGACTTTCACGCCGGCACGATTGTCAAAATCACTCCGGTTGGAGTCAAGAGCACGTTCGCCTCCGGGCTATCCGGCCCTTGGAGTTTGGCTTTTGACGGGTCGGGCAATCTGTTTGTCGGAAACGATGCAGCCACGATCTGGAAATTCACGCCCGGCGGTAGCAAGAGTACGTTCGCTTCCACCGGGCTAAACGCCCCTGAGGGTTTGGCTTTCGACGGGTCGGGCAATCTTTTTGTCGCGAACTTTAGCCTCAAACAACATCGTTAAAATCACGCCCGCTGGAACCCAGAGCACCTTCGCCTCTATAGATCACCCGACGAGTTTGGCCTTTGACCGCTTGGGCAATCTATATGTCTGGACCGCTTTGAACATAATCTTCAAGTTCACGCCAACCGGGACCAAGAACAATTTCGCGACCGTAAACACCGACGTTGAGGACCTGGCCTTTGAGCCTCCGACTGGAATCCTTGCCAACATTTCGACGCGCGCTGACGTAAAAACGGGAGCTCAAGTTTTGATTGCCGGTTTTGTCGTGACTGGCTACGTCAACACGGGACGAGCGCCCTTTCTTAGCGGCGACCTTGCCGGAGCCATTGCGACGAATCGCAAGGCGTTCGAGTTGCGGAAGGCGCTTGTCGCTGCGGACTCGACCAATGGAGACTACCGTCACCTTCTTTCGCTCGCATATCAGAATGACGGCGATTACCAGGCTTGGAACAAAAATACAAATGCCGCGCTGGATAGTTTTCAGAAGAAGCTCACCATCGACGAGCAGTCGGTCGCTGCTGACCCGGCTAACGCTCAGGCCCGCGATGACCTCGCGTAGGCGAGCGCGCGATTTGGGGATATGTTGGTGGATTCCGGCCTGGCCAAAACGCAGGCGAAAGCCGGGCAAACAGCGCCAGCGGGAAAGGAGTGCCGTAAAGCAATGGAGCTTCTCCAGACAAACGCTGATGATCCAAACAGTGCGAGCCAGTGCCGGTCCAAGGTTATTGCCTACGGAGACCTCGGTGAAGCGTACGCCCTGCTGGCTACAGGTACCCGGGATGGTGCAAAGGCTGAGACCTGGCCGCTGGCGCGCGAGATGTACCACCGCAGCCTGCATCTTATGGAAGACCTCCGGGACCGGGGAATCTTAGACGCCGAGGAGATCCCTGAAATCGAAACGATGAAAGCGAAAATTGCGGAGAGCGACGCGGCGTTAGAGGAACGCCATCAATAGCGGCCAGCGCGTTCGAGCAGCGGCTGCCACCACGATTGATTGTCGATATACCATTGGATCGTTTCGGCCAGGCCTTCTTCGAAATTGTGGCGCGGTTTCCAGTTCAACTCACGCTCACTGAAGGAGGAATCGATGGCGTAACGACGGTCGTGCCCCAGCCGGTCGGTTACGAACGAGATCAGAGTCTCCGGTTTGCCTAGTTTCTTGAGGATCAGTTTCACCACCTCGAGGTTCACCATTTCTCGGCCGCCGCCGAAGTTATAGATCGTGCCCGGTTTTCCTTCGAACAAGGCGGCCACAATCCCTGCGCAATGATCGTCGACATGAATCCAATCGCGCACATTCAAACCATCGCCGTAAACCGGGAGGGGTTCGTCGCGCAGCGCCTTAATGATCATGAGCGGAATCAGTTTCTCCGGAAATTGACATCGCCCGTAGTTGTTTGAGCAGCGGGTGACAATTACTTCCTGGCCGTAGGTCTTGTAGGAAGCGAGCGCGAGAAGATCGGCTCCGGCTTTGCTCGAGGAGTAAGGCGAACTCGGATCCAGCGGCGATTGTTCGGTAAATTTTCCGATCTCGCCTAACGAACCGTAAACTTCGTCGGTCGAAATTTGAATGAAACGCTGCACCCCATGCCGGCGGGCACAATCGAGCAGCACACTGGTGCCAATCACATTGGTGTGGATGAAATTTTGCGGCGAATTAATACTGCGATCGACATGGGATTCGGCCGCGAAATTAATAACGGCGTAGAACTGGTGCTCGGTCATCAGCTCATCCATCTGGTCGGCATTAGCGATATCGGCCTTGAAGAATTCGTAGCGATCGCCGTGCTCCTCGGCCACGCCCTCGAGGTTGGCGAGATTGCCGGCGTAGGTCAGGACATCGACATTCGTGAGGTAAGCCGGCTTGTAATGTTTCAGAATGTAGCGAATAAAGTTGCTGCCAATGAAACCGCAGCCGCCGGTTACCAAAATGCGCATCGCCTCGCGTACTAGCAGCGGTCGCAAAGGGGCGCGAGCGGATTTTTCCTCGCCCTCGCCGGATGTCGCTCAAACCATCCTCAATGCGCTGGAAAGCGACTGGATGTTCTGGGGCATTCTCGGTTTGGCCGCAGCCTTACGTATCCTTTTCCTCGGAATAAAGCCGCCACATTTCGACGAGGGAATCAACGGCTGGTTCGTCGATCAAATGGTCAAGGATGGGTTCTATCGATATGACCCGACCAACTATCACGGCCCGCTTCACTTCTACATCCTGTTTTTATCTCAAA
>Ga0209808_1001430_pt1 | contig 12260 bp, 16 predicted proteins | sample GraSoiAngelo_157_FD_186171 | JGI IMG/M metagenome (GOLD analysis project Ga0209808, IMG submission 186171) | Grasslands soil microbial communities from the Angelo Coastal Reserve, California, USA - 14_1009_16_20cm (SPAdes) (version 2) | ecosystem: Environmental > Terrestrial > Soil > Grasslands ...
AGACGCCACGAAGCAACTGGGTGTGCTGCTCGCTTCCGGTCTGATCGTGGGCGAGAGCGTGCTTGCGGTGATCTTCACGGCCCTGGTGGCCTTCACCAACAACCAGTTTCCCATCGGCGTGGTGGGCGACTCGTTCTCTACCGCTTCTGAGTGGCTCGGCGGCATCGCCTTCGTGCTCGTGATCTACGCGCTCTATCGCTGGGTGGGGCGCGCCCTCTCGGCTGCGTAGCCGCAGTCCCCGGTACATCGCATTCCCACCGGCCTCCTGTGCCCCGACATCCCGCCGCTCGTCAGCGGCGCGCGAAGCGCTCGATTCCGCGGTGCCCGATGAGCGCGGAAGCAGCCCAGCCGGTCAGCCACACGATGATCGCGGTCAGCAGCGCCGCCCTGAACCCCCCGAGGTGAAAGCCCGGCAGGAGCGCGGCGACCAGTGCGACCATCGCCGCGTTCAGGACCAGCAGGAACAGTCCCAGCGTGAGAATGGTGAGCGGCAGCGTCAGGATGAACGCGATCGGACGGACCACGGCGTTCACGACGCCGAGCAGTACCGCGGCCAGCAGCAGCGTGCCGGGACCGTGGATGCGCACCCCCGTGACCCACACACTCGCGAGCCACAGGCCGAGCGCGCTGATCAGCGCACGCAGCAGAAATCCCGTCATGGACTCGCGCCCGGTCCGGCCTGCCGCTCCAGCAGCACCTTGAGCCGGATGATGGCCTGCTGCCAGCTGGTGCGCAGACGCCGGTACTGGGTATCCCATTCGAGCGTCGCCGGTACACCCGAGCCCAGGAGGCGCACGATGGTTCCGCCGGGCTTCGGCTCGAGCATGAAGTCATCGATCATCACAGTGTCGGCGCGGGGCATTGCCGCGGAGGGCAGATAGATCAGACGCAGCCGCCGGCCGGGCTCGAACAACTCGATGTGCGCCTCGAACTCGGTGACCCGGTCGACGCTGGCGCGGAACAGGCCCCCCTTGCGGGCGCTTATCTCCGCAGCCGGCGAACACCAGCGGGCGAGCTGCTCGGTCTCAGTGAGGGCTCGCCACACCTGTTGCACGTCGACGCGGATGTCGACCCGGTGCGCGTAGCCCCGCTCCCTGTCGCTCATGAGCGCATTGTGCCATTCTGGCTGCAAAGCCGGAGCCTTCATGCCGTTCGTTCACCTGGTGATTGCCCTCGCCCTGGTCGAGTTCTTCCTGTTCGGGGTGGCGGTGGCCAGGGCGCGGGCCCGCTACAACATCCCCGCGCCGGCCACCACCGGCAACGAAGTGTTCGAGCGCTATTTCCGGGTGCAGATGAATACCCTCGAGCAGCTGGTCATCTTCGTGCCGGCGGTGCTGCTGTTCGCGCGCTACGTCAACGCTTACGTGGCGGCGGCGCTCGGGGTCGTGTTCCTCATCGGGCGGGCGCTGTATTTCCAGGGCTACGTGCGTAGCGCCGCAGGCCGTCACATCGGCTTCATCCTGACCGCGGTTCCGAACCTCGCGCTGCTGATCGGGGCGGTCATCGGCGCCGTCGTCGCCCTCGGCGCGCGCCCTTGAGGTCCCCGCCGCGGCGCGGCCCGGTCACTCGGCGGGCGCGGGGGGGCGGCGCCACAGGGCGCTCGCCAGCGGCACCAGCGATGCGGCGACGATGAGCAGCGTGACTACTCCGAAGTGCCGTTTCACGAGCGGAATGTTGCCGAACAGGTAGCCGCCCCAGACGAACAGCAGCACCCACGCGTAGCCCCCCGCGAGGGTGTACGCCAGGAAGCGCGCGAACGGCATGCGCCCGACGCCGGCCACGAACGGCGCGCAGGTGCGGATGATGGGCAGGAAGCGCGACACCAGGATCGCCATGGCGCCATGGCGGCGGAAGAACTCCTCGGTGCGCCTGAGGTACTGCACCTTCAGCAGGCGGTAACGGCCGCTGAAGGCCGGGGGACCGATCGCGCGCCCGATGCTGTAATTCACTGTGTTGCCGAGTACGGCCGCGGCCCCGAGCGTCACGCTCGCGAGCGGCGCCTGCAGCACGCCGCTCCGATCCACCGCCGCCAGAGTGCCCACCGCGAACAGCAGCGAGTCCCCCGGCAGGAAGGGCGTTACCACGAGTCCGGTCTCCGCGAAGATCACCGCGAACAGGATCGGATAGATCCACAGCTCATAGCGGGTCAGCAGCTCGAGCAGGTGCCGATCAAGATGCAGGACCACGTCGATGAGCCACGCCAGCATGGCCGGAGAGGATATCGGGAAGCCCCCGCCGCCGCTAAGCGCCGGCGCTGGCAGCGGCTCGAGTGAATCTTCAGGGCACGAGTGCGCGCATGGCCACCGGGAGCGCTGCCCGCCGCGCGACGGCGGCACGGATCTTCAGGGTGTCGAGTGCCACGCGCACGTCGGTGTCGCGGTCGGCCAGAGGCGCTGAGCCCCTGCCCGCCAGCAGCTCCGCAGGGGGTGCCCCGGGGCCCTCCTGAACGATGTCCGGAACGATGCCCTTGCCGTGAATCGAGGTGCCCGAGGGTGTGAAGTAACGAGACGTCGTGAGCTTGACCGCACCCCCGCGAGCGAGGGGCATGACAGTCTGCACCGAGCCCTTCCCGTAGGTGCGGCGTCCGATGAGCAGTGCGCGGCCGTGGTCCTTGAGCGCGCCCGCCACGATCTCCGAAGCGGAGGCCGATCCCCCGTTCACGAGCACCACGAGCGGCGCGCCATCGATGAGGTCACCGGCGCTCGCATCCATGCGGAAGCGCGCCTCGGGCGTACGGCCGTCCGCCGTCACGATGACACCCCGTTCGAGGAAGTCGTCGGCGACGGCTACACCGGATTCAAGCACGCCGCCGGGATTGTTTCTCAGGTCGAGCACGAGACCCTTGATACCGGAAGGATTGTCTCGCTTTATGCGAGCAACCGCCCGGCCGACGTCACCCGGAGTGGTCTCGCTGAAGCTCGTGATTCGCAGGTAGCCATAGCCTGGCTCAAGGCTCTGCTGTACGACGCTGTGCACCTCGACCTGGGCGCGGCGCAGCGCGTACTCGATCAATCCGGGCGTGTCGTCGCGCCGGACGGTGAGCTTCACCAGGCTTCCGGAAGCTCCGCGCATGCGTGCAATGGCGCCCGCCAGGTCGGCGCCGATGTCGTTGCCGTCGATTCTCACCAGCTCATCGCCCGGCTCAAGCCCCGCCTGTTGCGCAGGCGACCCCTCTATGGGCCGCAGCACTTTCACCACCCCGTCCTCGGCGCCGACTTCGATGCCTACGCCGGGATAGGAGCCCATGGTGCTCAGGCGGATTTCCTCGAACTCCTCGCTGTCGAGGTAGGCCGAGTGCGGATCGAGTGCGGCGACCATGCCGCGCAGCGCCTTCTCCATCAGGGCGTGATCGTCGACGTCGTCCACGTAGTCGCGCTTGATGCGCTCGTAGACCTCCGCGAACAGGCTGGCCTCCTGCCAAGGCAGGGCCGTGCCGCCGACCGGGCGCGCGGGATGCGCCGGGAGTGAGGCCTCACCGGGGCGGTCAGCCAGCACACCCCCGGTCAGGGCCCCGCCGAAGCCGAGCACGGCCCCGGCGACGAGCGCCACCAGCGTGCGCGGACGTGCCATCACCCGGCGGCCCCCGTGCGCCAGTCCGGTTCGCCCTCGGACTCTGCGGCCAGCGCGGCTGCCCCTGGCGCGCTCGGCAGCGGCAGTTCAAACAGCAGCTCGGCCAGCGGAATCGGTCTGCCGATCGCAAAACCCTGGCCGTAGTCGACGCCCAGCTCCGCGATGCGCGCGCCGATGGCCTCGGTCTCGATGTACTCGGCCACGGTGATGATCGACATGCCGCGGGCGAGCTGCGCGATCGCGCGCACCATGGACTCGGCGCGTGCATCCGTCAGCACCTCGCGCACGATGCTGCCGTCGATCTTCAGCATGGTCACGGGCAGTTGGCGCAGGCACGAGAGCGAGGACAGGCCGGTGCCGAAGTCATCGAGCGCCACTCCGCAGCCCAGTTGCCGCAGGCGCCGCATCAGCGCCTCGGCGCGCGCCAGGCTCAATACCGTGGCGTTCTCGGTGAGCTCGAAACAGAACAGCTCCGGATCCAGGCCGCTGCCGGCGACGCGCTCGACCAGGAAGTCCGAGAACTCATCGTCGCTGAGAGACTGGCCGGAGAAGTTGATGGCGAAACCCAGCGCCTTGCCCTCGAGCACGGCGGCGCGCGGCTTGAGCGCCTCGATGACATGGTTGATGACCCAGCGATCGATGGCCGGCATCAGCTGGTAGCGCGTCGCCGCCGACAGGAAGCTGTCCGGCCCCACGGTGCGCCCTTCCTCGTCGGTCATGCGCAGCAGCAGCTCGTAGTGCGGCCGGGCGGTGTCGGCTGTGGCGAAGGGCAGGATGAGCTGTGCGTAAAGATGCAGACGCCCGGCGTCGATCGCCTCGCGCAACTGGGCCGCGATGCGGATGTCGGCATAGCGGCGCACGATGCTCTGGTCGTTCTGGTGGTACGCCTCGACGCGGTTGCGGCCGCGGTCCTTGGCGGCCTTGCAGGCGGTCTCGGCCGCCGCCAGCACGTGCGCCAGCTCGTCCGCGGCGCAGTCGAGCGGGGCGACGCCGACGCTGATGGATACCGGCAGGTGCGCCGCAGCGTGAGTCATGGCGAGCCGCTCGGCGCCTTCGCGCAGCGACTCCGCGAAACGCTCTGCGTCACTCATCTGCGCCGGCACCAGCACCACGAAGCGATCGCCGGAGATGCGTGAGCCGAAGGACCCGGGAGGCAGGCGCTGGCGCAGCAGCTCGCCCAGCTGGGCGAGCACGGTATCGCCAACGTGCATGCCGGCCTTCTCATTGATGACGTGCAGCTGATCCACGTCGATGTACAGCGCGCTCCACGCCTGCGATGCCTTCTGGTCCGTGATGACCGCGCGCACGCGCCGCTCGAACGCCGTGCGGGTGTACAGGCCGCTGAGGGCGTCGTAACTGCTCTCGATGACGCCGATGGCCTTGCGGGCGAGGATCTCGGCGATGTGGGCATCGCGTTCCGTGAAGGCTTCCGCGCCCGCCTCGCGCAGCAGCGCGAGCACGCCGATGAAGCGTCCGGCGCGCGAGCGCAGCGAGCAGCACAACACCCGGTACGCCAAGGCGTCGGGAGCCGACGCCGACAGAGTCTCGTTGATCACCACCGGCGTTTGCTGCGCCTGCGCCAGCGACAGCAGCCTGCGGTGCGCGCGCATCAGGAACTGCGTGTCGACCGGCGCGTGCTCGCCCGCGCGCACCAGCGTGACGTTGCGCTCCGGCACGAGCAGCGCCCCGGTGCGGGCGCGCAGGTGCTCGATGGTCTGCTGCAGCAGTACCTGCAGCTCGTTGGCTCCGTCAGCCGCGGCGGCGCTCTGTTCGGCGCCGCCGTACGCCAGCAGCAGATTCATACCCCGATCGAGCCCACCCACGGTGTGGTTGAGCTCATCGATGGTGGCGCGTGTGACGAGCTCGCGCCGCAGGCACTCGAGCATCGGGGACAGCAGGGTGTAGGCGAAGGCGAAGTCGGGACTCTTGCGGTCCCGTGTCTCGGTGGCGCGGCACACGACGGCGAGCACGGCGAGCAGCCGCTTGGTGTCATCGCGCAGCGAGCACAGGTATACGGGCAGATTCCCGGGCAGCAGGCGCACCTGGCCGGGGCTGTCCGGGTTCGAGCGCGCGCTCAGCAGCGCGTCATCGACGACGTTCATCAGATCCGGGCCCGACACGGGCTCGGTCGACCACACGAGGTCGCCCGCCGGCCCGAACATCGCGACGTACATGGTGCGCGGCACCAGGCAGTGCACCAGGCGCACGTAGGGCTCGAAACGGGACCCCGGCCGGCCGGGGATGTGCTCGCTGTCTAGTAATGAATTCATGGTCCGGCGGGTGCGGGCCGATTCCGGTGAGGCGCTTAGCTCACACCATTGCGCGTAAGCCGTCCGGGATCCTTGCGCGAGTTGGCGAAAGCACGTACCGGCCCGTCGCAGGGGCCAAAACATTGACCCCAATCACATCCTGCGGGAGGGTCGTGCCTAGGGGTCGGCCGCCCGGAACCAGGGGCGCGGGTCGACCGGCCTGCCCCCCTTGCGGATCTCGAAATACAGCTCCGGACGGCTACTGCCGCCGCTGTCGCCGGCGGCGGCGATGGCTTCACCCGCCGCGACCGGCTCGCCGGCCGCCTTGTAGAGCCGCTCGTTGTGGCCGTACAGGCTCAGGTACCCGTCCCCATGGTCGACGATGGTGAGCAGCCCCAGGCCGGGGAGCCAGTCGGCATAGATCACGCGCCCCTGGCAGACCGCTTTGACCGGCGCGCCGCGCTCGGTCGCCACCAGCACCCCGTCCCAGTGCACGCCGCCGGCGCGCGCATCGCCGAAGCGCGCCACCAGGCGCCCGCTCACCGGCCAGGCCAGCTTGCCGCGCAGGCGTGCAAAGGCGTCGTTCCCCTCGAGCGGAAAGCGCTCCATGGCGGTGCGCAGCTCACGCAGCAGTTTCTCGAGTCCTGCCTGCTGACTGCGCAGCCGCTCGAGACTCTGCGCGCGCGTGTGCGACTGCTCCTCGAGGCTCGCGAGCACGTGGCTGCGTTGCGTGCGCGCATGCTCGAGCTCGTGCAGTTGCGCGCGTTGCTGTTTTTCCAGCTGCGCGAGCTGCTGATCCTCGGCAGCCAGCTCGCCGTCGAGTTCCGCGAGACGCTGCAGGTCGTCCTCGATGAGCTTGATCTGCCCGGCGCGCGCGCGCCCAAAGTAGCTGTAGTAGGCGAACATGCGGCCGGCGAGCGCGGGATCCTTCTGGTTCAAGAGCAGCTTGAGAGGCTCCTGGCGGCCGATGAGGTAAGCGGCGCGCAGCTGCCCGGCGAGCGCCGCTCGGTTGTGCTGTACCTCGGCCTCGCGCGCCTGCTGCTCGGCGGTGAGCGCCGCGCGGCGCGCGGCGCGCGCGGCGCGCTTGCCGTGCACCTCGCTGAGCGCATCGCGCAGCTTGCCGACCGAGAGCTCCGAGGTGCGCAGCTCCTGCGTGAGCCGGTCGCGCTCGACCTGCTCAAGGCTCACCTGGCGGGTGATCCGCTCGATCTCGGACTTGACCGCCTGCAGCTCCGCTTCGGCCTTGTGGGCATCCGATTGCGGGTGTCCCGCCGGGGCTGCCGGCAGCGGGGCGCTCACCAGTACCATCAGCACAAAGGCGGCGGCCGCCACGCGCCGCGCCCGCGACGCGCGGCCGGGGGGGCGCGCAGCCGGCGTGCCGAATGGCAGCGGGGCGCTATAATGCGCGCCCTTTTTAGCAGCCGGCATTGCCCGCTTTCCCCATGGACCGTCTCCTCGAATACCTCAGCCACCACCCCTGGCTCGCCACCGCGACGGCCGTGGTGGCGGCGCTCATCGCTGTATACGAGATGCGCGCCCGATCGGAAAGCCTGGTCTCGGTCACACCCCAGGAATTGATCCGGCTGATGAATCAGGGTGCGCTGCTGCTTGACCTGCGTGCCCCCGAGCAATACCAGGTGGGCCACCTGGCCGGCGCGCGGCAGATGAGCGGCGAGCAGATCCTCAAGGCCGCCGATACCCTGAAGAAGCACAAGGAAAAGCCCGTCGTGGTCTATGACGATACCGGCTCGCTCGGCACCACCGCGGCGCGCCAGCTCGCGGCGCAAGGCTTCACCAGGGCGTTCACGCTGCGCGGCGGGCTCGCTGCCTGGCGTGCCGACAACCTGCCCCTGTCACGCGCCTGAGAGCTTAAGGAACCGCAGGCCTTGGGCACACCGAAAGTCCTCATGTACGCCGCGGACTGGTGCGGGTACTGCGCGCGCGCGCGCCGCCTCCTCGAGAGCAAGGGGGTGACGGTCGAGGAAATCGACGTGGAGGCGGTGCCGGGCGCGCACGCCGAAATGCTCGCGCGCAGCGGCTGCAGCACGGTGCCCCAGATATTCATCGGTGATGCGCACATCGGCGGCGCCGATGAGCTGGAGGCGCTCGAGGCGGCCGGTCGCCTGGATCCCATGCTGAAATAAAACGGAGCCTCGCTATGTCGAACGAAACAGCCGGCGCCGCGCCGGGGACCGAGATCCCGGCCGACGGGGCAGTCCTCGCACTGCAGAACGTGTATCTGAAGGACTGCTCGTACGAGTCGCCCAACGGGCCGCGCGTCGATGGCAACTGGAACCCGCAGATCAGTCTGGATCTGCAGACCGGCTCGAGCGCGCTCGGGCCGGACGTGCGCGAGGTGGTGCTCACGGTGACCGTGTCGGCAAAGCTCGGCGACGTGACGATCTTTCTGGTGGAGGTCAAGCAGGCGGGGCTGTTCGTCATCCGCAATCTGCCGGAGGCGGAACTCAAGCGCGCCATCAGCACCGTCTGCCCCGGGGTGCTGTTCCCTTACGCGCGCTGCGCCGTCTCGCAGCTCGTGAGCCAGGGCGGCTTTCCGCAGTTCCTGCTGCCGCCGGTGAACTTCGACGCGCTATACGCCGCCAACCAGGCGCAGGGCCCCGCGAACTGAAGGCGCGGCGCACTCACCCCGAGCCCGACGCCGGTGACCCAAGGTGACCGCACGAGCACTGCGTGACGCACCGGTCGCCGTGCTCGGCGCGGGTTCCTGGGGTACGGCACTCGCCATCCAGTTCGCGCGCGGCGGCCGGCCGGTGCGGCTGTGGGGGCGCGACCGCGGGCGGCTCGCCGACATGGCGGTGAGCCGCCGCAATGAGCGCTATCTGGCCAGCGCACAGTTTCCCGATTCGTTGCAGGTCGAGCCCGATCTGGCCACGGCGCTCGCCACGGCGCGCGACGTGCTCATCGTCGTGCCGAGCCCCGCGTTCCGTTCCCTCCTCACCGAACTCGCGCCGCATCTCGCACCCGACCTGCACATCGCCTGGGCCACGAAGGGCTTCGAGCACGGGAGCCTGAAGCTGCCGCACCAGATCGCCTGCGAGGTGCTGGGCGCCGAACGCCGGGTCGCCGTCCTGTCCGGACCGACCTTCGCCCGCGAGGTCGGCGCCGGGCTCCCCACCGCCATGACGGTGGCGTCTCCCGACGCGCCCTATGCCCGGGCGCTGGCGCATGAGCTGTCGTCGGCAAATTTCCGCGCCTACACCTCCACCGACATCATGGGCGTGGAGATCGGCGGCGCGGTGAAGAACGCGCTCGCCGTCGGCGCGGGGCTCTCGGACGGGCTCGGCTTCGGCGCCAACACGCGCGTGGCGCTGATCACCCGGGGCCTGAAGGAGATGACGCGGCTCGGCGTGGCGCTCGGCGCCCAGCGCGACACCTTCATGGGGCTCGCAGGCCTCGGCGACCTGGTGCTGACCTGCACGGACGATCAATCGCGCAACCGGCGCTTCGGGCTGTTGCTGGCCGCGGGCCGCACGGCGCAGGCGGCGCTCGCGGAAATCGGCCAGGCGGTGGAAGGTTACGCCGCGGCCGGCGCCATCCACGAGGTCGCGGCACGAGCCGGGGTGGAGATGCCGCTGTGCGAAATGGCCTACCGCGTGCTGTACCAGCACCTGCCCGCGAAGGAAGCGGTGCGCTCGCTCATGAGCCGGCCGATCAAGGCGGAAGCGGAATAGGGCCGTGAAACCCTCCGCCGCGGGAGTGTTGGGAATCGCTCCGCACTCGGGTTGGGCGGCGGCGGTGCTCCTCGCCGGCACGCCGGCCGAGCCGCGCGTGATCCTGCGCGAGCGGCTCGAGCTGAGCGATGCGCGGCTTCCCGGATCGAAACAACCCTATCACGAGCTCGCAGGCCTGCCGCTGGCGCAGGCGCAAACGCAGCTCGCGCGCTTCTGCACTTCCGCGGGCGGGCTTGCCGAGGGCGCGGCACCGCCTCGTGCCTCAAGCGTGAATGATCCGCCCGCCGCCAAACGACCAATTCTCCCACGAGGTCTCCTTGAAACAGACCATCACGTTTTCGGGATTCAGACCTGCGCCCTTCGACAAGCCGCCGAGGATGTCGGCCAGGATCTTCTTCTTCACTTTGACGCTGCGGCCCACCGACAGGAGTACCTCGATCAGGACGAAATCGTCCGTCCGGCGAGCCGTGAGATCGGGGTATTCAGGATCAAAGCGGAAGTCATCCGCGCTGAGTTCCAGCACGCGCTGAAACCGGTCCTTCTCGGGCACGCCCGCAGCGATCAGCGCGCCATGCACCGCATTGAGCACCATGGACTTGAATTCGCTCGACTTGCCTTCGCGGACGGTGAGTGTGACTAGGGGCATGGGGTTCTCCTTCGGGCCGAACGCCGAGAGTGAGCGAGCGGCAGCACGGCGGACATTCGCGGCGCACTGTCGTTCATCGCCGGTGATCCAACCCATCCAACCCGCGCCCCCAACGAGCATCGATTCGCACCAGCTTGATGCGACCCGAAGCGCCACTCTTGATCGACACGGCTGACTTGGGGCACTGGTAGTGCTCGGCGACCAGCGCGATCAGCTCCGCGTTGGCTTTGCCATCGATTGGAGCCGATCTGAGGCGGGCCAGCCAGGTGCCACCTTCCGCCTGCTCGAACGCACTGATGCGGGAGTTGGGTTTGACCTTCACCTGGATAACGGTGGCAGTGCTTCGCTTCAATGGAGGCGCCATCCCACGTTGGCTTGCCCGTACGGGTCACGCACGTTTGCGCAGAAAGACGTGGGTCGCACGCTCGCCCGCGACGTACTGCGCGCATTCATAGCCCAAAGCACGCATATCGATCTCTTTCAGGAGATGCTCGCCGCAACCGAGCAGGACAGGTCGGACGGCGAGATGCAGCTCGTCAATCAGGCCGGCGCGCAGATACTGCCGAATAGTGGAAACGCCGCCGCCGAGGCGTACGTCGCGGCCACGCGCCGCAGCGCTCGCCTGCTCCAAGGCGACGTGAATGCCTTCGGTGACGAAGCGAAACTCCGTACCCCCCGCCATCCTGAGCGACGCGCGCGGGTGATGCGTCAGCACGAAGACGGGCGCGTGATACGGCGGCTCGTCGCCCCACCAGCCCTTCCAGCTGTCGTCCGGCCACGGGCCTCGGACCGGGCCGAACATGTTGCGCCCAAGAATCCAGGCACCGATTCCGGCAAAGCCCTGCTCCGCAATGCCGTTATCGACGCCCGTCTCGCCATCGTCGTAACCGTGCATCCTGCGCCACACGCGTGTCTGGAAGAACCACTCCATCAGTTCAGGCCCCCCGACGCCGAGCGGATTCTGGAGATCCTGGTTCGGCCCAGCGCCGTAGCCGTCGATGGAAATCGCGAAGCATTGGACACGGAGTTGCGGCACTACATCCCTCGCTGCTTGATCGGTGCGGTGTCGCGTCCGCTCCAACGCGTGGTTAGACGGCAATGCCACCGGCTCGAATGCGTCGAGCCAGTGCAAGTGCGAAGTATCCACCCGCGCACGCGACCAGCGGCACAATGAATAGAGAATGTATCAGCCAGCACTCGGACCACCATCGGGGAAGGCAGTCAAGAATTCTTGGCGCCCGAATAATCGCGACCGCATAGACGCCGGCAATCGGCAGCTGCAGCCATGCCAAGGCGAAGCGCGATCTGATCCAGCGGGGGACAATGAATCCGCAGAGAAAGAAAGACACCGCTACGCCGACGACCCGGCTGGCGAGCTCAGGCCAGAGGAGCGAGAACGCCCTCTGGAGCGCGGCGCCGATGATCAGCGCCGCCGCCAGCGCGGCGATCGCCGTTAAAGCATTGCGCACTACCTGACGCATTGACGTCTTATGCCATGGCGGCTAGCTTTCTGGAATGACCCGCACAATCCCGGTAACGCCGTCCAGTGCATCGATTATCCGGGTGCGCGCGCCGGGACTCATAGGCTCGGGCAGCTCGTCGCGGCCAAAGTAACCCATCTGCGAGATCTCGTCATTTGGCTGCCAAGGATTGCGCGCCAGCACGCGAGCTCGCAAGAAAAGCACCACGTCGTCCTTGTGTGGCTTGGAGTAGACACCGACGAGCCGGTCAGCAACCACATCCAGGCCCGATTCCTCAAGCACCTCGCGCTTCAGTGCGGCGAGCGGCGACTCGCCTAGCTCGACTCGACCACCTGGCGTCGTCCAAGAGTGCGTCGCGTAATTCATGCGCACGCACAGGATACGCCCGCTGTCATCGATGATTGCCGCAAAGACGCCGAGAGTTGGCATCGGTAGTCCTTTGGCATCTACTGACGGTGAAGTTGAGCGGCCGCGGGACAACGCCTACGTGGCGCCGGCGGGCACATACTGTCTTCCAGCGCCCGCGGCGCTCAACCACTCACGCCTCACGGCTCCCTCCCCCCGCGGGGCCCCCTCCAACGATACCTTGGACACCATTGATTTTTACACCTACAACCCGTCA
>Ga0209808_1001431_pt1 | contig 12258 bp, 8 predicted proteins | sample GraSoiAngelo_157_FD_186171 | JGI IMG/M metagenome (GOLD analysis project Ga0209808, IMG submission 186171) | Grasslands soil microbial communities from the Angelo Coastal Reserve, California, USA - 14_1009_16_20cm (SPAdes) (version 2) | ecosystem: Environmental > Terrestrial > Soil > Grasslands ...
TTCCCCCCTATACTCGCGGAATCCATCCCACGATGTACCGCACGCGCCTCTGGACGATGCGCCAGTTTGCGGGCTTTGGCACCGCGGAAGACACCAACGCTCGTTTCCGCTACCTCCTTTCGCAAGGTCAAACTGGCCTCTCCGCAGCTTTCGACCTGCCGACTCTCATGGGTTATGACTCTGACCATCCGCTCTCGGAAGGAGAAGTCGGCAAATGCGGCGTGGCCATCAGCTCCCTCGCCGACATGGAAGTGCTTTTTGACAAAATCCCGCTCGCGAGCGTCACCACCTCCATGACCATCAATTCGCCGGCGGCGGTCATCTGGGCAATGTACCTGGCGGTGGCGGAAAAGCAGGGTGCGGATTGGAGGAAAATTTCTGGCACGCTGCAAAACGACATCCTCAAAGAGTACATCGCACAAAAGGAGTACATTTACCCGCCCGAGCCTTCCATGCGGTTGGTCATCGACACCTTTGAATTCGGCGTCAAAAACACTCCCAAGTTCAACACCATTTCGATCAGCGGCTACCACATCCGCGAGGCAGGCTCGACGGCGATTCAGGAATTGGCCTTCACGCTGCGCGACGGACTCGAGTATGTTGAATGGGGAATGCGTCGCGGGCTGGAGGTGGACCAATTTGTACCGCAGCTTTCCTTTTTCTTCAACGCACACAATGATTTCTTCGAAGAGATTGCCAAGTATCGTGCCGCGCGGCGCATCTGGCATAAGGCCATGGTCGAACGCTACCAATCGAAGAATCCGCGCTCCTGGGCGCTGCGCTTTCACACCCAGACAGCGGGCTGTTCGCTCACGGCGCAACAGCCGTACAACAACGTCGTACGCACGGCCCTTCAAGCGCTTGCTGCGGTGATGGGCGGCACGCAATCCTTGCACACCAACTCTCTTGATGAAGCTTGGGCTTTGCCCACCGAATTTGCGGCGACGATCGCTCTGCGCACGCAGCAAATCATCGCGCACGAAACCGGCGTGACGAATACCGTCGATCCCCTCGGCGGGTCGTATTTCGTGGAAACGCTCACCAACGAAGTCGCGCGCGGCGCGTGGGACTATATTGACCAAATTGATGCTATGGGTGGCATGGTAGCGGCGATCGAACGTGGTTATCCCCAGCGGGAAATTGCGGAAGCTTCCTACCGCTATCAGATGGCGGTGGACAAGAAAGAAAAAATCATTGTGGGGGTGAACGATTTTATTTCGGAAGTGAAGCCGCTCGAGATCCTGCAAATTGACGAGACGGTCGGGCGGCGCCAGGCCGAGCGCCTCCGTAAACTCCGCGCCGAGCGTTCTCAAGGCGAGGTGGACCGCCGACTTGGCGCGCTGCGCAACGCTGCCAAAGGCAACGAAAATCTCATGCCGTTTATTTTCGATGCGGTGAAGGCCTACGCCACGCTTGGCGAAGTTTGCGACGCCTTGCGCGACGTCTTCGGCACCTACGAAGAAGTCGCCATCACCTGACCTTTGTTTTCTTCTCTGTGTCCCCTGCGCACTCTGTGTTTAAAAAGACCCTAATGAACGACACCGAACCGACCCGAAGGATCATCGGCGCGGCAATAGAAGTCCACAAGCTACCAGGTCCAGGTGCCTTGCAACACAGAGAGTTCAGAGGGGACGCAGAAAAGAGGATCCAGAGCCGCAATGCCTGAGAAAAAAATAAGAGTGCTGATTGCGAAGCCGGGGCTGGACGGGCATGACCGCGGCGCCAAGGTGATTGCCCGCGCGCTGCGCGATGCCGGCATGGAAGTGATTTACACCGGGCTGCGCCAGACGCCCGAGATGATCGCTTCCGCTGCGCTCCAGGAAGACGTCGACGTGATCGGTCTCTCCATTCTCTCCGGCGCGCACAACACCATTTGCCCGCAGCTGATGAACTTATTGCGCGAAAAAGGCATGAGCGATGTCACCGTCCTTGTCGGCGGGATCATCCCCGAAGCCGACATTCCTGGCCTCAAGCAATCCGGCATCGCGGAGATTTTTCTTCCCGGCACTTCTACACAAGACATCGTCGATTTCATTCACAAGCGCGTTTCTCGCGCTTAGCCTTTTTCCCTGTCGCGATACATTTCCCGGACGCCGCGCATGAGCTGTTTGATGCGCCGCTTTTCATTCTGTCTAGCTTCCGCGTCGATTTTTCGCCGCAGGAATTGCTGTTCCCGTTGAAGCTTGCGCCAGTTTTCGAGCCGCTCGAGGTCTAGCGAGCCCGCGTGGATTGCCGCTTGCACGGCGCAGCCCGGCTCGGTCGCATGGCTGCAATTGGTGAACCGGCACTGCACCGCAAGCGCATGGATGTCCGCGAAAGCTTGGGAGATGCCTTCGTCTGCCTCCCAGAGCTGCAATTCCCTTAAGCCCGGCGTGTCTATGAGCAATGCGCCACCGGGCAAAACAAACAGTTGCCGCGCCGTTGTGGTGTGTCTTCCACGACCGTCCGATTCGCGCACTTCTTGCGTCTCTTGAATTACATGGCCCATCAGCCGGTTCGCGATCGTCGACTTTCCAACGCCGGAGGAGCCCAGCAATACAATCGTTTGTCCGCGAGCCAGATGCGCATGCAATTCACCAAACCCTTGCCCTGTCCTCGCACTGATCATGAGCACCGGCACGCCCATGGCAATCCTTTCCATTTCCTCTACTTGTTCTTGCGGTTGTTCGCAGGCGTCGGCTTTATTCAAAAGAATCACGGGTTTGGCGCCGGACTCCCAGCACTGCGACAGATACCTTTCGACGCGAGGCGGATTAAAATCGCCGTCGAGCGCCGAGACGAGCAGTGCGGTGTCCACATTCGCGGCAATCACTTGTTGCGCGATCTTCTTGCCCGCTACTTTGCGGACAAATTGGCTGCGGCGCGGAAGAACTTCCTGAATCAGTGCGCCGCCGCCCTGATCCCGAAGCGCTGCAGCTACCCAATCGCCCACGGCGGGCCAATCGGCGCCTTGCTCCGCGGCAAGACGCAGCTTTCCTGCTGCCTCGGCCAGAAACTCTCCGAAATCGCCGGCGACGCGCCAAATTCCGTGGCTTTGCGCGACAACGCGCGCTGGAAGAAGGCTCTCGCGTTCCGCACTTTTCCAAATGGCTTCAAAATAGGCATTCCATCCCCATTGAAGAGTCGACACGCGAGTATCCTCCCGCGGCCATGACACAACACACAGCCGAAGCTAGCGCCCACACCAGACAACTTGCATTGAAGGAAAGGAAGTGCGGGAAGAGTGGTTCCGTTAGTTCCGAGAAGCCGCGGAGACACACCCGCCCGCGCTAACGATGGTGAGCGTACGCACGGGCGCCTCCTTGGCGGAATTGAGCAGGCCGGCAGCTTCGCGCGAGCCTGCCCGCAAATGAATGCTACCGGGAGAAACGTTTGCAGTCAATCCGATTTCAGTTAAGCGCATCGTTAGTGAAGGATCTTTCCTTCGGGGTCGCGCATTTCCATCTTTCCGAGATTGAGTTTTTTCATCTCGTCTTCGATCTTGGTTTTGTCGCCGACCGCCACCACCACGATTTTTTCCGGGTGAATGTACTTTTGTGCCATGGCTTGGGCTCGTTCCGGAGTCACGGCGTCGACCTCCTCTGGCAGTTTCGAAAAATAATCCAGCGGCAAATCGTAGATGAACAGCTCGGCAAACGTTCCCACAGCATCCGTGCCACGTTCGAAACGCCCCGGCATCGACCGCGTGATGGAATCTTTCGAGAGCTTCATCTCGTCGGGAGTCATCTGTGTGTCGCGGATCCTGCGAAGTTCATTGAAGATTTCCGTCGTCGCAGGCGCCGTCACGTCCGTCCGCACTGCCGAATAGGCGAGAAATGGACCGGGATGGCGTTGATAGGTAAAAGAAGATCCGGCGCCATACGTGTAACCGTGCGCCTCGCGGAGATTCATGTTGATGCGGCTGGAAAACAGTCCCCCCAGTTCCGTGTTCATCACTTCGAGCGGAACATAGTCGGGAGTGGAGCGCGCCGCCCCAAGTTCGTAGCATTCCAGCGACGTTTGCGGGGCTCCGGGGCGGTCCACCAAAATCAAGCGGGCATCCGTACTCTCCGGCGCACCAAAGGTGGTGGCCCCCGGCTTTCCCTGCTTCCATGCGCCGAACTGTTTCTCCAACAGCGGCATCAGCGTTTCGAGTTTGATATTTCCCGCGACGACCAGCGCTGCGTCATTCGGGAAATAATGCTCCTGCCAAAACTTCACCAAATCCTCTCGCGAAATCGCTTTGAGCGATTCGGCTGTTCCAATGTCCGGATATCCGTAAGGATGATGCGGCCCATAGAGCGCGGTTCTCATGACGCGCGTGGCCACGGAAAATGGGTCGTCCTTTTCCTGCACCAACGCCGCTGCACGCTCTTTGCGGACGCGCTCGATTTCGGCGTTCGGGAAAGTTGCGTGCAGTGCCACATCGGCCAAAAGTTCCAGAACATCGGGAAAATTCCGCGTCAGCGCTTGCGTGCCGACCAGTGAACTGTCCATCGAAGCCCGAGACCAAAACGATGCTCCCAAATCAGCGGAGCGATCGGCGATCTGCAACGCGCTCCGCGTGGTGGTTCCTTGCTGGAGCATGCGGGCCGTAAAGCTCGCCAGACCTGGCTTATCGGGGGGATTCGCGCCGCTCCCGGAACGGAGCACCAGGCTGGCCGCCACGAGTGGAAGACCCGGCCGTTCGTTGTACAGCACGGTTAAGCCGTTCGAAAGCTTGAACTCTTGCGGGACGGGCAAATGCAGCGGGCTTGACGGGCCTGGCTTTGGCGGGTCCTTGCGCCATTCAGCGTCTGTGTTGACCGGCTCGCCGCCCATCTTTGCCGTGTCTTTCGCTTCGGATTTTGGCGTCGGCACCTCCGCGCCAAGATCCTGCTTGCCCGGAACGCCATACACTACGACGCGCTGATTGTTGCCGAGTTGCGCTTGGGCAAATGCTTTCAGCGACTCCACAGAAGCGTTTTCGTAGCGCGCAATGTCCGCGGCCAGAAAATCCGGCGTCCCGAGATAGTGGTTGTAGCTGTTCAAGCGATCCGCAACGCCACCAAATCCGCCGAGCGTTTCGAGTCCCTTGATAATTCCTGACTCCACCACATTTCTCGCGCGCTCGAGTTCTTCCTCGGTGGGTCCATTGGCCCGGAACGCATCGAGCTCTGCGTTGATGGCTTTCTCCAGATCCTCGGGCTTCACGCCGGGACGCGCGGTCGCCTGTATCTGAAACTCCGACCCTAGCATCAGTGATTGTTGATTCGCGCCCACGGCTAAAGCGATCTGCTTTTCGTAGACGAGTTTCTTGTACAAGCGGCTGGATTTTCCGCCGCCGAGCACGGTTGCGGCAAGGTCTGCTTCGGCGTCTCCTGGTTTGAAAATCGGTGACGTCAGCCAGGCCTCGTACACGCGAGGCAGTTGCACGTTGTCTTGAATCACCGCGCGACGTTCGGCGGTAATCGGGGGCGTCTTCGCCGTGATCCTGGGCACGTCTTCACCGCGCTTGAGCGGGCCAAAATATTTTTCAACGAGCGCTTTGGCGTGCTCGGGTTGGAAGTCGCCCACGATTGCCAAACTGGCGTTGTTGGGAGCGTAATAGAGCCTGAAGAAATTCCGCACGTCTTCCAGTTTGGCCGATTGGATGTCCTCGTGCGAGCCGATTACGTCGCCGTAGTAGGGATGGCCCTTGGGATAGAGCAAATGGAACATTCCTTCGTCCACGATTCCGTAAGGAGCGTTCTCGACGCTCTGGCGCCGTTCGTTGCGCACCACGTCCTGTTGATTGGAAAGGCTGGCTTGATCCAGTTTGTCGGGCAGGTAGCCCATGCGGTCGGACTCCAACCACAGCGCCAGCTCGAGTTGATTCGCGGGCAGTGTTTCAAAGTAATTGGTGCGGTCAAAATCGGTGGTGCCGTTGATGTCGCTCGCACCTGCGGCTTCCAGTAAGTGAAAATGGGAACTGCCCGGGACGTGGCGCGAACCTTCGAACATCATGTGCTCGAAAAGATGAGCAAATCCCGTGCGGCCAGGGATTTCATTTGCCGGACCCACGTGGTACCACAAATTTACCGCGACCATCGGCAAGCGGTGATCCTCGGAAAGGATGACGACCAGGCCGCTTTGCAATTTGTATTTTTCGAATTTGAGTTGCGGGACCTCGAGCCGCGCGGGCCTGGAAGCCGCTTTCTGTGTTTGCGCGGCGGCGGGAGTCGTCTTCGCGCTTTGCGCCGGAGCCTGTGGCGGAACCGCCTTCTGCCCCGCGGATGCGCCCACAAAAAACAAGAACGCTACTGCTCCCAGCATCAAGACACTCTTGTAATGCGCCTTCATCAAAGTTTCCTTTCAAATGAGTACAGATTGACGCTAACTGCTGGACCACGCTCGCAGGTGTCCCCGAGGAACCCCACCTAGCTTACCGTGCTGGGGACGAAGTGCAAGCCTTTTGCCTCACACGACACAGGGGCGCCAGGGAAGCGCCGTGCGCTTTGACGGCACCGGCTTGCCAGTTCCTCGGCCCCTGAGGACTATGCAACCTCCCTATGGACATCCCAAAGGAGCTATGCTATCTTCCTTTGCGCACGCCAAAGGAAGATACGATGCCCGACGGTAAATCCGAGGTTTTGCAGGGAACGCTTGACCTCCTGGTCCTCAAGACCCTCGAAGCCCTCAACCCCTTGCACGGGTATGGCATCGCTAGACGCATCGAGCAGATTAGCGAGGATTTATTTCGTCTCCATGAAGGCACCGTGTGCGCTGCTCTCCTCCGTCTGTCACAGAAGGGTTGGGTCTCGTCAAAATGGGGTGCGTCGGAAAACAATCGTAAGGCCCGGTTTTACTCGCTCACGAAAGCGGGCCGCAAGCAACTCTGCCGCGAGACCACAAATTGGGAGCGCGTTGCAGGTGTGATCGCAAGACTCTTACAGGCCGCGCCTCAGAGGTGACTCATGCTCTCCTACTTGCGCACATTCGTGTCGCGCATTCGCGCCACGTTTCAGCATGCAAATACGGACCGCGAGCTAGGCGCGGAAGTTCAGTCCCACCTCGAGATGCTGGCGCAACGCTTTCGCTCTCAAGGAATGTGCGAGGAGGAAGCGCGCTGCGCCGCAAGGCGTCAGTTCGGAGGGGTCACGCAGCTCAAAGAAGACCTGCACGAACGCCGCGGTCTTCCGCAATTGGAAATTGTGTGGCGTGACGTTTGCTATGCACTTCGCCAGCTTCGAAATGCGCCTGGCTTTACCGCTGCGGCGGTGTTGACGCTAGCCCTGGGCATCGGAGCAAACACGGCCGTATTTGCCGTTGTTGACGCCGTAGTCTTCCGCCCGCTTCCCTATCCGGAACCGGATCGTCTCGTATCCTTCGCTTCCTGGGTTACCCGCGGCACTCCACACGCGGATGATCTGTCCTATCCCAACTTTTTCGATTTCCGTTCCGGAAATCGCGTCTTCGAACACTTGGTTTGTTACCGCGGCGAAGAATTCAGCATCTCGGGACACGGAGAAGCGATTCATGTGGACGGCGAGATTGTCTCCTGGGATCTCTTTCCCCTTCTTCGTGTTCAACTTGAACTGGGCCGCAGTTTTCTTCCCGCGGAAGAAAAACCTGGCACGCACGTCGCTGTTCTTAGCCACGAATTATGGCAAAACTACTTCGGCGGGGACCGCAATGTTGTTGGCCAGGGCGTCACAATCAATGGCAGGACTTTCACCATCGTCGGGGTCGCTCCTCGTGACTTCCGCTTTCCTGTCGATAACCCGTCCGTGCAGCTTTGGAGCACGCTCGCGGAAGATGCGGCTGCGTCCGAATATCATCCACTGACGGAGCAACGAGGCGCACGCACCCTGAGCGTGATCGCGCGCCTGAAGGATGGCGTGACCGTGGAGCAGGCACGCGCGCAAATGGATTCCATCGCGGCCGCGCTTGCCGCTCAATATCCCGACGAAAACAAAAACCGCGCTTCGACCTATATTCTCCCGGAATTGGAAAGAGTTGCAGGCGACAGCCGTCGATCCATGTTTGTCTTGATGGCGGCCGTTTTTCTGCTCTTACTCATCGCTTGCGCCAACATTGCCAGCCTGGTTTTGGCCCGCAGCGTCGAGCGCGAACGCGAAGTTGCTGTTCGCGCGGCCCTGGGAGCCTCGCGCTTAATCGTCATGCGGCAACTGTTCACGGAAGGTTTGGTGCTTGGCCTTCTTGGGAGTTTGGCGGGCCTGCTGTTGGCTTCCGCATGTCTGCGCGTATTCTTGCCGCTTGCCGCGGACAGCATTCCGCGAATCTCGCTGGCCGTTGTGGATAGGCGCGTCCTTCTGTTCTCAATCGCTCTTGCTTTGTTCACCAGCGTTCTCTTTAGCCTGGCGCCCGCGCTTCAAGTCGCGAAGGTGGACCTGGTCCGCTCTTTGAAGGAAGGGGCAAGAAGCATTACCGGCGGCCGCGAACGCCTGCGAAGCGTGCTGGTCTCCGGCCAAATTGCGCTGGGCTTGATGCTACTCAGCGCCGCCGGCTTCTTGATTGCCGCGTTTGTGCAACTCGAGCGGCGCGACCTCGGTTTCAAACCCGATCCTGTGCTCACCTTCAACCTGGATCTTCCGCAGGGGCAATACAACACGGCAAAGGGGATTCGTTTTTCGGAGCAACTCCTGGAGCGCCTGCGCGCTCTTCCAGGCGTGCAATCCGCGGGAGCCGGATGGCCGCTTCCCATGCAGGGAAACCAGGTGAGCGTCTCTTTTGACATCGAAGAGCGGCGAGTTGCCCAACCCGACCGCCCTCGTTCGGATATGGCCATCGTTACCCCGGGCTATTTTCATACTTTGGGAATTGCGCTCCTTGAAGGGCGCGACTTCACCGACCGAGACGACGCGCAAGCGCCGCCCGTTTTGGTCGTAAATCAGGCTTTTGCTGACAAATTTTTCCCTGGAGAGCGTGCTCTTGGTAAGCGCATTGAGCCTGGGGCATCGAATGGCGACGGTGCCAAGCTCCGTGAGATTGTCGGCATCGTGGGGAATGCCAAGCAGTCGCCCGGCGGGACGGCGCCGGATCCGATTTACTACTTCCCTTTCAAACAGCTCTCCTGGGGACTGGGAAGCATTGTTTTGCGCACGGCTGTTCCTCCTCGGTCTGAGGAATCGGCGGCCCGGGCCGTGGTTGCTTCCCTCGACAGGCGGATCCCCGTGTACCAGGTGCGGACCATGGAAGAGTTGTCCGCTAGGGCCATGGCCCCGCCCCGTTTTCTGATGCTTTTGGTGGGGAGCTTTGCGGTGATTGCCCTGTTGCTCATCGCGATTGGGCTCTATGGCGTTTTGGCCTATTCGGTGATCCGGCGAACGCCCGAAATCGGGACGCGCATCGCTCTGGGGGCTAGTCGCAGCGCTGTTCTGAGCATGGTTATTCAACGCGCCGCGCGCCTGGTATTTGCCGGCCTATTCGTCGGCCTGGCGGGAGCGATTGCGGAAAGCTATTTCCTCCGAACCCTGCTCTACGGTGTTATGGGCGTCCAGCCAGAAGGTACAAGCCTGCTGTTTCTTGCCTCGGGCGCCATCGTCATTGCAAGCGGGATGGCCGCCTATCTTCCCGCGCGCCGTGCGGCGTCCATTGACGTCATGCAAGCTTTGAGAACTGAATAGCCTTGACGGCAGGATTCGCAAAGAATGATGCGAGAAGCTAGGCGTGTCTTCGCCCTAGAGCTTTACTTCGCTGAGTTGGATGACGGGCTGGATGTTGGTGTAATTTGCAACGTCGGCCATGATTTCTTGGGCGTGCGGGCCGAAGCTCGCTTGAAACGCTTCGACCGAATCAAACTGGAGCTGTCCAATGGCCAAATAGGGAGCAGGCGAACCTGGAGTCCCGCCGGCAATACCGTGCTCCACGGCCACACCTTTTAGCGCGGCTCCGAGCAGACGCTGGACCAGCGGAATATGCGTTTTGCAGTAATAAGCGATGTCGAAGCGGCTGTGTTTGGAATTCGGATATACGACCGTGACTCTAATCATTTTCGACCTTCCGCAAGGATTATTCCTCTTGTAAGCAGGCATTAGACTGCCGCGAAATGCGGTTCGTCAAGCACCACAGCGGCCTGGCGTTGCCTGGATGGGGTCCGGTTCGCGCGGGGAACGCAAACCTCGTATACTGTGGCCGTGGCGGGGCGATTGTATCTTGCGCCGAAAAGAGCGGCAGCAAAGCCCGACGGGATAAATTTGCCGCACTCCAAAATGAACATTACCACCTGTGAAGAATCCGTGAGGGCCTAGCGTGTCCGCTTCCGTTCTGAAAACTGCCGCCAATCGCAAATCCCCCGAATTCGAAAAGAACGCACGCCGCATGATCGATCTCCTTACGGAAATCAAAAATGAAGAAGAGGAGATTCTTCAGGGTGGCGGCGCCAAGGCGATTGAGTCGCAGCACAAGAAAGGGCGCCTGACCGCGCGCGAGCGCATCGCCAAGCTGGTTGATCCCGGCTCGCAGTTCTTCGAGTTGGGTATTTACGCGGCCTTCGAAATGTACGAGGAGTGGGGCGGCGCGCCCTGCGCCGGCACGATTACGGGCTTGGCTATGGTTTGTGGCCGCACCTTTATGATTATCGCGAATGACGCCACGGTGAAAGCCGGGGCGTTCTTCCCCATGACCACCAAAAAGGTCATTCGCGCGCAGAACATGGCCATCGACAATCACATCCCGACAATTTATCTGGTAGATTCCGCCGGCGTTTTTCTGCCGCTGCAGGAAGATGTTTTCCCCGACACCGACGACTTTGGCCGCGTTTTTCGCAACAACGCGGTGATGAGTGCCATAGGCATTCCCCAGATTACCGCGATCATGGGCATGTGCGTGGCGGGCGGCGCGTATCTTCCCGTGATGTGCGACCACATCCTGATGACGGAGGGGTCAGGATTATTTCTCGCAGGACCCGCGTTGGTGCAGGCTGCCATCGGGCAAAAATCTTCGGCCGAAGAACTGGGTGGGGCGAAGATGCACGCGCAAATCAGCGGTACGGTGGATTTTCGCGAGCCGGACGACGACGCGTGTCTTAAGCGCATTCGCGCGCTGGTGGACAAGATGGGCACGCCTGACCCTGCACCCTTCAGCCATGTGAAATCGCGCGATCCGCTCTACTCTGGCGACGAGATCTACGGCATCTTTTCGAGCGATCCTGCGAAGCAATATGACATGCGCGAAATCATCGCGCGCATCGTGGATGCCGGTGAGTTTGAAGAGTACCGCGCGGAATACGGCGAGACGCTGCTCTGCGGCTATGCGCGCATAGGCGGGTGGGCCGTCGGCATCGTCGCGAACCAGAAGAAGCATGTGCAGACGTTTGCGCGCGGTTCAGACCAGAAACGCATGGAGTTTGGTGGCGTGATTTACACCGAGTCCGCCGAAAAGGCGGCGCGCTTCATTTTGGATTGCAACCAAAATCGCATCCCCTTGGTGTTTTTGCATGACGTGAACGGCTTTATGGTCGGCAAAGACGCCGAATGGAGCGGTATCATCCGCGCAGGCGCGAAGATGGTCAACGCCGTCGCTAACAGTGTCGTTCCCAAAATTTCCGTGATCTGCGGCGGCAGCTTCGGTGCTGGCCACTACGCCATGTGCGGCAAAGCTTACGATCCGCGGTTCATTTTTGCCTGGCCCACGGCGCGCTACGCGGTGATGAGCGGCGATTCCGCAGCGGGCACGCTCGTCGAAATTAAATTGAAGCAGCTCGAACGGGAAGGCAAAAAAGTCGACGAAAAGCAGAAGAAGGAGCTCTACGAATCCGTCCGCGCCACCTACGAGCACCAGACTGATCCCCGCTACGCTGCGGCGCGACTATGGGTGGATGCCATCATTGACCCCGCGCACACGCGCGAAGCACTGATTTGGGCGCTGGAAGCCGCGGCCCTCAACCCGGAAATCCCGGAGTTTAAGACGGGAGTTTTGCAAACGTGATCCAGGCGCACTCGAGAGGTTTAATCTACGCCAGCGGGTTTTTTGGGCACTACTCATTTACTTCTTGTCTCATCCCGAGCGGTTACGTTCGGCTACAGCCCCCCTTATGTTCTTCGCGGTAGCATTGTCCCTTGCCACTTTAATATCTCTTCTATGACCTCTTTCGTGACATACTCCGCCTCGTGAAGGAGGCGGCTTCTCAAGACACGCATACTCTTACATCAGGTTTCGTTACGTCTTACAAGGCTCAGTCCGAGCCTGAGTATTTCCATGGCGCTAACGTGGTCTCGTTTGCCGATGAGACCGCATGCAGTGCAAACGTGCTCTCGGTCTGAAAGTTTCTTCGGCACTCGTGCTCCACACGGGCAA
>Ga0209808_1001433_pt1 | contig 12255 bp, 8 predicted proteins | sample GraSoiAngelo_157_FD_186171 | JGI IMG/M metagenome (GOLD analysis project Ga0209808, IMG submission 186171) | Grasslands soil microbial communities from the Angelo Coastal Reserve, California, USA - 14_1009_16_20cm (SPAdes) (version 2) | ecosystem: Environmental > Terrestrial > Soil > Grasslands ...
GGGTTGATCGCGATGCCGTTCTTCACCTTCGGCGAAGCGCTGGCGCCGTTGATCGAGGTCGTGGGTTACGTGATCACGTTCGCGGGCTTGGCACTCGGTCAAGTCAACAGCGCCTTCGCACTGCTCTTCGTCCTCGTCGCGTGGGGATACGGCATGCTCCTGTCGCTGTGGGCGGTCGTGCTCGAGGAAGTCAGCTTTCGCCGCTACCGCCGCGTCGGCGACCTGGCGCGCCTGCTCTTGTATGCCACCCTCGAGAACTTCGGATATCGCCAGCGGACGGTGTGGTGGCGGCTCAAGGCGTTCTTCACGGTGTGGAAGCACCGGCAGGTGTGGGGAGAGATGACTCGCAAAGGGTTTGAGGCTAGCGTCTAGCCTTTGCATTTCCTGCTGCTGCGACTCGTTCGGCGTCGCTCAGCACTCGCAGAACATTCAGCCCTGCGACCTTGCGTACGTCCTGTTCCGTCCAGCCTCTCCTGAGCAGCTCCGCGATCAGATCCGGAAACTTCGACACATCCTCGAGCCCCACGGGCACCTCGGTGATGCCGTCGAAGTCGGAGCCCAGGCCCACGTGGTCCACGCCGACCACGCGCCGCAGGTAGTCGATGTGGTCCGCCACCTGTTGCAGCGTGGCTTTGGGGGCGCGCGCCTGCCATGCCTGCACCGAGTCGCGGCGCGTCGCCGAATCGGTCCCCGCCGCCCGCAACGCCCGTGCGCGGGACTCGAGGCTGTCCTCGTACACCCGCACCGCCTCCGAGACGAAGCCGGGGTTGAAATTCACCATGACGATGCCGCCGTTCGGCGGCACCAGTCGCAGGATCGAGTCGGGCACGTCGCGCGCGTGGTGCGTCAAGGCGCGCGCCGACGAGTGGGAGAACATGACGGGGGCGCGGGCGGCGTGGAGCGCGTCCGACATCGTGCCGTCGTTCACGTGCGAGAGGTCCACCAGGATCCCGAGTCGATTCATTTCATGCACCACCTCCCGGCCGAATGCCGAGAGGCCGCGCCGCGCGGTGTCGGTGGACGCGGTCGCCCAGGAGAGGCTGCGCCAATGCGTGAGCGTGATGTAGCGGACGCCGAGCGCCGCGAACATCCGCAGCGTGCCGAGGGAATTCTCGATGGCGTGCCCGCCCTCGATGCCGATCAGACACGAGATCTTGCCGGCCTTGAAGTGGCGCTCCACGTCCGCCGCGCTGTACGCCATCGCCAGGTCGACAGGATACCGGGCGCACAGCCGCTTGATGAGGTCGATCTGCTCGAGCGCGTACACAGCCGGGTGCGGTCCGGAATCCATCGTCGTGACGGGCACGTACGCGGCCCAGAATTGACCACCCACCGCTCCGGCGCGGAGCTTCGGGATATCGGTCATCAACTTCGGCTGGGGGGATGCGAAGTCCACCGAATCGAGCCCGCCCCGCTGGCGGATCGCGTCAGGGATGTCGTTGTGGCCGTCGATCAGCGGGACGGTCTTCAGGATGCGCAAGGCTTGGGCGCGGAAGTCTTGGGCGGGTAGACGGGTAGACGGATAGACGGCGAGTAGGAACAGGGCGAGGAGCAGGCGCCTAAACATGGGTCTTCCACGGGGGCTGGGAGGCGGAAAGCTGGCGTTGCTCTTGCCGTTTATCAAGATTACGTCGACATGCCCGATGCCAAGACGAAGATCGCCCTCGAGTTGAATGGCGAGCCGGTCGAAGTGGCCTTCGCGCCGCACAAGACCCTGCTCGAAGTGCTGCGTGAAGACGTGGGTCTCACCGGCACGAAGCATGGCTGCGAGCTGGGCGAGTGCGGCACGTGCGCCGTGCTCGTGGACGGGAAGCCCGTGCTCTCCTGCCTGGTGCTCGGCCTCGCGTGCGCGGGGCATCGCGTGAAGACGGTCGAGGGGATGGCAGAGGGTGGGACGCTGCATCCGCTCCAGGACGCGTTCGCCGAGCTCGGCGCGGCGCAGTGCGGGTACTGTACGCCCGCCTTCCTGCTCGCCGCCGAAGCGCTGCTCGACGAGAACCCGCGACCCACGCGTGACGAGATCAAGCAGGCGCTGTCGGGCAACCTGTGCCGCTGCACGGGATACTTGAAGATCTACGAGGCGGTGGAACTGGCGGCGGCGCGCATGCGGGGGGAGCAGGCCGAGCCGGCGCGGGAGACCCTGTATGGGTACCCGTAGAAAGCAGCCGGCCGCCCTTCGCGTGGTCGGGAAGGCGATCCGCAAGGTCGACGCGACCGCCAAAGTCACCGGCGTTACGAGATTCGCCGACGACCTGTTCCTGCCGCGCATGTTGTACGCCAAGCTGCTCCGCAGTCCGCATCCCCACGCCCGCATCACCGGCATCGACATATCGCAAGCCCGGGCGCTCCCGGGCGTGAAGGCCGTGCTGACGGGTAGGGACCTGCCGATCCCGTTCGGCATCCTGCCCGTGAGCCAGGACGAGCACGCCTTGGCGCTCGACAAGGTGCGGTTCGTGGGCGACCCCGTGGCGGGCGTCGCCGCGGCGAGCGAGGAGATCGCGACGGCCGCGCTCGATCTCATCGAGGTACGGTACGAATCGCTGCGGCCGATAACGGACGCCGAGGACGCGATCGCGCATCCCGAGCCGCGCATCCATGACTACGGCGACGGCGGCAACCTGCACAAGCTCGTCAACCTCGAGTTCGGTGACGTCGCCGAGGGCTTCGCCGCGGCGGATCTGGTGCGGGAAGATCTGCTGTTCTTCGAGGGCAGCACCCACCTGCCGATGGAGCAGCACGCAGCGGTCGCCGACTGGTCCCCGCTCCCCGACGGGAAGCTCACCCTGTGGAGCTCGACCCAGACGCCACACTACGTGCACCGCGCCCTCGCCAAGGTGCTCGAGCTCGCCCCCGCCAAGATTCGGGTCGTCGCCACGCCCAACGGCGGCGGCTTCGGCGGTAAGAGCGACCCGTTCAGCCACGAGATCGTCGTGGCGAAGCTCGCGATGCTCACCGGCCGGCCCGTAAAGATCACCCTCACCCGCGAGGAGGTCTTTTACTGCCACCGCGGGCGCCACCCGACGCTCATGTGGGTGAAAACCGGAGTGAAAAAGGACGGGGCGATCACCGCGATGCACTTCAAGTCGCTCTTGGACGGCGGCGGGTACGGCTCCTACGGCGTCGCGAGCACGTATTACACGGGCGCGCTTCAGACCGTCACCTATCACGTTCCACGTTACAAGTTTCAAGGCGCAAGGGCGTTCACGAACAAGCCACCGTGTGGTCCGAAGCGGGGCCACGGCACACCGCAGCCGCGGTTCGCCCTCGAGGTCCAGCTCGACAAGATCGCCGAGCAGCTGGGGATGGACCCGGCCGAGCTCAGGCTCAAGCATCTCGTCCCCGCCAACTCGCTCACCGCGAACTGGCTCAAGATCGGCTCGATGGGTCTGGGGGAGTGCATCCGCAAGGTCGTGGACGGCTCCGGATGGAAGGAGAAGTTCCGTAAGCTCCCTCCCGGGCAAGGGATCGGCCTGGCGTGCTCGTCCTACATCACGGGAGCGGGCCTCCCCATCTACTGGAACCCGCTGCCCCACTCGGGCGTGCAGCTCAAGTGCGACCGGGGCGGCGGCGTCACCGTGTTCTGCGGGTCGACCGAGATCGGCCAGGGGTCGGATTCGATCCTCGCCGTGCTGGCAGCGGAAGTGCTCGGGCTCGATCCGTTCGACATCGCCGTCGTCACCGGCGATACCGACCTGACGCCGGTGGATCTCGGCAGCTACTCGAGCCGGGTGACGCTCATGACCGGGAACGCCTGCATTCAGGCGGCGGAGCGGGCGCGGGACGTCATCGCCAGCCATGCGGCGCGGAAGCTCGACCTCCCGGTCGAACGACTAGCCTTCGCCGACCGGCGGGTGTTCGACGTGGCGGATCCCGCGCACGGGCTCGCGTTCGCCGAAGCAGTGCAGCTGGCAGAGGCGGCGGAAGGAACGATCGGCACGGTCGGCTCCTACACGCCGGCGCCCTCGCCCGGGAAGTACCGCGGCGCCGGCGTGGGGCCGTCGCCCGCGTACTCTTACAGCGCGTGTGTCGCCCGGGTGGATGTAGATCCCGCGAGCGGCATCGTCCGCGTCCCGCGCGTCTGGATCGCGCACGATGTGGGCCGCTCGATCAACGCGGCGACGGTGATGGGACAGATCGAAGGGTCGGTGTACATGGGGCTGGGCGAGGCCCTGATGGAGGAGATGGCCTATCGCGGCAACCGCAACGTCGTCCACAAGATCCCGAGCCTGCTCGAATACAAGAGCCCCACGACGCTCGAGATGTGCGACATCGTCACGTACGTGGTGGAGGACCCCGATCCCAACGGTCCGTTCGGTGCCAAGGAGTGCGGGCAGGGACCGCTGCTGCCGCTGCCGCCCGCCGTCGCGAACGCGGTGTACGACGCAGTGGGCGTGCGCATCGACGAGGTGCCGATCACCCCTGAGAAGGTGTTCAAGGCGCTGCGTCGCAAGGAAAAGGGCGAAGAGCCGCGGTTCGGGCCCACGCAGTTCCCCGACATTGCTTGGCCCGAACCCACGCGCGTGGCACCCCCATGGGAGGGCGGTGATGGCAGGGCGGTCGAGGCCGGTCAAGGGCGGTCCATGGCGGACGAGCCGGCACGCGCTCGGCGGCGTTGATGCTCAGGCTCCCCTCCTTTACCTACCTGCAGCCGAGCACGCTCGCCGAGGCCGTGCGAATGAAGGCCGACGCCGGCCCGGAGGGGTCGTACGTCGCGGGCGGGACGGACCTCTACCCGAACATGAAGCGGCGGCAGCAGGAGCCGCGCGTCGTCGTCTCGCTAATGGGGATTCGGGAGCTTAGGGGATGCGAGATGCGGGATGCGGGATGCCTGGTCGGGCCGTGCATCACGCTCACGGACCTGTGTACGCACCCGACTATCCGACAGCACTATGACACTGTCGCGCATGCTGCGGAGCTCGTCTCCACTCCGCTGCTCCGCAACATGGGCACGCTGGGCGGCAATCTCTGCCTCGATACGCGCTGCAACTACTACGATCAGACCTACGAGTGGCGCAAGGCGATCGACTTTTGCATGAAAAAGGACGGCCATATCTGCTGGGTGGCGCCCTCCAGCCCGCGCTGCTGGGCGGTCAGTTCGTCGCCCTGGGCGCGGAGTTCCGGCTCGTGGGGCCCAACGGGGAGCGCGTGGTGCCCGCCGCGCGGCTGTACGCCAACGACGGCATCAATTATCTCACCAAGCAGCCCGACGAGATCCTCGCCGCGGTGCGGCTGCCGGCGACGGACGGCTGGGATGCCACGTACCACAAGCTGCGCCGGCGCGGATCGTTCGACTTCCCCGTGCTGGGCGTCGCCGTGTGGCTTCGCTGGGACGGGCGCTACGTCGCCGCAGCGCGCGTCGTGCTGGGCGGGGTCGGGAGCCGGCCGCAGGAGGTGGCCGAAGCAGGCGCCGCGCTCACGGGGACGGACCTGTCCGACGAGTCGATCGGCGCGGCTGCGGAAGCGGCGTACCGCCCGGCGAAGCCGCTCGACAACACGGATTTTGACCTCTCGTGGCGGAAGCAGATGACGCGGGTGTACGTGAAGGCAGCGCTCGACGAGCTGCGAGCACGGCGGCGCTGACGCGCGTCACGGCACCAGCGCCTCGAGCTCCTCCCGTACCTTGTCCAGCCGTTCGGCGATCTGCTTGCGCGTGGCTTCATCGCGCGACCGCCAGCCCGCCCGGTACACCGCCTTGACGAGGCGGCCGACGGCGCGGTTCATGTCGGCCATCGCCCCCCCGAGCGCGCGCTCCACGGTGTCGTGGACCCGCTCGAAGATGTCGTCCACCACGTCCTTGTGCTCTTCCAGGAACGCGCGTCCCGCGTCGGTGACCTCGTAGATCTTCTTGCCCTCCACTTCGCGGGAGGTGACGAGCCCTTCGTCCTCGAGCAGCTGCAGCGTCGGGTACACGGTCCCGGCCGAGGGCGAATAGCAGCCGCGCAGTTGGTCTTCCAGCTCCTTCATCACCTCGTAGCCGTGGCGGGGCTTGTCCTTGAGCACCTTGAGGATGACGTACTTCATGTCGCCGGACTCGAACCACTGGCGGCGGCGGCGCCGCGGCCCGGCCCAAAACGCGCCGCGGGGCCCGAACCCGAAGGCGAACGATTCCCAGCCGAAATGACGAGGCATGATTTCCCCTAGTTACGATGTAACGTTAAGATATTATTGGACGATATATCTTGTCAACGGCGGGGTAACGCCCCTCACATCGGTTTGGGCCGGTGTGGAACACCTTCCAAGGTCCCATAAATTTGTCCAGCGGGGGCGGGATCGTACATTTACCGCCCGCCGAACCGTTGTTTATTCCTGGTGCGCGCCCTGGAAGGAGATCCGATGTCTGTGCAGGTGACCCCCCACCCAAGCTGGGTGGCCGACCTGGATGCCACGCTCGACCCGAGCCGCGAGGCGATCCTCGACACGAAGGTGATCGTACACGCCTCCGAGAACCAGCTGCTCGACGGCCGGATTCAGAACTTTCTCGTGGCGTTCTACCCGATCATCCGGGACTTCCCGCAGTGGCTCCAGCTGCTGCTCGACCGCTCGCCCGAGGACGGCAAGGCCTTCTTCCGCGACAACATCCGCGTCGAGAAGCGGCACGACGCCATGTGGCGCGCCATGGGAGACGGCTTTAACGTCCCGCGCGAGCGCTTCCAGGTGCCCGAGCCGATGATTCCCGAGGTGAAGGAGTTCCATGCCTATCTCACGGAGATGTGCCGCGGTGCCCAGTTCGGCTCCGCCGTGTCCGCGACGAACTACGCCGTGGAAGGTGTGGCGCAAAAGATCTCCGAGAAGGCGCTGCGCGGCCTGGCCAAGAACGAGAAGATCGGCCCACGCGGGCGGTGGTGGCTCGAGGAGCACGCCAAGTACGACGACGAGCACCCGATCCACGCGCTCGAGATCGTCAAGAACTGCGTCAAGCGGGGCGAGACGCCGCAGGCCGTGACGGACGCGGCGCTCAAGAGCCTCGGCTTGATGAAGGGAGCCATGGTGGCATCGTACGACTCATGAGTAAGAGCCGGCGCGCTTCGCCGACCCGGGGGCTCGGTCCCTCGGCGCCAGCGCCCAAGGCAGCCCCGAAGCGCCCGGCGTTCGACCCATCGCGGGTGGCCGCGGAGATCGTGGCCGCCCTCGCCGACGCCGTGGTCGTGACCGGCATCGACCGCCGCGTGCTCACCGCCAACCGCGCGGCGGCCGTGCTGTTCGGCCGCCCGCTCGATGACCTTCCCGGCACGCCTATCGACGACGTCGTCGCGGCGGCCGAGCGTGAGCACGTGGCCGCGCGCGAGCGCCGTGCGTTCGAAGGCGAGGAGCAGCACTACGAAACCAAGGTCGTGCGGGCGAACGGTGAGGAACGCATCGTCGCCGTGTCCACCACGCCGCTGGTGCTCGAGGGGGAGCTGCTCGGCGCGGTCGCGACGCTGCGCGACATCACCGAGCAGAAGCGGGCGCAAGAGACCCTCGCCCGCTCGGAGGCGCGCTACCGCAACCTGTTCGAGTCGGCGTCCGACGCGATCGCAACCTTCGACGCCAACGGCCGCTTCACCACGTTCAACCACGCCGCCGAGATTATCTCGGGCTACCGCCGCGAAGAGCTGGTGGGCCAGTGGTTCGCGCCGATGCTCCCAGACGACGAGCTCCCCAAGGCGCTGGCCCACTTCCAGAAGGCGCTCACAGGCGAGACCGGGTTGTTCGAGACGAGCTTCTACCGCAAGGACGGCGATGTCCGGACGATCCAGGTCACCTACTCGACGCCGCAGCGCGACGAAGAGGTGCTGTGCGTCATCCGCGACGTCACCGACCAGAAGATGCTGCAGGAGCAGCTGATCCAGTCGGAGAAGATGTCGGCGATCGGGCAGCTCGTATCCGGCGTGGCGCACGAGCTCAACAACCCGCTCGCGGGCATCTCGGCGTTCGCGCAGCTGCTGCTCTCCGAGAAGCGGTTCCCGCCCGATCAGCGGACGGCGGCGGAGATGATCTACGCCGAGGCGCGGCGCGCGTCACGCATCGTGCAAAACCTCCTGACGTTCGCGCGCCAGCACAAGCCGGAGCGCACGACGACGCAGGTCAACCAGGTGCTGGACGACACGCTCGAGCTGCGGGGCTACGAGCTGCGGGTGCGTGGCATCGACGTGCAGCGCGACTACGACGAGCAGGCGCCGGAGACGATGGCGGACGCCCACCAGCTGCAGCAGGTCTTCCTGAACCTCATCACCAACGCCGAGCAGGCGATGGAGCGCTCGGAGCGGGACAAGCAGCACCTGACGGTGCGGACGCGCCGCGCCGGCGACGTGCTGCGCATCGAGGTCGAGGACACGGGTCCGGGCATCCCCCCGAACCTGCTCGAGCGCATCTTCAACCCCTTCTTCACCACCAAGCCCACCGGCTCGGGGACGGGCCTCGGGCTCTCGATTTCGCTCGGCATCGTGCGCGAGCACGAAGGCCGCATCTGGGCGGAAAACGCGGCGCAGGGCGCCCGCTTCGTCATCGAGCTGCCGGTCGTGGCGCCGCGTACCACGGGCGACTACCCCGCCCTGACCGCCAACTTCCCGATCACCGACCGCCTGCACGTCCTCGTCATCGACGATGAGGCCTCGGTGCGGGTCGCCCTGCAACGCTATCTCGCGAGCCGCGGCCACGAAGTCGAGACCACCGCGAGCGGCAAGGAAGCGCTGGCGCGCATGCGGGAAGACGCCTTCGACGCAGTGATCGTGGACATGCGCATGCCCGATGTGTCGGGGGAGCAGCTGTTTCAGGAGCTCAAAGCGCGCGACCCGTCCTACGCCGAGCGCGTGATCTTCACGACGGGCCAGCTCGTAGACGACAGCGTGCGCTCCTTCCTCGCCTCCACGGGGCGTCCGTGCGTGCCCAAGCCGTTCGAGTTCAGCTCGTTCGATCAGGTGCTCCCGGCGCGACGCGGCAGCTGACGAGAGCCCTCCCGCGTCCGCGGGGACGCGGTAGATTCACCCGCCTCACACCATCCCCCGCGAACACCATGCGCTCGACGGTCCCGCTCCTCGTGCTCCTGCTGTGCCCCGCGCCCGCACGCGCGCAGCTGGGCCAGCCATTCGACTTCTACGCGCGGGGCCCGTACCGGCCGGCCGTGCCCCGCCCCGAGGCGATCACCGGCTACCCCGCGGGCGCGCAGCAGACGATGTACGCCGTCATGCAACATTATCTCGACACCGTCGTCGCCACGGCCCCGGAGCGCGTCCGGGTCGAGCGCTGGGGCGAGACCCCGGAGCACCGACCGATCCGCGCGCTGATCATCTCGGACCCCGCCAACCTCGCCCGGCTCGACCCGATCCGCGGCGAGATCGCCGAGCTCACCGACCCGCGCAAGACCGCGCCCGCCCGCGCGGCGGAGATCGCCGCGAGGGATCCGATCGTCGTGGGATTCAACTACTCCGTCCACGGGAACGAGCCCGCCGGCTTCGAAGCGGCGATGCAGGTGGCGTATCAGCTGCTGGCCTCCGACGAGCCACGCACGCGCGAGATCCTCAAGAACGTCGTCCTGGTGCTGAACCCGGCCGCCAACCCCGACGGCCACGAGCGGTTCGCCGCGTGGTACAACTCAGTCGCAGTCGGGGCCGACCACCCCGCCGCGCTCGAGCACCGCGAGCCGTGGGCGATCCAGGGCCGGTTCAACCATTTTCGCTGTAACATGAACCGCGACCTCGTGGCGCAGAGCCAGCCCGAGGTGCGCGCCATGATGGACGGGCTGCTGCGCTGGCACCCCCAGGTCTTCGTGGATCATCACTCCACCACCCGGGCATTCTTTTTCCCCCCCGTGGCCCAGGCGATCAACCAGAATCTGCCGCCCCAGGCGACGAAATGGTTCGACACGTTCGGGCGGGGCAACGCCGCCGCGTTCGACCAGCAGGGATGGCAGTACTACGTGCGGGGCGTCTTCGACTTCTTCTACGTCGGCTACTGGGACGAGTGGGCCACCTTTCAGGGTGCCACGGGAATGACCTACGAGACGGACGGGGGCTATCCCCTGAACCGCCGCCGCGAGGACGGCACCATCAGCACGCTGCGGGACGGGATCGCCCACCATTACACCGCCTCGCTCGCCACACTCGAGACCGCCGCCTCGAACCGGCGGGCCCGCCTGCTCGACTACTACGACTTCCGCCGTTCCGCTATCGACGAGGCGCGCACCGATCGCATGAAGCGCGTGGTGCTGGCGTCGGGTGGCGACGCCTCGATGCTCGCGCACGTCGTCGGCCTGTTGCTGCGCAACGGCATCGAAGTGACCCGGCTCAAGCAGGCGGCGACGTCCAGCGTGGCCCACGCCTACTGGGGCGGTCCGGTGGCGCGCCAGACGTTTCCCGCAGGGAGCTATGTGGTGGACCTGGGACAGCCCCAGCGCCGGCTCGCGAAGGCGCTGCTCGAGCCGGGCGCGGCGTTCGACCGCGGGTTCGTGGAGCAGCAGATCCAGAAGTTTCAGCGGAACCGCCGCCGCGGAGAGAGCGCCGACCGCGAAGACTACGATTTTTACGACATCACCGCCTGGTCCCTGCCCTTCACGTTCAACCTCGAGGCCTACTGGACCGAGGATGCCGCGTCGCTCGCCGGCGACGTGGTGACCGACACCGTACCGCCCGCATCTGCCGCGCCTCCATCCACGCCGCCGCGCGCGGGCTCCGCGTACCTTTTCAGCAACGGCAGCCAAGCGGGTGCCCGGCTCGCGTTCGGCCTGCTGGCCGAAGGGTTCAAGGTGGCGATCGCGACGCAGCCCCTTCGCGCTGACGCCCGGAGCTACCCGCGCGGCACGTTCGTCGTCCGGACCCAACGCAACGCCGCGACGCTGCACGATCGGATCGCGGAGCTCGCGCGCCGGGCGGGCGTCGCCGTCGTCGCTGTGCAGAGCGCCTATCCTGACACCATCGCCCCCGGCGTGGGCTCGGACGACGTGGTGAGCCTGCACGCGCCCCGGATCGTCGTGGCCGCGGGCGAGGGCGTCGACCAGGAGAGCTACGGCACCGTATGGCAGTTTCTGGCGCACGACCTGGGCGTCCCGTTCACGCCCATCCCGCTCGCGAACCTCGCGAGCGTCGCGGACTTGTCCGATTACAACGTCCTGATCATCCCGGACGGCGGCGCGAGCCGCATGAAGCGCCAGCTCGGCGACGACGGGGTGACGCGCCTGAAGAGCTGGGTCTCGGACGGCGGGGCGCTGATCGGGTTCGCAGGCGCCGGGATGCTGCTCGCCGACAAAGACGTGGGGCTGACGTCGATCGCCGCGCTGGGCGCCGATTCGACGGCGAAGCCCGACACCACGGTGCCCGGCAAAGAGCCCCCGGTGCTCTCGCCCACGTCACCGTCCAAGGACAAGCCGGAATGGCTGCCGGGCTCCATCTTCCGCGCGACGCTGGACCCCACGCACTGGCTCACCCTCGGGTACGAGAGCGACCGGCTGCCGGTCTACGTCGAGGGGTCGACCTTCTGGAAGCTTTCCAAAAACGGGGCGAACCCGGTGGCGTTCGTGGGAGACTCGCTCGCCCTGTCCGGGTTCACATGGCCGGGGAACACGGAGCGCCTGCTCAAAGGAACCGCGTGGGCCGTGGTCGAAAACCGGGGCCAGGGACGGGTCGTGCTGTTCCTCACCGATCCGCTGTTCCGGGGCTTCTGGCGCGGGCCCGCCCGGCTCGTCACCAACGCGATCCTGGCGGGCCCGGGCCGCGAGCGCTAGACCTGGCGCATCCGGAGCCGGCGCCGCGTCTCCAACCGGAGCCTGCTCTGATCCTCCCGCTCGTGGTGGCGCATCAAGGTTCGCTCCTCGCGCGTCGGGACCTTCCAGGTCACCGTCATGCGCTTCTGCTTCCGCACGATGTCGAGGGACACGGTCTCGCCGGCTTCGTACGAATGCAGGATGCGCATGGCGTGCGAAGGCGAGGTGGGCTTGCGGCCGGCGATGGAGAGAATCACGTCGCCGCTGCGCACGGGCAGGCTCGAGTCGCCTGGCGCCTTGACGACCAGGACGCCTTCCTTCGTGCCGAAGTACTCACCCAGGTCAGGATTCAGGTTCACCAGCTCGAGGTCGCCCCAGGGCGTTCCGAACGACAACTCGACGCCCTCCCAGCCGGGCATCGCGGGCGCAATCCGGGGCATGGCCATCGTCATGTTCGGCATCTCCATCCGGAACGAGCCACCCAGGTCTTCGGCCACGAGCGCCGCCTTTTTCGTGTCGCCGCCGCGCCGATACTCGACCTGCACCGTGTCGCCCGGCTCGAGCTTGCGCGCCAGCTCGAC
>Ga0209808_1001439_pt1 | contig 12238 bp, 13 predicted proteins | sample GraSoiAngelo_157_FD_186171 | JGI IMG/M metagenome (GOLD analysis project Ga0209808, IMG submission 186171) | Grasslands soil microbial communities from the Angelo Coastal Reserve, California, USA - 14_1009_16_20cm (SPAdes) (version 2) | ecosystem: Environmental > Terrestrial > Soil > Grasslands ...
CACGAGGGGGACACTTTCGTGAGACCTATGCCGAAACACCGGTTTCGGAACCACGATTCTGATCCAGCCGATACGCCTCCTCTGCTAGCGCTAACGCTCCCAGAATTCCTGCGCGATTGCCCAGACCGGGCGGAATCACGTATTGATCTAAGTCTTCCATCAGCTCGCGGGCACGGACGTAGCCATTGAGCAGCCGGGCCAGTTCGGCACGGATCATGGGGAACAGCCATGCCTGCTGCATGACTCCGCCGCCAAGCAGAATGCGCTTCGGCGACAGGGTGCAAACCCAATTCGTCAAGCCCAGAGCGAGATAGTGCGCCTCCAGTTGCCATCCGGGATGGGCCGCTGGCAAGTTTATGCCTGCCACTCCCCATCGCTGCTCGATCGCCGGACCCGATGCCAGTCCTTCCAGGCAATCGCCATGAAAAGGACAACACCCGCAAAATGGATCGCGCTCCCGATCGTGCGGCACTCGGATGTGCCCCATCTCTGGGTGAACGAGCCCATGCAGCACGCGGCCACCAACGATGGCACCGCCGCCAATTCCCGTTCCAATCGTCAGATATACAAAATCAGAAAGTCCCTGGGCTGCTCCCCATCGCGCCTCGCCCAAAGCAGCCGCGTTCACGTCTGTATCAAACCCCACGGGTAAGCCGAGGGCACCGCGCACAGTGCCAACAAAGTCACAATTCCGCCAACCTACTTTGGGTGTGGACGTTATGAACCCGAAGCTCGAGGAACCTGCGCGCAAATCCACCGGCCCAAATGAGCCGATGCCCACCGCTTTCACCTTGCCCGCAGAATTTTCCTGCAGGAATTTGATAGCTGCGGCCACAGTGCATTCAGGCGAAGTGGTCTGAATCTCGGAGGTTTTCAGATCCTCTGGCCCGCTTCCTACCCCACAGACGAACTTTGTGCCACCCGCCTCGATTGCGCCAAACATGTTCATTCGACCCGCAGGGAGTCTGCCACAGGAGCCGCGAATTGCAAAATTCGAGTCCCTGCTGCGTGGACGTTCGTGTTTCGGTACTGCGTGTACAATCTCCTGTTCTCCGAATGAGCGAATCCTCCTCGCGCAAACTTATCATCGCCATTGATGGCCCGGCTGGCGCCGGGAAGAGCACCATTGCTTCCCGGCTCGCCCGCAAACTCGGCTACGTCAATCTCGAAAGCGGGGCGATGTACCGCGCCTTGGGGCTCAAGGCCATCGAATGGGACGTCTCGTTTGAAGATGAACCTGCGCTCCTGAACCTGGCGCACAACTCACGCATCCAGCTCGAGCCAACGCTCACTGGAAATCGCGTGCTGTTGGACGGTCGCGACGTAAGCCAGCGTGTCCGTGAACCCGATGTGACCGACGCTGCCTCGCGAGTCTCTGTACATCCTAAAGTGCGCGAATGGATGGTTGCCCGGCAGCAGGAGCTTGGCGTCGGCGGAGGCATCGTTATGGAAGGCCGCGATATTGGGACTAAAGTCTTTCCTAATGCCGATGTCAAAATCTTTCTTGACGCCGACCCGGTGGTGCGAGAGCAGCGGCGCTTGCGGCAGCAAAATGGAAGAGATGCCTCGGCTGAATTGACGGCCGCCGAACTTCGCGAACGCGACCGCCGCGACCGCACGCGTGCCGCTTCTCCTTTGGTGCCTGCTCCTGATGCGCTGATACTAGATTCCACCAGCATGTCTGAAGATGAGGTCCTGCAAAGGGTAGAAGAGTTTGTGAAGACAAAGATGAAATCTTGAGGCAAGGCCATCATGGGCGGCGAATAGGTTGCCGCACCCCAATGCGAGATTGACTTGGGGGGTGCACGCCTCCTAACATGGCCCGATTGCATGATTGGGCAAACCATCTCGCATTACCGCATTGTCGAGAAGCTGGGCGGCGGCGGGATGGGCGTGGTCTACAAGGCCGAGGACACCATGCTCGGTCGCTTTGCGGCGCTGAAATTTCTGCCGGATGAAGTCTCCCAAGACCCGCAGGTCCTCGAACGCTTCCGTCGCGAGGCGCGGGCCGCGTCCGCTCTAAACCATCCCAATATCTGCACCATATACGAGATCGCGAACCACGAGGGGCAGTGGTTCATCGCAATGGAGTACCTGGATGGCATGACTCTCAAGCACCGTGTTGCGGGCGAGCGCTTACTGACAACCGGTGAAGCCAAGTGTCGCCGCAGTGACGGGGATCCCAGCCGTCACCGACAAGGTTGTATTTGTATCCGTCACGCTGGTCTGCATATTCGACGGGCTGCAATCCGCCTGACCCGCCGATCCGGGGATGAAGGCGTTTGCGCCCACGGTGTAGTCCACTTCTGTTAAAGCGGGAGCCGCCGGCGTTTGGTTTCCACCCGAGTTAAAAGTCCCAATGCTCGGGTTAGCCGCGGGAACAGAAAGCGTGTAGCTCACGCAATCTGTACTTGGCGGACAACTGGCGCCCGCTGCGGTGGTGAGTGTGGCAGTAGCGGCCGACTGCTGTGCCAGAGGAACTGTGATGAACATGCTGTTGCCAATCGACTGCACCGCGGAGATGGAAAGATCAGCCGCGGTCCCTGCGCTCCCCGTACTGGTCGTGACCTGACCGCTGATCGAAGCCGGCAGCCCCGCCGGGGTGAGTGGAACCGTACCTAGTGAGTCGCCTGCCTTGACGCCGGTAATGACGGTAGCCGCGTAGGTGTTTCCAGAACCGTCGATTGCAACGGCGACCAGGTTATACGTGCCATCCGCAACCGGGCAGAAAACGAAGCTCCCGTTGGAGGCCGGCACCGCTTGCATCACCACGCTGCCATCCGCTTGCTCAAGCGCAACAACGGTGTTGCCACCAACGACCGCCTGCTGCGACGAGCCATCGATAATTGTTCCGCTGATTGAACTTGACGCCGACTGCAACGAGACTTCGCCCGCATGCAGAACCGGCTTCAACCGGTACTGCCCGCTACCCTGCACTACCACGGAAGCGCAGGCGTCGAAATCTATATTCAAATCTTTTGTCTGTCCCGAGCCGATCGTGAAGCTTCCGCCTGCAATTTGCCCGGATGGAATTTTGATTCCGGTCTGCGTCTCCGACGAAAGCTGCAACGCTTGGGGCGTGTTGGCAGGATCGCTGGTCAACATCAGGCAGTTGGCGACGTTGCCGCACTTATTGTTATTTACGCTGGCACTGTTCGGCGCCAACACCACGCGAATCTGCTGGTACGTTCCCGGCTCGATTTCGGCCGAGCCCAGCATGGCGAGGAAGCACTGGTTTGCCACTCCGAGCAAATCTACTTGCAGCGGATTGTCCTTCAAACCCGAAGCGAGGTGTATCCATCCGGCATCGTTGGCCGAGGCGCTTGCACTCTGGTGAATCAGCACGTCGTTCACGGTCACATAGACGTGCCGGTACGGACCTTGTGGTGCTGCGCAGGTGGGCGGATCACTTATGCTCGTGTTAACAGTCCCGGGCTTGCTGCCGCCGCTACAACTCATAAGAAAGATTGCCAGCGCGACGATCGCCAGCAGTAACCCGATATATATGCGCAAACGCATTACTCCTCCTGAACTTCAAATTAGACGACTCTAATGTCCCATGATCGAACCTGATCGCGCAGGTTACCTTTGTTCACTAGGAGGGTCATTCCGTGAGGACGGTGCGTGAGGTTCGTAGCAGCGACAACGAGCAAAATGAGGGGGTTGCTGACCCACTTAAGGAGGCCTAACAAAACCGGAATGGGGCGGTGATGCTGCCATCGTTTGCGGTATGGGCTGTGGCACATCTAGCACGCGAAAGCGCCGTCTGACGGGGCATTCAGGGCCCTACCCGCAATAATTTGACTTGACACCAGCCGTTTTGAGAATAGACTTCTCCTGCTCAGCGCACCGCATCCGCTTTTTGCCGCTTCGCAGTGGTTCGACTGAACGGGCCCCTCGGCTCCCAGCCTGCACATCAGAGGAGGCAATATGAAATCCAGAACATTGAAGTGCATTACCGCCATCACCTTATTCGCCGCGCTGGCGGTCCCCGTTCGACTGGCCGCGCAGCACACTCGACACAAGCCCAGAGAAATTCGTACGTCCGGCGGCCCCTCAAGCGGATCTGTCGCCGTCGGAACGCACCCTCTGAACAACGCCGTTGCGAGAGGGGGCGCGCATACGCCTACTCCCGATTCCAATGCTCCGAACTGTTTCGGTGAATGCTACAACAGCGGGGCCAACGACATCAATGCAAACGGAGTCGTTACTGGGATTTCACAGGACGGTGCAATCAATCCTATAACCGGCTTACTGGAGTTCGACACCGTCGTTTGGAAAGACGGTCAGATCATCAATCTCGGGACGTTCGGGGGAAATTGGAGCTATGCGAACGCTACCAATAACCGGGGCCAAGTAGCCGGATTTGCACTGAATACGACGCCCGACTCAATAACAACCGACGTGCTGGCGACCGGCAACGGCTCTTCTGGCGCTCGCGCGACACCCCCCTTCGCCGCGAAGCTGAGCTCCGAGACGCTGGCTGGAGCCCGCGGAGAGCCCGGCGATGGTCGGCACGGTGACGACGTTGCGCCGAGTGATTCCGAGCAGGTGGACGTCTTCGGGGCGGCGCAGCAGGATTACCTGCACCGCGCCTATCCCGCGGCCGAGGTGTCCGTCAAGGACACGCTGAATGCCCAGAAGGCGTGGACGAACATCAAAGCAAAGGGTCTGGCCATAGGCCAGAACGATCCCGGCAGCTGGACACTGATCGGGCCCAGCATCGCCAACTTCCCGGCGATCCTGACGTTCAGCGGCCACGACTACACGACGTCCGGCCGCGCGAGCGCGCTTGCGATTGCGCCGAACTGTAGTCAGGCGCAGTGCCGCATCTACGTCGGCGCTGCCGGCGGCGGCATCTGGCGTGCCGACAACGGCCTTGCGACCTCGCCGAACTGGACTTTCGTCTCCGGCAGCTTCACCACGAACGCGATCGGCACGATGACGCTCGACCCGAGCGATCCCACCGGCAATACCCTCTACGTCGGAACGGGCGAGCCAAACGCCTCCGGTGACTCCGAGGCCGGCTTCGGCATCTACAAGACGACGGACGGCGGCGACACTTGGACCCATCTCGCTGCGAGCACAAGTGTTGCCAGCCAACCTGGCTGCGGCGCGACGCCCACCATCGGTCCCTACAGCGGGCCGGCGTTCGACGCCCGCTCGATCAGCTCGATCGTCGTCAACGGCAGCACGATCTACGTCGGCTCCGCGCGGGGTGTCCGCGGTGTCGCGGTACCGACGGGCGGCACGTTCTCGCTGAACCCGAACTTCCCCCCGATCGGCATCTGGAAGTCGACCGACGGCGGCTCGAACTTCACGCTGATCGGAAACCCAACAGCCGTCTGCCTCAACCCGCTTCTGCCAGGGGGCGCGGTCATATCGAGCTTCGGTTCGGGCCGCGGCGTAAACCACGTAGAAGTCGACCCGAACACCGCGAGCACCATCTACGCGGCGGCTTTCGGCACGGGGATCTTCCGCTCGCCGGATAGCGGCTCGAACTGGGATAAGATCTTCAACCCGGGTACCACGTCGAGCATCGGCCGCACCGAGTTCGCGGCGACGGCTCTCGATGCGACGCACACGCGGGTGTACGTCGGCGACGGTGCCAACAGCTCGACGCTGACGGCGTTCTACCGTTCGGATAATGCGACGCGCCCCGTGAGCGAGCTCTTCGACGGCACGAGCAACGTCGGTTGGAAGAACCTGACCAGCTCCGATCGCACCAACCCGTACTACGCGACGTTCAACTACTGCACGGGTCAGTGCTGGTACGACAACTTCGTCGTGACGCCGCCGGGCCATCCCGACGAGGTCTTCCTCGGCGGCTCGTATCAGTACGGCGAGTACGGCTTCCGTTCGAACGGCCGCGCCGTACTCCGGTCGACGAACGCCGGCGAGAAATTCACCGACATGACGTGGGATGCGACGATCGCCCCGGCGCCTGCGGGTTCCTGTTGCGACCCGACTCCATACGCACCGAATGGGATCCACCCGGACCAGCATGCGCTCGTCGTCAATCCGAACAACACCGGCATGTTCTTCGAGTCCTCCGACGGCGGCGTCGTCCGCTCGAGCGGCCGGTTCACGGACATCTCGTCGCAGTGCGACTCGCGGCCGCTTTCGGCGCCGAGCCTCGCCGCCTGTCACAACCTGCTCTCGAGCGTTCCGTCGCACCTCCACAGCTCGAACAAGGGCCTTTCGACGCTCCAGTTCTCAACCCTGTCGGTCGATCCGACGAATGCGAAGCACCTGATGGGCGGGACGCAGGACAACGGAACCTTCGAGACCTACGGCTCCCCCGTCACATGGCCGCAGATCATCTACGGCGACGGCGGTGAGTCCGGCTTCGATTCCGGCAATCCGGCGATCCGCTTCAACCAGTTCTTCCTTGGGTTCACCGACACGAACTTCCAGAACGGCGATCCGACCAAGTGGGTCGTCATCTCCGGTCCGATCCTTCAGAGCCACGAACGCATCAACTTCTACTGGGCGGAGCTGATGGACCCGAAGGTCTCGGGAACGATGTACACCGGGCTTCAGCACGTCTGGCGTACGCTGGACAACGGCGGTAGCCAGTCGTACCTGGAGGCGAACTGCCCCGAGTTCACGACCCCTGGCGACGACCCCGCGTGCGGCGACTGGGTCCAGCTCGGCGGCGGCAACGGCGACCTGACGAGCTCGTACTGGGGCGACCGCGACCTCACGCTAGGGGTCGGGAGCATCGTTTCCCAGGTCGAGAGGTGGCCCGGCGACACCAGTTCGATGTGGGCGTCGACGGATTCGGGTCGCCTCTTCATCACCAACAACGCGGACGCGACGAATCCGGACGACGTGACCTACACGCGGCTTGACTCGCTCGCGTCGAACGATCCGAACCGGTACATCAGCTCGATCTATATTGATCCGGCAAACAAGAACCACGCATGGATCTCGTACTCGGGCTACAACGCCCATACCCCGTCGACTCCGGGCCACGTGTTCGAGGTGACATACAACCCGGGTGCAGGCACGGCGACCTGGACGGACCTAAGCTACAACCTCGGCGACCTGCCGGTCACAGATCTCGTCCGTGACGATAAGACGGGTGATCTGTACGCCGCGAACGACTTCGGTGTCACGAGACTTGCCAACGGCGTGACGGCGTGGACCGCCACGAATGGTATGCCGATGGTCGAGGTTTCGCACCTGACGATCGTGCCTGGCGGACGACTGCTCTACGCGGCGACGCACGGCCGCAGCGCTTGGTCGCTGACGCTTCCGTAAGTTTAGTTTGCAGCTGGGCGGGGTAGTGAAAATCGATCCCGCCCAGATTTTCAATGAGATAATGTATTGTTCCTCAAGTACCTGATTGTCGGCTGCTTTTTCTTGATTCCGGTCGGCTGCACTGCGTCGAATAATGCTGCGCCGCCGGGTTTCATGCAGGGACACCTGCATATCGTTTCCCCGAAACCGGTTGAGCTTGCGGATGGAAACGCGCCGGCAGTCACGGCAGAAACTTATACTGAATATCCGCTGATCATCTTCAGCCAGGACGGGAAAAAAGAAATCGCGCGGGTTGCGGCCGACGGGAATGGAAACTACCGCGTTGCCCTGCCGCCCGGCGCCTATATTCTGGATGTGCAAGACCGCGCACGCAAACATGTCCGCGCCAAGCCGCAACGGTTCACGGTTGTCTCGAATCAGACCGTCCGCGTCGATATGGATATTGATACCGGCATTCGCTAGGCGGTCTTTATCGATTTTTCTATCTGCGCGGGTGACGCGGCGTGAAAAAATAAAAATCCTTGACGTTTTCCTTCGCTGTTTCGCCAATCTCACTACGAGAACTCTAATACCTAATTGGCAGTTGTGAGGCCGGGTTCTGTTAGACGCTAAGGGTAAGGGAAGAAAACACGGACTAGGATAAGAAGCGCACGAAGAACGGCTGCCCGGCAACTGCTCGTCGGACCGGCAACTTAGGAAGACGGCGAGGCCTCAATTTTCTGCACGTGAATGGTATTGCTCTGTTTCTCCAGGCTGCCGGTCACTTTTACGCTTCTGCCCTCGTAGCGTCTGGCTTCGGTCTGGTCATCGAGCTTGTACTTCAAATCGCCGGCTCGAAGGAAATAACCGCCGTTCTCATGCACCACAGTTCCCATAAAGGGCCGTATCTTGGTGTCCGGGGCGGGCGCACTCGATTCGCCTTCACTCGGCTTCTGGCCCTCGTCCGGGGGCCGCTTGGCGCTTGGTGAAGCCGGACTGGCCGGGGCCGGAGATGCCGGCGATTGCGCCGTAGGATCCTGCGGCTGCGCTGGCGCGGTCTGTGCGAAAGACATTGACGCCAGTGCCATTGTCAGAACGATCGCCGCGAACACACCAATACATACTTTCATAGCGAGGTCCTCCCTCTGCGACGAAGCGTATGCGCGGACGTTAGGCGCCGTAGGTGCCGCTGGCCGGTTCCGATTCTTTGGAGAAGCGCTCACGGACCCGGTCGCCATAGTACTCGGCCTTGCCGGCGATGTTTCTACGAGTCTGCTCGCCGCTGGCCGGCGCAAAAAGCATGCCCACGCCTACGCCGATACCAATTCCGATCAGCAGTGCTGCCGCTGTGCCGATCCCACTGTGATCTTCTCCGGTAAGCACATCGCTAGCCCGGCTGACGCGGTCGGAAGCAGTGTCGTAAGTATCGCGTGCTCGAGAGCGCACCTCATGGACCGTATCCGATAGCCGATCCCGCATCGAATCAAGCAGATAAAGCCCAGCCCCAAGTAGCACGTCGGTGAGAATCTTCTCTTTTCGCAGCTTCATTCCTCAAACTCCTTCATCAGTTATATTCGCAGCTTACGGAGATGCAAAAACACGATAAGGCGTTGGTGGGATTTCCACAAGAAGACAGAACAAACGTGCATGGCAGCTCAATATACGGCGCCTCGGCTGTTTTGAAGAATCAGCAGCACTCGTGGCAGCGATCTTCGCCGCGAATGCCCTGGAGACCCTCGCGTGCAATGATGGGTGTCATGATCAGGGCTGCCAAAGGATCGGCCCACCACCAACCCAAGGCTGCATTCAGCAACAAGCCGCTCAGAAGAATGGCGGACAAATAGCTGCAGAACTGGCTTTGCTTGGCATCAGCATTCATTGCCGCGCTTCCAAGTTCATGGCCCACTCGCCCTTTTGCCTTGGATAAAAGTGGCATTACGATCAGCGAGACAATCGCGAGAATGATTCCGGCAACGCTGTGCTCCGGCCCTTTCTTACCCAGCATGTCGGTAATTGATTCAAACGCGATGTATGCCGCCAGCGCCAAGAAAGAAATACCAACGATTCTTAAGCTCAGTTTTTCATTTCGCTCTCTTCGGGATAGATCGGCATCGACTGACATGCGCCACAGCAGCGTGGCTCCCGATATCACTTCTATGAAGCTATCCAGGCCGAAGCCCACAAGCGATATGCTTCCCGCCATCGCGCCGGCAATGACAGCAACTAGCCCTTCAAGCGTGTTCCACGCGATCGTGAAATACTCAAGCCGTTTGCCACGCTGGGCTATTAATCGCCTATCGAGCGCTGCTTCCGACATGAACGAAGAATAGCAAATGCGGCGGCTCGCAGGGCCTTAGCGAATTGAGGTGCAGGGCTAATTAGTCCGGTACCCGAATTGAGGTGCCTGGTCTTCGGCAGCAGATCAGGAGCGAAAGAGAGTTTCGGCAGTCTCACATAATTCCGGCACAGTTTGAATGCCTAACTTACTGCGGGAAGTTCACGCGCGGTGACTCCGCAGGCCATCCCAGACGATCAGCAGCTTGCCGGGCAGATGGCGTAGCAGGTGGGTGAGGAACTCGATCACCTGCGGGCTGCGAATCGTGCCGGGGTAGAGGCGAAAATAGAAATTCCACCAGGTCACGCCCGCCATCGCTGACAGCGTCTTCCAGTTAAAGTGATATTGCAGCACCGGCGTCTGTCCGCGTGGCGCCCAGGTTCGGCAGCGGTGCGGCCGTTGGCTCAGTCCGCTTTCGTCGATGAAGACGATCGTGCGGCCCTCGTTTTTGGCGTTTTTTTTAACTCCGGCCAGCGCTTCTGCTTCCACACACGAATCTTCTCTTCGTCCCGCTCCAGGGCCCGTCCGGTGGGCCTCTGGCAGCTCCATCCCAGTTGCCGCAGAATCCGCCACGCATGGCCGGCGTGGTAGCGGACCCCGCATTCTTTCTCGATCAGATGGGCGACCCGCGCCGACGTCCACAGGCCGCTCTCGTAGCCCAGAGGTTGCGGCCCTCGCTTGAGGCCGCGTTCGATTCGCCGCAAATCTTCCTGGCGCAGTCGCGCTTTCCGTCCCGCTCGTCCGGCCCGCTTCAGCCCCCGCAGTCCGCCTTCCTCCAACTGCTGCGCCCAGCGACTGACGGATTGTCGATGAGCACGGACGCGGCGAGCAACTTCCGCTTGGTGTACGCCCTGCCGCAACAGTTCGGCCGCCTCACGGCGGCGCTGTTCCAACCCTACGAAGTCCCGGCGAACTCCTGCTGGATTTCCCATGCCGAGACAGTAGCACAGAAGATCAGAAATGTCACTATATTATGTGATGTTAATTAGATTGTGAAGTTGGGCGGTTGAACCATACTTTGTTAAGCTGGGACCAATGCCTGGCAAGCATAGGAGCGGGAATGGAATTACGACATCTTCGTTATTTTGTCGCAGTCGCGGAGGCGGGAAGCCTGACGGTGGCGGCACAAAACCTGCACACGTCGCAACCCTCGCTGAGTCGGCAGATTCGAGATCTTGAGGACGAAATAGGCGTCCAACTGCTGGGCCGTAGTGCTCGCGGCATCGAACTAACAGCCGGGGGACGAGCCTTCCTCGATCACGCCCGAGCCGTGCTAACGCAGGCTGAAGCGGGAGCCGAAGCTGCACGGCGGGTCGCCCATCCTGCCAAACCATGCTTCGCTATGGGCTTTCTTACCGGACACGAATTGACCTGGATGCCCGAAGCTTTGCAGATCTTGCGCGACGAGCTGCCTAACATCGACGTGATGATATCGAGTCAATACTCGCCGCTACTTGCGGACGGCCTTTCGAAAGGAAAAATCGATGCAGCTTTTCTCCGAAGGGAACGAGGAATGCCAGAGTTGGCATTCCGTCCTCTCGTGAAGGAGCCTTTGATGGTGATCTTGCCGATCGATCACCGTCTTGCTGCGCGCAAAGCCATCAGTCCGGGGGATCTAGTGGGCGAGACTTTCGTGACCGTGTCGGCCACGGCTCCTGTACTGCGTCTGGTCATCGACAATTATCTGAAGCGGTCAGGACTCAATATCACGCCAGCTCACGAGCGGATCATCTCGCGATGGGAATGTCCTTAATCGCATCGACGCATGGCGTAGGGCTGTTACCTGCGTACGCGCAGAACTTTATTCCTTCGTTGGTAACGAGTCGTCCTCTCAAGGGAGAGGTGCCGACTGTCGAGCTGGTCCTCGGCTACAAAAAGTCCAACGAGTCTCCCGTCCTTAAACTATTGCTTTCGCGATTGGACGAGTTGGTCGCCCGTGTCTCGAAGAAGGCACGAAAACGTCAGAAATGACTCGCTCGCGGGATTGGCGCTTCACTTGTAGGCAAGTTTCTCTTGCTGGATGCACTTCATCGTTCATTACTACAAAGCAGGCAAGTCGCGTCGGCAGCCCTGATCGTAGATGCTAAGGATGAGACCGCGAAGCGGTTCTATCAATACTTTGATTTCATTTCTTTGCCTGAGACGCCGAATCGTTTATTTCTGCCAATGAGGACAATCGAGAGATTGTTTGCTGAGTAGGGTTTCCGGAAGAGCAATCTTGTGACTTTTTGTTTAATGAATCCCCAAGATGCGGTCCAGATTGAATGCGGCGCTGATCAACGCGAGATGCGTGAAAGCCTGCGGAAAATTGCCCAGAGCCTCGCCTTGCGGACCTGTTTGTTCTGCGTAAAGTCCGAGATGATTTGCATAACCTAGCATTCGTTCGAACAGGAGCCTGGCTTGGTCGAGTTTTTCCGGGATTCTCTCCCCCGCGCGCGTCAGCGCCTCCACAAGCCAAAAGGAGCACATGTTGAATGTGCCTTCCTCGCCGGGAAGTCCGTCAATGCGGGTCTGCGGCGGGTAACGGTAGACTAGACTATCGCTGACGAGACCACCGTGACTTGGGTTCTCGAGGATAGCAGCAAGGGTGCTGAGCATCCGGGGGTCGTTTGGAGCGATGAAAAAGACCAACGGCATGATCAATAGCGAGGCATCCAG
>Ga0209808_1001441_pt1 | contig 12226 bp, 10 predicted proteins | sample GraSoiAngelo_157_FD_186171 | JGI IMG/M metagenome (GOLD analysis project Ga0209808, IMG submission 186171) | Grasslands soil microbial communities from the Angelo Coastal Reserve, California, USA - 14_1009_16_20cm (SPAdes) (version 2) | ecosystem: Environmental > Terrestrial > Soil > Grasslands ...
CCCCATGTGATGCGTGATGATCTTGATGTTCGGGTGCCGGTCGAAAAGCCCGGAGAAGACCAGGCGGCCCATGGCCACGCTCGTCTCGTACGGCCAGCCGAATGCCCACCAGAGGTCGTACTGGCTCCGCGCCTCACCGGCGTAATCGGCAACCGTGGCCGGCCGGGCCGGGTGCAGCCAGATCGGCAGGTCGCGCGCGGCCATGCACGCGAAGAGCGGGCGGTACTCGGGCCGATCGAGCGGTCGGCCCGCGACGTTCGAGAACATCTGCACACCCGTGGCGCCGAGGGTGTCGAGCGCGCGATCGATCTCGCGCAGGGCGGCCTCGGGGTTGTTCATCGGCAGCGAGGCGACGAAGGCGGGAAAGCGGTCCGGGTGCCGCTCGACCAGCGCGGCCATCTCGTCGTTGGCGAGCCGCGCGAGGTCGGGGCTGACGTCGGGGCCGCCGACGACCTCGAGGGGCGGACTCGCCAGCGTGAGCACCTGCACGTAGCCCTCGTAGCGGTCCATGATCCGAAAGCGCCGATCGACGTCCACGAGCACCGGGATGCCGGACATCCGCTTCTGGAGCGCCATGCCGGCGGGGGCGACGGCCAGCATCCGCTCGAAATAGCGGCGCGGCAGGATGTGGGGGAACACGTCGATCTTCTGCATGGCGGCGATGATACGATCGCGCCGTGACCGCGGCGAGGCTGATCGCGTGATCCGGTCGCTGGCGCTCTTCGTCCTCGCCGGGCTCTGCGAGATCGGCGGCGGCTACCTCGTCTGGCAGTGGTGGCGCCAGGGCGCGCCGCCGCTCGTCGGGGCGCTGGGCGCTGCCGTCCTCGTCCTCTATGGGTTCGTACCGACGTACCAGCCGCAGCATTTCGGCCGCGTCTACGCGGCGTACGGCGGCATGTTCATCGTGCTCGCGATTGTCTGGGGCTGGGCCGTCGACCGCATCGCGCCCGACCGCTTCGATCTGCTGGGCGGCGCGCTCTGTCTGGTCGGGGTCGCGGTCGTCATGTACTGGCCCCGCTAGGCCCGGGCACAAAAAATACTGAGGATCGCGGGACTCGGCTACACTGGGCCTCCGGAGGAACGAGATGACGACAGTGACGAAGCTCGGGACGGCGGCGCTGCTCGGCATCGCCTGCCTGGTCCTGGGAACGAAGCCCTGCTCGGCGGAGTGGTTCGGCGATGTCTACGTCGGCGCGAGCCTGACCGACAAGCACGACGTCACGGTGCACGACAGGGCCGCGGGGCTCGCGACGTACCGCGACGTCGAGTTCGACACCGCCCTGGCGTACGGCCTGCGCTTCGGCCGCTACCTCGACTCGGTCCCCTTCCTCGGCTTCGGCGTGGACTATTTCAACTTCATGCCGAACATCGGGCCCCAGTCGGTCCGCGTGGACGGCTGTCCGATCTCGCGCGACAGCTGCGGGACGAACAAGATCGGCTTCGGCTCGTACGATCTCACCAGCCAGGCGCTCTCCTTCGACATCTTCCTGCGCCTGCCGCTGCTGAAGACGGAAGCCGCGCCGTGGGGACGGGTCACGCCCTACGTCCTCGGCGGCCCTTCGGTGTTCATCACGACGCTGTCGCCGCGCAACACGCGTCTGTTTCGCAACTTCGACGACGACACCGACGTCGCCTTCGGCTACAAGGGCGGCGCCGGGCTGGCCATCTCCGTGTACAAGAACCTCGTGGTGTTCGGCGAGTACCGCTTCACCCACGTCGCGCACGATTTCGCGATCCGCGACATCAACGCCTTGAAGGCGACGCTGCGCACCGACCTCGACAGTCATACCGGCCTCGTCGGTCTCGGCGCGCGCTGGTAGCCGCCTGACGAGCGGCCGCTAGCCCGCCGGCTCGCCGGCGTTCACCGCGAGCACCTGCCCCGAGATGTTCTTCGCGAGATCGCTCGCAAAGAACAGCGTCGCCTCCACGATGTCGCCGGCCGTGGTCATCCGCTTGAGCGGTGAGCGCTCGATCATCGCTTTGCGCATCGCCTCCTCGCTCACGCCGCGCACCTGCGCCTGACCGGCGATCACGCGGTCGATGCGGTCGCCCTCGACGGCGCCCGGCGCCACGACGTTCACGCGGATCCCGTGCGGCCCGAGCTCGAGCGCCAGCCCGTAGGCCATGCCCACCTGCCCGGCCTTCGCCGAGCAGTACCCGATGCGATAGGCGAGGCCGCGCCGGCCGGCGCCGGAGGAGATGTTGACGATGGAGCCGCCGCCTGCCTTGATCATCTCCGGCACCGCGAAGCGCGTGCATACGTAGGAGCTGGTGAGGCACGAATGGATCGTGTACATCCAGTCGTCCATCGTGTAGTCCTGCACCGGCTTCGTCGGCCCGCCGTCGCCGGCGTTGTTGATCAGCGTGGTGATCTTGCCGAACGCCTCGAGGCCCGCCGCGATCATCCGCCTGACGTCGTCCTCCTTGGCGGCGTCGCACGTGACCGCGATGGCGCGGCCGCCCGCCTTGCCGACCAGCTCGGCCGTCTCGCGCACGAGATCGGCCGAGCGCGCCGCGCAGACGACGGCGGCCTTCTCCTGCGCGAACCTCAGGCTCAGCGCGCGCCCGATGCCCTTCGACGCTCCCGTGATGATGGCAACTTTTCCGTCGAGCAATGCCATGGCGATCTCCCTGACCGTGAGTTGTTCGGCGAGTGTACTGTACCTCGCGCGTAATTGAGACGTCGCCCTCCCCGCGTGACGATGCTCGGCATCGAACTTCGAGAGGAGGACGACATGACTGCGGTCACTGCGGGAGGCGTGATGGAGTACGTCGTCGTCGCGCTGCTCGCCATCGGCGGCGTGTGGGCCGCGGTGCACGGCGCCCGACTCCTCGTCCGCGCCGTGCGCCGCGCCGATGACCCCGCGTCGTCGCTGCGGGCCGTGCGCGGCATCCGCGGTCTCGTGATCGGCGTGGCCGCGTGGGCGCTCGCGGCGGGCCTGCTCCTCGAGCAGACGTGGCTGCTCGTCTTCGGCGCCGTGTTTCTCGCGGAGGAGCTCTACGAGACGGGCGTGCTCGTGCTCGTTCTCAGGATGGCCGACGACGCTACTTCCGGGGCCCGCTGACCTCCAGCTGCACGTTGTCGGGATCGCGAAACACGACGATGGAGATCCCGAACGCCTCGCCGAGATCGCGGATCTCGCTGTGCGCGACCCCGTGCTTGTCGAGGACGCGGACCGCGTCGTCCAGCGCCGCCCGTGAGGGCACCGCGAAGCTCATGTGGTCGAGGCCGATCCGGTTCTCGTCGAAGCGATCGTTCTTGATCGCGCGGTCCGGAAAGGGATGGGGCCCGATGCCGAGGCCCACGCTGCCGTTGCTCAGGAACGCGCCCGGGTTCAGGTCCATGAGCTTCGTGAAGCCGAGGACCTCCGTGTAGAACTTCACGGCCCGATCGACGTTGCTGACGGTGAGTCGGAAATGGTGAACACCCTGCGCGGCGATCTGGTTGGCCATGCTGGTCTCCTTCGTCGGGCGGCCTCGACTCTGCGGCGGCCGGCCGTGGTTGTCAAGCGCCCGGTCACGCGGTAGCGTTGCCCGCCATGAAGTGCGTCCGCTGCCAGCACGAGAGTCCGCCCGCCGCGAAGTTCTGCGTCGAGTGTGCGGCGCCGCTGGCGGCGGCGGCCGCCTGCGCGCGCTGCGGGACGCGCCTGCCGCCGGGAGCGAAATTCTGCCCGGAGTGCGCGCTGCCCGCGGGCGCCGCCGCCCCCGCCGTCGAGACGCGCTTCGCCTCACCGGCCGAGTACACGCCCACGCACATCGCGGAGAAGATCCTCGACTCGCGCGGCGCCCTCGAGGGCGAGCGCAAGCACGTCACCGTGCTCTTCGCGGACCTCAAGGGCTCGATGGAGCTCCTGGCCGACCGCGACGTCGAGGACGCCCGCCGGCTGCTCGACGCCGTGCTCGAGCGCATGATCGAGGCCGTCCACCACTACGAGGGCACCGTGAACCAGGTCATGGGCGACGGCATCATGGCCCTCTTCGGCGCGCCGATCGCCCACGAGGATCACGCCGTCCGCGCGTGCTACGCCGCCCTCCGGATGCAGCAGCGGGTGAAGGAGCACGCGGAGGAGCTGCATCGCAGCCTCGGGCTGCCGGTCCACATCCGCGTGGGCCTCAACTCCGGCGAGGTGGTCGTGCGCTCCATCGGCAGCGATCTGCACATGGACTACACGGCGATCGGCCAGACGACACACCTGGCCGCCCGCATGGAGCAGATGGCCATGCCGGGCACGATCCTGATTCCGTCGGAGACGCTGGCCCTGATCGAGGGCTACGTCCTCACGCGGCCGCTGGGACCGCGGCCGGTGAAGGGCCTCGACGCGCCGCTCGAGGTCTACGAGCTCACCGGCGCCTCGCCGATCCGCTCGCGGCTGCACGCGGCCGCCGCGCGCGGGCTCACGCGCTTCGTCGGCCGCGATCCCGAGCTGCAGCAGCTGGCGCTGGCGCGCGACCGCTCACGCGCTGGCTCCGGGCAACTCGTCGCCGTGGTCGGCGAGCCCGGCGTCGGCAAGTCGCGGCTGTACTGGGAGTTCAGCCGCTCACACCTCACCGACGGCTGGCTGGTCCTCGAGTCGGCGTCCGTCTCCTACGGCAAGGCGACGCCGTATCTGCCCGTGATCGACCTGCTGCGGATGTATTTCAAGGTCGAGGAGCGCGACGAGCCGCGCGTCGTACGCGAGAAGGTCACCGGCAAGCTGCTCACGCTGGACGAGACGCTGCGCGACGCGCTGCCGGCCCTGCTCGCGCTGCTCGGGACGCCGGCGGGCGATCGCCAGTGGGACGCGCTGGGCGCCGCCGAGCGCCGCCAGCGCATCCTCGACGCCATCAAACGGTTCGTGCTGCGCGAGAGTCGGGTGCAGCCGGTCGCCCTCCTCTTCGAGGACCTGCACTGGATCGACAGCGAGACGCAGGCGCTCCTGGACAGCCTCGTCGAGAGTCTGCCGACGGCGCGCGTGCTGCTGCTCGTCAACTATCGCCCCGAGTACCAGCACGGCTGGGGCGGCAAGACCTACTACACCCAGCTCCGGATCGATCCCCTCGCGGCCGAGAGCGCGGCGGCGCTGCTGGACGCACTGCTGGGCGCGGGCCGTCCGCTGGAGCCGCTCAAGCGCCTGCTCCTCGACCGCACCGAGGGCAATCCGTTCTTTCTCGAGGAGAGCGTGCGGACGCTCGTCGAGACGGGCGTGGTCGCCGGCGAGCGCGGCTCCTTCCGGCTCGCGAAAGGGCTGGACACGATCCAGGTGCCGGCCACCGTCCAGGCCGTGCTCGCCGCGCGGATCGACCGGCTGCCGCCGTCGATCAAGCACCTGCTCCAGTCGGCCGCCGTCATCGGCAAGACCGTGGCCCTCACGCTGCTCGAGACGGTGGCAGAGACGACAGCGCTGGAGCTGCGGCGCGGCCTCGCGCAGCTGCAGGCCGCCGAGTTCCTCTACGAGACCAGCCTGTTTCCCGAGCTCGAATACACCTTCAAGCACGCGCTCACGCTCGAGGTGGCCTACCAGAGCCTGCTCCGCGAGCGTCGACGCCTGGTCCACGCGGGTGTCCTCACCGCGCTCGAGTCACGGGAACGCGGCCACGCGCCCGAGAGCGTCGAGGTCCTGGCGCACCACGCGGTCCGTGGCGAGGTGTGGACGTCGGCGGCGACCTATCTCTATCGCGCCGGGGCGAAGGCGCAGGCGGAGGCGCGCTACGGCACGGCGGTGACGTTCTACGAGGCCAGCGTCGACGCGCTCCCACGTCTGGGCGATGCGGCGGATCACAACCTCGAGCTGGACGCATACCTCGAGCTGTGGTCGACGCGGATCTCGACCGGCCAGGTCGATGGGCTCGGCGCCCTCGGCGACAAGGTGGAGGTGCTGGCGCGGTCGCTCGACGACGGCCCGCGCCTCGCCCGCGTGCAGGTGCGGCAGGCGCAGGCGATCGCGCTGGCCGGCGCGATCCCGGGCACGCTACACCGCGCGCTCGAGCGCGCGCGGGAGGCCGCGACGCGCGCTGATGCCGGCGATCTGCGGACGCGCAGCTACGCGCGCTTCATCGCCGCCATCGCGTGCCGCGACATGGGACGCTTCGAGGAGGCCGTCGAGGAGTTCGACATCGGCGTCGAGCTCTTCGCGACGGCCGGCGAGGGCCACGAGCCCGGGCTCGTCTATCCGATCTTCGTGAGCCTGTGCGGCTGGCGCTCGGAGGCCGAGGGTGCGCTGGGACGCTTCGACGCCGCCCTCGCCTCCGCCACCGAGGCGCTCCGGATGGCGACGGAGATCCGGCACGCCTCGAGCCTCTCGATCGCGAACGCGTTTCTCGGCTACCTGAAGCTGCTCCAGGGCGATCTGGAGGCGGCCGTTGTCGCTCTCACGCGCGGGCTCGCCATCGCCGAGGAGCACGACCTGATGCACGGCGTCTGCGCCAACGGACTCTATCTCGCCTGGGCCTCGCTCCTCGGCGGTGATCGCGCGCGCGGACTCGAATATCTCGAGCGCGGCCTCGAGCGGCCGGCGGGCGCGCAGCTACAATGGACACGTTTCGGCTCGGTGCCGGCCGCGGTCTATCTCGCCGCGGGGTGTCCCGACAAGGCCCGGCCGATCATCGCGCGCGGCCTCGCCGACATGACCGAGCGCGACGCGCGCGGCTACCGCGGCCCGCTGCTGCGCCTGGAAGCGGAGCTGCGGCTCGGCGACGGCGACGCGGCGACGGCGCGCACCCGCGCGGAGGAGGCGCTCGCCCTCGCGCGTGAGCTCGGCGCGCGTCCGGAGGGCGGCTGGTGCCATGCGACGCTGGCCAGGATCACGGGGTCACCCGAGCATCTCGCCGCCGCGCAGCGGACGTTCGGGGAGCTCGGGATGACGTTCTGGGCCGAACGGCTAGGGCGACTGACGCTCTGAGGGCACCGGCGCGGTGACCGCGCGGCCGCCGGTCTCGCCACGAAGGCCGGTCTCGCGCGGTCCGGGGCGCTCGTCGTACTTCACCTTCAGCTTCGCGACGAGGTCTGGATAGCCGTGGCGCTGGATGATGGCGTTGAACTGCGCGCGGTAGTTGGCGACGAGGCTGACGCCCTCGAGCGTGACGTCGTACGCCCGCCAGCGGTCGCTCTGCGGGAACATGCGGTAGTCCACCGGGATCGCCGTGCCCTGCTTCGTCACGATCAGCGTCCGGACCACGGCGCGGTCGCCGTCGGCCGTCTCGCCGACGTACTGGATCTTTTCGCCGGAATAATTCTCGATCTTCGAGATGTACGACTGCTCGAGCAAGTCCCCGAAGAGACGCGTGAACTCCTCGCGCTCCGCCGGCGTGCGCGCCTGCCAGTGCAGCGCCAGGCTTCGTCGGGAGATCTCGCCGAAGTCGAAGATCTGGTTGGCGATGGCGCGGATCGACCGGCGACGCTCCAGCGACCTCGCCTCTTTCTTGAGCTCCGGGTCCGAGAGGATCTTCACAACCTGATCGACCGACGTGCGGAGCTGCTCCGTGGCCGGACCGGCCGGCGCGTCGGAGACCGTGAGCAGCGTCAGTGCCGCGGCCAGCCCGAGGACGAGCGAATGGGTCGAGATCATGGCGAGGATACTGAGGCATGGGTGGATGAAACGAAAGGGGCGCCGCCGGGTTGATCAGTTTCTAGCCACGCGTGCCACGCCGCCGTCTCGGATGCGGCCACCGCCGCCGGCGGGGTCGCGTCTTTTCAAGGGTTTCAGGATGGGTGAGCTTGGCACCTCGATTGCCCTACTAGCTGACCGACGCTCTTTCCGATAAAGGCAAACCAGTCGTGAGGCTGGGACGCAAAGCCACGGGCCTGGGAATGATTCCCAGGTAGCCGGGTTACCGAAGAAGGAGAGGCCGGACTCGAGTCCACCTCCCGGAGAGAGTCACCACTCTTTAGGAGGGGACTGTCATGTGGACCGTCTCGGACCTCAGCATTTCCTCCGATTCATTCCCGCAGCGCGTACGCCAGGCGGTGCCGACGAAGGTCGAGGTCGCTCGCGCGATCCAGCGAATGCTCGACGCCGTCACGCTCGTTCGTCCACCGCACACGCGCGTGGTCGGCCCCGGCGGGTTGGCGTTGAACTTCAACGCGCTGCTTCAGATGGCGAAGGAGCAATTTCTCGCCTCCGACACGCTGCGACTCATCGAACCGGTGGGCTTCGACGCCTCCGTCGCCCTCATCGCGGTCCGACTCTCCATGGTGAAGCGAACGCTCGACGCCGAGTTCGCTCGCTCGACCGAGGAGGCGTCCTAGGGACTCGGGCCGGCGTTCTGCGCGACGACCTGTTGCACGAGACGCCGGACGTCGCCCAGATCGCAGGGCTTCGTCAGGAACGGCGCGCCGGTGCCTTCCAGGAACTCGCGCTTCTCGCGACTCAGCACGTCGCCCGTCAGGAAGATCACCCGCCGTCGGAACGTCGGGTCACGTCGCACGAGCTCGGCGAAGAACGCCTCGCCGTCCATCACGGGCATCTTCGTGTCGGAGAGCACGAGATCGTACGAGCGCATGCCGAGCATCGTCAGGGCGAGGGCGCCGTTCGTCGCGACGTCGGCCTTGTGTCCGTCGCGCTCCAGCGCCTCGGCGATGACCGCGGCGATTTCCGGCTCGTCGTCAACGACGAGCATCGTCTTCGGACCGATCGGCGGCGGCGGCGCGGCCGAGGCGGCGCCGGCGTGCGCGACAGGCTGCACTGCGACCGGCAGCTCGATCGTGAAGCGCGTGCCCCGGCCCGGCTCGCTGTCGACGTCGATCGTCCCGCCGTGCTCCTCGATGATGCTCCGGCACAGCGACAGCCCCAGCCCCGTGCCCTCGCCCGGAGGCTTGGTCGTGAAGAACGCCTCGAAGACGCGGGCGCGGATCTCCGCCGGGATACCCGGGCCCGTGTCGGCCACGGTCAGACAGAGCAGGCCTCGGGCGGCATCGTGGGACGCGCTGATGGCGAGGCGACGCGGCTGGGGGCTCCGGCGCATCGCCTGCTGGGCGTTCGCGATGAGGTTGACGAGCACTTGATGCAGCTGGTGCGGATCGGCCGAGAGGGCCGGCAGTCCGGCCGCGACCTCGAGCGCGACCTCGATCCCCTCCGTCCGAAGCTCGTAGGCGAGCAGCTCGACGGCGCTCTGGACGACCTGGGGGATCGCCACCTCCGTTCGCTCCGGCGGGCGCTGGCGCGCGAGCGCCAGGAAGTTGCGGACGATCCGAACACACCGCTCGGCCGCGTCGCCGATCTTTCCCGCGCGCCGGATGAGCGCGGCCTCGGTCACGGTCTCGCGCAGCAGCTGCGCCTGTCCCGAGAGCACGGCCAGCGGGTTGTTCAGCTCGTGGGCGACGCCGGCCAGCAGCGAGCCCATGGTCGCCACCTTCTCGCTCTGCAGCAGCCGCTCCGTCCGCTCCCGCACCGTCTCGTCGAGCGAGCGGTTCTGGCGCTCGAGCGTCAGGTACAGGCGGCGTGTATTGAGGAGATTTCGGATGCGCAGCACGACCTCCAGCTGCTCGAAGGGCTTGGTGAGGAAGTCGTGGGCGCCCGCGGTGAGGGCGCGACTTCTGGCGTCGGACGTCACGTCCGCGGTGAGGACGATCACCGGCACGAAGGCGCCCGCGGGGAGCTCGGTCGCCAGCTGCTCGAGGACGGCCACGCCGTCGAGGTACGGCATGAGCAGATCGAGCAGGATCAGGTCGGGCTGGAACGTGCGGTACCGCTCGAGGACCTCGCGCGGGTCCAGCGTGCTCATCAGGTCCTGATACCCGGCGGTCACGAGCACCCGCTCGAGCAGACGGACGTTGCTCGGCTGATCGTCGACGATCAGGATCCGCGCGGTGGTCAGGTCGTCGTCGCGCATGGCGTCGCCGTTCTGTTGAAGAGCCGGTCGAGGAGCGCGAGGAACTCCGAGACGTCCAGCGGCTTCGTCAGGTACGCGTCCGCACCCTGCGCGAGGAGACGCGTCACCTGGCCGGGTGTCGCATCGGCGCTGACGATGACGACCGGAATATCGCGCGTACTCGGATCGCCGCGCAACCGCGCGAGCACTTCGGTCCCGTCGAGATCCGGCAGATGCAGATCCAGCACGATCGCCCGTGGCTGGTGGTCACGTGCCAGCTCGAGCCCGTGCCTCCCCTGCACCGCCGAGAGCAAGGTGAGTCCCGGTCGGTAGCTGACGATGCGCTCGACCAGACGCAGGTTCGCGGGGTTGTCCTCGATGTAGAGCAGGGTGCCGAACGTCTTCGGCGTGGCCGCGGAGGGCGGAACGCCATTCGTGCCGGCCACCACGGCCGAGCGGCCGACCGCCGGCGGCAGCTCGACGGCAAACGTCGTCCCCTCACCGACCGTGCTCTCGACGTGCAGCGTCCCGTGCATCGCTTCGACCAGTCGCCTGGAGAGGGCCAGCCCCAGCCCGGTGCCCTCGACGCCCGATCGATCAGCGCCGAGGCGCTCGAACGGCGTGTAGAGGCGCTCGAGCATGCCGGGCGCGATGCCGCGCCCCGTATCGCGGATGGCCAGCCGGATGCTGCCGCTGCCCGCCTTCGTGCACGACACCTCGACCCTGCCGTCGTCGCGGTTGTATTTCACCGCGTTGGAGAGAAGGTTCAGCAGCACCTGCTGGAGTCGCTGCCGATCGGCCATCACGTGATCGTCGCCGGCAACGGCGTCGACGAGCGTGATGCGGCGCCCGCGAGCCAGCGGGCGAACCAGATCGAGCGCGCTCCCCACGACGTCGGTCACCGGCAGCGGCTCGAGCGAGATCGAGATCGCGCCCGCTTCGATCCGGGCGATGTCCAGCACCTCGTTGATCAGTGTGAGGAGGTGCCGGCCGCCCTTCTGGATGTGCTCGACGCTCTCGCGCTGCTCCGGCGTCAGGGAATCGAGCTCGAGCAGCTGCGAGAAGCCGATGATCCCGTTGAGCGGCGTGCGCAGCTCGTGGCTCATGCGGGAGAGGAAGTCACTCTTGGCGCGATTGGCGGCTTCCGCCTCGGCCGTCGACTGGACGAGCCGTGCGTAGAGCTTGCCATTCTCGAGCAGCAGCACCATCAGGACGAAGCTGGCCGCCAGCAGTCCATAGATGCGGCCGGCGTAGAAGCCGAGGTCGAAGCGGCCGGCGTTGAGCACCGCGGCCAGCGCGATATCGAAGACCCATGCGCACATCACGACCATGAGCCACAGGTCCAGCACCGCGTGGGGCCGGCGCCGCCACAGGACGACCAGGGCGAGGAGGCTGAGCACCCAGGTGGTCGACACCACGCTGAGCATCACCGCCGTGTACTGGTTGCCCCGCATGATCGCGGGAAGAGCGTGCTGGCCGGCCGTGGCGAGGAGCGTCAGCCCGCACACGACGGCGACGATCGCCGCGATGCTCGATGAGATCGCGACACCCGCGCGGCCTGCCGGCCCATCGATCTCGCGCGTGTCGTTCTTGAGCAGCGCGTACGCGATGACGCAGAGGGGAAAGCCGCCGTGCCAGAACATGAACAACCAGGCGGTGCTCTGGGGGCCGGCGCCGAGCAGACCGGTCGGCCCGAACAGACCCGGGAAGGTGAGGATGTGCGACATGGCCATGAACGCGGTGAAGAGATACCCGCCGGCCAGCACCAGCAGCGCCCGCGACCGCAGGAAGCCGAACTGGCCGAAGAGCAAGACGGCTGTGATGAGATCGTTGACCACGAGCGCCGACTGATAGATCGGGATGAACGCCCACACCTGGCCGAGCGGCACCTTCGCGAACGGCACGGCGGAGAGAAAGATCGCGACGGACACCAGGACGACGGCGAGCGCCAGCCGACGCTCGCCGGGCCCCGCCGGCAGCGTCGACACGAATACCCGGCGGCCTTCCGCGGTCCCGCCCGCCATGCTCTGTCTGGATCCCTGTGTGCTTCGGCGGTCGTCGGCGGATGTCGCCGAGAACGATAGTTCGCTGATTTCATCAGCATATGGGAATCCTGCGCGGAAAGGCAATAACACTTTCGTCGTCGCGCCCACTCGTGATTCGACAGTGATCGGCCCGGCCCCTGGCTTCGACGGGCACCGGTCTCGTCGCGGGAGGATTTGCCGCGCACCTGCCGAGCGACGTGGGACCCTCCCACGTGATGAATCTAGTCGTCGCCGAGGGGGATGCCTATTGGCGCCGCAGAACTGGGTCGGGGGATGCACGAACCGCGCTCGTGCGGCGTCATCTTCCGCTCTGGATGGCTGACAGCATCCAGAAATTGAGGCCGGCTGGGCGCGTGAACGTCCAGAATTCTTCGACGTTCCTGGCGATCGTTCTC
>Ga0209808_1001445_pt1 | contig 12211 bp, 10 predicted proteins | sample GraSoiAngelo_157_FD_186171 | JGI IMG/M metagenome (GOLD analysis project Ga0209808, IMG submission 186171) | Grasslands soil microbial communities from the Angelo Coastal Reserve, California, USA - 14_1009_16_20cm (SPAdes) (version 2) | ecosystem: Environmental > Terrestrial > Soil > Grasslands ...
CCAGGCAATATTTTGCAGCTTGGGCGTCCCTGGCATGAGAAAAGCCGGTCCTTTCTCGAGCTCCTGCGAGCGATAGAACACGTGGCCCGCATCGTTGCGAATCTCGAGATAGCGCAATCGCTTTGACTGATCGAAGAACGCTTCGACTCTTCTGCGATTTCCCCAGTCCACGCGCTGTTGTTGCAGCGCGCTGAAGAAACCTTGCGCCTCCGCTTTGATATCCTTGTCGAGGTTTTCGATCAGTTCCTGCCTCAAACTCCAAGCTGCACCAGCGGCGAATAACGCGAGAGCAATGGTAACGACGCCTACCGACCAAAGTGTCACTCGGGCGCGGAGCGTTGCTATCTTCATCGGTCCTCCCGCATTACATAGCCCGCGCCCCTAATCGTGTGGAGCAATTTGGACGAACGACCGTCATCGATCTTGCGTCGCAACCGCTGGATGCAAACCTCGACGACGTTAGTACCAGTATCGAAATGGTGTTCCCACACGTGCTCGCAAAGCGCGGTCTTTGTGATGACACGCCCCGCGTGAGCCATCAAATACTCCAGCAGGGCGAACTCACGATTCGTTAGTTCTATTTTTGCGCCGCCTCGCATGGCCTCGCGGTTGACCACGTTCAAAGAAAGGTCTGCGACTTGCATGATTGTGCCATGCTCGCCCGAAGCTCGACGCAGCAGCGCCCGCACCCGCGCGATGACTTCGTGGATCGAGAACGGCTTCGGCAGGTAGTCATCGGCGCCAAGGTTCAGGCCTTCAATTCGTTCGTTTACATTCCCACGCGCGGAGAGAAGGAGCACGGGCGTATTCACGCGCTGACGGCGCATCTCGCGCAAGACACTGAGCCCGTCGCGTCCTGGCAGCATGATGTCGAGTACGATCGCGTCGTATGCTTGAGTGAGAATTTGAGTGAGCGCCGTGCCCCCGTCATGCACGAGATCAACCACAAGATTCTCCTGTGCGAGACCGTTGCGCAGAAAGCTTCCGAGTTTCTTTTCGTCTTCGACGACCAGTACTCGCATCCCCCAAAATTTAGGCGAAAGCGCCACGCGGCGCGAGGCTGGGAATGAAGATAACAAAAATGTAAGCCGCGCGCGGCCTTGTTCGACAGCTTGATCCGTTTAGCTTCCGACATGAGAGATGCGCGTAATTTCAGTGTTTTGCCACTCTCCTACTCCACTCACGACGGTGTATCGGCTGCTCAAGGAAACGGGTATGACACTCGCTTCGGTAAGTCGGATAGAGACTGCAGCTTTTGCCTGATTGACCCTCAGTTGTCTCTCTCTCGTCGCGCTCGTTCTGCATCAGTCTGGGTCGCACTCTCATTCGCAATTGGCGGCAATGTTTAATCGGATCATCCTTCGGTTGGTTGCTTTTGGCGGGTTGGCAGCCTTCTCACATTTTGTCTCAGCCGCGGATCTCACTGAAGAGGTAACGCTGGCTCAGGCGTTGGCGCTTACGCTGAAACAGAATCCCGACCTCGCGGCGTTCTCGTGGGATGTGCGCAGCGCGGAGGCGCGGATCTTGCAGGCGCGATTGCGGCCGAACCCGGAACTCGGCACGCAAAGCGAAGACATCGGTTTTAGCCTTTCGCAGACGACCCTTCAATTGAGTCAACTTATCGAGCTAGGCGGCAAGCGGAGCGCGCGCGTGCGCGAAGCGACGTTTGGACACGAGCTTGCAAGGTTGGATTATGAAACGAAACGGCTGGATATTTTGAAGAAGACCGCACAGGCATTCGTCGAGGTTTTGAGCGCGCAGGAGCGGGTGCGACTGGCGCAGGAGAACGTGGAGCTTGCCTCCGGATTGATTCCCGATATTCGCAAACGAATCGAAGCCGGCAAAGCCTCGGCTGTTGAACAAACGCGCAGTGAGGTGGCAGTGGCTTCGGCGCGGATTGAGCTCGATCAGGCGAAGAGATCCTTGATCACTGCGCGCCAACATTTGGCGGCGCAATGGGGCAGCGCGCAGCCGAAATTCACTCGTGTCGTTGGCGACTTGGAACGGATTACTTATTTGCCGGATTTGGAAAATCTTTCGTTAAATCTTTACCGCAACCCTGAAATCGCGCGATGGGAACCGGAAACAGCCAAGCGGCAGGCCACGCTCCGTCTGCAACAAGCGGATGCGGTGCCGAACCTGACGTTGTCAGCCGGCCCGCGTTACATTGTCGAAACCGGTGAATGGACGCCGGTGATCGGCTTTTCGTTGCCGCTGCCGTTCTGGAACCGAAACCAGGGAGCAATTCTCGAGGCAAGGCATCAGCTTGCCAAAGCCGACGACGAGAAACGCAGCGCAGTGACGCGTCTTTCCTCGGAGTTGAATGACGCGTATCAAACGGTCGCGAGAACGTCCAATGAGATTCATGTTTTAAAGGAGTCAGTGCTTCCTGGAGCTGAAAAAGCAGTTGAAGCTATTCGACAAGGCTACGAAGCCGGACGCTTTAGCTATCTCGACGTAAACGAAGGTAGACGAACACTGACGGCGGCGCGGCTGCAATATTTGCAGGCATTGAGCGACTATCATAAAAGCGTGGCTGAAATCGAAGCGCTGACCGTACGACCGTTCGACGCGAATTCTGGTTTTTCGAAATGAAAAGACAATACATTCTGCGCGCTCTCAGTGCGGCCCTTTTCGTCAGCCTGCTTTTGTTAGTGTCGTGTTCCAAATCGAAAAAAGAAGCTAACGAACACGCCGCAGAGCAGCCGGAAAAGAAACGGATCGAAGTTACCGAAGAGGCGCGCAAAAAATCCGGGATTGCTATCGAAGTTGCGGGACCGGCAGTTCTAAAAAAAACGCTGAAACTGAACGGGAAAATCGGCCCCAACGAGGAACGCATGGTGCATGTTAGTCCACGGTTTCCCGGCATCGTTAAGTCGATTGCCAAGCGGTTAGGCGATGTTGTGAAAACAGGCGAGGCACTCGCTGTGATTGAAAGCAATGAAAGCTTGCAGCCGTACGAAGTGAAGTCGGAGATCGACGGAACAATTATTAAGAGGGACATCGCGCTCGGCGAGTTCGTCGATACGAACAAGACCATGTTCATCGTCGCTGATCTGAGCAACGTCTGGGTGGATTTCAGTGTTTACCGCCACGAATCAGAAAGTTTAGGTGTAGGACAGAAGGTTCTTATTCAGCCAAGTGAGAGCGCTGACAAAATCGAAAGCACGATCTCGTACATTTCGCCATTCGGACTGGAGAACACGCAAACGACGCTGGCACGCGCTGTTGTTCCAAATGACAAGGGACAATTACGTCCTGGTCTATTTGTGGAAGGCACCGTCGTTCTTGAGGAAGTGCCGATGCCGGTCGCTGTGAAAGCAAGCGCGCTTCAGACCGTGGATGAAAAACCGGTCGTCTTCATCGAAGTTGCAAAAGGCTTTGAGGCTCGCGAGGTCGAGGTTGGCGAGCGCGATGACGAGTGCATCCAGATAAAATCCGGAGTCGTGGCTGGCGAAAAGTACGCTGCGGGAAATAGTTTCCTTCTCAAATCAGAACTCGCCCGACCTGAGCCGGGAGAGGAATAGGGGCCGCCCGATGATTGAAAGATTAATCGATTTCTCGATTCGGCGGCGCTGGCTCGTACTCGTGGCGGTCCTTGCTGTCGCAGCGCTCGGTCTTTGGAACTACGGTCGCCTGCCAATCGACGCTGTGCCAGATGTCACCAACGTGCAGGTGCAAATCAACACCGCTGCGCCCGGTTTCTCGCCGCTCGAAACCGAACAGCGCATCACCTTTCCAGTCGAGACGGCGATGGCGGGACTTCCACATCTCGACTTTACCCGCTCGCTTTCCCGCTATGGATTGTCGCAAGTCACCGTTATTTTCAAAGACGGGACTGACATCTACTTCGCGCGCCAGCTCATTAGTGAACGGATCACGCAGGTCAAAGACCAGCTCCCGCCGGGAGTCACCGTGGAAATGGGACCGATCAGTACGGCGCTCGGCGAGATTTACATGTGGTCAGTCGAAGCGAAGGAGGACGCGAAGAACGAACAGGGACAGCCCTACACCAGCACGGATCTGCGCACCATTCAGGAATGGATCATCAAACCGCAACTGCGCAATGTCCCGGGCGTAATCGAAATCAATTCGATCGGTGGCTACGAAAAGCAGTACGACGTCACGCCGCGACCAGAGCGTCTCGTTAGTTATGGATTGAGTTTTCGCGATGTGATGGACGCGTTGATGCGCAACAATGCCAACGTCAGCGCCGGTTACATCGAGCGGAACGGCGAACAATATCTGATTCGAGTGCCAGGTCAGGTGCTCGGGATTGAAGATATCGAGCAGATCATTGTGGGCGGCGGCGAAGGTGTTCCGATCCGCATCCGCGATGTCGCGGATGTCGGGCTCGGGAAGGAACTACGAACCGGTGCGGCGACACTTAACGGCAAGGAAACCGTTGTCGGCGTAGCTTTGATGCTAATGGGAGAAAACTCGCGCGCGGTGGCAGACCGCGTCGATATGAAGATGAAGGAAGTAAACCGTTCACTGCCACCGGGCGTAACCGCGCGGACGCTCTACACCCGCACCAAACTCGTCGACGCGACCATCGACACGGTGAAGAAAAATCTTTTTGAAGGCGCGCTGCTCGTGATGGCGATCCTCTTCGCGTTGCTCGGCAACTGGCGTGCCGCAGTCATTACCACTTTTGTCATTCCGCTTTCAATGATGTTTGCAATCACCGGCATGGTAACCAACAAAGTGAGCGCGAACCTGATGAGTCTCGGCGCACTCGACTTTGGTCTGATTGTCGATGGCGCCGTAATCATTGTCGAAAATTGCATGCGTCGCCTAACGAATGAGCAGGCGAGGCTCGGTCGGCTTCTCGCCCACGAGGAACGCCTTCTCACGGTGCGCGAGGCCACCAAGGAAGTAATCACGCCAAGTATTTTTGGAGCGATCATCATTATGGTGGTCTATCTGCCAATCCTCACGCTCCAGGGCGTCGAGGGAAAAATGTTCGTGCCGATGGCAGCGACGGTCTTGCTCGCGCTACTGGGCGCGATGATTTTTTCCCTCACGTTTGTTCCGGCCGCGATCGCGATTTGGATCGGCAGACGACTGACGGAAAAAGAGAACGTGTTGATGCGAAGCGCGAAACGCTTCTACGTGCCGCTGCTTGATTGGGCCTTGCAAAAACGCGGCCTTGTTTTGACCGGTGCCGTCGTGGCGCTCGCGCTTAGCCTCGCTTTGTTTACACGGCTGGGCGGCGAATTCATTCCGACCCTCGATGAAGGAGACCTCGGTCTCGAAATCTATCGGGTTGTCGGAACAGGGATGGATCAGGCGGTCAAGATGCAGGAGCCATTTGAGAAGGCGTTACTCGAACTTCCCGAGGTCAAACTCACCTTTGGTCGTCTGGGAACTGCGGAAGTAGCAACCGACCCAATGTCACCGAATCAAGGCGACGAATTTGTGATTCTGAAACCGGAGAAGGAATGGCCAAATCCGAAAAAACCGAAAGCGCAGTTGATCGAGGAGGTGGACGCTCGGGTCAAACAAGTCGTCGGCACGGGTGTCGAAATCGAGCAGCCAGTTCAGTTGCGCGCTAACGAGCTGATCGCTGGAGTGAAGAGCGACATGGCAGTGAAAATTTTTGGCGATGACGTCGATGTGCTTAAAGAAACAGCGGAAAACATTAGAGCTGTCCTCGCCAAAATTCGGGGCGCGACCGCGCCGAAGGTACAGCAAGTGGATGGCCTGCCGTTGCTCAGCATCCAACTGAAGCGCGAAGCGCTCGCGCGCTACGGACTAAGCGTGGGCGAAGTGCAGGACGTCGTGGAGATGGCGATTGGCGGCAAGAGCGCAGGCGAAGTTTTTGAAGGTGATCGCCGGTTTCCTCTCGTCGTGCGTTTGCCAGAGGACTTGCGCACTGATCTTGATGCGCTCAGGCGCATTCCGCTGGCTCTACCAAAGAGCGATCGCGCCAATCAAACACTCAAACTTGCTTCTCCTCCGCCAGCGTTCATCACCCTTGGCGGCGTTGCGGATTTGCAAATGAAGCAAGTGCCTAACGAGATCGGGCGTGAAAATGGCAAGCGCGTCGTAACGGTCACGAGCAACGTGCGCGGTCGCGATCTCAGCTCGTTTGTTGCGGACGCGCAGCGTGCCGTGCGCGACAAAGTGCAAATCCTACCTGGTTACTGGCTCGGCTGGGGAGGACAGTTCGAACAACTGCAATCCGCCACGGCGCGTTTGGAAGTCGTCGTGCCCCTCGCACTGGCTTTGATTTTCGCGCTTCTCTTCATGGCCTTCGGTAACGTCAAGGACTCGCTTCTCGTTTACACTGGCGTCCCGCTCGCGCTGACCGGCGGAATTCTCTCGCTTTGGCTTCGCGGTCTGCCCTTTTCTATTTCCGCTGGCGTTGGTTTCATTGCGCTTTCCGGTGTCGCCGTCCTCAACGGCGTGGTCATGGTTTCTTTCATCTCGCGGCTTCGTGACGAAGGCCATCCACTCGAAGAAGCGATTCGCCTCGGCACGATTACTCGGCTTCGTCCCGTGCTCATGACGGCACTCGTTGCGTCCCTCGGCTTTCTGCCAATGGCTCTCGCGCATGGTCGCGGTGCGGAGGTGCAGCGTCCGCTCGCCACCGTTGTGATTGGCGGAATCATTTCATCGACTGCGCTGACCCTGCTCGTCCTTCCAGTGCTTTATCGGACGTTCCACCGTAAAGAGCGCTCGCGCAGTGCTAGATCATTTGCCCGACGCGACCACGAGGAAGTGCACCGAGAGGAATTACCGACTACCGTCGAGCATTCTTGAGCCTGCCTGCTTTCTTCGCATATGCTGCCATGTATGGTCTCTGGACATGATCTTCGTGACAGAGAACATCGTCCAATTTGCCGCATATCGAACATTCCCCGTATTGCTTGCACCGGTAGAAGTGCCTTCGTTTCGTCTAGCTCGTTAAACTCAGCAAGGTTCATTTATCTTCGGTTCGCGATTGTCAGGAACGCCGATCTCCCTCATCGTTGCAGAAACTCGTGCGACCGCACCGCTCATTGCAAGCGAAACAATAACTAGGGGGAAGCGATTGTCGTGCCCATGTCAAAAGACCCCAAGGAACTCTCCCGAACTGATTCGGAAGTGGACCGATCTGAATTCTGGAAAATAGTTGATAGGACCAAGCCAGAGAAGCTTCGTGCTCTTTCGGATGAAGAAATCCGAGATTCTCAGAACTATTTCTTAGAAATTCTTGACTCAACGCTTCCTGCGTATGAGAGCGTAACCGCATCGCTGCGATTGATTCTGCTACGAGGTGAGATCGACCTAAGGCGTAGCGACGCTCGGAACCGGCAAACTCAGCGCCTCTTACGCTGGGCGATTCGAGGTGGAATTCTTTCCGCAGTTGTAATTCTTTCCGCAGTTGTTGCAATCGTGTTTGGAATCGCAAACAGGCCGACTCCCGAGCGTGTGCCCGCTGCTGCTACAGAAGATACAGAAATTCCAGCCATAATTCTTCCAACGCCTACAGCGTTAGCAACGACCACACCAATGCCTGCAGCATTAGCGACGACCACATCAGCGCCGGCAGCCTCGCCGACGATGTCTGTCGTGAGGACACGAACACCGACAACACAGAAGAAAAAAATCGGACGCACCCGACGTAGGCGCCCGACACCGACGCCTAGCTTTTGGCATCAATTCTTTAAGCCAAAGTCAACCAGACAGCCTTAGGTAAAAGTTCTTTATTACGAACCGAGATTTTTCACCGTTTGTTCACAGCCACCATTATAAATTTTCATAAACGCATGCAAAGCGGTGAAACGGTGAAGAGATAAAACTGAGGGCGTTTTCCCTCGACAGATGCAGGAAAAGTAACAATGTGATAAGGAAGAAAATCCGCAGCTAAAATGGTCGTTTTGTGTCGCCAGTGTTCGCAAATGCACGAGGGACAACAACTCGTTAGGTAGGTTCGAAGGATTTTCCTGTCCCTGCCAAAACTGAAAACGGGACGGATGCGAAAACACCGTTTTACGAGGGAATGGGACGCTGGAACGTTTGCAAAGTGGGTAGAGCAGAAGAAAGATAATGAGTGGTAAATATGATCCGCCAGATAAGACGCGGCTGGTTGCCGCGAATCCTTCCATCAGCTCGACCTGTGAATTGATGGTTGCAGCTGCAGAAGCGAAATTTACGCCGAAGGCGAAAAGGAATGATAGCGCATCGCGCGCGGGCGAGAGGTGTGCCAGAAAACCCGACAGCAAACACCTAAGCGAGGCCGAAAAGCCCTTGTCACGCCGGAACGTGTGCAATTGATGCCAGATGCTGGCGCGCGGTGAAAGCGAGCGAGCGGCTTGTCTCAGAGCCGGAATTGGTCTCACGGCCTGGAATGCTGCTAAGCGAAACAGCGCAGATTTGCGCGAGCGTATTGCACCGGCTCGTGGCGATTGGGCAAGGCTTTGACATGCGCAGCATGCGGCGGCTTTGTACGAGAGTCAGGCAGCTAGATCGGCAACGCGCAAGGCGCTCAAGCCTCAGCCGACGCATCAGGCCAAGCTGTCGTCTGGTATCTTACAACGCGAGTTCCGTTAAACCTGGAGGCGATTCCAGAAACGGAAATCGTGCAGGCGTGCGAATGGTCTAATTTCCCAACTGAAACCTGGCAGAGACAAGAGCGCACCTTTGGACTGTTGCAAAAAGTCTATGCAAAACGCGCTGCGATCTGTGGCCAGCAGCAGTGCCAAACGCCAGCACCTCATAGTTGGACAGGCCCAATGCTCGAAGATTCGAGAACGACTACCTGTAATGAAAATCGAAGTGATGGAATGAAGTACTGGGAAGCCATTGCCGACAATCTCAGCAAAGCCGGATGGAGTTGGGGCTGTGTCGCGGCGATAGATCGCGAAGGGCGAACGATCTTCCAGAAATGGCTCGATCAAAAGAACGTCGGGCTGATGTTTTGGATCAGTTCGACAAGGTCATAAGGCTCATGGCTCCGCCGCAAACATAATCGCCAAGTGGGTTTGGCGCGTACGTCGTGATAGTTGTGACGAAAGACCAATCAGGTAGTCGAAAAACTATTTCGCGTCCAGTTTCGGAAACGGAAGCGAAGCTTGCCCAAATACGCAACGCCAACCAGTGGGCGTCCGAACGTACGTCTCACTGAACCAGACTTTGAAGGGGGGTTGGTCTTCCGTGCCTTTGATCTTCAACAGCTCAGTAACAACAGCTGTATCACGCCATACTCGCACGTTCTGCGTGCCTTCTTCCACCCCCTCCTCGTCGTAGATCGTCCGTTTCTCTCGCGCTTCGTTGATCAAGTTGGCTTTTGTCAAAGAAGCACCCTGATCGTTTACCAAAACAAAGTCATCGGCCAAGATCTGATCCATTATTGCGATGTCATTGGCCTTAAGTGCCGCTCGGTACACAGTATCCAACGCGCCAACCATTTGTGCGTCCACAGTTAGGGGCGGCGTCGGTAAAGCCAATGGGGTTGGCATCGGTGCGATTGTGCTTTGGGCATCAGGTTGCCTGGCTTGTTGCTCCGACGTTTGGGTCGCCGTCTGTTCCGGCGCCACGCTGGCCGTCTGCTGGACTGCAGTCGGAGTTTCTTGTGCGGCTGGCGAAAAGTTCCGCTTTGCCGGCCGCTTACCTCCATTAACCAAGCTCGCCTGCAATCTTTTTCCATTGGCATCGACGTAAGTGACAGCTCCCTCGAATTTGCCTTCCACCATTTTGCCTGAACGACGGCTGATGACGACCGCGTATCTTCTGGCATTCGGAATGTTGGAGCCAGTGACGATTGTTGGCTCAACCTGATACCACGTCAGTGTACCAGAGCCGGCGGCGAATCCATTCTTGTCGCGCCTGCCGGACCACGTTACTTCCTCGCCACGTTTAGGTGAATCATTCCAGACGAGTGCTTTTCCGTCTCTCGTGGGCTGATAAGAGCCGGCACCGTAAGCGACGCTCGCGAACAGAAGGAGGGCGCTGTAAACAAAAAACAATCGGATGTTCCTACCGAAATGATCGAGCAAGCGGGCCAATACTCTCAACGTATTGCCGTGACCTTCGACAACCAAAATTCGCAAGCTCTTGCCCTGCGGAGGCAAAGCTTCTGTTGGATCGTCACTCATTCTCGGCTTAGATCACCTAACTCCATTGTTACGCCCACATCCCCCGAGTGCCGCGCCGGATTTGGGTTAGTTTTGGGCAGAAACCGTCGTCCTAACAGGCAAGAGGGATCCGACACGGCAGATGAAGGAAATTGGTTTTCATTTACGGTTCTCGTCCACGCTGTTAGTTGTAGCAAGAATCCGCCCGGGCTGTCCAGCCAAATTTCCAGGCGTCGTGACGCCATCGCGCCCTGATGCTAAGTTGCAGCCGCTCGTCGTCGCGATGGAAGCGTTTCGTTGTCCACGCGGGCGAAAAGCTGACGGCTTTTCTCGAACTCGAATCAGCGATTCGCCCGCGAGAGAATAAGGAAGACTGCTCAGACGTGAATGAACTGCCCCAGCTCCTGTTGGATAATTCGGCTGCTCACCACTTTAGGGTCTGGCCATCATTCGTTAGCTTAAAAGATTGCTTCCGGGAACGCTGCCATAATCTGGAACATTTGTGTTGGTGTTCGAACGAACCACAGCGCCGTGAGAAAGTCGCGCACGAGCGAGAGTCAATGCCTGCGGGAGAAAGGCTTGAGGCAAAGCGGCAACAGGAAGCCATGTCTCCCAAGACAGGTCGGGTTTGAGACGCACCGGCAATGGTCGCTGTGGCTGCAAGACAGGAATCTGGCCATCAGCCTGAAACCATACATGCGTTACTCAAGATCACGCCTGGATGAACGATTGGTAAGATTGACGAAGAAGCACTCTTGACCTGATCCAACGAAGTAAGCGCGATGAACGCAGACTCGAAGCCGCCAACGATTAAAAAAGGCGGGTAGAATTGCATCTAGAATCTTAAACGCTATTTCGAGCATCTGTTGAGTGCGTGTAAAACCGCCTAACGCGTCGAAAGAACAAAACTTCAGCACTTTTTGAAACTGCCCTTGTGTTCGTGCGCTTCAATCACATTGCCAGCCTCATCGTAAACGCGAATCATGGCATGATGTGATCGCACCTAATTCTTCAAGTCTCTGATGCGACGCGCCCAAAAATCGATTGCGGAGCGATGCATCGCTCCCCGGTCCATTCCTATTTCTTATGTAAGTGGGCCAGCAATGATTCGCCGATAGCCTTGCGCTGCTCCATCGCGTCTTGGAATCGCCGCTTCGTGCGTCATTCCACGCTTCATAGCGTCATTCTCAATCTGTCCAAGTTTTTCTTTGCTCGAATCATTGAATTGCATTTTTCCCTCAGCATCCCCTCCAGCTGCGGCCTCGGATTCTGGCCTTGTTGTAGAACTCGTGCAGAACTCTCTAAACGCGCACGGCGACCACCGTTTGCGGGAACATCCGACAAAGACCGCTTTGACGGAACCAAATCGGATTTTGTCGCGATCCTTCAAGTCAGCCTGAGTGGCAAGGACCCCATTGATCTGTATTCCGTTCGTTGAATTCAAATCCTTTAGCCAATAGGAGTCGCCGACTCTCATAAGCACGGCGTGCTGCGTTGATACTTGTCGGATGATCAATCAGTATCTGGTTCAATGGAGCACGGCCAATCGTGACAAAAGTCGTCAACCAACTCGCGCGTTACAAGATCAACTCCTTTCCAATTCAGAATCAGGCGAACCACATTACCGCCAATCTAGCTAAAACGTTTGTCTTCAATCGATGTTGTCCGCGGCTGAGGAAGCGTTTTTACAATGATTACAATTCATCTAGTTCTACGGTAACTATGAAAGAAAGTTCTCAAGATGAGAAACGACGCGGCTCGAGCAACAAGGCCGGTTGGAGTTTGGGCTGGGTCTCAGCTCTGGATCGCGAAGGGCGAACAATCTTCGTTGCTGACCGCGCATCGCGCGGAAAGCGTTTCGTTGCGCGAGAGGATGAAAAGCTCACTGCGTTTGTGAAGCTGGTAGCAGCGACTCGCGCGCTTAGCCGTTAGCTGGCCGTATTCGTGGAACTCGAATCAGCGATTCCGGCGTGCAATGATTGCGCACCCACGAGTATTTCAGCACAAAAATTCCCTCTTTGTCGCCAGGAGGATGTCTGCATCCAGTTCGGCGATCAAACGCACGTGCGCTTGTCTTGATAATCGCAAGCACCTTGAAGATTCACCTACCCATTGCTCGAGCAATGCCGGAGTCAGCTCCGAAGCAT
>Ga0209808_1001446_pt1 | contig 12206 bp, 6 predicted proteins | sample GraSoiAngelo_157_FD_186171 | JGI IMG/M metagenome (GOLD analysis project Ga0209808, IMG submission 186171) | Grasslands soil microbial communities from the Angelo Coastal Reserve, California, USA - 14_1009_16_20cm (SPAdes) (version 2) | ecosystem: Environmental > Terrestrial > Soil > Grasslands ...
CGGCCACCGGTATGCTCGGGAACTGGATGCCGCCCCCGCGGCCCTGAAGTTGCGGCGCGATGCACCCCTGGGCGGGCAGTGCGGTACGGTGATGCCGGGGTTCGCTGCCAACGAGGATCTGGACTTCCGTGAGCACCCATGAGCCGCCCCCACGGCTGGCCGGTCTGGAGGCCACCCTGCCATCGAGCTGGTATCGCTCCAAGAGCGTATTCGCCGTGGAGAAGGAGCGGATCTTCTGCCGCGACTGGGTCTGTGTCGGGCGCGAGGAAGAGCTGCTGCAGCCCGGCGCGTTCCGCGTGCTGGATATCCTCGGCGAAAGCATCATTCTGCTGCGCAACCGCGAGGCTCGGCTGCGCGCCTTCTACAATGTATGCCGGCACCGTGGGACGCGCCTGTGCCGGGAGCCGGGCGCCGCGGGCCCCGGCGCCCGGCTCCCCGGTGGCATCACCGCCGGCCGTATCACCTGTCCGTATCACCAGTGGACCTACGACCTCGACGGGCGGCTGATCGCCGCACCCTATCTGAGCGCTCAGCCGCAATTCGACAAGGCACTGTTCAGCCTGTACCCGGCGCAGGTCGAGGTGTGGGGCGGTTTCGTGTTCCTGAACCTGACCCCAGCCACTGCCGTGCCATTGCAGCGGCAGCTCGGCGGAATTCCCGAGCGCCTGGCGCGCTACCCCTTGGGTGAGCTGCGGATCGGTCATACGATCCGCTACCAGGTGGCCGCGAACTGGAAGGTGCTCTGCGAGAACTACAACGAGTGCTACCACTGCGGGGGCGTGCACCCGGAGCTGTGTGAGCTGGTGCCGGCGTTCCGAGAGCGCGGCGGCGCGAATCTCGACTGGCTGCGCGGCATTGTGCATCGCCCCGGCGCGTATACGTTCACCAGGTCGGGCACGACGCGCCGCCGCGCATTCCCGACCCTGAACGAAGACGAGCGGGTGCGCCACAAGGGCGAGCTGCTGTATCCGAATCTGTTCCTGAGCCTCGCCTGCGATCATGCCGCGGTATTCATCCTGCAGCCGCGCAGCGCCGCGCACACCGACATCACCTGTCATTTCCTGTTCGAGCCCTTCGAGATCGACAAGCCCGACTTCGAGCCCAGCGACGCCACCGGGTTCTGGGATCTCGTCAACCGCCAGGACTGGGCGATCTGCGAGGCGGTGCAGCAGGGCATCAGCGCGCGCGTGCACGAGCGCGGCTATTACGCTCCGATGGAAGACTTCAGTCTCGACATCCGTCGCTACGTCCTGGAGCGGATCGGCGACGTGGTCGAGGCGACGTGAGGGACCAGCCGGCGGTGCCAGCCTCGTTCCCCTCCCCGCAGCGCATCCGCGTGCGCTGGAGGATATTTCTGTTCCTGTTCGGCTTCGGCTTCATCGCCTATGTGCAGCAAAGAAGCCTGACCGTCGCCAGTTACCGGATGATGCCGGACCTGGGTTTCACCCAGATGCAGATCGGCTGGCTGGAGACGGCGCTCCTGGTAGGCTACACGGCCCTGCAGTTTCCCGGCGGTGTGCTCGGCCAGCGCCTCGGGGCGCGCTTGACGTTCGTGGTGATCGGGCTCATCGCCTTCCTGTGCTGCATGGTGACGCCACTCGCGCCGGTGCTGCTGCAGGGAGCCGCGCTGTTCGCAGGGTTGCTCGCGGTGCAGTTGCTGCTCGGCGCCTCACAGGCGCCGATATTCCCGGTCTCATCCGGAGTGTTCCAGACCTGGTTCACGCCCGACAGATGGCCGCTGGTGCAGGGCCTGCAGAGCATGGGTCTTGGCCTCGGAGCCTCCCTCACTCCCCCGCTCATCGCCTGGCTCATGACCGCGTTCGACTGGCGCCGGGCGCTCGCCTGGACCACCCTGCCCGCGCTGCTGCTGATCGCCTGGTGGGCCTGGTATGGCAGGAACAGCCCCGCCGAGCATCCGGCGGTGAGTGCGGAGGAGCTCGCCGAGCTCGGGGCGGAGCCCCCTGAGCCTGCCGACTCGGGCATCTCGTGGCCACGCATGTGGGCGTTGATGAGGAACCGGGATGTGCTGGCGCTGACCGGCTCCTACGTGTGCATGAACTACGTGTACTACCTGCTCGCCAACTGGTGTTTCCTCTACCTGGTGCAGGAGCGGCACTTCACGGTGCTCGAGAGCGGCTGGCTGGCCAGCACACCGCCGCTCGCAGCCGCCATCGGCGCGGGCGTTGGCGGCCTGCTCGCGAGCGTGCTGGGACGGCGCTATGGCGTGCGCAGCGGCCTGCGGATCCTGCCCCTGCTGTCACTGCCTGCCGCCGGCCTGCTGCAATTCCTGGCGGTGGACGCGGCGAGCCCTTACCTCGCCGTGGGGGCCCTGGCGCTGTGTTTTGCCTGCGTCGAACTGAACGAAGGCCCTTACTGGGCGGCGATCATGCACGTCGGGCGTGCCGACACCATGGCGGCGTCGGGGCTGCTCAATACCGGCGGAAACGCCGGCGGCCTGATCGCCACGCCGATCGTCGCCTATCTGTCGGGCCATCACGCCTGGACCCAGGCCTTTCTGATCGGGACCGGTTTCGCCGTGGTGAGCGCGGCCGCGTGGCTGCTGGTGGACCCCACGCGCGGCGTGGGCAGCGATGCATCCGGCGCCGCGGCCCAGGGTGCCGCGCGTCGTTCTTACTGAACGCCTGTATCATGAGCATCCTGTGCTGATGTTGCCCCGGATTGCCTCGCGTAGCCTCTGGTGCGCTGTGCTGCTGGCGCTCGGCGCGCTGCAGCCCGCCGCGCGCGCTCAGACAGCGACGCCGCCGAAGACGCGCAACGTCGTGCTCATCGTGAGCGACGGCCTTCGCTGGCAGGAGATTTTCACCGGCGCCGACCCCACGCTGTTGAACGAGAAAGACGGCGGCATCTGGGACAAGGAACAGGACCTGCGCCGCGAATTCTGGCGCGCCGACCCGGATGAGCGCCGCCGGGCGCTGTTTCCGTTCCTGTGGACGACCGTCGCCGCGCGCGGCCAGGTCTTCGGCAACCAGGCCAAAGGCAGCATCGCCCGCGTCACCAACGGCTTGGCCTTCTCCTACCCCGGATACAATGAAATGCTGACCGGCCACCCCGATCCGCGCATCGACTCCAACCGGTTCGGCCCGAATCCCAACCCCACGGTGTTCGAATGGCTGAACGGTCTGGCGGAGCTGCACGGGCGCGTGAGCGTGTACGCAACCTGGGAGACGTTCAAGGATATCTTCAACGTTCGCCGCAGCGGTCTGCCGCTGCAGGTCGGATGGGACCTGCCCTATCGCGGCCAACTCACCCCGCGGCAGGAGCTGCTGAACCAACTCTACCGGTCCACGACCAGGCTGGACGACGGGGATGTCTACAACGCGTTCCTGCAGGTCCGGTTGCTCGACTCGTTGCGCGAACACTCACCAAGGGTATTGTTCGTCGGCTACGGCGAGACCGACAACTGGGCGCACGCGGGTCGCTACGACCTGGTGCTGCACAGCGCGCACCTGTTCGATCGGTTCGTCGAAGAGCTTTGGCACACCCTGCAGGGCCTGCCGGCGTATCGCGATCGGACTACCTTCATCATCACGACCGATCATGGCCGCGGCAGCGGGCCGATCGATTGGAAGGAGCACGGCGTCGGGCAGCCAGGCTCGGAAAACATCTGGATCGCGGTGCTGGGCCCGGACACTCCACCGCTCGGCGAGCGCACTCACACCGCACCGGTCAGCCAGGCCCAGATTGCGGCAACCGTGGCGGCGCTGCTGGGCAAGGACTACCGGCAGGCGGTACCGGCCGCCGCCGCCCCCATCGCAGAGGTCCTGAGCCAGCGCCCCTGAGCCGCCGATCAGTCGCGCAACGTTCTGGCGCTGCTCACCGGGGCGCCCACGACCTTCGTAAGCACGTCGATGAGCTGCCCGGGATCAACGGGCTTCGGTACGTGCTCATCGAAGCCCGCCTCGAGCGCGTGCCGGCGATCATCGTCGCGGGCGAACGCCGTGACTGCCACCGCGCCCACGCGCGGCGTATGCCCTTCGCCCTCACGTTTGCGAATGCTGGCCAGCAGCTGATAGCCATCCTCGCCGGGAAGTCCGATATCGCAGACCACCACATTCGGACGGTGCAACGCCAGCGCCTCTCTTGCCGTGGCCGCCGAGGTCGCGATGCGCACGCGCGCTCCGGCCGCCTCGAGGAACTGCCACATCGCCTCCGCCGCTGCCGATTCATCCTCGACGATGAGCACCTGCATCCCCGCGAGCTTCGCGTCCCCGCCGGCCGCGGCGTCGCCGTCCGCAACCGGCAATTCCTGGCGTCGCGCGAGCGGCAATCGCACGGTAAAGGCCGAGCCGCGTCCCTCCCCCTCGCTGTGCGCGCTGATCGAGCCGCCGTGCAGCTCCACCAGCTCCCGGGCGATGGCCAATCCCAGGCCCAGCCCCGTATGCTGTCGGCTGGTCACCGCTTCAGCCTGCTTGAAGCGATCGAACACCAGCGGCAGGAAGTCGGGACGAATACCTATGCCGTTGTCGCGAACGACGAACTGCACGGCGCCGCCGTCCCGGGACAACTCGACCTCGATGGCTCCGCCCGAAGGGGTGAACTTCACGGCATTGCTCAACAGATTCAAGACCACCTGCTGAATCCGATCCGGATCGGCGCGCACCACGCCCACTTCGTCACTGAGCCGCGATTCCAGCCTGATGCTGCGGGAGGCCGCGTTGGGCAGCACGGCGTCAATCGCGCCCTGCACGACCTCTGCAAGCCGGGTCTCGCGCAACGCCAGACGCAGCTTCCCTGAGGCCATCCTCGAGGTGTCCAGCAGATCGTCGATGAGCGCCTGCTGGGCCCTGGCCGCGCGATCGATCGTCTGAAAACCCGAATCGAGGTTCTCCGCGGTCACCTTGCCGCCCAGGAACAGCCCCGACCACAGACGGATGGTGTTGAGCGGGGTACGCAGCTCGTGGCTGACCGTCGAGATGAAATCGTCCTTGGCGTGGTTGGCACGCTCGGCGCTCAGGCGCAATTCCTCGGACGCCCGCAATGCCTGGTGCAGATGCTCCCGCGCCTGCCTGAGCTCGGTGTGATCACGCATGACACACGCAAAGCCCGGAACGGCACCGCTTGAGTCGCGAATCGCCGTCAGTGTGCCGCTCGCCCAGAAGCGGCTGGCGTCCTTTCTCATGTAGGCGCGCTCCTCGCTCGCCTTGCCGCCCTCGAGCGCCACGCGCAACTGCCGCTCGGGCACTCCCAGCGTGCGATCCTCGGGGGTGTAAAGCATCGCTGCGGGACGTCCGACTACTTCGCTCTCGCTCCAGCCGAGCAGGCGCTCCGCCCCGCTGTTCCAGGTGCTGATGCGGCCCTGGTCGTCGATCATGAAAATCGCGTAGTCGGCCGTGTTCTCCAGCAGCAGCCTGAAGCGCTGCTCGCTTTCGCGCAGGGTCGCTTCCATGCGTTTGCGGTCGCTGATGTCCCAGAACGTCGCGACCGCGGCGACGATTTCGCCCGTGCGATCGCTGATCGGCGCCGAGCTGACCGACAGCGAACCTCGCGTGCCGTCCGCACGCAGAAAATCGAATTCCTCGTCGCTGACCGTCGCGCCCGAGGCGAGCGTGCGCGCCAGGGGCCACTCCTGCGCCTCATACACCCGGCCGTTCGGATCCAGGCCCTTGAAGGCGATCGACGCCGAGCTCCATGGCGCGCCGAGCAGCGGCAGCGGGAAGGGCAGGCCGAAGAGTGTCGCGGCGCGTTGGTTGCCGTAGATGACCGTGCCGGTCGGAGCCTCCACCATCAGGATGGCGGCCGGCATCTGGTCGATGGTTGCCTGCAGACGCGCCTGGACGGCATCGATGGCCTGCTCCGCGCGCTTGCGCGCCGTGATGTCCACGAAGGTGATGACAATGCCGTCGATGCGATTGTCGGCGGTGCGATAAGGGATCGTACGCCGCAGGTACCAGGCGCCGCTATGAGTGCGTGTTTCGGCTTCCGAGGGGATCAGGGTCGCGAGCACCAGGCGCGCTTCCTCGGCGAGATCGCCGTCGCTGAACTTGGGCTGGAAGTGATCGATCGGTCGCCCGATGTCCGACGGTCGCAGCGCGATCAGCTCGTTCATCGCCGGTGTGAAGCGCCGTACCTGCAGCTGCAGATCCAGAAAGACGACCCCGATATTGGTGCTGCTCCACAGGTTGGACAGGTCATTATTGGCGGCCTCGAGCTCAGCGATCTTCGACTGCAGCTGTCCATTGACGGTGATCAGCTCCTCGTTCATCGACTGGAGCTCTTCCTTGCTGGTCTCCAGCTCCTCGTTGGTGCTTTGCAGCTCCTCGTTGATCGAGATGACTTCCTCGTTGGAAGCCTTCAGCTCCTCGTTGCTGGACTCGAACGCCTCGACGGTGCTTTGCAGCTCGCGGCGCGCGATGCGCAGCTCCTCCTGCAGCAGCGCGTCGTTCGCGGAATCTTTCGGCACGCCCTCCGCTGGCAACGTGCGCACGGCCGAGCCCGGCGCAGCGGCGGGTGCGCGCGAGCCTTCGGGCTGGAAGCTCACCCGGAGGTATCCCGGGCCACCCGCCGCCACCAGCGGCGCGACCGTAATGCGAACCTGTGGCACACCGGCGCCGTTTTGCATGTCGGCCGCCTCGATCACGACACGTCCGCCGCCGGCACGCGCCTGACTCACAGCGTTTCGTATCGCGGAGCGGATGCCGAGGTGCAGCACCTCGAACAGAGCGCGCGTCGGTTCGCCGAGTGGCTGAATCAGAAAGGGCGTGGTGTCACCATGGAAATAGACGATGCGATCCTCCGCATCCACCACCACCGTGGGCGGCCCGAACTGCTCGAACAGCGCCTGTTGCACGGCAAAGGACGTTGCCGGGCGCGGGCCGTACGGTGCCAGCCGCGGCGCCGCGGCGATCATGCGCGCGGCTATTGCGGGAAGCTCCGGATGGCGATGGCCGTGCGGGCCGATGCGGCGGTAAATGCGATGCTTGAGGCTGACCGCCTCGAACACGCCCTTCAGCGAGCCCGGCGTCTCCGCACTGCCGAGGAACAGCGTGCCACCATGCTTGAGCGCGAAATGCAGCAGCGCCAGCACGCGCTCCTGGACGTCGGGCTCGAGATAAATGAGCAGATTGCGGCAGGTGCAGATATCGACGTGTGAGAACGGCGGGTCGCGCAACACGTTCTGCGGAGCGAACACCACCATGTCGCGGATCGGCTTGCGGATCCGGTACACGTGCTCCTCCTTCTCGAAGAAGCGGTCGAGGCGCTCGAGTGACAGATCCCCCTCGATGCCTCCCGGGTACACGCCCGCGCGCGCCAGATCGAGCGCCCTGACGGCCGCATCGGTGGCGAAGATCTTCACCTCGATGCTCTTGCCGGAGCGCAGGATTTCCTCGGCGAGCAGCATGGCGAGCGAGTAGGCCTCCTCGCCGCTCGAGCACGCCGACACCCAGGCGCGAATCGGTATATTGCTTTGCCACCCGGTCACGAGCGGCCGTACCACCTGCTCGCGCAGCGCCTCCCACGCCTGCAGATCGCGAAAGAAACCGGTGACGTTGATCATCAGGTCGTTGGCCAGCGCGCCCACCTCGTCCGCGCTGTCGTGCAGGCGCGCCGCGTAGTCAGCCAGCGTGAACAGCGACGCGAGTCCCATGCGCCGCTGCAGACGGCGCAGCACGGTACCTTTCTTGTAGCCGCCGAAATCGTGACCCGTGTGCGTTCGCAGGATCGCGAGAATCTCGCTCAGGTGCTGGCGCTCGCGCTGCAGGATCTCCTGCCCGCGCGCCGCCGCCGAGCCTTGGGCGTCGAAGCTCGAATACTTCAGGTATTGAACGATGGCCCGCCCGATGTCCCCGGGCGGCAGTACCTGATCCGCGTAGCCGGCGTGGATCAGGCTCGTGGGCATCGCGGGAAATTCGGCGCTCTCGGGCGACTGCGCGAAGCACAGACCACCGGCGGCCTTGATCGCCCGGGCACCCGCGGTACCGTTCGTGCCCATCCCGGAGAGCACGACGGCGATCGCCTTCTCCTGCTGCATGTCGGCCAGGGAGCGGAAGAAGTCGTCGACCGGACGGCGATGGCCGCGCTTCTCGACGGGCTCGCCGAGCTTGAAAACGCCGCGCTCGAGAGTCACCGTGAAGCCGGGGCGGGTGACGTAGACGTGGCCCGCCTGCAGCGCCAGCCCGCCCGTCACCTGCAGCACCGGCAGGTGCGTGTGACGCGCGAGGATCTCCGCCATCAGGCTCTCGCGCTCGGGGGGCAGATGCTGAACGACCACGAACGCCATGGCGCTTTCCCGCGGCAGTCCGTCGAAGAACGCGTTGAGGGCTTCGACTCCCCCGGCCGATGCGCCGATGCCCACCACCGGGAAGGGCAGCAGAGCCTGCTCGACGAAATCATCCGGCGCGGCGGGAACCTCCGGGGGTTCGGAGGCTGATTCGCCGGGCTGAGCGGACTTGGAGCTTTCGGGTGTCATGTGGGCGCGTGACGAACACGCACGGCGTGCCGAGCCATGATGCTGCGATCAGTGCCCATTGTGGCTGAGTGCCGCACAAGGAGTGATGCGTGAACTTTGCCTGTGCAATTATAGCACGGCGCCCGCGCCCCCGCGTGCTCGGCCGCCCGCAGGCATATAATCCTCGCTGCATCCCCCAGTTGCGCGCCAACGAAGCCTGCCGCTCCGCGGCTCGCTCAGTCTTCGAGGATTTCGCTCATGTCAGAGCTCATGACCCGGCGTTCGGCTCAGCCCGGCGAGCCGCCCGCGCCCCTGGTGCCGCTCGAGGTGGTCGTTTCGACCGCCGAATTGGCGTGGCGCTCGTGCCGCGCGCCGCAGTACCAGGCGGAGAGCGAGGTCCTGGTCGAGCTCGCCCGGCACCTGGTCCGATCGCCCGCAGGCATTCTGGAGCGTCTGGCCGATGCGGTCATGAGACTGTGCCGGGGCGGCTCCGCTGGCGTGAGCCTCATCGATGAACACCGCGGCGAAGCGCTGTTCCGCGCGCACGCGGTGAGCGGCGAGATGGCTGAGCACCTCTGGGGCACGACGCCTCGCGACTTCAGCCCCTGCGCAATGGTGGTCGAGAGCAACTCCCTGCAGTTGATGTCCGACCCGGAACTGCACTACAGATACCTGGCGGACCTGGGCCCGAAGATCTTCGAGGCGCTGCTGATTCCTTTCAGCTCGGGCGCTCGAACGGTCGGAACGATCTGGGTCGTGACGCACGATGCCACGCAGCACTTCGATGCCGAGGACGGGCGCCTCATCGCGGACCTCGGGAAATTCGCGTCGGCCTCCTACCGGGCGTATGTGCATGCGCGCCTGAATCGTGGCGAGAGCGGCTCGCGCGCAGCTGAGTGTTCCCCGATGAGCGCCGCGGCGGCGCTGGATGCCGCGGCGGCGCTGGATGCCGCGGCGCGCGAGCTGAGTCAGCAGCTCGGGCAGGAGCTCCACTGGCATGTACAGGCTCTCAGCGACGCCAACCGGGAAAGACTGGAGTCGCTGATCGGGCTGGTGGATGGCCTGACTGCGGTGGCTGCCAACGCGGCTACGCCAGCGCCGCTTTGAACAGCGCCAGCATCCGGCTCCAGGCTTTTTCCGCCTGATCGTGGTTATAGACGCGCGAGTCGGTCGGGCACCAGCCGTGAATGGTACCGGCGTACACCTCGATCTCGGCGGGCAGCTTCGCCGTGGCGAATGCCTCACGCAGCACATTCTTCGCCTCAGGCTGACGCTGGTCGTCGCTCTCGGCGATGGCGAAGAGATACCGTGCCTTCATCTTCGGTACCAGCAGGTGTGGGCTGTCCGGTGTGTCAGTCACCAGACTGCCGCCGTGAAAGGAGGCGCCGGCACCGATGCGATCAGGAAGCGCTGCCGCTGCACGCATCGTGAAGGGTCCGCTCATGCAGTAACCGCACGTGCCCATCTTGCGCCTGCGGTCGACCGAGGGCTGGCCGTCCAGCCAGGCAACGAAAGCCTTCGCGTCCGTCACGGCGGTCTGCGCCGTCAGCGAGCCGGCCAGCGCCATGAGCGCCGCGCGGGTGGCAGGATCCTCGAAATCGGCGTGCTCGGGAGCGGTGGGTGCCCGCTTCGTCCGGTAGAACGGGTTGACGACCAGGACCGCGTAGCCTGATTCGGCCAGTCTCTTGCCCATCTGCCTGAAGGCCAGACGCAAGCCGTAGATATCCGGCCACATCAACACGGCCGGGTGGGCGCCGCGGGAAGGATGTACGAAGTGAGCATCCGCGGTGCCGTCGGGGGTTTTGATGTCGACCTCCGATTCCTGCACCTCGCCCGCGGCGCCTGCGAGCGGTGGCAGAAGCGAGCTCGCGCCGGCGCCGAGGCTCAGCGCTCCAAACTGTCGCCGCGACAGCCGGGCCGACCTGAGCTGATATTGGATCATGTCCTCGAGCGAGTCGTCATCGCACATGGTCCGTCTCCTCGACTGGGCGAGCGGCCCGCGGACCCGTTCAGGCGGGATATGGTGCGCCAGGATCAGGAGCCACGATAGAGGCAGGCGTACGTGGCACGCAACGCATCCTTCTGCACCTTGCCCATCGCATTTCTGGGCAGCTCCGCGACCAGCAGTACGCGTTTCGGGACCTTGTAGCGAGCCAGGCGCGTGCTGAGGGACTCGATGACCTGCGCTTCCGACAGCACGGCTCCGGCCTCGGGCACGATGACAGCAGTGACCCCCTCGCCGAAATCCGGATGCGGAGCGCCGAAGACGGCACTCTCCGCGACGCCCGCCAGCGCCTCCAGCTCCGACTCGACTTCCCTGGGATAGACATTGCAGCCGGCGCTGATGACGAGATCCTTGACCCGACCCGCGATGTGTACGTAGCCATCGCGATCGATGCGGCCCAGATCTCCCGTCTTGAACCAGCCGTCGGCGGTGAACTCGGCGCTGGTCCTATCGGGATCTCTCCAGTAACCGGCAAAGACGTTCGGTCCCGCGATCTCGAGTGTACCGATCACATCCGGCTCGGGCTCCACGGTGCCGCTGTCCCGGTTGGTCACGCGGATCGCGATCCCCGGCAGAGCCGGCCCGACCGAGCCCGGAACCCGCGGACCGTCGTAGGGATTCGAGGCGTTGATCAGCGTCTCGGTCATTCCGTAGCGTTCGAGAATCACCTGGTCGGTGCGCCGCAGGAATTCCTGGTGGGTCTCGATCGGCAAAGGCGCCGATCCCGAGACGAACAGCCGCATGTGCGCGGTCGCCTCGCGATTCAGCCCCTCGTCCTGCAGCAGGCGCGTGTAGTGGGTCGGCACACCCATGAAGACCGTGACGTGGGCCAGGTGTTGCAGTGCCGAGCGGACTTCGAATTTTGGCAGCAGCAGGATGCCTGCAGCCGAGGCCAGCACGGTGTTGATCGCCGCACACAGTCCGTGAACGTGAAACAGCGGCAAGCTGTGCATCAACACGTCCTGGCCGGTGAAACGCCAGGCCGCGGCCAACGCCGTCGCGTTGGACGCGAGATTCACACGCGTCAGGATCGCCCCTTTTGACCGACCCGTGGTTCCGGAGGTGTAGACGATCGCCGCCGGCGCATCTGGGTCATGAGGCCCCAGCGCCTTGCGGTCGGGGTTGCAGAGGCGTGCGAGCTCCCACAGAGAGCCCTCCCCGTCCGCTCCGAGCGTCTCGAGGCACTGAATGCCGGCGCGATCTGCCAGCGGGCCGAGCATGTCTCTCTCGCCCGGCGGCACGATGGCGAGGCGAGGACTCGAGTCGCACAGCAGGTAATCAAGCTCGTTGGGCGTGCAGGCGGGGTTGATCGGCACAAACACCGCACCCAGGCGCAGGCAGGCGACATACAGCAGCACCGCTTCCGCAGACTTTTCCACTCGCGCCGCGACCCGATCGCCGCTCGCCACGCCGCGACCCATCAGTGCGGACGCGAGACGCGCGGACTGCTCGCGCAACGCCTCGTAGCTGAGTTGTCGACCCGCCAGGGTCCTGAGGAACAATCGGCGTGGGTGCGCGCGCGCGGCGTACTCGACCCACTCGGCAGGATCGACGACGGACGAGGTTTGCGAATTCACGCCCATGACCGTTCGGGCCATGATGCCATAAGCGCCCCAATCCCCTCCGTGGCAGCCGGGGTACCGACCGAAGGCTGCGCAGCGCACCGCCGAGCCTGGCACCGCAATGATCCAGCCCGCAACGCGCCCGCCGAGCCGATGGTCCAATTCTGGAGTAGAGTGCAGCTCAAGCTGCGCGCCGACCACGACCCAGGGGCGCGCACGCCCATGCCATCCC
>Ga0209808_1001448_pt1 | contig 12203 bp, 13 predicted proteins | sample GraSoiAngelo_157_FD_186171 | JGI IMG/M metagenome (GOLD analysis project Ga0209808, IMG submission 186171) | Grasslands soil microbial communities from the Angelo Coastal Reserve, California, USA - 14_1009_16_20cm (SPAdes) (version 2) | ecosystem: Environmental > Terrestrial > Soil > Grasslands ...
ACCCTCGTTGTAGTCGGTATGCTCGCCAACGATGTTGATGCGACCCGGGGCGACGGCGACCGCCCCGGGCGGATAGCCGAAGGCTTCGCGGAACGCCGTTCGGGCTCGCTGGTCGAGCTGGTGCGATGCGCTCACGTCGGGTTCGCCATCCTGGCGAACAGCCAGTCCAGGGCCTCTTTCGGGTCATCAGCCAGCGGAAGGTCCGGCTCGCTACGCGCATCGCGATCGAATCGCCACGTCCGGATGCCAATCGTCGGGCGACCATTTCTCAGCGCCAGCGCGATCTCGGACAGGGTGCCGAGCCCGCCCCCCAGCCCAACGACGCCATCGGCCGTTTTAGCCAGCACCGCGTTCCGCCCATGGCCGAGACTGGTGGCGATCGCAATGTCGATGTATTCGTTCGCCTCGTTCGGTTCATCACCAGGCAGGAGGCCGATGGTCAAACCGCCCACGGATCGGGCGCCACGGGCGGCGTGTTCCATCACACCGGTGAGTCCGCCGCAGATGAGCACTGCACCCCGTTCCGCAATGCCGCGGCCCAGCTCGAAAGCCAGGTCGGCGAGTGACGTCCGCCGGTCTGACTCACCACAGACCGCGACCAGACGCCGTCGTGAGCTCAACGAGTACGAACTATATCTAGATTGTCCGTAGCGGGATGACGCTCGCCTGCTTGAAGTTGCGGATGCTGACCTGGGCCGCGAGCTGCGACGCGACCTCGCGATAGACCGCCGCTAAGGGCGAGTCCGGCTCGCTGACCATCAGTGGGACCCCGGGGCCCCCGCCTTCGCGAATCTTCCGGTCCAGAGGGATCTCGCCCAGGAAGGGAATCTTCATGCGGTCGGCGAGCAGTCTGGCCCCGCCGTGGCCAAAAATATCTTCACGTTCACCGCAGTGCGGGCAGGTGAAGTAGCTCATGTTCTCGACCAATCCGAGGTTCGGCACTTTCAGGGTGTTGAACATCTGGATGGCGCGGGCGACGTCCGCCGTCGACACGTCCTGCGGCGTCGAGACCACCACGGCACCCGTCATCGGGATGCTCTGCGACATCGTCAGTTGCACGTCTCCGGTTCCGGGCGGGAGATCGACGACGAGATAGTCAAGCTCACCCCAGTTGACGTCGAACAGAAACTGCCGTACCGCGCCGGAGAGCATCGGCCCGCGCCAGATTGCCGGCTTGTCGGCCTCGATGAAGAACGCAATGGAAATGATCTTGATGCCGTAGCGCTGGATGGGAATGATCTTTTCGTTCTGCGCGTACGGCTTTTCGTGCTCCGCCCCCAGCAGGATGGGCACGTTCGGCCCGTAGACGTCGGCGTCCAGGACACCGGTTCTGGCGCCAAGTTGGGCGAGGGCGAGCGCGAGATTCACGGCGCAGGTGGACTTTCCGACGCCACCCTTCCCGGCGCCAACCGACACGACGTTCTTCACGCCCTCCAGTTGCTGCTTCTGGGGGATTGAGCCGGTGCGCGAGACCTGAGCGTCCCACTTGATGTCTGCCTTCGGCGCCCCGGGTAGGGTGGCGAGGGCGGCGTCGATATCGTCGTGGATCCGGTTCTTGAGCGGGCAGGCGGGCGTGGTCAGCACCACGCGCATCGCCACGGTCCGGGGATCGACCAGGATCACGTCCTGGATCATCTTCAGCTCCATCATCCCGCGATGAAGCTCTGGATCCTTCACCGTGCTGAGCGCCGTAAGCACAATCTCTTCAGTCAGCTGAGTGACAGCCATCGAATCGATTTTACCTCGACGTCCTGACGTAACTCACGATGATGTCATCAATCAGGCGTTCCACCGGCGCCAGGTCATCGGTGAATACGATCCCGTTCGGATGCGCCTGACGGAGGTTGCCGGCGGCGAGGGCATCGCTGATGATGGGCTGCAGCTTGGGATTCGTCTCTGCCTCCGCGCGGGCACGGAACAATTCCAGCGAGGCGGGCGCGTCGGTGGCGAATACCACGCTGTTGTTGAAGCGCCCGGTGGCGTCGATGACAAACGTCTTCGGAAAGACCGCGGTCAGGGTGCCGGAAAGGGCCTCGACGAGCCGGTAGTCCGTCTCGGTGCGGCCGACGTTCACCGCCAGCACCCCATCAGGGGCAAGGTGTTGCCGAGCATTTTCGAAGAATTCTTTCGTTGTCAGGTAGAACGGGATGTACGGCTGCCGGTAGGCGTCGACCAGGATCAAGTCATACTTGCCGGCCTGGGTGGCCATCCAGTAGCGCCCATCGGCCACGGTGACCCGCAGGTTCGGCTCCGTCATCGCGAAGTACTTGCGGCCGACCTCGACGATCTTGGGATCCAGCTCGACGCCATCGATGCTGACCGGACCCTCAATCGCCGTCAGCTCGCGGGCGATGGTCCCGCCAGCGAGGCCGACGACCGCCACGCGCCTGGGCGCCTGTCCGGATCCGAAATAGCGCGCCAGCAGCACCTCGTCCCAGTAGGCATGGGTGTACTCGGAGGTCGGGTCGTAGACGGAATGCACCGCCTGGCCTTCGTTGAGCACGAGCTGGGTCTCATTCCCCACCTTGACGACCTGGATGTAGTTGTAGGCCGACTCTGCTTCGTAGAGCCGCACGCCGTACGCCGCCGCCCGGATAGACCCGCCAGCGAATAGTGCCAACACCGCGATCACGACCGGGAGAAGCAGGTAGAGCCGGCGGCGGCCGCCGCCCAGGAGACCCGCCGCCGAGATCGCGCCGAGTGCAAACGCCAGGATGAAGATCGTTGGTCGGGTCCCAAATGTGGGAATCAGCCAGAACACCGGGATGAAGGTTCCCAGGATGCTGCCCAGGGTGGACAGCGCGTAGACCGCGCCGGCCGCGTTGCCGGCGGTCTCGAGCTGGCGGATGCGGAGCCGGATCACGAAGGGCGAGACCATTCCCAGCAGGATCACGGGCGCCGCGAACAGGACGATGACCGAGATCAGGGAGCCCAGCACCAGGCCTACCGAGAGCTGGGTAAAGCCGGTTTGCGCCAGCGACAGGATCGGCCGGGAGACGATCGGGATGGCCGCCGTGAGCAGCGCGGCCGCGGCGGCGATTTGATACAGCAGCCGAGCGTCCGGGCGATGATCGGCCAGCCGGCCGCCGACATAGTAGCCGATCGTCAGGTAGATCAGGATCATTCCGATCAGGGTCCCCCAGATGAAGAGCGACTGCCCGAAGAAGGGGGCAAGCAGCCGAGCCGCCGCGAACTCGATGCCCAGGCTGGCGAGGCCGCCCGTGAACGCAAGCGGCAGCAGCAGCTGCGGGCGCCACTGGGCGGCTGCAGCGGGCCTGGTAGGAACGCCAGCGAGTTCGATCTCGGAGCGCACGGTCCGCTTCAGAATACGCGCGCCGCCGTGATCATTCTGTTACGGAAAGGAAAGACCTGGCCGGTTCGCCTGTAACGACGCGGCCGTTTTCATATGTGGCTGGCGGCAGCGCGCGTTCTAGTAAGCAGGTCTCGGATCTCATTCAAGGAGGACCTGATAAGAAATGATTCGGATTACGGCGAAGCTTAAGATCGCGGCCGGGCTGGCGGCTGGCGCGCTCACCTTGGGCGCTGCCGGCGCGTATGCCGCCGCGAACGCGAACAACACGATTACCGTTGACAATCCGACCTCGTTCACGCTGGGCACCGGCGACAACCAGCTGACGCTGGTCCCGCTCAACGGGGCGGCGGCGCTGACGCTCCCGGCGAATGGCTTCAAGAACGCCGGCGAATGCGTCTCGTGGCTCGCGAAGAATCGGAATTATGCGGTGGCGCCCCAGGGATCGCTGGGTAGCTCGCTGAAGCTTTCGAAGAACTACCACGGCAAGCTGATGAGCGGCGCGAACGCGTGGTGCAAGACCCAGCCGACGTCCACAACGAAGACTGACAGCGCCAAGACCGAGACCTCGGACGCGACCGAGTCGGACGCGACCGAGTCGGACAGCGACTCAACGGATTCGCAGTCCGGCACATCGCACGGACACGGTCATGGTTACGGCCACGGCAGGCACGTCGCCGACTAAGCTAGAACGCACCAAGGGCTCCCCGCTGGGAGCCCTTTTTATTTGACCGAAACCGCGCTGAGCAGCGGCGCTGAGTAGTCGTAATGCCAGATGAGCGTCGCCAGATCGTGGCCTTCAGGCTCGAGAGCCACCGCCTGCTCGTAGACATAGGCGTAGACGTTGTCAAAGGTCCAGTCGCCGAGCTCGCGCTCACGGAAACTGGCCCGCAGCCGGCGGTCGTTCTCGCCGGCCGCAAACAGCCCTCCCGCGGAGTCGTAGATCGCCTTGAGAATCCTTAGCTGCGCTTCCAGCTCCTCGATGATGGTGAGCGACGCCCGCTCAGACTTCAGCTTCGCGATCCGGCGGCGCAGATCGTTGATCTCGAGCAAGTACTCGTCCATGAAATAAGTCTAGCCACGCGCAAGCGTGGTTAGCGAATGAGCGAGTGCACGGCTATCATGGGCGCGATCAGGATGGCAATGATGTTGACCACTTTGATCATGGGGTTGATCGCCGGCCCGGCCGTGTCCTTGTTCGGGTCGCCCACGGTGTCGCCGGTAACGGCGGCGGCGTGCGTCTCGGTGCCCTTCCCGCCGTAGTGGCCGTCCTCGATGTATTTCTTCGCGTTGTCCCAGGCGCCACCGCCCGAGGTCATCTGAATCGCCAGAAAGATGCCGGTTACGATGCTGCCAATCAGCAGGCCGCCCAGCGCCCTGGGCCCAAGGACGAAGCCGATCAGCAGTGGCGCCGCCACCGGGATCAGACCGGGGATGATCATCTCGCGCTGCGCGGAGCGGGTGACGAGGTCAACCGCCTTTCCGTACTCTGGCTGCGCGGTCCCCTCCATCAGGCCCGGGATCTCCCGGAACTGGCGGCGGACCTCGACGACGACCTGGCCGGCGGCGCGACCCACGGCCAGCATGCTTAACGAGCCAAACAGAAACGGCAGGATGCCGCCGAAGAAGAGGCCGACAATGACCAGCGGATCCGTCAGGCTGAAGCCCACAGGGACGTCGCTTCCCCTGCTGACTTCCTGTGTATACGACGAGAACAGCACCAGCGCAGCCAGGCCCGCCGATCCGATCGCGTAGCCCTTGGTGACGGCCTTCGTCGTGTTGCCCACCGCGTCCAGGGGATCGGTGATCTTGCGGACGGACTCCGGCAAGTTGGCCATCTCAGCGATGCCGCCGGCATTGTCCGTGATCGGGCCGTAGGCGTCGATGGCCACAATGATGCCGGTCATCGACAGCATCGCCATGGCGGCGATCGCCACGCCGTAAAGACCGAAGTTGCCGGCCGACGGCTGCTGGTTCAGAAAGTACGAGACCAGGATGCCCGCGCCAATGACGAGCACCGGCAGCGCCGTGCTGATCATGCCGATGGCCTGTCCGGCGATGATGTTCGTCGCGGCGCCGGTGGTCGAGGCGCGCGCGATCAGGCGGACCGGCGGATAGTCGGCGCTGGTGAAGAACTCGGTGATGGCGACCAGCGCGATGGTGACGACGACTCCCGTCACGGCCGCCCAGAAGAGATTGATGTTCAAACCGATCAGGAGCGTCGCCGCGAGGAATCCGGCCAGCGCCAGCACGGCGCTGACCGCCAGGCCCCGGTAGAGAGCGCCCATGATCCAGGTACTCCGGCCGAGCCGGACGAAGAACGTGCCAATCACGGTCGCGATGATGGAGATCGCGCCCAGGATCAGCGGGTAGAGCACGAAGCGCACCTGGCCCGGAAACAGCAGGCTGCCCAGCAGCATCGCGGCGATCGCCGTCACGGCGTAGGTCTCGAACAGGTCGGCGGCCATGCCGGCGCAGTCGCCCACGTTGTCGCCGACGTTGTCCGCGATCACGGCAGGGTTGCGTGGATCATCCTCGGGGATACCGGCCTCGACCTTGCCCACCAGGTCGGCGCCCACGTCGGCCGCCTTGGTGTAGATGCCGCCACCGAGGCGGGCGAAGACGCTGATCAGGCTGGCGCCGAACGCCAACCCGACGAGGGACTCCGGTTTCCGAAAGATCCAGTAGGCAACGGCCACCCCCAGCAACCCGAGGCCCACGACGAACAGGCCGGTAACGGCGCCGCCCCGAAACGCAAGCCGGAGGGCCTTATCGAGCCCGCCCGTCGCCGCCTGCGCCGTCCTGACGTTGGCGCGGACCGACACGTTCATGCCCACGTAACCGGCGAGCGCCGAGCACCCGGCGCCGACCGCGTAGAGAACCCCCGTTTCCCAGTTGATGGCGAAGGTGATGACCAGTGCCAGGACGACACCGATCGCGGCGATCGTCGTGTACTGGCGATTGAGGTATGCGGCCGCTCCCTCCTGGATGGCCCGAGCGATCCGCGCCATCGTCTCGTTGCCCGGGTTGGCCGCCAGCACCCAGCGGGTCAGCAGCCCGCCGTAGGCCAACGCGATCAACGCCGCGACGCTGACCAGCGCCAGGACAGCCGTCACCGACGAATCGTCGATGCTAATCGCAGCCGCGACGAACAGGTTTAGCTTCTCCCTTCCTCAGTGTGGCGGTTGCGCGCCCGCGATATTGTAGCGTTCGAGTTTCGGAACCGGCTACTTCGGCCGATGGCCGAAGAGTGCCAGCACCTGGTCGCGAATCCACTGTGGCGGCGGGGCGCCGCCCGGTCGAAGCGCATCGGGCCGGGCGATCTCGACATCGTCAGCCAGCATGGCGCTCGGCGCAACATCCCGCTTGGGCGGGGTAACGAAGCCAACCCCCAGCGTCTCCGCGAGATCGCGGATACGAGCGAAGAACCCCGAGGTGTGGGGCGAGCGGTCGAGCTGAAGACCGGTGAAGTCATAGTGATGGACCCACTCGTGCAGCAGCGTCTCGAGAAAGACCTTGGGGGCGAGCACCTGCTGCCGGATGGCGGTCAGGTTGTAGATCCGGATGGTGCCGCGCTGCGGGGCCGACTCCCAGGCAATCCGGTAGTAGCCGTAGGTTTTCAGCTCGAGCCGACCGCCGCGCGTGCGGTGACGCTGGGGACGATCCGCCACAGTCAGTTTGCAAGGCGGAAGTCCAGCGGCTTCATCCAGCACGTCGAGCAATCGCTGGCCTTTCAGCTGGCGCGCCGCCGCCGCGGACTCATCGAGAATGGCGAGCGCGATGCCTTTGCCAAGAGGAAACTCGCGCCAGCTGACGGTCTCGACGCCCTTGCTGCGTTCGTAAGCGGATTTGGGCATTGGTGTCATTATGGGGCGCATGCCGCAGTCGAGCATCATCGTCGTGGGGAACGAGATTCTTCGCGGCTTTACCGTCGATACCAACTCCAACTGGCTCGCCGGGCGACTGTTTCACGTCGGGTACCCGGTGCGCTTGATGACCACCGTGGGGGACATCGACGCCGACATCGTCGCCGCGATCCGTGACGACGCGGCCCGTCCAGACATTGCGCGCATCTTCGTGTGTGGTGGGCTTGGCCCAACCCCCGATGATCGGACGTACGTGGCGCTGGGGCGCGCCCTGAATCAGCCGCTCGTGTACCGGCGGGACGTGGGCGCCGCGATGCAGGACCTGATGTTTGTTCTCAACATGGCCGCGCGCCGGGGTACTGCGGAGCTGAATGCAGGGAACCGAAAAATGGCGATGCTGCCCGCGGGCGCGCAGCTGATCCGAAACGGCGCCGGCATGGCGCCCGGACTCGCGTTCGACCTGGACCAAGGCCGCTACCTGTTCGCGTTACCGGGCGTGCCGCACGAGCTCCGATCGATCTACGAGGACATCGAGATCCGATTTCTGTCTGGCGGTCACGGCGACGTCGTCCGCGAGCTTCATTACCGGCTCGCCCCGGAGAGCATGTTCCACGACGTGATGCAGGCCCTCGAACAGGAATACCCGGACGTGTCGCTGGGGTCCTATCCGCAGACCGAAACCCGCGAGCTGATCCTGCGGGCAAGCGGGCCTGATGTCGACCGGGTCGACGCCGTCATCACGGCCATTCGCAACCGTATCAGCCAGTTCACCCCGCTTCGCTGAAAACAAAACGACGGCGGCCCGCCGGGGCCGCCGTCCGATGGAAGGGAACCTCAGTCGTGGTTACGGGCCACGGCTGACACCGCGCCCCCGTGATTGACTTTGCCCTTACCGTTTTCGTGGGCGGCCGTCGCGTCGCTCTTTGCGACCGCGCTTACCGCATCACCATGCGTGTCGTTGTCTTCGCTGGCGTCTTCCGTGTCATCGGCGTGGTTTTTCGCCGCATCGGATTTGGTGCTGGCCAGCGTGTTGACCGCATCACCCTTTGCTTCGCCGGAAAGCGTCGTGCTCCTTGCCAGGTCGCTGACAGGTTTGCCGTGTGAGTTGGCCGCCACGGCGGTCAGGGCGCCGGCCGCCAGCAACCCGGCGGCGGCGGCGGCAATCATGATCGATCGAAGCATGAAAAACCCTCCCTGGGGTCGAGATTCCTGCCCGTTAGAACGCCGGTGCCTCGACCCACTTACTGGCGAGAGAGTTTCTTTACTTTCCTTTGAAGTCTGGTTGCTGTTTGCTGACAAAGGACATGATTCCCAGCATCGCATCCTCGGTCATCGCCGCCCGGCCGAAGTTTTCGGCTTCGACCTCGTACCCTTTGCCCGGGGAGCGTTCCAGGCCCGCCAGCAGCGCCTCCTTCGCCAAGCGCAAGGCGATCGGCGCCGCCCTGGCAAGCCGGCGAGCCCGCGTAAGGACCGCCTCCTGAAATCCTTCGGCCGCAAGCGACGTCGTGATCAGGCCGATGCCCGCGGCCTCGGGCGCCTTGAGCCGGATCGACTCGAAGATCAGCTCCGTGGCCCGGCCGCGCCCGACCAGGCGGGGCAGCCGCTGCGTCCCGCCGGCGCCCGGGATCAGCCCTAGGTTGGCTTCCGTCTGCCCGATCGTCGAGCGGCCGTCATCGATCATCAGCCGGTAGTCGCAGGCAAGCGCCAGCTCGCAGCCGCCGCCCAGCGCATGGCCGTTGATGGCCGCGATCAGCGGCTTGGAGAAATGTTCGATTTCGGTGAAGGCCGCCTGGCTGCGGCGCGACATCTGCGCCACCCGTTCCAGCGTCGCCGGGTTCTCGCGGTCGAAACCGCCTTCTCCGCCCATGGCCTTGATATCCGCACCGGCCATGAAATAGCGATCGATCGCGCTGGTCAGGACGACCACGCGAGAAGCGTTGTCCTCCTTCAACCGCCGCAGCGTCTCGACGAGTTCCTCCTGTAGCTCCGGGACGAGCGCGTTGACCGGGGGCCGGTTCATCCGGATGGTGGTCACAAAGTCGCTGGTCGCGACCTCGAGGAATGGCATTAGAAAGTGAAGAGGTCCATGCCGCCGGTCACCGGCAGCGCAACGCCCGTGATGTATCCCGCGGCGGGGGAGCACAGAAACGTTATCGCATTGGCGATGTCGTCAGGCTCGCCCGGCCGGCGCATCGCAATCCTCTTGATCATCCGCTCATTCATATCCGGACGCCCCATGTTGAAGGCCTCGGTCGCGATCACGCCGGGGACGATGGCGTTGCAAGTGATGTTGTAGCGGGCGCCTTCCAGCGCCAGCGTCCGGGCCAGGCCGACCAGGCCCGCTTTCGTCGTCGCGTAGCTCGCCTGGCCAAAGCCACCCAACTGACCGGCAATCGAGGACATCATGATGATGCGCCCCCAATTGCGGGTCTTCATGTGCGGCCACACTGCCTTCGAGCAGTTATAGGCTCCGGTGAGGTTGACCTTGAGGTCGCGGTCCCACAGGTTGTCCACCTGGTTCTCGACCGATGCCATGTGGTCGAGCGTCCCGGCGTTATTGACGAGGATGTCGAGGCTGCCGAACTCCTTGACGACCTGGTCGATCACGGACTTGACCTGTTCACGGTTCGTGACGTCCATCTTCAGCGCCACGGAGCGGCGGCCCATCTCGCGTATGTCGCTCGAGGTCTTCTCGGAGAAGACCGTCTTTTGCGACGCCATCAGTTGCGAAAGGGGGCTTTGCGAGGCCTCCGCGGTCTTCGCCAGTTCCGGATCGCTCTCAATCAAGATGTCCGTGACCACCACGTCAGCGCCGGCGCGGGCCAGCGCCAGGCAGTCGGCGCGGCCCAACCCCCGGGACCCGCCCGTCACCAGGGCAACCTTCCCCGTCAGGTCGATCATGGCTAACTCGCCTTCCGAATCTGCGGCTTGGGTTGTTCGCGGGTTAGCGGGCGCCGGTCGCCGGAAATCGCCCGCGAGATCACCAGCCGCTGGATTTCGGACGTGCCTTCCCAGATCTGGTAAATCTTCGCGTCGCGCATCCACTTCTCGACCGGGTACTCGCGGATGTAGCCGTAGCCGCCTAACACCTGCACCGCGTCGAGGGTGACCTGCATCGCCATGTCGGCGGCAAAAGCCTTGGCCATGCTCCCCTCGGCCCGGGTAAAGAGCATGTCATTCTGCGCCATCCAGCCGGCACGCCAGGTGAGCAGGCGAGCCGCATCGATGTTGATCGCCATCTCAGCCAGCTTGAAGCCGATGCCCTCGTGCTTGATGATTGGTTTGCCGAAGGCGACTCGCTGCTGCGCGTAGTCGAGAGCAAACTCGTAGGCCGCACGCGCGATGCCGATCGACCCGGCGGCCACGGCAGGCCGTGAATGCTCCAGCATCAGCAGCGCCCCAAGCGCACCCGGCCCTGCGTCGGGATCACCCGGCTCGCCGCCGAGCCGATTCTCGGTGGGAACGAAGCAGTCCTGCAGGATCACCTGCGCCGTATGCGAGGCGCGCACCCCCAACTTCTTTTCCTTGCGACCCATGGTGAGGCCCGGATTGCCTTTCTCGACCACGAACGCCGCGATCCCGGCGGCGCCCGCGCTGGGATCAGTGTTGGCAAAGATCACGTGCAGGTCGGCGATCCCGCCGTTGGTGATGAACTGTTTGGCCCCGTTGATCAGGTAACCACCATCAACTTTCTTTGCCGTCGTGGCAATCGCCATCGCGTCGGACCCCGTCCCCGGTTCGGTTAGTCCCATGGCGCCGACGACGGGCGTCTTGGCATTACAGAAGTCGCCAATCCAGCGCCGCTTCTGGGCTTCATTACCCATCGCCAGCACCGCCGCCGCCGCCAGCCCGGTCCCCGTGATGGCCACGGCGATCCCGGCGCATCCCCAGTGCAGCTCTTCGGCGATCAGCATGTTGGAGATGATGTCGAGGCCGCCGCCGCCGTAGGCTTCGGGCATCACGGATACCGGCGTCAGGCCCACCTCGTGGGCCTTCTTGAGGACCGGCCAGGGAAACTCTTCGGTCTCGTCGTAGTGGGCAGCCACCGGACGGATCTCTTTCTCGGCGAATTCGTGGGCCAGCCCCTTGATGTCTTCTTGCTCAGGGGTCAGGGTGAAATCAAGTGGCATGGATATCGCTCCTTTGTGCCGGGAATTCTGCCTCGGCCACACCTTTGTTCAGTACTTTCTCGCCGCGCTGGTTCGTCACGACGAGGTTGATCATCACGCGTCGCGCTTGTTCGTCCTTGGACGCCACGGTCCCGGTGCAGGTGATCTCGTCGCCCGGCAGAACCATCCCGGCGAAGCGTCCCTGGAGACGCTTGAGCCGCGAACGGTCGCCGAGCCAGTCGGTCACCATCTGGTTGGCAAAGGCCATGGTGAGCATCCCATGCGCGATCACCCCCGGCAAGCCCGCCGAGCGAGCGAATGTCTCGTCGAGGTGGATCGGATTGCGATCACCGGAGGCCTCGGCGTACTGCCGGATCTGCTCGACCGTGACCTTCTTGCTCAAAGACGGCAGGTCTTGACCGCTGTTGATGCTTTCGAAATCCTGGGCGGTCATCGTCTTCATGCCTTGCGAATGATGAAGAGGGCCGTCGCATCCGAGACCGGACGGTCCTTCTCATCCCTCGCGGTCAATTCAAAGGTGACCAGTTCCATGTCGCCACGGGTGTTGATGGCGGTCAGGCGCCCGGTGGTGCGGAGACGATCACCCGGCCGCACCGGCCGCTGGAAGCTGAAGCGTTGCTCGCCATGGACCAGGTGGGCGACGTCGAGCGCCACCTCCTGGTCGGTCCAGAGCTGCCAGTAGGCGTCGAAGCCATACACCATCGCGTAGGTGGGCGGCGCGATCAGCTCGCCATCCTCGGCGAGATCGCCGACCGCAGCCATGTAGTCCCGGATCGATTGCTCCGTCACCGCAAACGGCTTCGTCTCGTAGCTGCGCCCGACCCAGCGTGGATCGGTCACTACGCCAACAGTCCCTGCAGCTTCATGGCCAGCCCCATATCGCCTTTCACCTTGAGC
>Ga0209808_1001450_pt1 | contig 12202 bp, 12 predicted proteins | sample GraSoiAngelo_157_FD_186171 | JGI IMG/M metagenome (GOLD analysis project Ga0209808, IMG submission 186171) | Grasslands soil microbial communities from the Angelo Coastal Reserve, California, USA - 14_1009_16_20cm (SPAdes) (version 2) | ecosystem: Environmental > Terrestrial > Soil > Grasslands ...
CAAGGTGATCGGCGTCTATGTGCCGCCGCCGAACCTGTTCAGCGGTGCGACGCCCCCGTTCGTCGGCATCCCGCACGGCGCGTTCGTCAAACACGTGCCGTATGTGAGGGGATTGATGCGGCTCGCGGTCGCGCCGGGACCCGCCTACACCCAACAGGAGGCGATGGACGAGGTGGTGGCCACACTACGCTCCCTTCGCGGGCTCAAGCCAGGGCAGGAGAACAACTTCTCGATCGTCACGCAAGACAAGTTGCTGGACTCCTGGAACAAGATCAGCGGCATGTTCTTCCTCGTGATGCTCGTGCTCTCGTCCATCGGCCTAATCGTGGGGGGCGTCGGCGTGGTCGCGATCATGATGATCTCCGTGACCGAGCGCACCCGGGAGATCGGCGTCCGCAAGGCGCTCGGAGCGACGCGGCGCGCGATCCTGTGGCAGTTCCTCGTCGAGGCCTCGACCCTCACCCTGGTGGGGGGCGCCGTCGGGATGCTCGTGGGCGGCGGCGTCACGTTCACGGTCTCCCGCCTCACGCCGATCCCGGCCCACGTCCCGCTGTGGTCGATCGTCGCTGCGCTGGGTGCGTCGGCCCTCACCGGGATCGGCTTCGGCCTGTATCCGGCCAGCAGGGCGGCGCGGCTCGACCCGGTCGAGGCGCTGAGATACGAATAGACGGGAAACGGGAAAGGGGAAACGGGAAACGTATGGCGTCGACACGCACGTTTCCCGTTTCCCGTGTCCCGTTTCCCGTTAGGTTTTAGCGCCATGCCCCTCTCCGAAGCCATTCTCCAGGCGCTCCAGACCGCGTGGAGCCACAAGCTCCGCTCGTTCTTCACGCTGCTCGGGATCATCGTGTCGGTCGGCTTCCTCGTGGCGGTCGTGGCCGTCATCCAGGGGATGAACGCGTACGTGCGCGAGCGCATCGCGGGCGCGATCGTCGGGGTGAACGCCTTTCAGATCCGCCGGGACCCGATCCAGGTCGGGTTCATCGACGACGAGGAATGGCGGAAAATCCAACGCCGGCCGATCATCGCGCCCGAAGACGTCTCCTACGTGGCACGGGCGTTGCCCGACGCGCAGGCGATCTCACTGCAATCCGGGTGGCCGACCCCGATGGCGGATGTGCAGTGGCGAAACCGCACGGTGGGGGATGTCCTCGTCTTCGGCGTCACGCCGCCGTTCGTCGTCGTGCAGGACTATGCCTTTGCGGCCGGGACGCCATTCACCGACGTGGACCAGCGGCAGCGGCGGCTCGTCGCGGTGCTCGGCTTCGACGTGGCCGAGAAGCTGTTCGGCGCGCCCGAGCTCGCCGTCGGGAGCGCCATTCGCGTCCGCGGTGCGCAGGTCACGGTCAAGGGTGTCATCGCCAAGAAGGGCACGGTGCTGGGGCAGTCCTGGGATGGGTTCGTCATGCTCCCGCTCACGACCTTCGAGGCGCTGTACGGACGGCGTCAAACCACCGTGATCTCGGTCAAGATGCCGGCGGCCGCGGGCGTGGCGGACGGTATGCTCCGCGCCGAGGAGGCGATGCGCATCGCGCACCGGCTCCGGCCGGGACAGGAGGACGACTTTACGGTCGATACCGGCGAGGGGTTGATCGCGTTTTGGGCCAAGCTCACCCGGGTGATCTTCACGGTCGTGCCGGCCGTGGTGGCGATCGGAATCGTGGTGGGCGGCATCGTGATCATGAACATCATGCTGATGAGCGTCACCGAGCGGACGCGCGAGATCGGGATCCTCAAATCGCTCGGTGCATCCCGGCGCGACATTCGGCGCCAGTTCCTCGCGGAGTCGGCCATGCTCTCCCTGCTCGGCGGCGTCGCCGGACTGCTCGGCGGCAGCGCGCTCGCCGCCCTGGTGGAGATCGCTTCGCCTCTGCCCGCCCGCGTGACGGGGTGGTCGGTGGCCGTGGCGCTCGGCCTCGGCGTCAGCGTGGGCATCGTGTTCGGCGTCTACCCGGCGCACCGCGCGGCGCGCCTCGACCCGATCGAAGCGCTGCGCGCCGAGTAGCATGGCGCTCCACTCCATCCGTGAAGGCTGGCTGATCGCGGTCGACCAGCTCCGGGTCAACAAGCTGCGCTCCGGGCTCACCATCCTCGGCGTCGTCATCGGGATCGCCACGGTCATGGCCATGGCGTCGATCGTGGCGGGCTTCCGGGAGCAGATCGTCAACACGCTCGAGGTCGTCGGACCCACCACGTTTCGCGTCCTCCGGTTTTTCTCGTCGACACCGCTCAATCCGGACGCCTTGCCACGCGAGGTACGGATCCGGCCGGCCCTGACACCACAGGAGGCCGAAGCGATCGCTCGCTTGCCCGAGATCCACTACGCGGCGATCTGGACGCAGGTGTTCCACCGCTTCGAGTACGCCGGCAACCGCACCCAGGTTCTCGGGGTGTTCGGCGCCGACGATCGGTACATGGAAATCCTGGGCGGCGGGCTGGTCGCGGGCCGGGTGTTTACGACGGCGGAGCTGCGGAGCGGGGCGCCCGTGGCGGTCATCGAGCAGCGCACGGTGGACCGGCTGTTCGGGGCGCACGACCCGATCGGCGAGGTCGTCCGGATCGGCGGCCGCCCCTTCCGCGCGGTCGGGGTGTGGCAGCGACCCACCAACATCTTCGAGGTGCCGGGTGCACCCGAGATCGCGGGCATCGTGCCGTTCGAGGCGGCTCACGCGCGCTTCCCGATCGACCGGGTGAACGGCCTGATCATCCTCGTCAAGCCGCGGCCCGAGGTGAGCGTCGCGCGTGCGATGGACGCCGCCACGCTGCAGCTGCGGCGCCTGCGGGGGCTGCGCGTCGGCGAGCCCAACACCTTCGACTTGCTGACGTCGGACCAGGTCCTCGGCATCTTCGACAGCCTGACGTTCGCGTTCTTTTTCGTCATGCTCGTGCTCTCGAGCATCGCGCTCCTCGTGGGCGGGATCGGGGTGATGGCGATCATGATGGTGTCGGTGACGAGCCGAACGCGGGAGATCGGACTGCGCAAGGCCATGGGCGCGACGCGCCGGGATGTCCTGTGGCAGTTCCTGGTGGAGGCGGCGACGCTGACCTTGATGGGCGGCATCCTCGGCATCATCGTGGGGATCGGCACCGGGGAGTTCCTCAAGCGCCTGCTCGACTTCAGCACGACCGTGCCGGTGTGGAGCGCCGCGATCGCGACGGTCGTGTCGATCGCGGTCGGGCTCGTCTTCGGGATCGCCCCGGCGGCGAGAGCCGCCAGGCTGGATCCGGTTGAGGCGTTGAGGTACGAATAGTCGGGAAACGGGAAAGGGGAAACGGGAAACGTGACCTCTGGTGACCACCGTGTCCCGTTTCCCGTGTCCCGTTTCCCGACGAGAGGAGGTCTTTTTTGACGCAAACCGTGGATCTTCTCGCAATCGCCGCCCACCGCGACGATGTGGAACTGACCTGCGGCGGCACCCTCGCCAAGGCCGTACGGGCGGGCCATCGCGTCGGGATCCTCGACCTGACCCAGGGGGAGGCCGGCACCCGCGGCGACGCAGGCCTTCGCGCCGCAGAGGCCGAGCGCGCCGCGCGGACGCTCGGCGTGCAGCTGCGGCTCAATGCCGGGCTCCCCGACGCCCACCTGGAAAACAATGAGGCGTCACGCCTGAACGTCGTCACGCTGATACGTCAAGCACAGCCGCGTGTCGTGATTCTTCCCTTCCCGGTCGGCCGGCACCCGGACCATCGCATCGCGTCCGAGCTGGGCCGCGACGCCTGCTATCTCGCCGGGCTCGCCAAGTACGGACCCGCGGGCGCGGCCGCCCCGCACCGGCCGTTCAAAGTCCTCTATGCGCTCGCGTACCGCGAGGACCCGGTGAAGCCGTCGTTTGTCGTGGACATCTCCGACAGCTTCGACACGAAAATGGCGGCGATCCGCTGCTACGCGTCGCAGTTCGACGGCGCCAAGGCGGCAGGGGAGATCCACCCCACGGGGCAGGATCTCTACGAGCTGATCCGCATCCAGTCGGCGCACTACGGCTCGCTGATCCGCGTGGCGTACGGCGAGCCGTTCTTCTGCCACGAGACGCTCGCCGTCGACGACGTCGTACGGCTTGGCGTGCAATCCCTCTAGCTTCTAGATTTCCCCGCATGCCCAAGCGCCTGGTCTACCTCGACAACGCGGCCACCACGCCGGTACGCCCGGAGGTGCTCGAGGCGATGCTGCCCTATCTGGGGCCGGAAGCCTTCGGGAACCCATCCTCCCCTCACCGCTTCGGGCGGGCGGCGCGGGCCGGCGTGGAGGAGGCCAAGCGCAGCATCGCCGCGGCGCTCGGTGTCGACCCGGGCCAGGTGATCTTCACGTCCGGCGGCACCGAGGCGGACAACCTGGCGGTCATCGGATGCGCGCTGGCGGCGCGCGAGCGCGGCGGTCCGTTCCGCATCGCGGTGTCGGCGATCGAGCACAAGGCGGTGCTGGCGGCGGCGCATGCGGTGGCGCATCTCGGGGGCGAGGAGATCATTCTCCCCGTGAACGGACTCGGCGAGGTGTCGGAGCAACCTGGCGGTCATCGGATGCGCGCTGGCGGCGCGCGAGCGCGGTGGTCCGTTCCGCATCGCGGTGTCGGCGATCGAGCACAAGGCGGTGCTGGCGGCGGCGCATGCGGTGGCGCATCTCGGGGGCGAGGAGATCATTCTCCCCGTGAACGGACTCGGCGAGGTGTCGGAGGACGCCCTCGGCGAGGCGCTCGCGCGGGGCGTGGCCGTGGTGAGCGTGATGTGGGTGAACAACGAGATCGGCGTGGTCCAGCCGGTCGGCCGGCTCGCGGCACGATGTCGCGAGGCCGGCGTCCCGTTCCACGTGGACGGGGTGCAGGCCTTCGGAAAGATCCCCGCGTCGCTGCACGACGTCGCCTGCACGCTCTTCACCATCTCCGGCCACAAGATCGGCGCCCCCAAGGGCATCGGGGCCCTGGTCGTGCGGGATCGCCACGCCGTTGAAGCGATCCTCCACGGCGGCGGCCAGCAGTTCGGTATCCGGCCGGGCACGGAGAACGTGCCGGGGATCGTGGGGCTCGGGGCGGCCGTGGAGCTGGCGGCCCGCGAGCAGGCGGCGTTCGCCGCCCGTGCGGCCGCGCTGCGCGACGAGCTCGAGCGCCGGCTGCTCGCCGTCGTGCCCGACGCCGTGATCAACGGCGCTCACGGCCGGCGGGCCCCCCACGTCACGAGCGTGTCGATTCCCGGTACCGACAGCGAGGCGCTGCTGATGCACCTCGACCTCGCGGGGATCGCCTGCTCCTCGGGTTCCGCGTGCTCGACCGGGGCGGTCGAGCCGTCGCACGTACTCACGGCCATGGGCGTGCCGCGGGAGCTGGGCGTCGCCGCCCTGCGGTTCTCGTTCGGCAAGCAGAACACGGCGGAGGACGTGGAGGCGGTTGTCGGCGCGCTCCCCAAGATTGTCGAAAAGGTCAGGGCACTAGCTGCGGTCTTGCACCGAGCAGAACACGGCGGAGGACGTGGAGGCGGTCGTCGGCGCGCTCCCCAAGATTGTCGAAAAGGTCAGGGCACTAGCTGCGGTCTTGCACCGATGATCGAAACGTGGAACGCGGAATGCGGAACGCGGAACAGCAGGGGCGAGTTCCCTCGCAAGAGCCGGCCTCGCATCTCGACGATCGCGCGCTCTGTTCCGCGTTCCGCGTTCCGCGTTTCGCCTTTGGGGGGGGTGGCGCGGTGAGGGAGCGCGTTCTCGTCGCGATGTCGGGCGGCGTGGACTCGTCCGTAGCCGCCGCCTTGCTGGTCGAGGCGGGGTACGACGTCGTGGGCGCCACCATGAAGCTGTTCTGCTACGGCGACGCCGTCCCCGACCGTCCCTGCTGCTCCCTCGATTCGATCACCGACGCCCGGCTGGTGGCGCACAAGCTCGGGATCCCGCACTACGTCCTGAATTTCGAGGACCGCTTCGGCCGCGACGTGATCGCGAATTTCGTCGCCGAGTACGCCCGCGGCCGCACCCCGATCCCCTGCGTGCGCTGTAACTCGTTCACCAAGTTCCGCGACTTCCTGTACCACGCGGACGCGCTCGACTGCGCGTACATCGCCACCGGCCATTACGCGATCGCCCGGGACGGAGCGCTGTTTCGCGGGCGCGATCCCCGCAAGGATCAGTCATACTTCCTCTGGGGCATCGACCGGACCGTGGTCGCCCGGATGCTCACCCCCGTCGGGGCGCTCAGCAAGCGCGAGACGCGGGACGTCGCCCGCCGGCTCGGCCTCGTGACCGCCGACAAGGTGGAGTCCGTGGAGATCTGCTTCGTCCCCGACGATGACTACATGGGCGTGCTCGAGCGTCATCTGCCCGCCGACGCGCCCGCCCTCACTCCGGGGCCGCTCGTGACCGCCGGCGGCGCGGTCGTGGGGGAGCACGCGGGCTTCGCGCGCTATACCATCGGGCAGCGTCGCGGGCTCCCCGGCGGATTCCGCGAGCCGATGTACGTGGTGGCGATACGACCCGAGACGCGCGAGGTCGTGATCGGTTCCGGGGACGAGCTGTTCGGCCACACCGTGACGCTCGGCGAAGTGAACTGGCTCGCCGAGCCGCGGGCGCCGGGCGATGGGGTCCTGATGCAGTGCCGCTACCGGGCCCCGGCCGTGCCCGGCCGCGTGCGGGAGGTTACGGGCGGGACGATCGCCGTCGATCTCGCCCAGCCGGTGCGAGCGATCACCCCGGGACAGTCGGGCGCCCTGTACGACCCGGACGGCCGCCTGCTCGGCGGGGGTGTCATCGCCTAACTCGCGCCGCGTCAAGCCGCTCGCACCGTGCGCCCCGTCACGGTCCGATGGCGGCGTTCCGGGGTACGTTGCAACTTGGACGAGGCCCGAGCACCCCGCCCCGGCCCTGCCCCACGTCCCCACTTCGGAGGAGCAGCATGCCAGCACATCACCGTCACACGCGGTGGGGCCTCGCGGTCGCCGCCGTCCTCGTCGTCGCAGCGTGCAAAGAGAGCACCGGCCCACAGGCTCAGCTGTCCGACCCCGCGGGCTTGACCAGCGATCTGCTGACCGTGTCCGACGTGCTGTTGTCGCCCACGTTTCTGAGCTTCAGCGCGGTGAGCGCCGCGACGGGCTCGCCGGCGGCGGCGCCGAGTCGAGTCGGCGCGCTGCTCCGCGCCGCCCCGATCATGCCGCCGCGCACATCGAGCACACTCGACGCGAACACAGCGGCGCGTCTCCTGGCGCTGCGCCGCAGCGCGGCGACTCTCGCCGGCGGGATCAGTGCCAGCGTCGTCCCCCAGCCCTTGCTCGGCACGACCTGGGTGTGGAACACGACCACCCACGCATACGAGCAAGACGGGACCTTCACCCCGGCGGCTTCAGCCGACCGGGTCCGAATCATCCTGTATGCCGTGGACCCGTTCACCCATGACGTCGTCGAGACTCCGCTCACGGCCACGGGCTTCGTCGATCTCGTGGATGAGAGCACCACAGCGCCGGCCGTCGACAAGCTCCATGTCATCGTCAGCGGCGGCACACCCGCGAGTCCCGGCACCGTGTACGCCGACTACACCGTGAGCGGTCAGGTCACCGGCAACCCGGCGTCCGCGTTCACTGCGACGGCGGCCGGGTTCGTGAGCGACGGCACGCACACACTCACGTTCAGCGCGACGTTTGCGGCGACGCAGCTCGACACCGACAATGCCGACGTCGAGATCGATATCACGTGGGACCTGGACAATCCGGCCATTCACGTCGTGCTACGCGAGATGGTCGTGCTGCCCGACGCGAACCACCTCACCCTCACGATCACCGATTGCAGCGTCACCCACGGCGCCCAGACGGTGTCCATGCACGGCGTCATTACCATCGCCCTGCTGTCGGGGGGGACGGAGACGGTGACGCTGGATGTGACCGTCGACGTGAACGACGTGCCCTGGGCCCGTATCAGCGGGACCGACAACGGGATCGCGGTGCGCCACGCCGACGGCAGCGAGCTCTCGTCGGCGGAGAGTCAGGCGTTCGGGAATTTGTTCGGACTCCCTCGGGCCATCGAGTTCGCGATCGAGAGTCTGTTCAGCCCGTGCCAGCGTCTGATGGGCGCCTAGACCGCGCGTGGGAATACGAGCCCCCGCCGGACTCTGGTCCGACGGGGGTTTTCGTCGTATAAGGGGAGCACGGCGGCTGGGTCTGTCCGCTCACCCCGCTCGAGAACGCGCTGCGCGCTCGCGCCGGCCTCGAAGGGTATCGCGGCGGATTCGTCGAGCACTATGTGATTCCGGCTCTCTATCCGGCGGGGCTCGCCCGACCCACGCAGGCGGTGCTGGGCACGCTCGTGCTGCTGGTGAATCTTGTGGCGTACGGGGTGCTGGTGCGACGCAAATGACTCACAGGATGTGTAGGGGCGCAGCATGCTGCGCCCCTACATCTTTACGTCCGTCCCTACATCTTTACGTCCGCCCCCACATCTTTACGTCCCATCGGAGGCCCAATGCGCACCCGCTCGCTCACCCTGGCCCTCGCGCTCCTCGCGGCATGTTCCGGCGGCAAACCGGCCAAATCCGCCACCGGTCGTGACTCCCTGACCGAGCGCCAGCGGGATTCGATCCTCGCGCAGTCACGGATCCCCGGCGCGAGCGGCGTGGGGCGCGCGATGCGGGCGGCGGATTCCGCGAGCGCTCGGGTTCGCGCCACGGACAGTGTCTCCCCGTGAGGCCTCACCCCCTGACGTCCACCCTGCTCGCCGCGCTCGCCGCGTGTGGGCCGACGAATCCGTGTGGCGCGTCGGAGATGCACCTGCGCGCGCGTTTCTCGCAAGCCTACGTCGGCCACTGGGTGGTGGCGCGGGGCGACACCGTCACGCTGCCTGAAATGGGCGATCGCTTCAAACTCACCGACGTGATACTCGATACGGCGCGCGTCGCGGTCGGCCGGACGTGTCGCTTCAAGGGCACCCTGGTTTTCGCGGTGCCGCGGGCCGAAACGCTCGCCGTGACCTGGTACGGGTCCCCGGAGCAGGCCCTGATCTACGGCTGGCCGGCAGACCTGGGGCCGTTCGCCGGCGTGGGCGCGTCGCGCGTGGGCGACTCGCTCGTGGGCGCGATCCTGTTCGACGCCCAGCTCGGCGTGCAGGTGCGCCCCGGTGTGACCGCCCGCTTCGTGGCCGGCCGGGCGCGGCGGGCGGCACGCTAGTATGTTGAGCGCATGACGGGGTTCTTCTTCCGCCTCGTGATCACCGCGCTCGGGCTTTGGGCCGCGGCGACCGTCGTCCCGGGCGTCCGGATCGACGGCTGGGGCAACCTGGTCGTGGCGGCACTGCTGCTCGGCATCGTCAACGCCGTCATCCGGCCGATCATCCTCATCCTCACGCTCCCGCTCACGGTGCTGACGCTGGGGCTCTTCATTCTGGTCGTGAACGGGATTTCGCTCGCCCTGGTTGCGTGGATCATGCCGGGCTTCGCGCTCTCGGGCCTCGGCGCCGCGATCCTCGGGTCCATCGTCGTGGGACTGACGAGCTGGTTCGCCTCCGCGTTCGTCGGAGGGTCCGGCCGCATCGAGCGCTACCGCCGCATCGAAGTGAAGGGTCGCCGGCTCGACTGAACGACCGCGAAGGGTTGTGATCGATACCCCCTCGGAGCGTTGCACTCGACATGATCTTCGCCACTCTCGTCGTCTCGACCGTCCTCCTCCAGGCCCCCGTCCTCCCGCTCACCACATCGCCGGGACGACCGCTCGGCACCCTGCGGGAGCAGGCGGCCCTCCAGCAGGAGTGGCTGCGCTATCGGCTCGACTCGGTGCTGCCGCGGCTGATGCGCCAGCATCAGGTCGCCATGTGGGTCGTGCCGATGCGCGAGTACAACGAGGACCCGGTGTTCTGGTCGCTCGTCTCGGCCACCGCGTTCTTCGCGCGGCGGCGCACGATCTACGTCTTCTTCGATCGCGGGCCGGACCGGGGCGTCGAGCGGCTCGCGCTCGGCGGCACGTCACAGGGCGGGCTGTACGAAGCCTACCACGCGAGAGAGGCGATCGATCCCTCGATCGGCCGCCGCCCCGAGCTGGTGGGACAAGCGCAGTGGGATCTCCTCCGGCGGGTGATCGAGGAACGCGACCCACAGAGCATTGCCGTGGACATCTCGCACACCCACGCCTTTTCGGACGGGCTGTCGGCTGGCGAGTGGGAGCAGCTTCAGGCCGCGCTCCCCGAGCGGTACCGGGCCCGCGTCGTGCGCGCCGAGAGCCTGCCGCTCGAGTACCAGGAGATCCGGGCGCCGGCAATGCTCCCCGCGTACCGGCGGTTGATGCAGGTCGTCTGGGGGACCATCGATACCGCGTTCTCGAGCAAGGTCGTCACGCCCGGCAAGACCACCACCGACGACGTCGCGTGGTGGATGCGTCAACGGGTGAACGATCTCGGGTTCGGCACCTGGTTCCACACCGACGTGGACGTACAGCGGCGGGGTGTCGACCTCTCGGATTCCGGGGCCGTCGTGATCCAGCGCGGCGACGTGCTGCACTGCGACTTCGGCATCACCGCGCTGGGACTGAACACCGACACCCAGCACATGGGCTACGTGCTGCGGCCCGGCGAGCGTGACGTCCCGGAGGGTTTGAAGCAGGCCCTCAAGAACTCCAACCGGCTGCAGGACATCCTGCTCACCGAGATGCGGCCGGGGCGGACGGGTAACGAGGTACTCGCCGCCGCACTGCAGGCGATGCGGTCGGCCGGGATCACCGGCACGATCTACACCCACCCGATCGGCGACCGCGGGCACGGCGCCGGGCCGCTCATCGGTCTGTGGGACCACCAAGAGGGCGTGCCCGGACGCGGGGACGTCACCCTGATTCCCAACACCTGGTTCTCCATCGAGCTCCAGGCCACGACGCCATCGCCGGAATGGGGCAACCAGCCGGTGCGGTCCGCGCAGGAAGAGGACGCGGAGCTCGGGGCCGACGGCGGGATGCACTGGATCCTGCGGCGCCAGACGGAGTTCCACGTCGTGAAATAACGGGAAAGGGGAAACGGGAAAGGGGAAACGTGAACGTCTACGACGTTGAAACCCCGGCCCTCCTGCTCCACCTAGATGTCGTCGAGCGCAATCTCGCGGGTATGGCCGCGCGTGCTCGACAGCTCGGTGTCGCCCTGCGGCCGCACGCCAAGACGCACAAGTGCGTGGAGCTCGCTCGCCTGCAGCTGGGGCGCGGCGCCCGGGGGCTCACGGTGTCGACGTTGGTCGAGGCGGAAGTGTTCGCGCGCGCCGGGTTCGGCGACCTCACCTGGGCGTTTCCCATTGATCCGAGCCACGTGCCCCATGCGTGCCGCATCGCGGCAGAGACAGGCGCGACCCTGCGTGTCGTCGTCGACGACCAGAACACGGCGCGCGCGCTTGCGGAGTCGGGACTGCACGTGTGGCTCAAGGTGGACTGCGGGTATCACCGGGCGGGCGTGGACCCGGGATCACCCTACGCCCTGAAGGTCGCCGCCGAATTGGGGAACGAGCGGGGGCTCGTGTTCGACGGTCTCCTGAGCCACTCCGGTCATGCCTACCGCACCACGAGCAAGGCGGAAGCGGCCCGGGTGGCGGAGCAGGAGCGCAGCATCATGGTCGGGTTCGCCGGACGCCTCCGCGAAGCCGGCGTCCCCGTGCGAGAGGTGAGTGTCGGCTCGACGCCGGCGATGGCGGCCGCCCAGAACCTCGCCGGCGTGACCGAAGCGCGCCCCGGCAACTATGTGTTTTACGACCGAACGATGGTCCTGATCGGGTGCTGCGAGCCCGCAGACGTCGGCGTGACGGTGCTCGCAACGGTTGTGTCGCATCAACCGGGGGCGGCGCACTTCATCGTCGACGCCGGCGCGCTCGAGCTGTCGAAGGATCCCGGGCCAGCGCACGTGGCCCCGGAGGCGATGGGCGCGGTGCGCGGGTCGCCCGAGCTGACGGTCGCCACTCTGTCACAGGAACACGGCATGATCCGCGCCGAATCTCCAGCGGCGCTCGATGGTCGCTTCGCAGTCGGGGAGCAGCTCGAGATCATCCCGAACCACTCGTGTCTCGCCGTCGCCCACTTCGACCAGTACCAGGTCGTGAGAGGGACGGGGGACGCGGCACGGGTGGTCGATCGCTGGAAGGTCGAGCGGGGGCGATGACCCGACATGCGACCCTGAGGACTGTGAGCACCGTCATCGAGCGGACCGTCCCCGCGCGTTTTCTTCCTTCACGTCATGGGCTCGCCATGAAGATCTTTCTCCGTCACCTCGTTCTGTGCTCGCTGCCGG
>Ga0209808_1001452_pt1 | contig 12194 bp, 11 predicted proteins | sample GraSoiAngelo_157_FD_186171 | JGI IMG/M metagenome (GOLD analysis project Ga0209808, IMG submission 186171) | Grasslands soil microbial communities from the Angelo Coastal Reserve, California, USA - 14_1009_16_20cm (SPAdes) (version 2) | ecosystem: Environmental > Terrestrial > Soil > Grasslands ...
CCGTGGCCCAGCTGCTCGGCAACTTCCGGGACTTCCTGCCGCGTCTCCCGGCGGACGGGGCCAAGCCCGGTGCGGCGTGGACGGATACGGTGGAGACCACGCAAAAGGGCGCGGACGCCACGAGCTTCCGGCGCGCGACCATTCAAGCGACCGCGACGACGTGGCAGGGCGGCGCCGGCGGGCCCGGTCTGCGCGTGGAGTCGAGCCAGACCTATCACGTCACGGGGAGCGGAAAGAACGCGGGCCAACCCTACGAGCTCTCGGGCGAGGGGACCGCCAGTGGGACCGCCTTCCTCGCCGCCGACGGCCGCTACATGGCCGGCGAGGTACGCGATTCGACGGCCCTGACCATCCGCCTGCCGGTGCAGGGCGTCTCGGTGCCCGTGGTCCAAGTCACGCACACCGCGGTCTCGGTGCTGCCGTAGTGGGCGGACAGCCGGACCGGCGGACCATCGGACTGTGGCTCCTGTCGCTGGCGCTGCCCGCCGTCGCCGGGGCCCAGGTGGTGCCGAATCGCACCACGCTCTATCTGTACCCGAGCGACGTGACCGATGCGCGCGCGGTGTGGGTGAACCCTGCCGGGTCCGGTCGCTTCGAGGAGGCGTCGCTCCATCTCGACCTCATGGTGGCGGAGCCCGGGGCGGCCGGGCGGCTGCGACAGCTCACGCTCGGCCTGAGTTCCCGCGGGTTGTCGTTCGGATATCAGCGCGATGTGTTCGACGCCGGGGGGCGGGGCCACACGTATCGCATCGGCTACGCCGCGGGACGCGCCGGCCTCGCGGCGGGCGTGGCGGCCGCGCTGTACCGGGGCGGCGGCGCGTCGACGAGCGGCTGGGATCTCGGTGTCCTGTACCAGTGGAGGCCCGCTCTGTCCGTGGGCGGGGTGATCGCGAACGTGGGGCGCCCCACCGTACGGGGCACGACGCTCCCCGTCACCTACGTGCCCAGCGCGACGCTGCAGCTATGGGATGCGCGCGCGGCGCTCTCGGCCGACGGCCGGTTCACGTCGGCGGGCGTGCTCGGGTACGCGTTCGGCCTGCGGGCCACGCTGGGGGCAGCGACCCGGGTCCCCGTCGGAGTGCTGGCCCGCCTCGACACCGACCGCACCCTGGCGCGCGCCGGACTGACGTTCGGGGTGTCGTTCGGCGCGCAAGACGCTGCCGGCCTCGTGGCCACGGCGCCCGGCGACGCCGGCGGCATCGACGGCCTCGACCTGTACGGCGTCTCCACCCGCCGCTTCGCCCGCGCCCGCAGAGTCAGGGACTGACTCGGAGCTGCCGCAGGCGTGCTGTCATCGCGTACACCTGTCTGATCGAAAGGCTGCGGAACACCGTATCCTCGCGCTCCCGCGGCACGCTGAGGATCATCCGCAACGTGAGCCCGCCGCGCAGGTTCAGCGGCCAGCGCGCGCGCACGCTGTCCCGAGGGTACACGCGCGCGCCGTGCGGGGTGACGACGCTCACCACCCGGCGCGCCACGAGCAGCACGGTCGTATCCTCGGCGCCGCGCGGTGCGAACACGTAGAGCGGCACGTCGCCCAGCGGCAGCGCGCGCTGGCGCCGCAGCGCCTGTATCACGCTGTCGGGCACCGGCGCGCTCACGGAAAGGCGAGGCCCGCGCGAAAGCAGGGCGAACGCCACCAGCCCCACGGCGGCCAGCACGCCCAGAGCGACGAGCGCGCGGACCATTCCCACGGCGAGGCCGCGTCGCGTGTGCAGGCCGTCGCGCGCGGCGCCGGGCAAGGCGTCGACCAGCGCCCGGCTCACATCCTCGGCCGTCTGATAGCGGTCGGGATCTTTCGCAAGCATCCGCTCGATCACGGCGGCGAGGGCCGCCGGCACCTCGCCGCGCAGCTGGCGGATCGGCACCGGGTCGACCGTGGCCTGCTTCATGAGCACCGACTGGGCCGATTCACCCTCGAACGGCGGCGTGCCGGCCAGCATCTGGTACAACACGACGCCGAGGGCATAGATGTCCGAACGTCCGTCCACACGCTCGCCCGTCGCCTGCTCGGGGCTCATGTAGTGCGGCGTCCCGACCACCATGCCCTCGGTCGTGAGCTGACTGACCGAGGCTTCCTGCGCGGCCTTGGCGATGCCGAAGTCGGTGACGAGCACGTGACCGGAGGCGTCGAGCAGAACGTTGTCGGGCTTCACGTCGCGGTGCACGATGCCCCGGCCGTGCGCGTAGCCGAGCGCGTCCGCGACCTGGCGCGCGATGCGGGTTGCGTCGACCACGGAGAGGCGCTGATCCCGCTCGAGCAGCTGCCGCACAGACGGGCCGTCGACGCAGCGCATGACGATGTAGAGGACTTCGTTCTTGTAGCCGCCGACCTTGTAGATCGGCACGATGTGCGGGTGCTCGAGCTGCCCACTGGTGCGCGCCTCGCGCACGAAGCGCTCCGCCAGCCCGGGCGACGGCGTCAGGCCAAGGTCGAGCACCTTCACCGCGACGTCGCGGTCCTGCGACTTGTCGCGCACGCGGAACACCGCGGCGAAGCCGCCTTCGCCCAGCAGATCGCCGACGGTAAATTGCTTGCCGAGCGCTTTTTGGAGGCGGCGACGCAGCGTGGCGAGATCGAGCGACATGGCGGACGCGAAACCTAGGAACGCACGTCGCTGGGCGCTAGGGACCGCCGGCGTGGCCCTGGCGTGGCTCGTCGGCGTGTGGCCCCCGCCGCTGTGGTGGCGCGATCATTGGCCCCGGGTGACGGCGATCATGCGGGAGCGGTCCCCCGCCGCGGCGTGGCGTCCCACGCCCCTGAAAGACATCGCGCCCGTGCTCCAGCGCATGGTGATCATCGGCGAGGATTCGCGCTTCCGGACTCATCACGGCATCGACGTCAGCGAGATCGCCGAGGCACTCCGGTCGTGGCGGCAGCGCGACAGGCTGCGGGGCGCGAGCACGATCACCCAGCAGCTCGCGAAGAACCTCTACCTCTCGTCGTCGCGCAATCCCCTCCGGAAAGTGAAGGAGGCCGTCACCGCCCTGCGACTCGAGCTGGCGCTGTCGAAGGACCGGATCCTCGAGCTGTACCTGAACGTGGCCGAGTGGGGACCGGGGATCTGGGGAGGAGACGCGGCCAGCCGCGCCTACTTCGGGGTGCCGGCGTCGCGGCTCAGCGAAGAGGAGGCAGCCGAATTGGCGGCGACGCTGCCGCATCCCCGCACATCCAACCCGACGTTGCGCCCGGAGCGCACGCTCGAGCGGCGCAACCTGATCCTCGCGAGGTACCACGGGGTGGACGTGTACATTCCACCGGAAGAGGAAACAGACTCGCTCCTGATGGCCGTGTCGGCGCCTGTGATCCCGCCTGCGCTCGATTCGCTGGAGATCGCCGTCCCCCTTTCGGGGGACAGCACGCAGGACAGTCTCACAGCTAGACGCACAGACGCACAAACGACTAGACGCACAGACGCAACAGACGCACAGAGGAGAACAGCGGACAGTACCCGGGACAGCACGCCCTGATCACCGTCACCTGTTCACCCCTGTGCGTCTGTGCGTCTAGTAGTGTAGTTCCCCGCTTTAGTCCACCAACCGCAGCGGCATCACCAGCGCCATATAGCTCGCCGGATCGTCCCATCCCACCGGCTCCACCGTGGCCGCGCGCTCGGGCGCCTTGAAGGTGATCCGCACTTCGTCGGTCGGCATGTACTTGAGAATCTCGAGCAGGTAGGTCGCGTTGAATCCGATCTCGAGCGGCTCGCCCTCGTACGTCACGGCGAGCTCGTCCTGCGCCTCGCCCAGGTCGGGCGTCTGCACCGAGAACTTGACGGCCCCGCCGGAGAACGCGAGCCGGATCCGATGCGTCTGGTCGCTCGCGACGACGCTCATGCGGCGCAGCGCGGCCGCCATGGCCGCCTTGTCCACGGTGGCGACCTTGTCGTTCTCGCGCGGGATCACCTGCTCGTAGTTCGGATACGGTCCTTCGATCAGGCGCGAGAACACCAGCGTGCCGCCCGCGCGGAACCCAATGTGGTTGTCGCTGCGGGCGATCTCCAGTGCCTCGTCGGCGGCGAACAGGCGGCGGATCTGCTCCAGCGCCTTGGGGGGAACGATCAGGTCCGCCGTCGATCCGCCCTTGGCCGGCACGTCCATCTTGGCGAGGCGGTGCCCGTTGGTCGCCACCATGCGCATGTGGTCGGGCCGCAGCTCCCACAGCACGCCGTTCAAGATCGGGCGGCTTTCTTCCGTGGACGCGGCAAAGGCGACATGACCCACCAGCTTGTGCACCACACCCGCCGCCGCTTTCCACGCGCCGTCGAACTTGACGGCGGGAAACGAGGGGAACTCCTCGCGCGGCAGGCCCAGCAGCTTGAACTTGGACCGACCGCACTCGATTCCCACTCGCGATTCGCCGGCCGCGGTGATGCGAACCGGACCGGAGGGCAGCTCGCGGGCGATGTCCACCAGCTTCTTGGCGGGGAGCGTCACCGCACCCTCGGCGTCCACCTCCGCCGGCACCGTGGTGGTGACGGCGATGTCGAGATCGGTGCCCGATAGACGCAGTCCCTGCTTGGTGACCTCCACCAGGACGTTCGCCAGGACGGGCAGCGTGGTCTTCGCGGGGATCGCCGCGGCCACCGCGCTCAGGCCTTCCTGCAGCTGTTCTCGAGTGATCGTGAACTTCATCCGCTCCGCCGCCTTGCCCAGTGTGGAGATTGTGAACGTAGAATCTACTACCAATACCTTATAGAACTACATAGTAGTAGTAGTAGGGTACGGGGAAATGTTGGTGATTGGGGCTAACACACGCGGTGTGCAGCGTGCCGCCCGTTCGCCGCGCTGTGGGTGTGCTGTTGGGAGTGTTGGCAATCCGGCCCCTTTTCCCACGGCGCCGCCGCGCGTCCACACCGGCCCACATATCCCTGCCCACATGTTGGCTAGAGTGCGGACAACTCTTGGCGCGCCATTTCGACGCGCTCCTTGAACGTCCGGTCGCGCACCATCTGCCGCTCCACCTTGTCGACGGAGTGAATCACCGTCGAGTGATCCCGCCCTCCGAACGCCTGCCCGATTTCGACGAGCTGCATGGCCAGCATGTTACGGGCGAGGTACATCGCCACCTGACGCGGAATGGTGAGGGTCTTGGTCCGCGCCTTGGACCGCAGGCCCTCCGGCGTGACGCCCCAGCGGCGCGCCACGACCTCCTGCACGCGATCGATGCTCGGCGTCGCCTGGCCGGCGTAGCCCCCTGCCTCATCGCCCTGGCGGATCTTGTCGGACAGCGCCTCGCGCGCGAGCTCGATCGTGACCTCGCGATTCTTGAGCGACGCGAACAAGAGCAGCTTGATGATGCAGCCTTCCAGCTCCCGCACGCTCGAGCGGATGTGCTCCGCGATGAAGCGCAGCACGTCGTCGGGAATGGTGAGCTCGAGGTGATCCTGCTCCGCCTTCTTGCGCAGAATGGCGATGCGGTGCTCGAGATCGGGGTGCCCGATGTCGGCCACGAGCCCCCACTCGAACCGCGAGATCAGCCGGTCCTCGAGGCCCGGGATCTCCTTGGGCGGGCGGTCCGAGGTGAGCACGATCTGCTTGTGCCCTTCGAACAGCGCGTTGAACGTGTGGAAGAACTCTTCCTGCGTCATTTCCTTGCCCTCGAGGAAATGCACGTCGTCGACGAGGAAGAGGTCCACATCGTTGCGGTAACGACGCCGGAACTCGGACATCGTGCGGGCGTGAATCGACTCGATGACTTCGTTGATGAACTGCTCGGCCCCGAAATAGTGGACCCGCGTCCCGGGGTACTTGGTCAGCACGGCGTGGGCTACGGCCTGCATCAAGTGCGTCTTGCCGAGGCCGGTGGCGCCGTAGATGAAGAGCGGGTTGTACGTCTTGCCGGGCGCTTCCGCGACGGCATGCGCGGCCGCGGCCGCCAGCTCGTTCGACTTGCCGATGACGAAGGTCTGGAACGTGTAGCGCTCGTTGAGCGGCGTCGTGGGGACGCCGGTCTTGTCGAGCGCGACCGCCTCGCGTGGCGCCACGAAAAAATCCATCTGCGGGCGCTGCTGACGATCCTCCTGCACGCGGAATACGACCGCCGTCGGGCGGCCGAACACGCGCTCCGCGGCGCGCGCCAGCACGCCGGCGTGCTTGGACTCGTTCCACTCGACCGCGAACTGATCGGGGGCCCCGACGATCAACCGACCGTCGTCCAGCGCGATCGGCTCCGCTGGCTCGAGCCACGTTCGCACGGTGGCGTCGGGGAGTTCCCGCCGTGCTTCGTCGAGGAGGCGTTTCCAGGCTTCTTTAGTAGACTGCTCCATCCGCGATTGACGAAAGGTGGGACGTCCTGCAAGGGCGGCCCGAAACTACGGCTCGCATGTGGAAAAGTCAACCTTGACCGCCGCGCTCGCGAGAGTGTACTTTCCCCGCCTCACGAGAGGAATGTATGGGTCCGACGTATCGCCCGCGCAATCGGCGGCGCATCAACAAACATGGATTCCGCGCGCGGATGAAAGATGTGTGGGGCCGCGCGGTCCTGTCCCGCCGGCGGAAGAAGGGGCGCAAGCGCCTCACGGTCCGCCTGCCCTCCAAGCACCGGAGTCGCTAACGGGAGAGCGGTACCCGCGTCGCGTGCGTCTGGCGCGCGGCTCGGAGCTCACTGCCTGCTGGGAAGAGGGTCGCCGCTTGCGCACCTCCCATCTCGACCTGGCGTGGCGTCCCAATCCGATGGGTCACCCGCGCCTGGCCGTCGTCGTTCCCCGGTTTCAGTTCACCGCCGTCGCCCGCAACCGACTGCGCCGTCGCGTGAAGGAGATTCTACGGCGCGACGCGCTCCCCTCGCTTCCGGCAGTCGATCTCGTCGTGCGCCCGAAGCGGACCGCTTACGCGGTCTCGTTTGCGACGCTGCGCGCCGAGCTGGCGGACCTGGTGAGCCGGGTTTCATGAGCGTAGGTCGCTGGCCGCGGCGCGCGGTGCTGGCGCTGATTCGCCTCTATCAGTTGACGCTGGCGCACCTGGTGTTCACGCGGTGCCGCTTCGAACCCTCCTGCTCGCGCTACACGTACGAAGCGGTGGAGCGTTATGGCGTGGCGCGGGGCGCATGGCTCGGCGCGCGGCGCATCCTGCGGTGCCACCCGCTGCACCCCGGCGGTTACGATCCGGTGCCATAATGGAAAAACGCATCATTCTGGCCATCTTCCTGATGCTCATCGTGGCAGTGTTGCCGAGCATCCTGTTTCCGACCAAAAAGCCCGTCAGCCGGACGGGCGGAGCGGTCGGGGACACCGGAGCGGGCAGCCCACCGGCCGCGCCCGCCGCCGAGTCTCTGTCCGCCCGTCCGCCCGTCCGCCCGTCCGGCCCCGTTTCGGCCCCCGCCGAAACCGTCTGGGTCACCTCGCCCACCTATCGGCTGGGCTTCAGCACCCGGGGTGCGTCCCTCGTCAGCGCGGAGCTCCTGGGAAACCGCTCGTTCGCGGCCGCGGACTCGGGGCGTCCCGTGCAGCTCGTGCCGGCGGACCGCCCGTGGCTGCGGTACGCCCTGACCGCCGGCGGCGACACCGTCGTGCTCGCCGACTGGACCTTCACGCCGGGCGCCACCCGCGTGCGGCTGGGGGAGGGCCGCGACAGCGCGCTCCTGAGCTTCACGGCCGAGCGGGGCGGTGCGAGAATCGAGCTGGAGTACCGCTTTGCGGCCGCGGACTATCGGTTCGCAGTGCGGGGCCGCTTCGGCGGCTTTGGTTCGGGCGGCGCCACCCTGCTGGTGGGCCTGGGAGACGGGCTTCGCTCGGTGGAGGCGGACTCGATGGACGATTTCCGCCACTACGCGGTCGTCACCAAGGCGGCGAAGACGCAGAGCACCGACTTCCAGGCGCTCAAACCGAGTGAGCGCAAGATCCTGGACGGACCGTTCGAGTGGGCGGGCGTGAAGTCCAAGTACTTCTTCCTGGCCGCACTCGCGTTCGAGGAGAACCAGCCGCGCTTCGGCGCCGCGATCGTGGAGGGCGGGCCGCGCACCGTGACGGCCTCGTCGCTGCTCGGTCGCTCGGCCGTGGCCACGCGGGCGGCGATCACGCTCACCCTGCCGGTGCCGCCGGCGGGCGATTTCCGCTACCAGCTGTATGCCGGCCCGCTGGAGCATCGCCGCCTGGCTCAGCTCGATCACGACCTGGACGACGCCAACCCCTACGGCGGGTTCTTGCGGCCGATCATCCAGCCCGTCTCGGCGCTGGTGGTCAACATCCTGATCTGGATGCACGACCGGCTCAAGCTCGCCTACGGCTGGGTGCTGATCATCTTCGGCGTCCTGGTGCGCGGCCTGCTGTGGCCCTTGAACCAGAAGGCGATGGAATCGAGCATCCGGATGCAGGCGGTCGCACCGCTCCTGAAACAGGTCCAGGATCGTTACAAGAACGAACCCGAGCGGCTGCAACGCGAGATGATGAAGCTCTACAAGGAGCACAACGTCAACCCGTTCGGCGGCTGCCTCCCGATGCTCTTGCCGATGCCCGTGCTGTTCGCCCTGTTCTTCGTGTTCGCGAACACGATCGAGTTCCGGGGCGTCCCGTTCCTGTGGCTGCCCGACCTGGCCCGCTCTGACCCGTATTACATCATTCCGATCGTCATGGGGCTGTCGATGTTCGTGCTGTCCAAGGTGGGCCAGATCGGCGTGCCGCCGAATCCCCAGGCGAAGACCATGCTCTACTTCATGCCGGCGTTCATGACCCTGTTGTTCCTCCGCTTCGCCTCGGGGCTGAACCTCTATTATGCGGTGAGCAACATCTTCAGCATCCCGCAGCAGTACATGATCGCGCAGCGCCGCCTGCGGGAGCAGGGGAAGAAAACCTAGGGGCTCGGGGCTAGGGACTAGGGGTTAGGAGCAAAGCCCGTGCTGTCTGATCCCATTGTGGCGCTCGCGACGCCGCCCGGTCGCTCTGCCATCGCGTTGATCCGGCTCTCGGGGAAGGGTGCATTCGAGGTCGCGGCGCGCGTGCTGCGTCCCTTCCGGTCCGATCCGCCCCGGGTGGTGCGCCGGGTCCGCGTGGTGCATCCCGTCACGGGAGAGGTCGTGGACGACGCGCTGGCCACCTGCTTTCCCGCGCCCCGCTCCTACACCGGAGACGATCTGCTCGAGCTGTCCACGCACGGCGGCCTGCTGGTGCCGGCGGCCGCCGTCGCGGCGCTCGTCGCCGCGGGGGCCCGCCCGGCGGCGCCGGGGGAGTTCAGCCGCCGTGCCGTCCTGAACGGCAAGATCGACCTGCTGCAGGCGGAGGCGACGGCCGACCTGATCGACGCCGGCTCGCCCGCGCAGGCGCGGCGCGCGCTGCAGCAGCTCGACCGCGGGTTGTCCCGGCGGCTCGAGCAGCTCCGGACCGAGCTGATCGAGCTCGAGGCCCTGCTCGCCTACGAGATCGATTTTCCCGAGGAGGACGAAGGTCCGGTGACGCCGGAGCGGGTCGAGCGCGCGTGGGGCGCGGCGCGCCAGCGGATCGCGCACCTCATCGCCACGGCCCCCGAGGGGGAGCGGCTGCACGAAGGGGCGCTGCTCGTCATCGCCGGCCGTCCCAACGCCGGTAAGTCATCGCTGTTCAACGCGCTGCTCGGCCGCGAGCGCGCCATCGTGACCGAGGTCCCGGGCACGACGCGGGACGCGATCGAGGCGTACGCGGTGCTCGAAGGGTTTCCGTTCCGACTCGTCGATACCGCCGGACTGCGGGAGAGCGACGATCGCGTCGAGCGCATGGGGATCGACGTCGCGCGACGTTATCTCGACGCTGCGGACCTGATCCTGTTCTGCGAGGACGCGGGGGACCTGGGACGGGGGACGGGGGACGGGGCTGATCGCGCTGCGTTCCTCGCCGCGTGTCGCGCCCCGGTGGTGGCCGTGCGGTCGAAGGCGGACCTCCTACCCGTCCCGCGTCCCTCGTCCCCCGTCCCCGTCGTTTCGGCCGTGACCGGCGAGGGTCTCGCGGATCTCCGTCGCAAGCTCGCCGAGGTCGCCTACGGCCGCCTGCTCGCGCTGGGCGACGTGGAGCCGGTCGTCACGCGAGCACGCCACCGCGAGGCGCTGCAGCGCGCGCTCGCGGAAGTCGAGGCGTTTCAAATTGCGCGGCACGGCGGCGTGGACGCCGCCGCGGCCGCGACCCATCTGCGCGCCGCGGTCGGGGCGTTGGACGACTTGATCGGCGTGGTGACGCCCGACGATGTGCTCGATCGCGTATTCGCGAGCTTCTGCGTGGGGAAGTAACTTTCCCGTCCCCCTTTTTCTGGCGAGGCGTCCCGTGTCGCTTGTTCGTTCGGCTTCCCGATTCGCCGTCCTCGGAGCGTTGGCGGCGAGCGCCTGTCTCAACGACTCGCGCATGCCTTTCGCGCCGGCGGCGCGCCCCGCGCCGCGGCTCTCCGCGATGACCGTGAGCACCGCCGCGACGGGCGGTGCCGGCACCGGCCGGCACATCGTGTCGTTCTCGGGTGCAGTCCCGGCGGATTTCGGGGCGCGGGTGACCGCGCTGGGCGGGACCGTGCTGTGGGTATCGCCCGGCAGCGGGCTCGCCGCGGTGAGCGGCCTCAAGGGATCCGGGCCGGCGACACTCGCCGGTGGTCGGGGGATCCAGGCAGTGGACGCGGACGTCGGGATCGCCCTCGACGTGCCCCAGTTGTCCGCGCCCGACGCGGCCGCAGATGGGGGCGTGGCGAGCAACGCCAATCCGGCCGGTGCGGTGCGCTTCGCCCGCCAATGGAACATGCGCGCCGTGCAAGCCGATGTCGCCTGGGCGCACGGCGCCCTGGGCTCCTCCGGCGTGTCGATCTTCATGCTGGACTCGGGGATCGACTACCTGCACGCCGATCTGTTGGGACGCGTGGACCTGAATCGCTCCGTCGACCTGCTCGGCACGTTCCTGGCCCAGGCCGTGGTGAACAAGGACACCGTGATCGTACCGTTCACCGAAGCGGACACCGTCGCCAAGTACTTCTCGGGCCGGCAGCCGTTTACCGATCTGTTCTTCCACGGCACGCACACGGCCGCGACCGTGAGCAGCAACGCGGTTCGGGCCGCGGGCATCACCTCGGGCACCACACTAGTGGCAGTGAAGGTGTGCGGCTACATCAACGCCTGCCCGTTCAGCTCCATTCTGAGCGGCGTGATCTACGCGGCGCAAAGCGGCGCCGACGTGATCAACCTGAGCCTGGGCGGCGGGTTCCCGAAGGCGGGGAACGGCCGCTTCGTCGGCTTGCTGCAAAAGGTCTTCGACTTTGCCAGCAGCAAAGGCGTGACGATCGTTGTCTCGGCCGGGAACGCCGCGGCAAACTTGAACCGGAACGGGAATACCTATGAGACGTTTTGCGACACGCCGGCGGTGATCTGCGTAGCGGCGACGGGCCCGACCCAGAGCGGCACCGCGACGGATGGTCCCTTCACCGCCCCCGATGCCTTCGCCTACTACTCCAACTTCGGATCCACTATCGATGTCGCCGCGCCCGGCGGGAACAGCTCGTTCGGTCCCCCGCTCGCGCCCCCCGCGACGCGCGACGTCTTCGTGTGGGCGGCGTGCAGCCAGACGAGCTTGCTGATCAACTGCGCCCCGTTACCCATCTTTATCGTGGGCGCGCAGGGCACCAGCATGGCAGCCCCACACGTCACCGGCACCGCCGCGCTGCTCGTCTCGACGCTCGGGAGGAACCCCGCCCGGATCAAGGCCCGCATCGAGCAGACGGCCGACCGCATCGGCACGAACGGCCAGAGCCTGTTCTACGGGCACGGCCGTGTGAATGTGGCGCGCGCGGTGGGTGCTATCCCCTGATGCCGTAGCGTGGACTCTCTGGTGTCGACGGCTGCCCCGATGCGCTCGCCCGAGCGCTGGCTCGCGTTTCTCCGGATCGCGGTCGGCGTCTGGTTCGCCAAGGCGATCTTCACCAAGCTCACGATCACGCTGGCGTGGGGATTCCTACCCGTGCCCACCGCCTCGGCCCGCTGGATCCATGTGATGCCGCTGCTCGTGACGAAGTACGCCGAGGGAAACCCGGTGGGGTTCTTCCGGGAGTTTCTGCAGGCGACGGTAGTCTCGCACGAAGTGCTGTTCGCCCAGCTCACCGCGTTCGGAGAGGCCGCGGTGGGTCTCGGGCTGCTGTTCGGCTGCCTCACCGCCCTCGCCTCGGCGATCGGCCTGGTCCTGGTGGCGAACTACGGGCTGGCGGTGCAGTGGCAGGGCTCGGCGCAGCAGGGGTTCCACTACATGCTGATCACGACCCTC
>Ga0209808_1001454_pt1 | contig 12187 bp, 11 predicted proteins | sample GraSoiAngelo_157_FD_186171 | JGI IMG/M metagenome (GOLD analysis project Ga0209808, IMG submission 186171) | Grasslands soil microbial communities from the Angelo Coastal Reserve, California, USA - 14_1009_16_20cm (SPAdes) (version 2) | ecosystem: Environmental > Terrestrial > Soil > Grasslands ...
GACATCATCTACAACGAGTTCAAGGGCCGCAAGGGCGAGCTCTTCTCCGGCATCGTGCAGCGCTTCGAGAAGAAGAACATCATCGTGAACCTGGGGCGCACCGACGCCATCCTTCCCGAGAAGGAGCAGATCCCGCGCGAGCGCTACCGCCAGGGCGACCGCATCCGCGCCTACATCCTCGACGTCGAGCTCACCGGCAAGGGGCCGCAGATCGTCCTCTCGCGCACCCACCCGGGCCTCTTGATCAAGCTCTTCGAGCAGGAGGTGCCCGAGATCTACGAGGGCATCGTCGAGGTGAAGGGCGCGGCGCGCGAGCCGGGCGGGCGGGCGAAGATCGCGGTCACCTCCAACGACCGCGACGTCGATCCGGTCGGCGCCTGCGTCGGCATGCGCGGCACGCGCGTGCAGGCGGTGGTGCAGGAGCTGCGCGGCGAGAAGATCGACATCGTGCCCTGGACGAGCGACCCGGCGGAGTACGTGTGCCGCGCGCTCGCGCCGGCCAAGGTGTCGAAGATCATCATGGACGAGGACGAGCACGCCATGGAGGTGATCGTCCCCGACGACCAGCTCTCGCTCGCCATCGGCAAGAAGGGGCAGAACGTGCGCCTCGCCTCGCGGCTCACGACCTGGAAGCTCGACGTGCGCAGCGAGGCCGAGGCCGAGGACGAGGCGCGTCGGGCGCGGGCCTCGCTCACCGCGATCCCGAACGTCGGCGACGTGACCGCCGAGCTCCTCTATCAGAACGGCTTCAAGTCGGCCGAGGAGCTGGCCGCCTCGGACGAGGAGACGGTGGGCGAGATCGAGGGCATCGGCCCCGAGCGGGGGGCGGGTATCGTCGCCGCCGCGCGCGAGCACGTGCGGCGCCTGCGGGAGCAGGAGGCAGCGGCCGCAGCCGAGGCCGCCGCCGCCGCGGCCGTCGCGGCCGAGGCGGGGGCCGGGAGCGGCGAGGAGAGCGCGGCCGCGCCGGCGGTGCCGGTCGGCGAGGAGGGTCAGACGTGAGCGTGCACGAGCCGGTCCGCACGTGCGTCGGCTGCGGCGCGCGCGCGCCGCAGCGGGCGCTCCGGCGCTTCGTGGCCGGCCCCGCCGGCCTCCGCCTCGACGGGCGCCGGCGCGGGCCCGGGCGCGGGGCGTACCTGCACGCGAGCCCGGAGTGCTGGGTCGCCTTCACCCGCCGCCGCGGCCCGGTACGCTCGCTCGGCGTGAGCCCGGTGCCGGCGGAGCGCGCGGCGCTCGTCGCCCTGCTGTCGGCAGGCGCGCAGAGGGGCGAGAGGTAGCGTGATGTCGAAGCGCATCCACGAGCTGGCCAAGGAATGGGACGTGCAGCCGAAGGACCTCGTGGCGGGGCTCGAGAAGCTCGGCATCCGCGGCAAGCGCTCACAGAGCTCGCTCACCGACGAGGAAGTGCAGCGCGTGCGCGAGGCGCTCGGGCTCGTACCGCGCCCGACGGTGGCGGTTGGCACCGAGCGGGTCGTCGCGGAGCGGGTCGTGACCGAGCGCGACGCCGGCGGGGACCACCTCGTCACGGCGCGCGAGCAGACGACCGAGACCCGGCTGCGCGCGAACGTGATCCGCCGGCGCACGGCCCGCGAGGTGCTGAAGAGCGAGGACCTGCCGCCGCCGAGCTCGACCGACTCCGCCTCGAGCGAGGTGCCGCCCGCGCTCGATCTCGAGGCGAGCGTTCCGCCGTCGCTCGCGGAGGTGCCGCCGGCCGCGCTCGAGCCGGCGCTGCCCGTCGAGGAGCCGACCCCCGCCGCGGCCGCGCCGCCGCCCGCGGCCGCGGCTCCCGCACCGGCCGCCGAGAAGCCGCTGCCGCCGCCACCCGCCGCCGCAGCCGAGCCCGCCGCGCCGAGTGCGTCCAGCGCCGCGCCGGCCGGGCGGCCGCGGCCGGCGCGTCAGGTGCCGGGCCCCGTCCCCGCGCCACCCCCGCCCGGATTCGAGGAGATGCGCGGGGTGAAGGTCCTCGGCAAGATCGACCTGCGCAAGCCCACGGCGCCCGCCCCGTCGCCCGCAGCACGCGGCGCCGAGCCGGCGCCGGGTACCGAGGCGGCGGCCGCCGACGGCGCGCCCAAGAAGAAGAAGGGCCGCAAGGTCATCAAGAAGTCCGACATGCTCGACACCATGGAGCGGGACTTCATGCGGGGGGGCAAGCGGCCGCAGAAGCGACGCGCGCTGCCGGGCAAGGAACAGAAGAAGACCGAGATCACCGTCCCGCGCGCTTCAAAACGCGTCATCCGCATTTCGGAGGTGATCACGGTCGCCGACCTGGCGCGCGCCATGGGCGTCAAGGCCGGCGACGTCCTCAAGAAGCTCCTCGACATGGGGATGATGGCGACCATCAACCAGGCGCTCGATCACGACACCGCGGCGCTGGTGGCGGCCGAGTTCGAGCACCAGGTCGAGAACGTCGCCTTCGACGTCGAGCAGATGCTCGAGGCGGTCGAGGCCGAGGGAGGCGAGGAGAAGGTCGTCGTGCGCGCCCCGGTGGTGACCATGATGGGCCACGTCGACCACGGCAAGACCTCGCTCCTCGATGCCATCCGCTCGACCAACGTGGCGGAGGGCGAGGCGGGCGGCATCACGCAGCACATCGGCGCCTACACGGTCGAGGTGAACGGCCGCCAGGTGACCTTCCTCGACACGCCCGGCCACGAGGCCTTCACCGCCATGCGCGCGCGCGGCGCCAAGGTGACCGACATCGTGGTGCTGGTGGTGGCGGCGGACGACGGCGTCATGCCGCAGACCGTCGAGGCCATCAACCACGCGCGCGCGGCCGAGGTGCCGATCGTCGTCGCGATCAACAAGATCGACAAGCGGGACGCGAACCCGGAGCACGTGAAGCAGGAGCTCGGGAACCATGGCCTCGCGCCCGAGGAGTGGGGCGGCGACACCATCATGGTGCCGGTCTCCGCGAAGACCAAGGAGGGCATCGCGCAACTCCTCGACATGATCCTACTGCAGGCGGACGTCCTCGAGCTCAAGGCCAGCCCGGGCCGGCTCGCCAAGGGGACGATCGTCGAGGCGCGCCTCGACCGCGGCCGCGGCCCGGTGGCGACCGTGCTGGTGCAGGAGGGGACGCTCCGGCCCGGCGACGCCTTCGTGTGTGGCACGCAGTACGGCCGCGTGCGCGCCATGATGAGCGACAAGGGCCAGCGCATCGAGGCGGCCGGTCCCTCGACGCCGGTCGAGATCCTGGGCCTCGGCGGCGTGCCCGAGGCGGGCGACACCTTCGTCGCGGTGCAGGACGACCAGAAGGCGCGGCAGGTCGCCGAGCACCGGCGCACCAAGCAGCGCGAGGCCGAGATGGCGAAGACCGCCAAGGTCTCGCTCGACGACCTCTACCAGCAGATCCAGACCGGCGAGATGAAGGAGCTGAAGGTCGTTCTGAAGGCCGACGTGCAAGGCTCGGTCGAGGCGACCAGCGACGCGCTCCGCCGGCTCTCGACCGACGACGTGCGCCTCAATGTCCTGCACGGCTCGGTCGGCGGCATCACCGAGTCGGACGTGCTCCTCGCCTCGGCCTCCAACGCCGTCGTCATCGGCTTCAACGTGCGCCCGGAGCCGAAGGCCGCGGCGCTCGCCGAGCGCGAGGGGGTGGACATCCGCCTCTACACCATCATCTACGAGGCCCTGAACGACGTGCGCGATGCGCTCGAAGGGCTCCTCGAGCCGACGCTGCAGGAGAAGGTGCTGGGCCGCGCCGAGGTGCGGCAGACCTTCACCGTCTCGGGCATCGGCCAGGTGGCGGGCTGCTTCGTCGCCGAGGGCAAGATCCTGCGTGGCGCCAAGGCGCGCCTCCTGCGCGACCACGTGGTGGTGCACGATGGGCGGATCGCGAGTCTCAAGCGCTTCAAAGAGGATGCGCGCGAGGTGGCGGGCGGCTACGAGTGCGGCATGTCGCTCGAGGGCTACCAGGACGTGAAGGTGGGCGACGTGATCGAGGCCTACGAGGTGGAGCAGGTGGCCCGCCGGCTCCCACCCGCCGCGGCCAAGGGCGCGCAGGCGGCCGAGCGCACGGCCTGACGCGCGCGGCGCCGGGGCCGCGAGCGTGCGCGAGGGATACCGATGGTGGTCGGCGTGCTCCGGCTCGAGCTGCTGCTCCCCGAGAATCACTCGCTCAAGGGCAAGCGCAGCGTGCTGCGGACCATCAAGGCGCGCGTGCAGAACAAGTTCAACGTCTCGATCGCGGAGTGCGCCGACCACGATCACTGGCAGCGCGCGACCCTCGGCGTGAGCCAGGTCGGCACGGACGAGGCGCACGTGGACCGCTGCCTGCGGGGAGTCGTCCACTTCATCGACGGGCTCGAGCTCGCCCAGGTGGGCGAGGAGCGCCTCGAGTTCCTCCACTATTGAGGACGGCGCGGTGGCCGAACGGCGCCCCGAGCGCGTGGCCCACCTCGTGCAGGCCGAGCTGGCGGCGCTCCTCCTGCGCCAGGCGAACGACCCCCGGCTGCGCGACCTGACCGTGACCGCCGTGCGCATGTCGTCCGATCTCCGCGTGGCCCGCGTCTACGTGCGGACGCTGGTCGACACGGCGGACGCGCGCGCGGCGGCGCTGCGCGCGCTCGCGCGCGCGGCGACCTTTCTCCGCGGGCGAGTGGGGCGGGCGCTCGGGCTGCGCCTCACGCCGGAGCTGCGCTTCGAGTACGACACGCAGCCCGACACCGCCCGCCGCCTCGACGACCTGCTGCGCGCGGCCAAGGACGAGGACACGGAGTGACCGGCGTCCTCCTGGTCGACAAGCCGGAGGGGATGACCTCGGCCGGTGTGATCCGCGCGCTCAAGCCGCGGCTCGGCCGGATCAAGGTCGGGCACCTGGGCACGCTCGACCCGTTCGCGAGCGGCCTCCTCCCGCTCTGCCTCGGCGAGGCGACCAAGGTGGCGCGCTATCTCCTGGTGGAGCACAAGGCGTACGAGGGGACGATCCGCCTCGGCACCGCGACCGACACGCTCGACCGCACCGGCACGCCGATCGACACGGCGCCCGTCCCGGCGGTCGCGCAGGCCGCGCTCGATGCGGTCGCCGCGCGCTTCACCGGGCGCCAGCAGCAGGTGCCGCCCATGTACTCGGCGCTCAAGCGTGACGGCGTGCCGCTCTACGAGCTCGCGCGCCGCGGCCTCGAGGTCGAGCGCGCGCCGCGCGAGGTCACGATCGAGCGTCTCGAGCTGGTGCTGCGCGCAGCCGACCGGATCGACTTCCGCGTCGCCTGCTCGAAAGGGACGTACGTGCGCGTGCTGGCGGCCGACGTAGGGCGGGCGCTCGAGACCCGCGCCCACTTGGAGCGCCTGCGCCGGACGCGCGTCGGCGCCTTTCGCGTCGAGGACGCGACGGCGGTCGATGCGCTCCTGGCGCTCGCGCCCGCCGCCGCGCTGCCCGTGCTGGCGGTCCGCGAGGCCCTCGCCGGCTATCCGGCCGTGGCGGCGCCGCCGGACGCGCTCGAGCGCCTGCGCCGCGGCCAGCAGGCGCCCCTCGCCCGCCTGCCGGCGCCGCGCGCCGCGGGGGAGACGGCGCTCCTCCTCGACCCCGCGGGCGACGTGGCGGCCATCATCGAGGCCGCCGGCGCGCGCCCGGCCTGGCGCCTGGTGCGCCTGCTGCGATCTCGTGACACCGTCTCGTAATGCGGCTTGCGAACGCCCAAACGCCATGTTAGGAAAGCGCGCTCAAACAGCGAGAGACGAACGAGACGAAGAGGGCGGGATGGCAGTCGTGCAGGAGCGCACCAGCGAAGTCGTGCAGGCGTACCGCCGGCACGCGAGCGACACCGGGTCGCCCGAGGTGCAGATCGCGCTCCTCACCAACCGCATCGGGTACCTGACGGAGCACTTCAAGGTGCACCGCCAGGACCACCACTCCCGTCGTGGGCTGCTCAAGCTCGTGGGAGAGCGTCGCCGCCTGCTCGACTACCTGAAGGGACGCGACTTCCAGCGTTACAAGAGCGTGATCGAGCAGCTCGGGATCCGCAAGTAACTCCCCGTCCTTCCTTCCCTCCTTCTCCCCCTCGCGAGTGCGAAAGCTGCTGCGGCCGCGAGCCGCGGAGGAGTGATTTTTGATGTCGCAGCCCGGACACCAGCGAGTCCAGATCGAGTTTCACGGCCGTCCCCTGACGGTCGAGACCGGCCGCATGGCCAGGCAGGCCGGGGGTGCCGCTCTCGTGCAGTTCGGTGAGTCCGTCGTGTTGGTCACGGCGACGGCACTCACCACGGCGCGCGAGGGCATCGACTTCTTCCCCCTCACCTGCGACTACCAGGAGAAGACCTTCGCCGCCGGGAAGATCCCCGGCGGCTTCTTCAAGCGCGAGGGCCGGCCGGCGGAGAAAGAGATCCTCACCTCCCGCCTGATCGACCGCCCCCTCCGCCCGCTCTTCCCGAAAGGATTCAACTGCGAGACGCAGGTGATCGCCACCGTGCTCTCGCACGACAAGGAGAACGACCCCGACGTCCTCTCCCTCCTCGGCGCCTCGACCGCGCTCGTCCTCTCCGACATCCCGTGGAACGGCCCCATGGCGGCGGTGCGCATCGGGCGCGTGGACGGCCGGTTCGTGATCAACCCGACCACCAGCCAGCTCGCGACGAGCGACATGAACGTCATCGTCGCGGGCAGCCGCGACGCCATCGTCATGGTCGAGGGCGGCGCGCAGATGGTCCCCGAGGCGGCGCTGCTCGACGCGCTCTTCACCGCCCACGAGGCGCTCCAGCCGCTCATCGCGCTGCAGGAGAGCCTGCAGCGGCTGGTCGGCAAGCCCAAGCGTAGCGTGACGCCGCCGGCGGTCGCCCCCGAGCTCGAGCGGCAGGTGCGCGAGGCGGCATTGCCCAGCTTGAAGGCGGCGCTCGCGAAGCCGGGCAAGCAGGAGCGCTACGACGCCCTCGATCAGGCGCGCGACGACGTCGTGGCGCGCCTCGGGGAAGGAACGCCCGAGCGCGCCAAGCAGGTCGCCGCCATCTTCGATCACCTGAAGAAGGACGTCGTGCGCGAGGCGATCGTTCAGCAGAAGCGCCGCCTCGACGGCCGCGGGCTCGCCGACGTGCGCCCCATCACCTGCGAGGTCGAGGTCCTGCCACGCACCCACGGCTCGGCCGTCTTCACGCGCGGCGAGACGCAGGCGCTCGTGGTGGCGACGCTCGGCACCTCCTCCGACGAGCAGAAGATCGATGCGCTCATCGGCGAGCAGTACAAGAAGTTCATGCTGCACTACAACTTCCCGCCCTTCAGCACGGGCGAGGTCAAGTTCCTGCGCAGCCCCGGGCGGCGCGAGATCGGCCACGGGGCGCTCGCCGAGCGCGCGCTCGCGCCGATCCTCCCGAGCGAGGAGGAGTTCCCCTACACCATCCGCATCGTCTCGGAGATCCTCGAGTCGAACGGCTCCTCCTCGATGGCGACCGTGTGCGGCGGCTCGCTCGCGCTCATGGACGGCGGCGTGCCCATCAAGGCGCCGGTCGCCGGCGTGGCCATGGGGCTCATCAAGGAGGGCGGCGAGGTGCGCGTCCTCTCCGACATCCTGGGTGACGAGGACCACCTCGGCGACATGGACTTCAAGGTCGCGGGCGCGGAGGCCGGCGTCACCGCGCTGCAGATGGACATCAAGATCGGCGGCGTGACGCGCGCCATCATGCAGCAGGCGCTGGAGGACGCGCGGCGCGCGCGGCTGCACATCCTCGGCATCATGAACCAGACGCTCGCGCGCCCGCGCGACGAGCTCTCCACCCACGCGCCGCGCATCGTCACCATCCACATCAAGCCGGACCGCATCCGCGACCTGATCGGCCCGGGCGGCAAGGTGATCCGCGGCATCACCGAGGAGACCGGGGTCAAGATCGACGTGGAGGACGACGGCACGGTGCTGGTCGCGTCTTCCGACGGCGAAGCGTTGCAGAAGGCGCTCGACAAGATCCGCGGCGTCACCGCCGAGGCCGAGGTGGGCAAGATCTACCGGGGCACGGTGCGCAAGATCGTCGACTTCGGCGCCTTCGTGGAGATCTTCCCGGGCACGGACGGCCTGGTGCACATCTCGCAGCTCGCCGACGAGCGGGTGCGCAAGGTCTCCGACGTGCTCAAGGAGGGCGACGTCATCTCGGTCAAAGTGCTCGAGGTGGACAGATCGGGAAAGATCAGGCTCTCCCGAAAGGAAGCGCTCAAGGAGCAGGAGCAGCAGGAGGCGCAGCGGTAGGTCGCATGCAGGTGACGCGGCTCACCAACGGGGTGCGGGTGCTGTCCGAGCCGCTCCCCGACCTGACCTCGGCCACGGTCGGCATCTGGGTCGAGAACGGGTCGCGCTACGAGCGCGCCGAGCAGGCCGGCATCTCGCACTTCCTCGAGCACCTCTTCTTCAAGGGCACCGCCCGCCGCACGGCCGCGCAGATCGCGCAGGAGATCGACGCGGTCGGCGGCGTGCTGAACGCCTTCACCGGCAAGGAGTACACCTGCTACTACGCCAAGGTGCTGCGCGAGCACCTGCCGCTCGCGCTCGACCTGCTGGCGGACATCTTCACGCAGTCCACCTTCGCGGCGGAGGAGATCGAGCGCGAGCGCTCGGTCATCGTGCAGGAGATCTCGCAGGTCGAGGACACGCCCGACGACTACGTGCACGAGCTCTTCAACCTGGCCTTCTGGCCAGGGCACCCGCTCTCACGACCCATCGCCGGGACGGCCGAGACCGTGTCGCGCCTCGCGCGCGACGACTTCCTCCGTTTTCTGGAGGCACGCTACCGGCCCGACCGCGTCCTCATCGCGGCGGCCGGGGCGCTCGGCCACGATGACCTGCTCGCGGTCGCGGAGCGCTACTTCGGCGTTCTCGCCGGCAGCGCGACGCGCGTGGACGGCGCCCCGCCCGAGCCCCGCGCCGGCGTGTCGGTTCACGAGAAGCGCCTCGAGCAGGTGCACCTCTGCCTGGGCACGCCCGGGATCGCGCAGACCGACGCCGAGCGCTACGCGGCGCACCTCGTGAACCTCGCGCTCGGAGGCGGCATGAGCTCGCGCCTCTTCCAGGAGATCCGCGAGCGGCGCGGCAAGGCGTACACCGTCTACTCCTTCCTCTCCTCGTACTGCGACGCCGGCTACACGGGGGTCTACGTCGGCACCAGCGCGGAGTGGACGCGCGAGGTGGTCGAGGTGATCCGCGGCGAGCTCGCGCGCGTCGCGCGCGACGGGCTCGCGCCGGACGAGCTCCTGCGGGCGAAGAACCAGATGAAGGGCAGCCTGCTCCTCGGCCTCGAGACCAGCGACAGCCGCATGAGCCGCATCGCGAAGAACGAGATCTACTTCGGGCGCGACGTGCCGCTCGAGGAGGTGGCCGCGGGGATCGACGCGGTGACCAACGACGACGTCCTGCGCATCAGCCGGCGCCTCTTCCGGCCCGAGGCCCTGGCCCTCACGGTGCTCGGCGATCTGAAGGGCCATGCGCTGGGCGACGAGGTGCTCGCGAGTTGACGGCGCCCCTCGCGGTCGACGTGGTGCGCGTCCGCCCCGGACGCGATCCGCTGCCCCTGCCGCGCTACATGACGCCGGACGCCGCCGGCATGGACCTGCTGGCCGACCTCGAGGCCGCGACCGTGCTCGCGCCGGGCGAGCGGCGCCTCGTGCCGACCGGGCTCGCGGTGGCGATCCCGCCCGGGTTCGAAGGGCAGGTCCGGGCACGCAGTGGCCTCGCCGCGCGCGACGGCCTCACGGTGCTGAACGCGCCCGGCACGATCGACGCCGACTACCGCGGCGAGGTGCAGGTGCTGCTCGCCAACCTGGGTCGCGAGCCGGTGCGCGTCCAGCGCGGCGACCGCATCGCGCAGCTGGTGGTGGGGCCGGTCGCCCGCGTCACCTGGCGCGAGGTCGCGGCGCTCCCGGAGAGCAAGCGCGGGGACGGCGGCTTCGGGAGCACCGGCGATGCGCAAAGCCGCGCGCGGCTGCGCCGCGTGCGGCGCAGGGGGTCAGAGGGGCCCGAGGGGGAGCCGGAGCGAGGCTTTGCCGAGCCCGGCGACGGGGTCCGGGCCTATCGGAGGAGCGGAGCGCGCGCAGCGCGCGAGCACCGGACGGGGCCCCGGAAATGTTAGACCGCTACACCCGGCCCGAGATGGGGCGGCTCTGGTCCGAGGAAGCGCGCCTCGCGCGCTGGCTCGAGGTCGAGCTGGCGCTGGTCGACGTGCTCGCCGAGCGGGGCGAGGTGCCGTCCGAGGCGGCGCGCACGCTCCGTGGCAAGGTGCGCGTCGACGTCGCGCGCATGCGGGCGATCGAGGCCGAGGTGAGGCACGACGTGATCGCGTTCGTGTCGTCGCTCGCCGAGCAGGTGGGCGACGAGGGACGCTTCCTCCACCTGGGGCTCACCTCCTCCGACGTGGTGGACACGGCCTTCGCCCTCCAGCTGCGGGACGCGGCGGATCTCCTGGTCGTCGGCCTGGAGCGCCTGCGCGCGGCGGTCCGCACCCAGGCGCTCCGCCATCGCCGCACGCCCATGATCGGCCGCACGCACGGCATCCACGCCGAGGTCATCACCTTCGGCCTCAAATGCGCCAGCTGGTACGCGGAGCTCGGGCGCGGGGGACGCGGGCTCACCGCGGCGCGCGCCGCGATCGGCCACGGCAAGCTCTCGGGCGCGGTGGGCACCTTCGCCAACAACGAGCCCGCGGTCGAGGCCGCCGTGCTGCGACGGCTCGGGCTCCGGGCGGAGCCGATCGCGACCCAGGTCGTACCGCGCGACCGCCACGCGCGCTTCTTCGCCGAGCTCGCGCTCCTCGCCGGGACCTGCGAGCGCATCGCGGTCGAGATCCGCCACCTCCAGCGCACCGAGGTGGGAGAGGTCCTGGAGCCCTTCGCGCCCGGCCAGAAGGGCTCCTCCGCGATGCCGCACAAGCGGAACCCGATCCTCTCCGAGAACGTGTCCGGCCTCGCGCGTCTGGTGCGCGGTTATGCGGCGGCCGCGCTCGAGAACATGGCGCTCTGGCACGAGCGCGACATCAGCCACTCCTCGGTCGAGCGCGTGATCGGCCCCGACGCCACCATCGCGATGGACTTCATGCTCGCGCGCCTGGCGGACGTGATCGAGGGGCTCGAGGTGCGGCCCGAGGTGATGCGCGCGAACCTCGAGCGGCTGGGCGGCGCGATCTTCTCCGAGCAGGTGCTCCTCGCGCTCGTGCGCCACGGGGCGAAGCGCGACGAGGCCTACCGCTGGGTGCAGCGCTGCGCGCAGGCGGGCGGTGACTTCCAGAAGCAGCTGGCGGCCGACCCCGACGTGGCGCGCCACCTGAAGCCCCTGGATCTCGCCACCCTCTTTGACATGGAGCACCACCTGCGGCATACCCAGGCCCTCTTCTCGCGCGCTTTGGAGGACGACGATGGATCGCGGTGAGCTGCTCTACGAGGGTAAGGCGAAGCAGCTCTACGCCACTCACGATCCCGACCTCCTGATCCAGCACTTCAAGGACGACGCCACCGCCTTCAACGCGAAGAAGCGCGGCACGATCGTCGACAAGGGCATCCTCAACAACCGCATGTCCGAGGTGCTCTTCCGCTTCCTCGAGGAGGAGGGCGTGCCGACCCACTTCGTGCGCCGCCTCTCCGAGCGCGACATGCTGATCCGACGCTGCGAGATCGTGAAGGTCGAGGTGGTGGCGCGCAACATCATCGCCGGCAGCCTCGCCAAGCGCCTCGGGCGCGCGGAGGGCGAGCCGCTCCCCGAGCCCATCCTCGAGCACTTCTACAAGGACGACGCGCTCGACGACCCGATGATCAACGACTGGCACATCCGCTTCCTCCGCCTGGCCACGCCGCACGAGCTCTCCACCATCAACGAGACGGCGCTGCGCGTGAACGCCGTCCTGCGCGAGTACCTCGACAAGCGCGACATCGTGCTGGTCGACATGAAGCTCGAGTTCGGCCGCCATCACGGCAAGATCCTGCTCGCCGACGAGATCTGCCCCGACACCTGCCGCTTCTGGGACAAGGGGACGGGCGAGAAGCTCGACAAGGATCGCTTCCGGCGCGACCTCGGCGGCGTCGAGGATGCCTATCAGGAGGCGGCGCGGCGCATCTGCAGCGCGGCCGCCTGATGCCCCTGCTGGCGCGGGTCTACGTCACCCCGAAGCGCGGCATCTTGGATCCTCAGGGCAAGGCGGTCCAGAGCTCGCTCCACGCGCTCGGCTTCGCCGAGGTGCAGGACGTGAAGGTGGGCAAGTACATCGAGCTCGAGCTCCGGGACGCCGAGCCCCA
>Ga0209808_1001455_pt1 | contig 12187 bp, 12 predicted proteins | sample GraSoiAngelo_157_FD_186171 | JGI IMG/M metagenome (GOLD analysis project Ga0209808, IMG submission 186171) | Grasslands soil microbial communities from the Angelo Coastal Reserve, California, USA - 14_1009_16_20cm (SPAdes) (version 2) | ecosystem: Environmental > Terrestrial > Soil > Grasslands ...
TCGGGCGGGACGCCGATGTACGCTGCCTGCTCGGGGGTGAGCCGGGTGAGCTTCACACCCAGCTTCTCCAGGTGCAGGCGCGCCACCTCCTCGTCGAGCTGCTTGGGGAGCATGTGGACCGCCTTCCCGTACCGGGCGGCGTTCCGCCACAGCTCGAGCTGCGCCAGCACCTGGTTGGTGAAGGAGGCGCTCATCACGAACGAGGGGTGGCCGGTCGCGCAGCCGAGGTTCAAGAGCCGGCCCTCGGCCAGCACCAGCACCGAGTGCCCGTCGGGGAACACCCACTCGTCGTACTGCGGCTTGATGGTGATGCGCTTCACGCCCGGCAGCTTGGCGAGGCCCGCCATGTCGATCTCGTGGTCGAAGTGGCCGATGTTGCCGACGATCGCCTTGTCCTTCATGCGCGCCATGTGCGCGGCCGTGATGACGTGGCAGTTGCCGGTGGCGGTGATGAAGATGTCGGCCGTCTCGACGCGCTCCTCGACGGTCGCGACCTCGTAGCCCTGCATGGCCGCCTGCAGCGCGCAGATGGGATCGATCTCGGTCACGATCACGCGGCAGCCCTGGCCGCGGAGCGCCTCGGCGCAGCCCTTGCCCACCTCGCCGAAGCCGCACACCACCGCCACCTTGCCGCCCAGCATGACGTCGGTCGCGCGGTTCAGCCCGTCGATCAGCGAGTGGCGGCAGCCGTAGATGTTGTCGAACTTGCTCTTGGTGACCGAGTCGTTGACGTTGATGGCGGGGAAGAGGAGCGTGCCCTCCTTCGCCATCTGGTAGAGGCGGTGCACGCCGGTCGTGGTCTCCTCGCTCACGCCGCGGACCCGGCGCGCGACGCGCTTCCACTGCCCCGGCGCCTCCTTCTGCAGGCGGCGAAGGAGCGCCAGGACGACGCCCCACTCCTCGGGATCCTTGGCGGGGTTGAAGGCGGGCACCTTGCCGGCCTTCTCGAACTCGACCCCCTTGTGCACGAGGAGCGTGGCGTCGCCGCCGTCGTCGACGATGAGATCCGGCCCGGCGCCGTCGGGCCACACGAGCGCCTCGTTGGTGCACCACCAGTACTCCTCGAGCGTCTCGCCCTTCCAGGCGAAGACCGCCGCGCCGCGCGGCTTGGCGGGGGTGCCGCCGCGCCCGACCGCGACCGCCGCGGCGGCCGTGTCCTGCGTGCTGAAGATGTTGCACGAGGCCCAGCGCACTTCCGCGCCCAGGTCGATCAGTGTCTCGATCAGCACGGCGGTCTGCACCGTCATGTGCAGCGAGCCCGTGATCCGCGCGCCGCCGAGCGGCTTGGCGGCGGCGTACCGCGCGCGCAGCGCCACGAGCCCGGGCATCTCCTGCTCGGCCAGGCGGATCTCCTTGCGGCCGAGCTCGGCGAGCGCCAGGTCCTTCACCTTGAAGCGCGGACGCGCGGCGCGCGCCGGCGCGACGGACGTGAGCTTCGTGGTCGTCCTCATCGAGCCTTCCTCAGCGCCGGGCGGCGCGCCCGAGCCCGCCTGCCGAGCGCAGGTCGCCGACGCGGTCGGTGCGCTCCCAGCTGAAGTACGGGCCCTCGGCGATGCGCCCGAAGTGGCCGTAGGAGGCGGTGCGCTGGTAGATGGGGCGCTTCAACCCGAGCATGTGGATGATGGCCGCGGGCTTCAAGTCGAACACCTCGCGCACGATGGTCGCGATATTCTCGTCCGGCACGGCGCCGGTGCCGAAGGTATCGACCAGCACGGACACCGGGTCCGCGACGCCGATGGCGTACGCCAGCTGCACCTCGCAGCGCTGCGCCAGCTCCGCCGCCACGATGTTCTTGGCGATGTAGCGCGCCATATAGGCGGCGCTCCGGTCGACCTTCGAGGGGTCCTTGCCGCTGAAGGCGCCGCCGCCGTGCCGCCCGTAGCCGCCGTAGGTGTCGACGATGATCTTTCGGCCGGTGAGGCCGCAGTCGCCTCTGGGCCCGCCCTCGACGAAGCGGCCGGTCGGGTTGATGTAGTAGACGGTCGACTTGTCGAGGAATTCGGGCGGGACGACCTTCTTCACCACCTCCTCGACGATCGCCTCCTTGAGCGCGCCGTGCGCGACGTCGGGGGTGTGCTGCGTCGAGACGACCACCGTATCGGCGCGCACCGCGCGCCCGTCGCGGTACTCGACCGTCACCTGGCACTTGCCGTCGGGACGGAGGAAGGGGAGGAGCCCCGAGCGCCGCGCCTCGCCGAGCCGCTGCCCGATGCGGTGCGCGGTGTAGATCGCGAAGGGCATGTACTCCCGGGTCTCGTCGCAGGCGTAGCCGAACATCATGCCCTGGTCGCCTGCGCCCTGCTCCTTGAAGAGCCCCTCGCCCTCGGTGACGCCCTGCGAGATGTCGAGCGACTGCCGCTCGATCGCCGTCACGATGGCGCAGCTGTCGCAGTTGAAGCCGCTCTCGGCGGTGTAGCCGATGCCGCGGATCACCTTCTTCGCGATCTCGCCGAACTCGACCCTCGCCTGGCTCGTGATCTCGCCGGCGATGACCACGAGGCCGGTCTTGATGAGCGCCTCGCAGGCGACGCGGCTGTCCGGGTCTTCGGCGAGCAGTGCATCGAGGATGGCGTCCGAGATCTGGTCGCAGACCTTGTCCGGGTGGCCCTCGTTGACCGATTCCGACGTGAAAACGTAGTCCTTCAACACGGCTGGCGGGTATATCCGATGCTCGTCGGCCGGGGCAAGCGAGCGCCGCGCGGCAGGCGCGCTACTCGGGCTCGTTGAAGCGCGCGTCGACCAGCTCGCGGATCGCCGCGAGCGCCTGGGCGGCCTCGGGTCCGCGGGTCGCCACCTCGATGCGGCTCCCCTGCTCCGCGGCGAGCATCATGACGCCCATGATGCTGCGCCCGTTCACCACCTGCCCGTCCTTGGCGACCGTCACCTCGGCGTCGAAGCGGCTCGCGGTCTGCACGAGGAGCGCAGCCGCCCGGGCGTGGAGGCCGAGGCGGTTGCGGATCTCCAGGCTGGCGCGGTGCTCGTCAGCCGCGGCGCCCATTGGCGTCTTCGTGGGGCGCGACGTCGTCGCTCGGCGCGGTCGCCCAGAAGATGTGCTCCCGCCCGTAGCGCAGGATGAAGCCCGCCAGGCGGCGGGCGTTCATCTGGCCGCGCACGGTGCTGAGCTTGACGAGGATCGGCATGTTGACCCCGGCCACCACCTCGGCGCCCGTCTCGCGCGCGACCAAGAGGCTCAAGTTGGTCGGCGTGTCACCCAGCATGTCGGTGAGGATGATCGCACCGTCCCCGCGATCGACCCCGCGCACCGCGCTCGCGATGCGCTCGCGGATCGCGTCGGGGGGGTCGCTGTAGGCCGTGACGACGCTCACCAGGCCGTCGAGCGGACCGAGGACACCCTCCAGCGTCTGCACCATCTCCTCCGCCAGGCGTCCGTGCCCGACGACCACGATTCCCACCATGACGAGATGCTTACTCCCGCGGCCCCCCTCGGGCAAGCAATCAGCGCAATTAGCGCTCGGCGTCGCGGTGGCGGACGAGCACGCGGTGGCCACGCTCCGCGAGCCGGCGGCTCAACTCGTCGACGAGCACGATCGAGCGATGGCGGCCGCCCGTGCAGCCGAGCGCGATGGTGAGGTAGCTCTTCCCCTCGCGCTGGTAGAGCGGCAGGGTGAAGGCGAGGAGGTCGAGCACGCGGCCGAGGAACTCCTGGCTCTCCTCGCGGCGCAGCACCCAGTCGGCGACCGCCGGGTCGGCCCCGGTCCTGGCCCGCAGCTCCTCGACGAAGAAGGGGTTGGGGAGGAAGCGGCAGTCGAGCGCCAGGTCGGCGTCGGTCGGCAGGCCGTACTTGTAGCCGAACGAGACGAGGGCGATCGTCATCGTGCCCGCCTCGGGGCGCTCGACGAGGTCGCGCAGCGCGCCGCGCAGCTCGTGCACGGTGAGCGCGCTCGTGTCGAGGACGCGGCCGGCGACCTCGCGCAGCGGCCGCAGCTTCTCGCGCTCGCGCCGGATGCCGTCGGCGAGCACGCCGCCTTGGGCCGCGGGATGCGGGCGGCGCGTCTCGCTGAAGCGGCGCACGAGCACGTCGTCGCTCGCCTCGAGGTAGAGCACCTCGAGCGCGACGCCGCGCACGCGCAGCTCCTCGAAGATGCGCGGGAATTCGTCGAGGAAGTGCCGCTCGCGCACGTCGAGGCCGAGCGCCACGCGCCGCACCTCCTCGCTCGAGCTCTCCCACACCTCGACGAAGCGGGGGATGAGCGCCACCGGCAGGTTGTCGATGCAGTAGAAGCCCAGGTCCTCGAGCACCTTGATGGCGGTGCTCTTGCCCGAGCCGGAGAGCCCGGTCACGACCACGAGGTGGAGACCCTCGGTCATACGAAGCTGGGGGCCCGTCCAGTGCTCGGGCGCTGCGCGCCCTGCGGACCAACCCCCGCGCGGCTCCCGCCGCGCGCCCCAGACCCCGTCGGCCAGCTCGAGCGCTCTCGCGCTCGGCCTCCTCTCGTTCTTGTGGCTGGCGTGCTCGCGCGCTGCGCGCGCTGCGGACCGACACCCGCGCGGCTTCCGCCGCGCGCCCCAGACCAACGCCCGCGCGGCTCCCGCCGCGCGTGGCTCGAGCGGTCTCGCGCTCGGGTTCCACTTGCGGTGGGGATTCTCCAGTCTCCGCCGGCGTTCCCGCTCACTCGGACTCTCCGGCGTGGCGGCGCTGGCGGCTGGCGATCTCGGCGTCGATGCACTCGGCGAAGTCGAGCGCGCTGTGCCGGCCGCGCGCGCGGAGGAGGTGATTGCGGGCCGCGGTCTCGATCAGCATCGCCATGCTGCGGCCCGGCCGGACGGGGACGCGCACCAGGGGCAGCTCCACCTCGAGCAGCGCGTAGCTCCCCGCGACCAGACCGAGGCGATCGGCGCCGCCGGGCCACTCGACCAGCTCGACCACCAGGTCGATCTGGCGTTCGTCGAGCGTCGCGAGCGTGCCGAAGAGCGCCTCGACGTCGATCACCCCGAGGCCGCGGATTTCCATGTGGTGCCCGAGGAGACGCGCGGAGCGCCCCCGTACGCCGGTGGGCGAGGGGCGGCGCACCTGTACCACGTCGTCGGCGATCAGGCGGTGTCCGCGCGCCACCAGGTCGAGCGCCGCCTCGCTCTTGCCGATCCCGCTCTTGCCGAGGATGAGGATGCCGAGGCCGTGCATCTCCACCAGGTCGCCGTGGAGAGTCGTCTCCGGCGCCATGCGGTCCTCGAGCCAGGCGGTCGCGCTGCGAATGAAGTCCGCGGTGCGCAGCGCCGAGCCGAGCGCGGCCACGCCCGCGGCCTCGGCCGCCTCGGTCAGCACCGCGGGCGGCGCGACGTCGTTGGTCACCACGAAGCAGGCCGCGCCCGCCGTCGCGACCGCGGCGACCGTCTCGCGCGCCCGCCGGGGCTCGAGCGTCGCCAGGTACGACACCTCGCTGTTGCCGAGCACCTGGACGCGGTCGGGATGGAGCTGGGGCAGATAGCCGGCGAGCGCCAGGCCGGGCTGCTGCAGGCGCGGCACTGCAATCACGCGCTCGAGGCCGCGAGCGCCGGAGACCAGCCGCAGCCGGAGCGCCGTGCCTGCCTCCCCGAGCAGCTCGCGCACGCACACCGTCAATACTTGTCGTCCTCCTCGCGGATCGTGCGATAGAGGTCGGCGGCCGTGGTCGCGCGCATGAGCCGCTGACGGAACGACTCGTCCTTCAGGAGCCGCGAGATGCGCGCCAGGGCCTTCAAGTGCGCGCCGGCGGAGTCCTCCGGCGCCACCAGCAGAAAGAAGAGGTGCGTCGGCTTGCCGTCGAGCGAGCTGAAGTCGACGCCGAGCGGACTGCGCCCGAAGGCGGCGATCACGCGCCGCAGGCCCGGGAGCTTGCCGTGCGGGATGGCGACCCCCTCGCCGAGCGCCGTGCTGTTCAGCTTCTCGCGATCCTCCAGCGCCTGGACGAGCTTGGCGCGGTCGACTTCCTCCCGGTACCGCCTCGCCACCGCCCCGGCCAGCTCCTCGATGACCTCGCCCTTCGAGCGTCCGGCGAGGGCGGGGAGCACCAGGTCCTCGCTCAGGATGTCGGTGATCTTCATGCGTCCGTGCTCCGCGGCTGCCCTACCGCTCCGCCTCGATCAGACCGTAGTTGCCGTCCCGCCGCCGGTAGAGGACGGCCACTCGCTGGTTCGACGCGTTGGTGAAGACGAGGAACTCGTCGCCCGAGACGGCGAGCTGCTCGACCGCCTCCTCGACCGCGAGCGGCTTGGCCGGCACACGCTGGGTGCGGATCACCTCGGGCGCGCCCCCCGGCCGCCGCCGATCCGCGGCCAGCACCGAGGTCGTCACCTCCGACACGTCGCGCACCGCCGCCGCGCCCTTGTGGCGGCGGCGCTTCTCGTGGAGCTTCTGCGCCTGGTGCTCGAGCTTGTCGATGGCGAGGTCGATCGCCGAGTAGAGGTCGTGGGTCTCCTCCTCGGCGAACATGGTGACGTGGTCGGCCTTGAGCGTGATCTCGGCGACGTGCCGCTCCTTCGCCACGGAGAGGATCACGTGCGCGTCGACCGGGCGGTGGAGATACTTCCGGACCCGCTGGAGCTTCTCCTCGGCGTAGGCCTTGAGAGGCTGGGTCGGGTCGACGTGCCGGAAGGTGACCGTGATCAGCATGGCACCGTCCCCTCGATCTCGAAGACGGCCCCTCTTCAACCGGGAAGGCGCAGGCGGCATCGCCGGCGGAGTCTATCAGTAAACTTGCTTCCGTTTCGACGAGGGGAGGATGCCCATCAGCTCGCGGTACTTGGCGACCGTCCGCCGGGCGATGTCGATCTGCTCCTTGCCGAGCAGCTCGGCGATGTACTGATCGCTGAGGGGCTTCTTGGCGTCTTCCTTGGCGATGATCCCTCGGATCTTCTCCTTGACGCTCTCCGCCGAAACCTCGGAGCCCTGCCCGCCGCGCAGGCTCGAGGTGAAGAAATACTTGAGCTCGAAGGTCCCCTGCGGCGTGTGGACGTACTTGCCCGCAGTGGCGCGGCTCACGGTCGACTCGTGCATGCCGATGTCGTTGGCGACGTCCTTCAGCACGAGCGGGCGCAGGAACGCCACGCCGCCCTCGAGGAAGTCGTGCTGGAACTTCACGATGCTCGAGGTGACCATGTAGAGAGTGCGCTGCCGCTGGTGGATCGATTTGATGAGCCAGGCGGCGGCCCGCATCTTCTCCTGGATGTAGCCGCGCGCTTCGGGCGAGCCGTTCTGCCCGAGCATGCGGCGGTAGAAGGACGAGACGCGCAGCCGCGGCAGCCCCTCCTCGTTCAACGTCACCACGTAGTCGTCGCCCACCTTGGTGACGTAGACATCCGGCGTGACGTAGCGCGTGTCGGAGTCGCCGAAATCGCGCCCGGGCTTGGGCTCGAGCACCGAGATCACCTTGGTGGCCTCGGCGATCTGCTCGATGGGGACCCCCAGCTCGCGCGCCAGCCGGTCGAAGCGGCGGCTCTCGAGCATGGGGAGGTAGTCGCGCACGATGCGCGCCGGGAGCGAGTCGTCGGCCGCGCCCAGCTGGCGGAGCTGGATGAGCAGGCACTCGGCCAGGCCGCGGGCCGCCACGCCGGGCGGGTCGCACTCCTGGACGCGGGCGAGCACGCGCGCCACGATCTCGACGTCGGGCCAGGTGTCGGCGAGGAAGGCGATCTCCTCGAGCTGGAGCGGCAGGTAGCCGTCCTTGTCGAGGCTCCCGATGATGAGCCCACCCACCTTCTTCTCCTGGTCGGAGAGGTCGGAGAGGCGGAGCTGCCACATCAGATGGTCGGGAAGGAGCGTCCGCTTGACCAGCACGTTCTCGAGCGCGGCGCGCCGATCGTCGTCGTCGCCGCCGCTGCCGTGCCCGGTCGAGCCATGGATGTCGTTGCTGTAGTTCTCGGCGTACTCCTTCCAGTCGATCTCGCCGACGGTGGAAGCCGCCTCGACCTCGGGTTTCTCCGCCTCGGCCGCGTATTCGTCGGCACCGTTCTGTCCGTCGACCGTCGGCACCTCGGCCGCCCCCTCGAGCTTCTCGTCGGCGTTCTCCTCCAGGACGGGGTTCTCGGTGAGCTCCTGGTCGATCAGCGTCTCCAGCTCGGCGCGTGAGACCTGGAGGATCTTGATGGCCTGCCGGAGCTGCGGCGTCATCACCAGCTGCTGGGAGAGCCGCTGCTGGAGGACGATGCGGGCGTCTTGGGCCATTGGCTGCTTCGTGAATACTACAGTCGGAACTTCTCGCCCAGATAGATCTCGCGAGCGAGCGGGCTGGCCGCGATCCGCGCCGGCGCGCCCTCCTCGAGGACGGCGCCGTCGTTCAGGATGTAGGCGCGGTCACAGATCCCGAGTGTTTCGCGCACGTTGTGATCCGTGATGAGGACACCAATTCCTCGCTTCTTTAACTGGTCCACGATGCCCTGAATGTCAACCACCGCGATCGGATCGATGCCCGCGAAGGGCTCGTCGAGGAGCATGAAGGCGGGCGAGATGACGAGCGCGCGGGTGATCTCGACGCGGCGGCGCTCGCCGCCGGACAGGGAGAGCGCCTTGCTCTTTGCCAGCCGTGCGATGCCGAGCTCGGCGAGGAGCTGCTGCAGGCGCTCGGCGCGCGCCGCCGAGGTCAGGTCGAGGGTCTCGAGGATGGCGAGCACGTTCTGCTCGACGGTGAGCTTGCGGAAGACCGAGGGCTCCTGGGGCAGGTAGGAGATGCCGCGCCGCGCGCGCTCGTACATCGGCAGGCGTGTCAGATCCTCGCCGTTCAGGTAGACCTGGCCGGTGTCGGGCCGCGTGAGGCCCACGATCATGTAGAAGGTGGTGGTCTTGCCGGCGCCGTTGGGGCCGAGGAGGCCGACCACCTCGCCCGCGTGCACCTCGATCGACACCTCGTTCACCACGCGCCGGCCCGCGTACGACTTGCTGAGGCGCTCGGCGCGCAGGAGCGCGGAGCCGTGACCGTTGTGCTCCGCGCTCACGGGGTCGCGTCCTCGCCGCCGGCGGCGGCGGCCTGGGGGGCTGGCGCCTCGTCCTTGGGGGGCGCGGCGTTCGCGCCGGCGAGATCGCCGTCCTTGCTCGGGAACACCGTCGCCTTGACCCGCCGCCGCCCGCCCTCGACCACGCTGCGGTTCTCGTCCAGGTAGACGGTGACCCGGTCGCCGGATACCTCGTTCGCGCCGTCGTGCAGGACGGGGGTCTCGGTCAGGACGAGCGTGCGCGTGCCCTGCCCGAACACCGCGCGGCCGCCGGTCGCCCAGCGCGTGCCGTTGTCGATGCGCACGTTGCCGACCGCAACGACCTCCTGCAGGCGCTGGCTGCCCTTCTCCGCCCCGTCGGGGGGATCCGCGTTCGTCTGCGCCGCCAGCGTCACGGTGAGCGTGTCGCTCCGCACCTTGGTCTCGCCCTGCACCGCGATCACGTCGCCGCGGTAGACGACGACGTTCGTCTTGTAGTCGTACTCGAGCGTGTCGGAGGTGATGATGATGGGCTCCTTCTTGTTCCCGAACGACCCGGCGTCGAAGAGCGCGCCGCCCTTCTGAGGCTCGCGCGCCGGCTCCGCCCACGCGGCGCTCGCGAGCGCGAGCATGACGAGCGCCGCGGCGGGCAGCCGGGTCTCACGACGGTTGCGCATTGCCATGCACCGTGGTGTGGACGTCTCCGAGCAGCCGCACGTGCTGCGGGCCCACCTGGATCTCCATCCCTCGGCCGCGCACGTCGAGCCTGCGCCCGTGGATGGTCACGTCGCCCGAGGACGTGATCAGGTCGTGCGGCCGATCGTAGGTCGCCTCCTCGGTCTCGAGCTCCAGGTCGTCGAGCTGCACCGCCACGCCGCCGCGCAGCGTGACCGCCCGCATCTCGTGGCCGTCGAGCGTGATCCGTCCCTCGGCGCCCTTCAGGTGCGCCTTGCGGCCCTCCTCCTTCATGAAGAACGTCACCCGCGGCTCGAGGACCACGATCTGGTTCTCCTGCTCGAAGAACTGCGCGTCCCGCGCCGTGATCTCCCACATCATCCGCCCGTGCTCCACCTTGACCCGACGAAAGTTCTGGATGCGCTGCGCGACCTGGGGCAGGAAGTCCCGGCCGAGCTCCTCGAGCGGGTGGGCCCGGTGGGCGACCACGTTACGGGAGACCAGGTATCCGATGCCTCCCAGGGCGGCGCTCACCACGATAAGCAACGCGGTGCGCACCCGTTTCCTTCGCATGATGACCGTTCGAGTCCGGGGCAGAGCTAGCACGCGTCCCGGAGAGAGTAAAGGCGAACGGGCTCACGAGAGCGCCCGCTCGGCGGTCGCGGCCGGAGGTCGCGTCGCCGCCGCGGACGGCTGCTTGCGCCAGCGCTCGTGCCACCAGACCCACTCCGCGGGGCTGCGGCGGATCTGCGCCTCGATCGCCGCGGTGAGGCGCCGCGTGAGCTCGCGCACGCCCTCGCGCCCGCGCGGCAGCTCGGCGGGGATGGGGGACACGCGCACCAGGTGCCCGCCCGCGGCACGGCGCTCGATGAAGGCGGTCACCACCGGCACCCGCGCGCGGAGCGCGAGCAGCGCGGCGCCAGGCGGCGTGTGCGCCGGGCGACCGAAGAACGGGACGAAGACCCCGGCGCCGCGCGTGTCCTGGTCGATCAGCATGGCGACCACGCGGTTTCGGCGGAGCGCGTCGCCCACCGCGGCAACGAAGCGCGGGTCGTCGCGCACCAGGACCTCGACGCCGGCCGCCGCCCGGAAGCGAACGATGAGCGAGTGGAAGCGGAGGTCGTTCACGCGCCGCACGACCACCGTGATCGGGTAGCCGATGGCCGCCGCCCACGCCGCGAGGAGCTCCCAGTTGCCGACGTGACCCGTGACCGCGATGGCGCCCCGCCCGCGCGCGAGCGCCGCGTCGAGCGCCTCCGCGCCTTCGAGGCGGACGTAGTCGGGACGGCGGAGGATCTTCTCGAACAGCGACAGCTCGGCGAACGCCTGCCCCGCGTGGCGGAAGGTCTCGCGCACCAGCCGCCGCCGGGTCGCGAGCTCGAGCTCCGGGAAGGCCAGGCCCATGTGGGCGACGGCGAGCCGGCGCGGCGCGGCGAGCAGCGCGTGCGCCGCCGTGCCGAGGCCGCGGCCGACGGCGAGCGCCACCGGCATCGGGAGCGCGCCGAGCGCGCGGCCGAAGCCGCCGATCGCGCGCGCGAGCGCGGCGTTGCGCGGGTCGCGGGTCGCGCGACGGAGGCGGCGCCAGAGCGAGCGGCGGGCCATCAGGCGGACGGCTCAGACGACGCCGGCGCGCAGCAGGTCGTGGAGGTGGATCACCCCCGCCGGCCGGCGGCTGCCCTCGGCCAGGATGAAGAGGGAGGTGATCGCATGCCGCTCCATGAGCGCGACGGCCTCGGCCGCGAGCGCGCCGCCGCCGATCGTCTTGGGCGCGGTGCTCATCAGGTCGCACGCGCTCAGCGTGCGGAGATCGACGGTCCGCTCGAGCTTGCGCCGCAGGTCGCCGTCGGTGATGACCCCGACCAGCTCGCCGGCGCCGTTCACCACCCCGGTCACGCCGAGCCGCTTGGAGGTCATCTCGACCAACGTGTCCGTGAACGCCGCGCGCTCGGGTACGAGCGGCACGTCGCCCCCGCGGTGCATGAGCTCTTCGACGCGCAGCAGGCGGCGGCCGAGCGCGCCGGCGGGATGGAGGAGCGCGAAGTCCTCGGTCGAGAAGCCGCGCTCCTCGAGCAGCGCGATGGCGAGCGCGTCGCCGAGCGCCATGGTCGCGGTCGTGCTGGCCGTGGGCGCGAGACCGAGGGGGCAGGCCTCCTCCGGCACGCTCACGTCGAGGACGACGTCCGCGCTGCGCGCGAGGGTCGAGTCGAGGTTGCCGCAGAAGGCGATGAGCGGGAGGCCCAGGCGGCGCGCCACCGGCAGGAGGCTCAGCACCTCGGCGCTCTCGCCGCTGTTCGAGACCGCGAGCAGCACGTCGCCGCGCACGAGCGTGCCGAGATCGCCGTGGCTGCCCTCGCCGGCGTGCAGGAAGAAGGCGGGCGTGCCGGTCGAGGCGAGCGTGGCGGCGATCTTCCGGCACACGATGCCGGACTTGCCGACGCCGCTGACGATCACCCGCCCGCGGCAGGCGAGCAGCAGCTCGATGGCGCGCCCGAAGCGCCCGTCGAGGCCGTCGCCCAGCGCCGCCAGGGCGCGCCGCTCGATGTCGAGTACGCGCCGCGCGCGCGCGAGCCGCGCTTCGGTGGTCATCGGACGCGGGCGCTCCCGCGCA
>Ga0209808_1001457_pt1 | contig 12172 bp, 10 predicted proteins | sample GraSoiAngelo_157_FD_186171 | JGI IMG/M metagenome (GOLD analysis project Ga0209808, IMG submission 186171) | Grasslands soil microbial communities from the Angelo Coastal Reserve, California, USA - 14_1009_16_20cm (SPAdes) (version 2) | ecosystem: Environmental > Terrestrial > Soil > Grasslands ...
CGAGGACGTGTTGTATCCGGCGCTGCTCAAGTACCGCGGCCGGCCGACTGAGGCGCCCGGACGGTTCGCGGGCCTCTCGGGCGCCGAGCTCATCGATGACGTCGTGATGGTCGATCAGAGTCCCATCGGCCGCACCACCCGCTCGAACCCGGCGAGCTATGTCGGGGCCTTCGACGCGATCCGGGCGCTGTTCGCCGCCGAGCCCGCCGCGCAGGAGCGCCGGTACAGCGCCGGAACCTTCAGCTTCAACTCCGGCAACGGCCGCTGTCCGGGCTGCAGCGGCAACGGCTTCGAGCACGTCGAGATGCAGTTTCTCTCGGACGTGTACCTGCGCTGCCCCGACTGTCGCGGCCGCCGCTACCGCGATGAGGTGCTCGAGATCCGCCGCGAGGGTGCCGACGGCCGCCGCTGCAGTATCGCCGACGTGCTCGAGCTCACCGTGACCGAAGCGCGCGCGTTCTTCGCCGATGCGCCCGAGGTGGCAGTCAGGCTCGCGCCGCTCGCCGACGTCGGGCTCGAGTACGTGAAGGTGGGCCAGCCCGTGCCGACGCTCTCGGGGGGCGAAGCGCAGCGGCTGAAGCTCGCGGGGCACCTGGCCGAAGCCGGCACCGTGCTCTCGAGCACCACCCACCGCGGCAAGCTGTTTCTCTTCGACGAGCCGACCACCGGGCTGCACTTCGAGGATGTCGCGAAGCTGCTGCGCGCCTTCCGCAAGCTCTTGAGCGCCGGACATTCACTGCTGGTGATCGAGCACAACCTCGACGTGATCCGCGCGGCCGACTGGATCATCGATCTCGGCCCCGAGGGCGGGGATCGGGGCGGCGAGATCCTCTGCGCCGGAACGCCGCAGGAGATTCGCGCGGAGGCGCGCTCCTTCACCGGTCAGTCGCTGCTCGCTTACGAGCGCTCGCTCGGCGCGGGCGCGCCTGGGGTAGCCCCGTCGGCCGGGCACGACGACCCGCGCGCGGCGGCTCCCCCCGCCCTGGTGGCGGAGCCCGAGGCGGCGCGCTACCGCGGCGGCAACGGCCGCGACGCGCACGCCGTGATCATCCACAAGGCACGCGAGCACAACCTCAAGAATATCGACGTCGAGATCCCGCGCGATCGTTTCACCGTGATCACCGGCGTATCGGGCTCTGGCAAGTCGACCCTCGCCTTCGACATTCTCTTCAACGAGGGCCAGCGGCGTTATCTCGAGTCGCTGAACGCCTATGCCCGCCAGTTCGTGCAGCCGGCCGCGCGTCCCGACGTGGACGCGATCTTCGGCATCCCGCCGACGGTGGCCATCGAGCAGCGCACCAGCCGCGGCGGCCGCAAGAGCACCGTGGCGACGCTCACCGAGATCTATCACTTCCTGCGGCTGCTCTACGTGAAGCTCGGCACGCAGTACTGCCCCGACTGCGACATCGCGATCCAGCCGCAGAGCCCCGCTTCGATCGCCGCACGGCTGCTGCGCGAGTACCGCGGGAGGCGCATCACGCTGCTCGCGCCGCTCGTCGTGGCGCGCAAGGGCTACTACACCGACCTCGCCCGGTGGGCGGCGAAGAAGGGCTACCGGACGCTGCGTGTCGATGGGGAGTCGCTCCCGACCTCGCCCTGGCCGCGCCTGTCGCGCTTCCGCGAGCACACCATCGAGCTGCCGGTGGCGCAGATCGAGGTCGGCGCCCGCAGCGAAGCCGCGCTCCACGACGGGCTCGCCCGCGCGCTCGATTTTGGCAAGGGCCTGGTACACGTGCTGGCATCGCAGGGGGGCCGGGTGACGGTGTTCTCCACCAAGCGCGCCTGCCCCTCCTGCGGCCGCAGCTTCGCCGAGCTCGATCCGCGCCTGTTCTCGTACAACTCTCGGCACGGCTGGTGCGAGAGCTGCTATGGAACCGGCGTCGAGATGCCGGGATTCGACGACGAGCAAAGCGGCGAGGAGCTCTGGTGGAACGAGTGGTACGCGACGGCGCCGCCGCGGTGCGGCGCGTGCGACGGACAGCGGCTCAATTCCACCGCGCTCAACGTGCGCTTCCGCGACCGCTCGATCGCAGCGCTCTCGGCCGGCTCGGTCGCCGCCACGGGCGAATTCTTCGCGAGACTCAGGCCCGGCCCGCGCGAGCGGGAGATCGCGCGTGACCTGCTCGGGGAAATCCGCGCGCGGCTGAAATTCCTCGAGCGCGTGGGTCTCGGGTACCTCGAGCTCGATCGCGGCGCGCCGACGCTCTCGGGGGGCGAAGCGCAGCGCATCCGCCTCGCGGCACAGCTCGGCTCGAATCTGCAGGGGGTGTGCTACGTGCTGGACGAGCCCACGATCGGGCTGCACCCGCGCGACAACCAGATCCTGCTCGAGTCCCTCACCGAGCTCGCGGGCCACCGCAACACGCTGGTGGTCGTGGAGCACGACGAGGAGACCATCCGCCGGGCCGATCACGTGCTCGACCTCGGGCCCGAGGCTGGCGTGCGCGGCGGCGAGCTCATCGGGGCGGGGACCGTGGCCGATCTAATGAGAAACCCGCGCTCGACCACCGGACGGTTCCTCCGCCAGCCGCTGCTGCATCCCGAGAGGCCGCATCGCGCCGTGGATGCCGCCACGCCGCTCCTGACGCTCGAACGGGTGGCGCTGCACAACATCAGGGGAAGCGACGTACGCATCCCGCTCGGACGTCTGGTCGTGATTACCGGCGTATCGGGTTCGGGCAAGTCCACCGTGGCGCGCGACGTCCTGTACGCGAACCTGAAGCGGCTGCTCGGGAAGCCGACTGCCGCGCGCCGACGGCCGCGGCGCGCTGCCGCCGCGCAGCTCATCGGCTGTGCGGCCGTGCGCGGGCTCGAGCACATCGGCCGGGTGCTCGAGGTCGATCAGACACCGATCGGCAAGACCCCGCGCTCCTGTCCCGCGACCTACATCGGCTTCTGGGACGACATCCGCCGCATCTACGCCGGCACCACCGAGGCGCGCATCCGCGGCTACACCGCGAGCCGCTTCTCGTTCAACACCGCCGGCGGGCGCTGCGAGGCGTGCGCAGGCCAGGGCGTGAAGACCATCGAGATGAGCTTCCTCCCCGACGTCAAGGTGCTGTGTGACGTATGCGGCGGACGGCGCTTCAATTCCGAGACGCTCGCCGTGTCGTGGCGGGAAGCGAGCATCGGCGATGTGCTCGCGATGAGCGTCGACGACGCGGTCGGCTTCTTTGCCGCCCATGCGCGCCTGCATCATGCGCTGAAGCTCCTCCAGGACGTCGGCCTCGGGTATCTCACACTCGGTCAGCCGAGCCCGACGCTCTCGGGCGGAGAGGCCCAGCGCATCAAGCTGGTCACCGAGCTGTCGAAGGTGCGCGCGGAAGGGGGCGGCCCCCGGGCGAGGGCAAGGCACACGCTCTACGTGCTCGATGAGCCGACGGTTGGACTCCACATGGCGGACGTCGAGAAGCTGGTCCAGGTGCTGCACCGGCTGGTCGCCGCCGGCAACACCGCGGTCGTGGTCGAGCACAATCTCGACATCATGGCGGAAGCGGACTGGATCCTCGACCTCGGCCCCGAGGCCGGCGACCGCGGCGGCCGCATCGTCGCCCAGGGCGCACCTTCCCAGATCGCGCGCCGCAGCCGCCGCTCGCACACCGGGCGGGCGCTCGAGGGATTCCTGCGGGAGCGCACCCGGCGGAGTGCGGGTTCAGTCGGATAATTCAAGTTAGATTCGCGGGAGAAGCTCATGAGTGAGGGATGCGTCTTCTGCGGCATCGTACGCGGCACGGAGCCTGCAAGTGTCGTCTGGGAAGACGATCTCACCGTGGCGTTTCTCGACCGTCGACAATTTCACGCCGGTCACACGCTGGTAATTCCCCGGCTGCATCTCTGTGACGTTCGTGAGCTTGACGATACGACGGGGGCAGCGCTAATGGCGTCGGTTGCGCGCATCACGCGTGCTGTTGCCGCAGGCTTCCCCAACCAGGGGCTAAGCCTGTGGCACTCCATTGGCGAGGCGGCGGACCAGGAAGTACCTCATCTGCACATCCACGTGCACCCCAGGATGCTTGATGACCACCTGCTGCAAATCTATCCCTCCGCCCCGCCACTAGCTGACAAACCCCTGCGTGACAAATATGCGGATAGGCTGCGCTCTTACCTTGTTTGACGTGTGCCGCGAATCTAACAACCGTTGGAGCGGGCCGGGAAGCTCTTGTGGTTGGGCGCCGCCGGCGCCGAGAGATTGTGCGCCGCGTCGCCTCTCTGATGCCTGCGGCCGGCCGCTCAACTTCACCGTTAGCTGCCCTGGTCAGCCGCGGCGCACTACTGGAGCTCGTCGGGACTCTGGCGCTTGAGCAGGCAGAGCACGTTCGATTTCCACCAAGGTGCTGCCAGGCATAGCGTCCGCTAAGATCAGAAACCGGTCACGCGACCCTAGAGGTTCACATGGAACGCTTCGTAGCCGCTCTGCTCGCCGTCGCGGCTTTCGCGCCGGTATCTGACGCTCGCACTGCCCAAACTTGGATCGAGGGTCGGAACTACGTGCTGTTGACACCGACGCAAGCTACTAGCGTGCCGGCCGGCAGTATCGAAGTGATGGAGGTATTTTCGTACGGGTGCATCGCCTGCAACAGTTTCCAGCCTGTCATGGAACGGCTAAGGCGCAATCTGCCGCCGAACGCGCAGATTGTGCTTCTACCGGCCTCTTACAACACCGGCGAGGACTGGCCGATGTTTCAGCGCGCTTACTTTGCCGCATGGATCTTGGGTGTTGCGGACCGGACGCATCGGGCGATGTTCGATGCCATCTGGAAAACCGGCGAGCTCGCCGTCAGCGACCCTGTGACCCACCGACTTAAGACCCCGCAGCCGTCGCTCGAAGACGCTGCTCGCTGCTATGCGCGTATTGCAGGGATAAATCCCGGGGCATTCCTTGCGACCGCTAGATCGTTCGCGGTAGATATGAAAATCAGGGCCGCGGACGCGCAAGTCGCTGCAATGCAAGTTCCCGGCACGCCATGCATCGTAGTGAACGGGAAGTATCGGGTGAATATGGACTCGCTGGGGAACAACGACGAGCTCATCGAGCTCGTCAGATTTCTCGTGACCAAGGAGAGTATCCACCAAGCGTCCGGAGTTGCTCGCATTCACCGTTGAGACGGAGATTCTGGCAGCTGACAATCGTTGGAGCTCCACCGCTTCTCGGCGGCCGCTCAACTTCACCTGGTTAGGCAGCGCAGGTGACAGCATCGGCACATGAAAGTCCGCGAGGTCATTCGGCTCATTGAAAGGGATGGGTGGCGCCATGTGCGGACGAAGGGCAGTGTCACCGCCAGTTTCAGCATCCTACAAAGCCTGGAACTGTCACGGTAGCCGGTAAGCTTGGGCTCGACGTGCCGCCCGGGACGCTGAATAGTATCCTCAAGCAGTCAGGGCTTGAGCGTTGATAGGAGCGGCGGCGTGGAATACTTGGTTGTTGTTGAGAAGGGCAAGACCAGCTACGGCGCATACGTTCCAGATCTGCCGGGCTGCGTCGCCGTGGCGGAGACGCGGCGGGAGGTGCTGAAGCTCATTAGAGAAGGCATCACTCTGCACATCGAAGCCCTGCGTGAAGCCCGCGAACCTGTTCCTCCACCGGTCTCGAAGAGCCAAGCGGTCAAGGTACGCGCTGCCTAACAATCGGGCGGCCCGTGATGCCTGACTGGTTCAGCGCCGCGGGCGCATGGAAACAGTGTGCGCCCGCGGCGCTAGGTAGCCCGCGTCGTGCGGCCGCTCAAGCACCTCGGTGTCGTTTCGGGACGGGGAAGTCCCTTACATTCGTTAGGCGGCAGCCGAGGGCGCGTCAGATTCCGCAACGGACCATCCGTGCGTAAGCAGTATTACTTCCGAACCTCCAGCCGCGGCCTTCTGGCATGGGATGTCGACCGCCTTGTCCAGCTCTCAACCACGTTGCCGCGCAAGCAAGTGGAGCTCAGCCAGCTTCGCGAGCTCGATGAGGTCTGGCCCGACAACGGCGATCGCCCCACCTGGCGCGCAATAGTCGAGCACATGAAGCTCATTGATGAGGCCGACCTGTCGTTCCCGATCATCCTCTCCTCTAACGGGGCCATCATGGACGGCAGGCATCGGGTGGCCAAGGCTCTACGAGAGGGTCGCAAGGAGATCACAGCGGTGCAGTTTGAGCACGACCCTGACCCGGATCACGTGGGGCTCGCAGCCGAGGACTTACCCTACTGAGGGGGGCTGCCGCAGCGCAGATGAAGGACGCTGAGTGTGAACGCTTGGCGCAAGCATTGTGGGAGCATGTGCTACATGCCGCCTAAACATCGCTGGAGCGGGCTGTGACGCCCGGGCTGCTTGCGCTCCGAACGCGCGGAAGACAGTGTGCGCGTTCGTCGCGCTGGATGCCGCCTTGGGCTGTCGCTCAGCTTCACCGTTAGCATGCCGCGGGACACGTTGACGTCTAATTTTACCGTAGCTACACTCCGTAGATGCGGTATACGTGGGACGAGGCGAAGCGTATTGCCAACCTCCACGACCACGGTATCGACTTCGTGGATGCGGAGAAGGTATTCGCAAGCCTGACGTTTACGTACGAGGATGATCGCTTCCCTTATGGAGAGCGCAGATTCGACACTCTCGGGCTACTGGCAGCAATACCGGTTTCCATTGTTCCACGTGATCTCATTTCGAAAAGCCACCAGATATGAAACCGAACTCCTCTTCTCGCAGATCAAAGACGAACTACCGCCGGCTCCGAAACCTCGCCGACAGAGACGTTCGCGTGACCGCCGAACACCCGGAGGCAGACCTGAAACACATCGCAAAGGGCATCGTCCGACGCGGCCTAAAGGTCGTCGGACCCAAGGAGCTAGTGTCACTTCGCATCGATACGGATGTGCTGAAGTGGTTTAAGGCCAGCGGAGCCGGTTACCAGACTAGGATCAATGCGGTCCTTCGCGCATACAAGGATGCTGCCGCAGGCTAACAACATTGGAGGGGCCCTCAAACCATGGCTAAAGCATATTGGATTACCGTGTACCGCTCGATCCGCGACCAGGAGGCTTTCGCTGCATATGCCAGGCTCGCTGGCCCCGCACTTCAGGCGGCAGGGGGCCGTTTCCTCGCGCGCGGGCTGCCTGCGCGCGTCTATGAAAGTGGGCTGGATCAGCGCGCGGTCCTCCTCGAGTTTGATAGCGTCGCGCAAGCCATCGCGGCGCATGACAGTCCCGGGTATCAGCAGGCACTCCGTGCACTCGGTAACGCTGCCGATCGTGATATGCGCATCGTCGAGGGCGTCGAATGACGGGCCGACCGCCGAAGAGACAGCGCCCGGCGCACGCACCGCAGCGGACTCCCGCGCCCGGCAAGTAGTAGGCTGTCCGCATGGCTCACGACCTCGTTTGCTGGAAGTGCGGCGCGGCGCTCGCGGCGCTGAGCCTCCCGCTGCGGCGGCTCGATGAGTGCCCGCGGTGTCACGCCGAGCTGCACGTCTGCCGCATGTGCGCCGACTACGACACGAGCGTCGCCAAGCACTGCCGCGAGCCGACCGCGGAGGAAGTGAGCGACAAGACGCAGGCGAACTTCTGCGACTTCTTCAAGCCGCGCGCCGGGGCCTATACGCCTCCCGATACCGCCGCGATGGACAAGGCGCGCGCGGAGCTCGAGAAGCTCTTCGGCAAGCGCTGACCGCGCACGCTTCGTCGCGCAGATACGCCGCCATGCCGCAGCGCCCGGCCAGTTCGGGCTAGACTTGCCTCACAATCCGCGCATTCGGCGTGCCGCAGGCGGCACGGGGGATTTCGTCGAGGCGCCTTCGCAGATGCTCGAGGAGTTCTGCCACGACTACGGCGTGCTCTCGTCCTTCGCCCGCCACTACCAGACCGGCGAGGTGTTACCGCGGGAGCTGTTCGCGCGCATGAACCGCGCCGACGCCTACGGTCGCGCGAGCGGCCAGCAGCGCCAGCTCATGTACACCTCGGTGTCGCTCGATTTCCACACGCTCACCCCCGCGACGCTCGACTTCGACGCCGCCTACCGCCGGGACTTCGAGCGCTTCAACAGCGCCGCCTTCATGCCGGGGGATCACTTCTGGGCGAGCTTCACCCACCTCAACGGCTACAGCTCGAACTACTACACCTACGTGCTCGACAAGGCGATCGCGCTGGATTTCTTCGCGCAGTTCGATGCGCGGAATCTGCTCGGCGGCCCGGCCGGCATGCGCTACAGGCAGGCGGTGCTTGCGCCCGGCTCGACCAGGCCGGCGGCCGAGCTGGCGCGCGACTTCCTCGGTCGCGAGCCGAACCTGGACGCCTACCGGCGCTGGATGCTGGCGGAGTTCGACGCGGAGGCTAAGTCTTCTTCAGCCGCTCGCTGAGGCGCTCGAGCAGCTTCGTGAACGGCGAGTTCTTCTGCACCTCGACGCGCAGGTGCCGCACGCCGGTGTCGTTGATCGTCTCGCCCCTGCCGTCGTCGATGGTGAGCTCGCTGGCGCCGAGAATCTCGAGCGTCTCCTCGAGCGTCTGCGGGCCGCGGCGCTCGCGCGCGCCAACCTTGCCGCCGCGCGCGCGTGCCCGGGGGCTCGCTGTGGGCGATGATCCCGGGCGCACCGGGCGGCCGGGCACCCTGAGCGGACCCTTGGGCAAGTGCGTGGCGGCCGCAGCCGGCTTCCCCTGCCGCAGAGCCGATACCGCGCGCTTGGCCGTATCGTCGTCCATGAGCTTGAACTCTTCCTCCGGCCGTGAGCGCGCCGCCGACGTAGCGGCGAGGCTCCCGGACTTGAAGTCCTGATCGCTCGCGCGCGCCTTCTCCTGCGGGCTCACCGGCACCACGGCGACCGAGGCGAACTCGGAGCGCACGTAATGGGCGACCTGCTTGGCCGAGATCGCGTCGCTGAAGAAGCCGAGACGCAGTCCGTACCACTTGCGTCCGTCGCGGCTGCCCTCGACCGTATACAGGGTATAGGCGTTGAAGATCGCGAGCGGCGGCACCTTGCCGAGGTCGGCCGGCTGCACCGACCACTGCAGCTGCACCGCGAAGGACACCGGCGCGTTGTTGACGAGGGCCTCCTTCAGTGCGAGGCGCGTGCCGGTATCGTCGGGCTTCAGCATCGGGATACTGCGGTGCGAGACGTCCGCCGGGTCGGGCTCGCTGCCCTCGGGGCCGCGGGCTTCCAGCATCCGGAGCACCTGGGTGTCGCTCAGGGTGTCGCCCCCGGCCAGGGTTGCCCGCGGCGGCGGCGGCGCATGCATCACACGCGTCTCGCCGGTCGGGCTGCTGTCGGCGAGCGCGGCGAGCACTTCGCGCACGTTCGAGTCCTGGAAGGCTCCCTTCGCGCCCCTGCCCGTGGTCCATGAGGCCCCGGAGGCCTGGGTGGCGGGAGCGCGGGCCGGAACGGGCGATAGCGCGCGGACCGCCGGCGGCGCAAACGCGCGCGCGGCGGCAGGCTTCGCAATCCGAGCGGCCGGAGCGAAAGCGGCCGGCCTCGCCGGAGGAACCACAGGGCGTGCCGCGGCACGCAGCGCTTCACGGGGGGCAGCGTGCACGACGGGTACGCTGGCGGGGTTCGGCATCGTTGGCGGCGCGGCGGCCGCGGCGCGTCGCGCAGAGGGCTGCGCGGGGGGTACTGAAACGACGGGAGCGCGCCGCGGCGGCGGCGCTATCCGCGGCTGAGGGCCGGCGGCGTGGCGGGCCTGAGCGGCGGCCGCGGCCGTGGCCCGCTCGCGGAGCTTGCGCCCCGGGGCCTCGCCGGCCCATGCGCCGGGGTAGATCTCGCGCACCACGCTCAGCCACTCCTCGGCCTCGGCGAGAGTCGAGAAATAGCCCATGTGAAGCCGGAAGCGCTCGCGGCCTTCCTCGAAGCGGCGGCTGACGACGAATGTGAAGCGCTTGAGCTCGGGCAGATCGGTCTGCGCGAGCGCCATCGGCGTCGTGGATGAGCAGAGGTTGAGGACGAACGGCACCGTGCCCGCTGCGGGTGTCGCGGCGTTCAATGCTCCGGCATCCGTGCGAGACGAAGCGAAGGTGGTCATTGCTGTCATACACTTCCCCGGACCGAGAGAGACCACACCGGTCGGCAGGGACCGCGCTATCGCGCAATGGCTGGATTGCGAGCGTTCGCGCTCGGAAGCGCGACCGTGGCAGCCCCGCCGTCCTAGGAACCGTCCTTTAGACCGGTGGCTTTGCGTCCCCGCCTTTCGACGGGTTTGCCTTTATCACTCAGGGGTCAGTGTCAAAGCGTCGCGTATGGCAGTCAAGTCCCGATTGTGTGCCGCCGCTCGCAGGTGCGGCTAATACCTAAGCACTTCGGAGCGGCTGCATCTTGATCCGCAGCTGTATCTTAATCTTATGTCTCACCGGTGCTGTCTCACCGTGGCGAGACCGGCGGCGGCGCGCTCCGATCCCAGAAGCGTCCCGCGCTCACGAGATGCCGCGCATAGAAGCCGCGGCTCAGGTCGCCGTAGGCGACCGCCTGCCCGGCGCGCGGGGCGTGGACGAAGCGCCCGCCGCCGGCGTAGACCCCGACGTGGTCGATGCCGCGCCGGCGGATGCGAAAGAATACCAGGTCCCCCGGGGCGAGCGCCGCGAGCGGCACAGGGTGTGCCGCGCGCTGCTGCTCGGCCGCGGTGCGGGGAATGACCAGGCCCGCGCGCTCGTGAACGTAGCGCGCCAGTCCGCTGCAGTCGAAGCCAGCCGCGTCGGCGCCGCCGAACTGGTACGGAGCGCCGACCAGGGACGCCGCGAACCGTGCGATCACGGCCCCGTCCCGTGGAGGGCCGGCGGGCGCCGTAGCGGGCAGGCTCCTGCACCCGTAAGCCAGCAGTGCAATGAGCGCAGCAGCCGCCGCGCCCGATCCGGGCGTCCGGTGCGGCCAGCGGCTATCGGGCTCGAGCCGCAGGGCGTGACTGCGCCGCAGCCTGAGCGTGCGATGCGCCGAGGCGCGCCAGTGCCCCGATGCCCTCATGGGTATAGCGTTGCACGCCACGGCGACCGCTGCGAGCGGCGCCGAGCATGGCGGCACCCACGGTTTGCGGCCGGGCTGCGGCAAGGCGAAAAGCACTGTTGCGGGAGCGCACGGCGACGTCGCCGCGCCCCGACACGCCGACATCCCGGAACGCGTCCCCGGCACCGCGAGGGGGCGCTTGCGGGTGTTACCATTTCTCACGGCGCGTCGTGCGCCGACGGTGGCTGCGCCCGTGAGAGTTCTGAAGAGGCTGCCCCTGATGGTCGTTGCGGCGCTGCTGGCGCCGGCGGGGGCGCTCGCCGTCACCGACGCCGACCGCCTGGCCGTCTATCGGGATTTCCGCACGGCCTTCGACGCGCACCATTATCCCGACGCGCTGCCGCTCGCCACGAAGCTGGTCGAGCTCACCGAGGAGCAGTTCGGCGCGAGCGATCGCGCGCTGGTCAATCCGCTCTGCAATCTCGGCACCACGCAGTACCGTCTGGGCGACTACAAGCATGCCGAGGACAGCTACGTGCGCAGCGTGAAGATCGCCGCGGATACGGGCGGTAACGGCGACCGGCTGCTGCTGCGCCCGCTGCACGGGCTCGGCGCGACCTACTACGTCACCCGGCAGTTCGAGGATGCGAGCGTCACGCTGCAGCGCGCGCTCGACCTGAGCCGAAATCTCGACGGACTGCTGAACCCCGGACAGTTGACCATCCTCGATCCCCTCATCGGAAGCCTGGTGAGTCTCGAGCGCCACAGCGAAGCGGATCGCGAGTTCCAGTACGCGGTGCGGGTCGCCGAGAGCGCCTGGGGAAGCACCGACCCGCGCGTCGTCCGCCCGGTGGATCGCTATGCGCACTGGCTCGAGCACATGGGCCGCTACCCTTCGGCCCGGGCCCAGTACGCCCGCGCGCTCACCGTGGGGGAGGGCGCCGGTACCCGGGCCGCGCGGCTCGTGATCGAGCCGCTGCTCGGCATCGCCCGGACCTACCGCCTCGAGGCGACCAATGGCAACGAGGAGGAAGGGGCGCAGTACGTGGACCCCTTCGCGCAGTCGGGCTTCGGCATGACGAGCGACCGCGGCCCGCGCGGACTCAACCCCGACGGAGAGAAGGCGCTGCTGCTCGCGCTGCAGACGATCGACAGGATGCGCCCGGTCGACCACCAGGTGCGAGGCAAGACTCTGATGGAGCTCGGCGACTGGTATCTGTGCGCGGACCAGACCGACAAGAGCCTCGCGCGGTATCGCGAAGCGTGGAAGGAGCTCGAGCAGGC
>Ga0209808_1001464_pt1 | contig 12150 bp, 12 predicted proteins | sample GraSoiAngelo_157_FD_186171 | JGI IMG/M metagenome (GOLD analysis project Ga0209808, IMG submission 186171) | Grasslands soil microbial communities from the Angelo Coastal Reserve, California, USA - 14_1009_16_20cm (SPAdes) (version 2) | ecosystem: Environmental > Terrestrial > Soil > Grasslands ...
CCCGCGCGGATCGTCGACGCGGTACCTCTGCCCGCTGGTCGTGAACAGAACTGTGACGTGCGTCGATCGCGGGCACATCTCGCGGACCTACGGCCTCCAGCTCGTGCCTGAGTTCCGTCTGGGTTTCCGCAGAGAGCTCTTCCGCTGAGGTATTCAGGGTGGGGCTGCTCCCGCCGAGCCTGCGGCAGCTCGTGCGTGGCCTAGGGAGAGCCCGGCCCCAGACGCCGAGATTGTGCACACCCCGCGCCTGTGAGCAGCCCCGGCGGGATGCTGCCGCCGTGCCGTCGCGACGTCATGACACGGCCGGGTCAAAAGATGGTCTCGCGGCCGGGTTGGCATCGGGGTCGAATCGGCGGACAATCGAGGCAAATGCCACGAGAGCGCTCCTCGATCGAGCTGACCCGCACGCTCAGGAAGGTGAAGGTCCCGAGCTTTGTCGCCGCGAGCGACGGGACGATCACGTGGAGCAACGATGCAGCCGAGAAGATGTTCGGCGACCTCAGGAACCGGCCGTTCGCCACCGTCGTCGCTCCGGAGGACGTGGCCCTCGTCCGGCGGCAACTTCAGCGGAAGCTGGAAGGCGTTCCGTCCACCGACTATGAGGTGGACGTGTTCACCGTCGACGGCCGCCGGCGGCGGGCCGAGATCAGCTCGGTCCCGATCGAGAACGGGGACAACTGCCACGCGGTCTTCGGAGTCGTGCTGCCCGGCCGGCCGCGCGATCGTGCGCCGCGGGCGCCGAGGCTCACGACACGCCAGGATCAGGTGCTGCAGCTCCTGGGGGAGGGCGCATCGACCGACCAGATCGCCGCCATGCTGCACGTGAGCAAGGAGACGGTTCGCAACCACATCCGGCACGTGCTCCGCGCTCTCGGCGCGCATTCGCGGCTCGAGGCGGTGGCGCTGGCACATCGACAAGGGCTGCTGCGCGTCGATTGACGGCGGCTGCGCCCGACTTCAACCCGCGAGCCATTCGTCGAGGGGAAGCCTTGTCTCCAGTGCCGAGAAATCGCCCAAGTCGAGAATGGCCTCTGCCGCGTCGGCCAGCGCCTTGACGGCCACCCAGGTCAGGCTGCCCCCGACGCTCACTCGGCGTGCGCCCGCCTGGGCGATCTCTGCGAACGAGAGTTGCGGGACGGCGAGTACGTTCACTGGTCGCGAGACCGCTTCGCACACCGCCCGAATCTCCTCGATGGTGCGCAGCCCCGGCGCGTAGAGGACGTCTGCGCCCGCCTGCTCGAAGGCTTGCAACCGCGCGATCGTGTCGTCGAGCTCGGGGTTGCCGCGGATGTGGTTCTCGGCCCGTGCCGTCAGAACGAACGGGAACGCGAGGGCGCGAGCAGCCTCGGCAGCGGCGGAGATTCGCTCGGCCGCATGCTGCAGCTCGTACAGGCGGCCGCGCTCCCAGTCCTCGATCGAGCCCCCTACGGCGCCGGCCTCGGCCGCTCGCGTGATGGCGCGCGCCGCGTCGGCCGGATCGGGGCCGTAGCCGTTCTCGAGATCGACCGAGAGCGGAAGCTCGGTGGCGCGGTCGAGCGCGGCGGCGTGCTTTGTCATCTCGTCGAGCGTCACCCGTCCGTCGCGGCGACCGAGCGTGAACGCGAAGCCCGAGCTCGTAGTGGCGAGAGCCTTGAACCCGAGCGCAGCGAGGACGCGCGCAGAGCCGGCGTCCCAGGGATTGGGAATCACGAACGGGTCGCCGGCGTGAAGCGCCTTGAACTCTGCCGCCTTTTGGGCCTGTCTGCCGCCGGAATTCACGTGCCGCCCATGGCTAAACGCTTCGAAGCTTCATTCTGCGTCCACGGACGCTCGGTCGGCGGCGGCGAACGCGACGTGCGTCGCACCCCGCTCGTGACTCGAGCCGAGCCAGAAGTCGGCCATCCCCTCTCCGGCGGCGAAGCCGGCACCGCCCTCGAACTCCATCTGTAGCGAATAGCCGAGCGGCGCGAGCGCCTGCGCATAGAAGCGCTTCGCCTGCTCGAGGTCGCCGACGTTCGCTGTTACGTGGTCGAGCATCCGTCCTCCTCCCGCGGCCCGGCCGGGCCTGATCGAACGCGAAGCCGCGAGCCTAGCGCTGGCGGCGACGAGAAGGCAGCCTGCAGCGAACTAAGCAGACTCAGCGAGCGCAAGAGCGCCGAGGACCCCGGCCAGCGGGCCAAGGGCCGGGGCTCTGACGAAGCCGGAAATCCCGTCGCCGAGCACCGGGCCGGCCAGGTACCCGTTCATCAGCCGGACGATCTCGCGCTGGACGAGCTCCAGTAGGCCCGGCCGATTCATCACGCCGCCGCCGAGTACGACGCGCTCGGGTGAAAGGACGCAGATGACGCTGACGAGCCCGAGCCCGAGGTACTGGGCCTCCAGGTCCCAGGCCACGTCGTCGGCGAGCTCGGCCGATTGCTTCCCCCACCGCGATTCGATCGCGCGGCCCGAGGCCAGGCCTTCCCAGCAGTCCCCGTGGTAGGGACAGATGCCTGGGAACGGGTCCGCATCTCGGTCGTGAGGGATTCGCATGTGGCCGAACTCCGGATGCATCAGACCGTGCATGAGCTTGCCCTCGACCATGCCGCCGCCACCGATGCCCGTGCCGACGGTGATGTAACAGGACGTGTCGAGGCCCTGCGTCGCCCCCCATCGGTGCTCCCCGAGCGCTGCCGCATTCACGTCCGTGTCGAACGCGACAGGGACCGCGAGCCGGCGGCCGATCTCACTGCCGACATCGGTCTGAGCCCATCCAGGCTTGGGCGTCGTCGTGATGTACCCCCAGGTGGGGGAGGCCCGGTTTCCATCGAGCGGCCCGAACGAGCCGATTCCGATCGCGTCGACCGGCCCTTCGCGCTCGAAGAAGGCAACCGCTCGGTCGATCGTCTCGGGGGGAGTGGTCGTCGGAAGCGTGGTGGTCGCACGGAGGTCGTCCGGGCCCGTCCCGATCGCGCATTCCCATTTCGACCCGCCGGCCTCGATGCCGCCGTAGACGGTCAAGCGGCTCCGACCGCCTGGGCGCCGCATGACCGGCGGACGGTCAGCTGACCCGGCAGCACGACGACGTGGTCGCGAGCCGGGCCGCGGCCCTCGATCCGGTCCAGCAGCAGTCGCGTTCCGAGAGTCCCGAACGTCTCCGCCGGCTGCTCCAACGCGGTCAGGAACGGGTAGAGCCGCGACGCGAACTCGATGTCGTCGAAGCAGACGAGCGCGACGTCGTCCGGGACGTCGAGGCCCGCGTTCCGCACAGCCTCAATCGCGCCCAGCGCGACGAGGTTGTTGACCGCGAACACGGCTGACGGGCGGTCTTCGCTCGAAAGGAGCCGGCCCATCGCCTCGAGCCCGCCGTCGGGATCCGGGGTTGCCACCTCGACGAGCGCCGGGTCGAGCGGCAGCCCTGCGGCCCTCAGGGCCGACTCGTATCCCTGACGGCGCTCACGTGCGCTCGAGACCTCATCGGCTTCGACGATCAAACCGATGCGCCGGTGGCCGAGCCGTATCAGATGCTCCACGAGCTGCTGCGCGCCGCCGACGCTGTCGCCGACGACTGCGTCGCATTCGATTCCGGCGACCGTCCGGTCGATCAACACGAACGGCACTCGGAACCTGGCGAGGCGAGCCAGGTGCGGCTTCGAGCGGTCGCTGACCGGGGCAATCGCGATCCCCTCGACGCGGTGGGCGATCAGCTCCTCGATCACGTCGCGCTCGACCGCGAGGTCGGCGCGCGTGTCGCAGAGGATGACGCGGTAGGCGGACCGCCGCGCGACGTCCTCGGCCGCGCGAACGACCATCGTGAAAAACGGATTGGCGACGTCGGGCACGATCACGGCGAGCGTCCCGGTCCGGCGGGCGCTCAATCCACGCGCGAGCCGGCTCGGTATGTAGCCGAGCTCGGCGATCGCCTTCTCGACACGGCGCTGCGTGTCCGGGCTGACGCGATCGCTCTCGTTGATCACCCTCGACACGGTCATCGGCGAGACGCCGGCGAGGGAGGCGACGTCCCTGATCGTCACGTCGGCTGAGTTCGCGCTCACTCCTAATCCTTGGTAGCGGTACCACAGAGTACAGCGGAGGCCTTCGTAAACCAAGCGAGTTTGGCTTGACTAATGCGTCGCAAACGTGTTATCGGTACCACAACCACGGGCAAGGGAGGTATCACATGCGCGATCCGCAGAGGCAGCTCAGGCGTCCAACACGACGGACACTGGGTCTCGCGGTAGCGCTCCTCGCAGTCGTTGTGGCCACGTCGGCGATCGTCGCCGCCGCGTCCGCCACGACAGCGTCAAAGAGCGCGAACATCAAGGTCGGGCTGATCACGAAGGACGCCACCAACCCGTTCTTCGTCAAGATGCACGCCGGGGCGACGAAGGCGGCGAAGCGACTCGGCGCAACCCTTATGTACGCGGCCGGCAAGAGCAGCTCCGACAACGCGGGCGAGATTGCGGCGATCGAGAACATGACGACCGCCGGCGTGAAGGGGATCCTGATCACGGTCGCGGACGGGAAGGCCGAAAACGCCGCGATCGCGAAGGCGCGGAAGAAAGGCGCCGTCGTGATCGCTCTGGACTCGCCAACCGTTCCGCAGAGCGCGACGAACGCCCTCTTCGCGACGAACAACTTCAACGCGGGAGTCCTGATCGGCAAGTACGCGCGCGCCGCGACGAAGGGCAAGAAAGTGACGATCGGGATGCTCGACGAGCACGCCGGGTCGTCGGTGGGAGCCCTGCGACACAACGGCTTCCTGAAGGGGTTCGGGATCAAGGGCAGCAACAGCCAGATCGCCTGCGTCGGCAACGGCGAGGGTCAGACGGCAACGTCGCAGACGGCGATGGAGAACTGTCTCCAGAAGAACCCGAACATCAACGTCGTCTACACGATCAACGAGCCCAGCGCCGCAGGCGCCTGGACCGCGTTGAAGAACGCCGGCAAGACGCAGTCGGCCACGACGATCGTCTCGGTCGACGGTGGTTGCGCCGGCGTGCGAAACGTCAGAGCCGGGGTCATCGACGCGACCTCGCAGCAGTACCCGCTCCTGATGGCCTCGCGGGGCGTCGCTGCCGTTGTCAAGTACGCGAAGACCGGTATCAAGCCACGCGGCTACACCGACACCGGCGTCAACCTGATCGCGAAGAAGGCGCTTGTGGGCGTCAGATCCAAAACCGTCAAGTACGGCCTCGCAAACTGCTGGGGCTAGGAAGGTAGACCCCTCACACACACCGCGACCGGAGGGCAGCTGTTCGCTCTCCGGTCGCGGTCGGATCATGGCGTCCTAGGATCGGCTCTTCGGGACTAGATTGACCTCGGAAACCTCAGCCCAGCCAGCGCGCGCCCCGTCTCCGCTCGAGTGGATTCGCCGCTTCCTGGCGGCGCCGGCCGTCGGGCCGTTCCTCGCGCTGCTGCTGACGATGGCGTTCTTCTCGCTGAAGAGCGACCGCTTCCTGCAGGGCCCGAACCTCTCGCTTGTGCTGCAGCAGGTGATGGTCGTCGGCGTGCTCGCGATTGGCCAGACGCTCGTGATCCTGACGGCCGGGATCGATCTCTCCGTGGGAACCGTGATGGCGTTCGGGCAGATCGTGATGACGAAGTTCGCGATCGACCAGGGCTTCAGCCCGCTGACTGCGATCGCGCTCGGAATCCTCGCCTGCGTCGCCTTCGGCGTTCTCAACGGGGCGCTGGTGACGGGGGTGAGGTTGCCCGCGTTCATCGTCACGCTCGGAACGCTCAACATCGCCTTCGCTTTGACCCACATCGTCTCGAAGGACCTGACATACCCTCCGGGCACTTCGGGGGCGTCGACGCTGCCCAGCCAGCTGCTCTTCTTCGGCCGGACGTTCACGGTCGGGCACACCGAGATCACCTACGGCGTCGTGCTGATGTTCGTCCTCTTCGGCTTAGCCTGGTTTTCGCTCACGCAAACGGCTTGGGGCCGGCATGTCTACGCGACCGGGGACAATCCCGAAGCCGCCCGGCTGACCGGCATCAAGACCTGGCGCGTCCTCCTCAGCGTCTACACGGTCGCGGGCCTCATGTACGGGATCGCCGCCTGGTTGCTGGTCTCGCGGACCGAGCTCGGCGATCCGAACGCCGGCCAGACGACCGAGAACCTCGACTCGATCACAGCCGTTGTTCTCGGTGGCACGAGCCTGTTCGGTGGGCGCGGAACGGTGATCGGGACGTTGATCGGAGCCATCATCGTCGGCATCTTCCGCAACGGCCTCACGCTGATCGGCGTCGAGGTGATCTATCAGTACCTCGTCACGGGCGTCCTCGTGATCCTCGCTGTCGCGGTCGACCAGCTCACGCACAGGAGGCGGTTGTGAGCGAGCCACAGCAGCCGATCCTCGAGGCGCGCGGGCTAGCTAAGCGGTACGGGCAGGTCGTCGCGCTCGACGGAGTCGATTTCGAGCTCTATCCGGACGAGATCGTCGCCGTCATCGGCGACAACGGAGCCGGCAAGTCGACGCTGATCAAGGCGCTCTCGGGAGCCCTACAGCCGGACGAGGGAGAGATCCGTCTCGACGGGAAGCGCGTTCGTTTCCGCACTCCCGGCGATGCGCGGAGCGCAGGCATCGAGACCGTCTACCAGGATCTCGCGGTCGCTCCCTCGCTCGACATCGCCTCCAACATCTTCTTGGGCCGGGAGGCCCGCAGACGAGGACCGCTCGGGCTCGCCCTTCGCATGCTGGCGAAACGGTCGATGCGCCGCGACGCTGCCCGCCACCTGCAGGAGCTCAAGATCGGCGTCCAATCGATGGGCCAGCCCGTCGAGAATCTTTCCGGCGGCCAGCGACAGGGCGTCGCGGTCGCGCGCGCCGCGAAGTGGGCCGAGCGGGTGGCGATCATGGACGAGCCGACTGCGGCGCTCGGAGTCAAGGAGACCCGCCAGGTGATTGACCTGATCCTCCGCGTTCGCGAGCGCGGCCTGCCGGTGATTCTGATCAGCCACGACATGCCCCATGTGTTCGAGCTTGCGGACCGGATCCAGATCATGCGGCTCGGCAAGCGCGTCGCGGTCGTGACGCCGCAAACCCACACGATGCCCGAGGCGGTGGCGATCATGACCGGCGCGACGCGCGGCGAGCTCGAGCAGGCGCTCATCAAGGAGGGCCCGCCCGCGGAGCTGCCCGAGGAGGATGCATGACAGCGACCATCCCGGCGAAAGACTGGAGCGTCACATGAGCTACCTCCCTGCACCCGATCGCTACGAGCGGATGCAGTACCGCAGGTCCGGCCGCAGCGGAATTCAGCTGCCCGCGCTGTCGCTCGGTCTCTGGAACAACTTCGGCGACGACTTCCCGTTCGAAACGGGCCGCGCGATCGTCAGGCGCGCGTTCGACCTCGGGATCACCCACTTCGACCTCGCCAACAACTACGGACCGCCGTACGGCTCCGCCGAGGAGAACTTCGGGCGCATGTTCGCGCACGATCTCCGCACCTACCGGGACGAGCTGGTGATCTCGACGAAGGCTGGCTACGACATGTGGCCTGGGCCCTACGGCGACTGGGCCTCGCGGAAGTACCTCCTGGCGAGCCTCGACCAGAGCCTGCACCGCATGGGGCTGGAATACGTCGACATCTTCTATTCGCACCGTTTCGACCCCGAGACCCCGCTCGAGGAGACGATGGGCACTCTGGACACCGCGGTGCGGCAGGGCAAGGCGCTCTATGTCGGAATCTCGTCCTACTCCGCCGGCAAGACCCGCGAGGCCGCCCGCATCCTCCGCGAGCTCGGGACGCCGCTGCTGATCCACCAACCCTCTTACTCGATGCTCAACCGCTGGATCGAGCCCGAGCTGCTAGACGTGCTCGCGGAGGAGGGCGTTGGCTGCATCGTCTTCTCGCCGCTCGCCCAGGGGATGCTGACGGACAAGTATCTGCACGGTATCCCGGAGGGCTCGCGCGCGAGTCGCGTGGCAACGCTGTCGCCGGACCTGATCACGGACGAGGCACTCGAGAAGATCCGTGCCCTGAACGAGATCGCAAGCGCACGAGGCCAGAGCCTCGCGCAGATGGCGCTCGCGTGGACTTTGCGCGACCCGCGCATCACCTCGGCGCTCGCCGGCGCAAGCAGCGTCGAACAGCTCGAGGCGAACGTGGCTGCGCTCGAGCGCGTCGACTTCACGGACGAGGAGCTGGCAGAGATCGACAGGCACGCGACCGAAAGCGGCATCAATCTCTGGGCCGCCTCGAGCAGCGTCTAAGCCTCCCGGGAAGGGGGCGGACCCGGTCGTTCGACGCCTGGGAGACGAGCTTCTCGCGGCAGCCGACGCCTCGAGCAGGCGGTTCATCCTCGGCATCACCGGCCCGCCGGGTGCCGGCAAGTCGACGCTGGCGGGCGCGCTCGCGGCGGCGGTCGCCGAGGAACGCGGTTCAGCGGCCGCCGTGGTCGCGCCGCTCGATGGATTTCATCTTTCGAACGAGACGCTCGATCTGCTCGGGCTCTGTTCGGTCAAGGGCGCGCCACAGACGTTCGACGCCCGGGCGTTCGTCGAATTCTTGCGACAGCTTCGGGACGAGCACGCCGCCACGGTCCTCTGGCCAGACTTCGACCGCACGGCCGAAGAGACGGTCGCCGACGCGATCCCGATCGGGCCCGAGACGAAGTTAGTGATCACCGAGGGGAACTACCTGCTGCTGAATCGGCCCTGGTGGCGCGAAGTAAGTCAGCTGCTCGACGAGGTCTGGTACATCGATGCGCCGCGTGACGTCCTGCGCCGCCGCCTGATCGAGCGGCGAATCGCCGGTGGCCGTTCCGTAGCAGACTCCGTGCGGCACGTCGACGAGAGCGACCTCCCAAACGCAGAGCTAGTCGCCCGAACTCGGCGGTTGGCCGACAGGACGGTTGCCTTTGACGACGCAGGCGGATGCTGACCGGGTTGGCTAGCGACGCTCTTGCGAATCGAATCCAGGAGCAGGGCCAGCGTGGGGCAAGCCTCCACCGCTCGGGCGGCGTGGCGTGCGGCCTCGCCGGTGACTGGTTCCGGATCGATGATCGGGAAGCCCCACTTGTCGAGCTGGATCCGCTCGGGCAGAAGCTCCGCACAGAGCCCGTGGCCCTCGCAGGTGATCGGATTGACGCGCAGGCGCTTCATCGCTCGCCCTCCGTGCCGAGGGCCGGTATCGGTAGCACCCGGCGCTTGCCTTCGCAGCGTCCTCGAAGATGCAACCCGAAGACCTCGAGCGCGCTGGTGGCGAAGGCCGCGGCGCCGTCGGGATGGCTGCAGGCTCCGCGGCCGCGAACCTGGGCGATCCAGCGTTCCAGCTGCTTCCGCTCGTCTTGGCTTCGCTGCGCAGCAAGCCGTTCGAAGGCGCGCGCGATCGCGTCGAGGCCGTAGACACAGGGGCCGCACTGCCCGGCGCTGGAGGCGGCCAGATACCGCATCGCCCTCGCTGTCTCGCAGATGCCGCACGCGCTCCTCGGCAGGACGACGATCGATCGGGCGCCGAGCCTCGCGCCCCTTGGCCGCAGGTCGGCCTCAAGCAGGGACGCATCGGCGGCCTCGCGCTCGCTGAGCCAGCTGCCGAAGAAACCGCCTACGAGGAAGGCGCGGACGTGCTCTGTCACTCCTCCCGCTTGGCCGACGAGCTCTCGGAGGGGAGTCCCGAGCGCGACCTCGTAGACGCCGGGCTCTGCGACCGAGCCGGAGATCGTCACCAGCGCCGTCCCCGGTTCGGCCGCCGTCCCGACCGCGCGGAACCACTCTGGCCCGAAACGGGCAATCAGGGCGAGCTGCGCCAGCGTCTCGACGTTCTGCACAAGCGTCGGCGCCCGGCCAACACCGCGCTCGAATGGCCGCGGGGGCGTGAAGGTGGGCTTGGCAACCCCGCGGTTCAGGAACTGAACGAGCGCCGTCTCTTCTCCGGCGACGAATCCGTCGGGCACGGCGACAGCCCGCAGACGAACTCGTTCGTCCAGCCGGGTGCGCCGCTCGTCGATCGCTGCCGAGAGCGCTTCGACACCCTCCCGGTCGGCTCGCGACACGGCCACGATCGCCTCGCGCGAGCCGAGGGCTTGCGCGGCGGCCGCGGCTCCGTCGAGGACCAGGTGCGGGAGGTACCGGACCAAGACCTTGTCCTTGCCGCTGACGGGCTCACCCTCGGTCCCGTTCGCGACCACGACGGGACGCCCGCGCTGCGCTGCGACCGCGCGAAGCTTCGTGGCCGTGGGGAAGCCGGCTCCGCCGCGGCCCTGCAGCCCGCTCGCCTCGACGAGTGCAAGCAGGTCGATCGTTCCGGGGTGCGGGAGCCGGCCGTAGACGGCGAGGTGCTGATCCAGCGTCGAGCAAGCTTCGGCCGAGGTGACGCCCGCCAGGAGCCGGGGCAGACCCGGGGGCGCGGTCATGTCAGGTGCGCTCATCGCCCGCATGGCCGTCATTCGGAGGCCGAGCCGTTTCCGTGGACGGAGCCCGTGAACGTGCTCGTCGCACCGTCGAGGTTCAAGACGATCGTGAGATGGAGTCCCACCCCCGACGGGTTCGTCAGGTCGGCGCCGAGCTGATTGCCTTGAAGGGCAACGACCTTGCCCGAGAATCCCCGGAGGCCGACGGGAGCGAAGGTGACGCTGCTGTTGCTCATCGAGATGCCCTCTCCGGCAGCCGTTCCCCACAGAGTCAGGCGCAGGACCGCAGGCACTTGGCCCCGAACGGCGGCGCCGAAAGCGACGCCGACGTCTCCGCTGTTGTCGCTCGAACGCGCGAAGTGGCCGCTGAGCTGCCCGTCGAACGATTTCGGCAGCGTGGTCGAGAGAGCGACTGTTCCCCGCGCCGCCGAGGAGGAGGCCTGGCGGCTAAGGATGTTTGCGGGGGTGCCTGCGCGCGCCGCCCAGCCGGAACGCCCAGGACCGCCCCGATACCAGGCGACGGCCAGGACGGCGAGCACGACCGCCGCGGCACCGGCTCCCGCGCGTAGTCGCAGCGGGCCCGTTGAGCGCAGTAGGCGCAGTGCGACCGCGGCGCCGACCGCGTTGGCGCAGGCGATCGCTACGATCACGAACCAGCCGAACCGTGAATCGCTGCCGCTGCCCAGGCCGTGCACCAGGGCGAACGGCCACGACGCGTAAGCCAGCCAGTGAACGGCCCGCCAGGCGCGATAGCCGATCCTCGCGCGCAGCAGGCTCGTCACCACGAGGGCGAGCAGCAGGTCGAAGGCGACTGCTCCAAAGCCGAGCCATAGCGGCCGGTAGCGGGAGACGAACGGGATGACGGCGTCTTTGAAGCCCACCGGGGCATAGCCGTCGGCGATCGCTGTCAGTACGTGAATGGCGACGAAAGCGATCGCGAACAGCGTCACGTTTCGATGGATGGAGACCACGGCGAATCTGGGCCAGCGGTCGTTTTTCCATCGGACCGTCCCGAGCACGCCGAGCACGAGCCCGGCGGTCAGAAGCACGAGGGAAACGACGCCGGACGCACGGGTGATGTACCAGAGCGCGGTCCCGTTGCCTGCAGCGAGGGTCATGCCTCGATGGGCCAGTCGGCAACGCACATCACCGAGCCGTCGTTTCGCACCAGCCGCGCCGGGAGGCGTCGCTGGTCCAGCCAATCGGGTGCGTCGTCACCGAGCACCATGGCCGCGGTGCTCGCCGTGTTCGCGTCGACGCAGGAGGCGGCCACGACGCTGACGGTTCGCCAGGGCGTGTCGGCCGGCGTCCCTTTGCGCGGATCGATGATGTGATGGGCCCGGCCGGTGGCCGTCGTCCAACTGCGGACGCAGGTCCCGGAGGTGGCGAGACCGCCCGAGCGGATGCCCACCGCCGGGCCGTTCTCCGGGAACGGGGCGGCGTGATCGTCGGCGACACCGACGGACCAGCCTCCCTCGGGCGGGTCTCCGGCGACCGCGACGTCTCCCCCGAGGCTGACGATGACGCCGTCATCCGTGGCCTCGGCCGCGGCGCGCGCCGTGCGGTCGGCGGCCAGGGCCTTGGCGGTCGCTCCGAGGTCGAGCTCGACCCCGTCTGGAATCCTGGCCGTCCGGCGCTCGCGATCGAGCTCGATCCGTTGCCAGGCGCCGCCGGGGGCGGAAGATACGTGGAAGAGTCGCCCGTTCCGAAGTAGGACGAGGGAGAAGGTGCGGTCGTACCCCGCGAGCCGGAGCGCCTTACCCAAGGTCGGGTCGACCGCCCCGTCGGTGGCCGCGGCCGCCGTCAGAGCGACCTCGAGCGCCGCAAGGAGG
>Ga0209808_1001467_pt1 | contig 12140 bp, 8 predicted proteins | sample GraSoiAngelo_157_FD_186171 | JGI IMG/M metagenome (GOLD analysis project Ga0209808, IMG submission 186171) | Grasslands soil microbial communities from the Angelo Coastal Reserve, California, USA - 14_1009_16_20cm (SPAdes) (version 2) | ecosystem: Environmental > Terrestrial > Soil > Grasslands ...
CCTGCAACGCCGGCTGAAAGAGGGTTATCTGAAAATGGTTCCGATCACGGAGCAAAGTATTGTGCGGCTCGCTCCCATTCGACCGGCGACAGACGAGGATGCCATCCGACCGGTGGCGAATGATCGAATCGGCAAATGAGATGGAATGGACGGACTCGGTGCGCGCTAGTCTGCGTTGGTTTTGTCGCGCTCTTTAGCGCGTTCTCTTTTCGACTCGTTTATCTCCAGCTGATTAAGCACGACGAGTATGCGGGTCTGGCCGCGGAGAAACATGTCTACAAACAACCGATTTACGCTGGGCGCGGCCTCATTGCAGACGCTACCGGCGAGGTCCTCGCCCGCAATGTACCGGTGGAAACGGTCGTGGCGGACACATCCCATTTAAACAAGGAGAGGCTGGCCGAAGCCGTCGCGCTGCTGAGTCGCGAATTAAACCTCGAGGCGGACGAACTGGCGGAAAAACTCGGGAGCGACCGGCGCTACGTGGTGTTGAAACGCCAAGTGCCGCAATCAGCAGCCGACGCGCTTCGGGCCAAGCTGCGCAGACAGAATTTGCGCGGCATTTATTTCGAGCACGACTCGACTCGGATCTATCCGAATGGCTCGATGCTCTGTCACGTCATCGGGTTCACCGATTTCGATCACAAGGGAATTCAGGGTGTCGAAGCATCGATGGATGAATATCTGCGCGGCCAAGACGGCTATCGTTACATCGAGCATAATCGCGCCGGGCAGGAGATCGTGCTCTACCGCGGACAGGAACGGGCCCCTCGGGATGGTTATCAGGTTCACCTAACCGTCGATCTCAATTTGCAGAATATCGTGGAGAACGAAATCGACGCCGCAGTCCGGGAATTTAGCCCGCAGAAAGCGACCGTCATCCTCATGCGTCCGCAAACGGGCGAGATTCTGGCCATGGCGAACCGGCCAGACTTTGATCTGAATCAGCGCAATACCGCTCGGCCGGAGCAGATGAAAAATCGCGCCATCATCGATATGATGGAGCCCGGCTCGACCTTCAAAATCGTGACCGCAGCAGCAGCCTTGAACGAGAAAAAGGTGCGACCGGACACGACAATTTTTTGCGAAAACGGGAGATGGAATTTTGGCGGCCGGCCATTGCACGACCATAAGGCATATGGCGAATTAAGCGTGCAGGATATTCTGGTGAAATCGAGCAACATCGGCGCGGCCAAACTTGCCCTCAGTGTCGGTGACCAGAAATTCTACGAATATATTCGACGGTTCGGATTTGGTGAACGAACAGGGGTCGAATTGCCCGGCGAAATCAGTGGAATTATTCGGCCGCCGCAGAGCTGGAGTAAGATTTCGATCACACGAATTCCGATGGGACACGAAGTGGGAGTGACGCCGTTGCAAATGACGGTGGCGATGGCGACCATTGCCAATGGCGGCAAATTAATCACGCCCCGGATAGTAAAATCAGTGACCGCGGCCGATGGAAAAACGATCGCCGAATTTACGCCCCAACCGGTACGCCAGGTGATTTCGCTGCAGACGGCGCAGCAACTCAGCAATGCGTTACGCGGGGTGGTGAGTGATCGCGGGACTGCCGCCGCTGCCGCCGTCGCCGGTTTCACGATCGCGGGAAAAACAGGCACGGCCCAGAAAGTGGATCCGCACGGAGGCTATGAACACGGCAAGTACGTCGTTTCCTTCACCGGCTTTTTACCGGCTGACCATCCGGAATTTGTCGGATTAGTTGTGCTTGATGACGCGAAAACCTCCAAACCGGAGCAGAACTACGGCGGCCTGATTGCTGGTCCGATTTTTGCCCGCATCGCCGAGAAAGCGGCCCGCTACCTCGACCTTGAGCCGCATCCCGAATTGATCAAGCCGACTGCGGCAGGCCGTGTGGCTTCAACACTTGCCTCGCGGCGTTGAGCAGTCGTCCTCACTTTACATGCAGCTCAAGATACTTGCCCGCGCCATCTCGCCACGTCGGATCATCGGGACACTTGATCGCGAGGTGGAAAGCATCGCGTATGACTCGCGGCGAGTGCAAAGGAACGGCCTTTTCGTTGCCATTCGCGGTGAGAAAAGCGACGGCCATCAATTCCTCGATCAAGCGATCGAGAAGGGAGCCGGCGTGATCGTGGCCGAGCGCGAAATTGTGTCCCCTCGCGCGACCTGTCTCGTGGTCGATCACACCCGGCCGGTGCTGGCCGATCTGGCGACCGCATTTTACGGGGCACCGGACCGGAAGTTGAAAATGGCAGGCGTAACCGGAACCAATGGCAAAACGACGACGACATTCCTGATCAAACACATTTGCGAGAAAGCGGGATTGCGCTCCGGGTTGATTGGCACGGTCCAGTACGAAATCGGCGAACGCGTCATTCCGGCCACGCGTACCACCCCGGAGGCGCTGGACGTGCACGAGCTGCTCGCTCAAATGGTAAATGTCGGCTGTCGCGTCGCCGCGATGGAAGTGTCCTCGCACGCGCTCGCCCAGGAACGTACACGCGGAATCGAATGGGACGTCGCCGTTTTTACAAATCTGACGCAAGACCATCTCGATTTTCACGGCACGATGGAAAATTATTTCGAGGCGAAGACAAAGTTGTTTGCGGGAATCGCTTTACAGCAGAAAAAGAAGCGCCCGGTCGCAATCATCAACATTGACGATCGCTACGGACAACAATTGGTCGATCGCCTTGGCCAGAAAATCTCGGTCGTGACCTATGGAATGGGAACGCGTGCCGATTTTCGGGCATCGAATTACCGGACCGAATTTGCCGGCACTTCTTATCAGCTCGACGCCAAAGGCCGGAGCTATCTCATACGCGTTCCACTCATTGGGCGGTTCAATGTCGCCAACTCGATGGCGGCGCTGGCGGCCGCGAACGCCATCGGGGTTAACCTGCGCGACGCTGTCCTCTCGCTCGCGCGTTCACCGCAAGTCCCTGGACGTCTCGAAATAGTCCCGGCGAAACGGCAATTTCAGGTTTTTGTCGACTACGCCCACACCGATGACGCGCTCCTTAATGTCCTGAAGACCTTGCGTGAGCTCGAGCCGCGCAAATTGCTTGTCGTTTTCGGTTGCGGAGGAAATCGGGACCGACGAAAGCGCCCCCTCATGGGCCGCGTCGCCGATGAATTTGCTGATTACGCCGTCATCACTTCGGACAATCCGCGGAAAGAAAATCCCGATTCGATCATCGCTGAAGTGGAGAAGGGATTTCGTTCGAATCATTACGAAAAAATCACCGATCGGACGGAAGCAATTGCGCGCGCCGTCGCCTTGGCGCAGCCGCGGGACGTCGTCCTAATCGCCGGAAAAGGGCACGAAAAATATCAGGAGTTCGCCGATCACACGATTCCGTTTGATGACATCCAGGTTGCGCGCCGCGCCCTCGAAAATCAGCCCATTCAATTCTGATGGAACGTCTTTCCTTATCGAAGATCGCGGAATTCGCCGGCGCGCAAATCACGTGTGGATCTGCCGAAACAGCAATCGAGCGCGTCAGCACCGACTCGCGGACGATCAAGCCGGGCGAATTATTCGTTGCTCTGCGTGGTGAAAACTTCGACGCGCACAATTTCCTTGAGCAAGTCGCAAAATCCGGCGCCGCGGGCGCGATCGCGGGAGAGGAAGTTTCGGCCAGGCTGCCTCCCGAATTTGCCATCCTCCGGACCGACGACACACTGGCCGCTTACCAGAATCTCGCTGCCAATTATCGAAAGACTCTGCCGCTAAAAGTTCTCTGCATCACCGGCAGCAATGGCAAAACATCGACCAAAGATTTTGCCGCGGCCATTCTCGGCCGCGCCTACCGCGTCACTAAAACAGAGGGCAATTTCAACAATCACGTCGGGTTGCCGCGGACGATTCTGCAAGCCAATCGGGAAGATCAGTTCGCCGTTTGGGAGATTGGTATGAATCATCCCGGTGAAATCGCAGCTTTGGCGCGCATCGCCTCGCCTGACGCGGCGCTCGTCACCAACATTGGGATCGCGCACATCGAGTTTATGGGATCGCGCGAAGCGATTGCGCAGGAAAAAGGGGCCCTCGCCGAAGCAGTGAGTGCCGGCGGTTTTGTGATCTTGAACGCGGATGATCCATTCAGCGCCAGCATGGTCAAGCGCCTGCGTGCGCGAGTCATTCTGGCCGGGATCGAGTCCGGCGCAATTCATGCCGAAGACGTCCAGCAGACGTCGGCCGGCAGCGAATTCAGCATTATTGAAGGCGCCCACCGCTGCCGCGCGCAGTTGCCTGTGCCAGGTTCGCACATGGTGCAGAACGCGATGCTGGCGGTGGCCGCCGGCCGCGCCTTCGGCGTCTCACTCGAGGACTGCGCCGCCGGTCTTGCCGCTACCCCGCTCACAAAAGCTCGTCTCCAGATTCGCGAGATTAACGGCGTTCAATTCATCGACGACAGCTACAACGCCAATCCCGATTCGATGAAAGCTGCTCTGCGGACGCTGATGGAACTGGAAAGCGACGGGAAACGCATCGCTGTTCTTGGAAAAATGCTGGAGCTCGGCGCCGAATCAGATCGCGGTCATCAAGAAGTAGGCGAAGCAGCAGCGACATTTGGCATCGATTATCTGATCGCCCTTGGCGACGACGCGATTGCGCAGGCGGCCCGACACGCCGGACTCGCCAGCGCAAGTGTTGCGTCCAGCGCGAGTCAAGCGGCCGAGATGTTGAGCGACATCGTGTCCGCTGGCGATCTCATTTTGGTCAAGGGCAGTCGATCCGCGCGTACCGAACTGGTGATCGAGGAATTCGCAAAGCTTCAACCGGCCGGAGGAAACGGGCGATGATGTACTACCTTCATCGGCTGAGCGACCAGATCGGCGGTTTCAACGTGTTCTTTTATGTCACGTTTCGGGCCGTGGCCGCGGCTGTCACGGCATTCGTTCTCTCGCTCGTTTTCGGAAATTTTATCATCCGCAAATTGATCTCGCTCAAGATCGGTCAGCCGATCCGGACCCGGGAAGAAGTGCGCCGGCTGGCCAAATTGCACGGCGGAAAACAGGGCACTCCCACCATGGGTGGAGTGTTGATCATCGGGGCCGTCGTCGCCTCCGGCCTGCTCTGGGCGCGGCTCGATAATCGCTTCGTCTGGCTCGCCATTTTCAGTTTGGTTTACCTCGGCACGCTCGGTTTCGTTGACGATTATCTCAAAGTAACGAAAAAGAAATCGGACGGCGTCAGTGGTCGCGTGAAACTGGCCGCCCAATTGCTGCTGGCCTTAATCGTCGCCCTGGTTTTTCTCACGAGTCCGCTTCTCCAGGTCCAAGCGCGTTCGCTTTATCTGCCGTTTTTCAAAGCGCCGGTCATCACGAACATGGGTTGGTTTACCATTCTGTTTTTCGCGCTCGTCATCGTTGGATCATCAAACGCGGTGAATCTGACTGATGGTCTGGATGGGCTGGCCATTGGTTGTACGGTAACGGTGGCGCTGGCTTACGCGTTTCTTTCCTATGCCGCTGGGAATTTCCGCATCGCGGAATACTTGCAGGTTCCGTTCTATCCATTTAGCGGCGAACTGACGGTGATTTGCGCGGCCCTGGTCGGCGCTGGACTCGGCTTTCTTTGGTTCAATTGTTTTCCGGCAAAAGTTTTCATGGGCGATACCGGCTCGCTCGCGATTGGCGGAATGATCGGAGTGGTCGCGATTTGTTGTAAACAAGAACTGCTGCTGGCGGTTGTTGGTGGGGTCTTCGTAATCGAAGCCGTCTCTGTCATTCTCCAGGTGCTCAGTTTTCAGCTGACCGGCCGTCGGATTTTCGTGATGTCACCGATCCACCATCATTTCGAACTGGTCGGGTGGAAGGAGAACACGGTCATCGTGCGGTTTTGGATTCTCTCCGCTGTCTTTGCCCTTCTCGGCCTGGCGACATTAAAATTGCGATGAACGCGCGCTACCAAAACAAGAATGCGGTTGTTCTCGGCGCCGGCCTGAGCGGAACAGCGGCGGCGTTGCTGCTGAAATCCAACGGCGCGGACGTAACCGTGCTCGACAGCGCGGATGAGATAAAGTTGTTAAAATCCACCATCGATAACCTTCGCGCCAATGGCGTGCGGGTGATCACGGGAGCAGCGGCCGATCAGAATCGCGACCTTTATGATTTGATTGTACTAAGCCCCGGTATCGATCCCGACTCGCATCTTGCCCAGAATTTCGCGTCGCAAAAGAGCGAAATGATGGGCGAACTGGAGCTCGGGTGGCTATTTTGCGAGCGCCCCGTCATCGCGATCACCGGCACCAACGGCAAAACGACGACCACAGAATTGATCGCGCAAATGTTGAACGCATGCAGCCAGCGAACAATTGCCTGTGGCAATATTGGAAAGCCCCTCACTCGGGTCGTGCGCGATCAATCGAAGTTTGATGTGCTCACGGTTGAGGTCAGTTCCTTCCAACTGGAGACGATTAAGAGTTTTCGACCGACGATCGCGGTTTGGCTCAATTTCGCACCTGATCATCTCGATCGCTATTCATCAGTCAGCGAGTATCGCGCGGCCAAGCTCCGCATTTTCGAGAACCAAACGGCGGATGACGTCGCCGTCGTGAACGCGAGCGAAAACGTTCCACAGATCCGCGGACAGAGAGTCACATTCAGTGCTTACAATGATCAAGCGGACTTTCGGCTCTCCGGTAACACGATCTATTTTCAAAACAGGCCAGTGTTGCCCTTGGTCGAGGCGAAGCTGCGGGGTTCCCATAATATTGAAAACCTGATGGCGACGCTGGCGACCGGCCATGCCCGCGGACTCTCGTTCGAGCAAATGGTCCCGCCGTTGTGCCGATATGAGCCGCAGCCGCATCGATGCGAATTTGTGCGGACCGTTTCTGGCGTTGACTACGTGAACGATTCGAAAGCGACGAATCTCGATGCGGTTGAAAAAGCATTGGTGGCGCAAACCAAACCGGTGGTGTTAATCGCAGGCGGGAAAGACAAGGGCTTCGATTTTCGACCGCTGCAAGGCCTCGTGAAGGAGAAAGCGCGCGCCGCCATTCTCATTGGCGAAATGGCTGAGCGCATTCGGCAGGACTGGTCCGAGGCGACACGGTGCGAACTTGCCGCTTCCCTGCCTGAAGCGGTCGAACGGGCCCACGCCATCGCGCAACCGGGCGAGGTCGTGTTGTTTTCACCCGGGACCTCTTCTTTCGACATGTTCAAAAGCTACGCTGATCGGGGCGATCAGTTTCGTTCGCTCGTCCGTGCTCTGCCCAAATGAAAATGAAACTCCCGCAGCTCCCGCGAATCGCTCCGCCGAAAAAGCGATTGCGCGCCGCCGCGCGACGCGCAACTGCGCCGACTTCCGACTTTGAGGACATGTCGGAGCCGAACATGAAATTGTCGCGTGCGCTCTTGATCGTACTGGTTCTGCACATCGTTGCGGTTGCAGGAATCATTGCGTTCAACGCAATCAAGAGCCGGCAAGGCTCAATTCCTGCCCCGACGACGAGCGCCGGTGCAAAATTGAAACCGCAGCCGTCAACCTTGGCCACTCCGTTTCTCACCCATCATGAAGATGCTGATCCAGCGCAGTCAGTTTCGGCCGGAGCCAAGAGCGACAAGAGAACAAAACCAACCGAGTCGCCCCTACCGGAGGGTGCGAAGTATTACACCGTGGCCAAGGGCGATAACCCCGTCACCATCGCAAAAAAATTCAAAGTGTCCTACGACGACTTGCTCGCCGCCAACCACATTGATGATCCGCGCAAGTTAAAGATTGGCCAGAAACTGATCATTCCAGCGAAGAAAGCGAAGAAAGGCTGATGCATCGAAAAAGCGCACATTTTCTCTTTCTGGCTGTGCTCGGAATGCTGGTCATCGGCATCGTGATGCTTTTCAGCACCAGCGCCTTTGCCCGGGATGCGCACGGTGACGTTTATTTTTTCATCAAACGGCAGGCCATCTGGCTTGGGATCGGACTGACGGCGTGCATCGCTGCGACGCTGGTTGACTATCATTTTTGGCAACGCACCTGGTGGCTTTGGTTTGTCGTCGCGCTGGGCACGCTCGCTCTTTGTTTTGTGCCGCATCTCGGGATGCGTATCAATGGGTCCCGGCGCTGGGTTGGTGCGGGGCCGATCACCTTTCAACCATCGGAGATTGCGAAGATCGCGGCGGTTTTTTTCCTAGCCTGGTGGTTTGCACGTTTCGAGAAAAGGAGCGCGAACTTGATTTATGGTTTCGCTGTTCCTCTCATTTTCGTTGCGCTAGTCGTTTCACTGATCATCACGGAGGTGGATCTCGGCACGACCGCACTTATCGGCGCGACCACTTTTGTCATCATGTTCGTTGCCGGGACAAACTCAATTTTACTTGGCACATTGTCGGCCGGCGGGCTGGTGGGACTGCTCTGCGTCGCTTCTTGGATGCCGGAGCGAATGAGCCGGTTGCTGGCATTCATGCATCCGGAAAATTACAAGCAGGACGCGGGCTTGCAGCAAATGCAGGCGCTGATCGCCTGGGGTAGCGGAGGGATGGAGGGTCTCGGGCTCGGCAACGGCCGTCAAAAAATGCTCTACCTGCCTTACGCCCACACCGACTTCATCTTTCCGATGATTGGCGAGGAGCTGGGGCTGCGAGTGAGTCTCCTCGTCATATTTCTGTTCATCGTCATCATCGTATGTGGAATGATGATCGCGCTGCATGCGAAGGATCGCTTCGGTCTATTGCTCGGCTGCGGCCTCGTTTCGCTGCTCGCCTTACAAGCAGCGCTAAACATCGGCGTCACCACCTCTCTGTTGCCGAATAAAGGATTGCCTCTGCCATTTATCAGTTATGGCGGGTCAAACCTGGCCGCCTGCCTGTTCGGCATTGGAATTCTGTTGAATATTTATCGCCAGGCCAAGCTCGAACCGGAATCTAAAACCCGCGTCGCAATGCAGGCACGCGTCACGCCTCGAATTTGAAACGAAAATGAACGCAGTCATCGCATGTGGTGGAACGGGCGGCCATTTGTTTCCCGGCCTGGCCGTGGCGGAGGTGCTTCGGCAACGCGGCCATGACGTGCTGCTCTTCATTTCCGAAAAAGATGTCGACGCCCTGGCCTTGAAAGAGCATCCCGAAATTCCCTTCGAAAAACTTCCAAGCATCGGATTGCCCTCGCCTTTCTCCCCCACCATTTTCGGTTTTGTTCGCCGTTTCAATGAAAGCCTCGCGCGCTGCCGCGCGATTTACCGTCGTTACAAACCGCAGGTCGTCCTCGGCATGGGCGGGTTCACGTCGACGGCGCCGGTGCTTGCTGGGAAAATGCGCGGCGTCAACACCTTCATTCACGAGTCGAATGCGATTCCGGGAAAGGCCAACAAAATGACGGCGCGCCTCGTCCGCGCGGTCTTACTCGGCTTCAAAGAATGCGCGCCATTTTTCCCGAGGGTGAAAACGGAGATCACGGGCACGCCGATCCGGACCGATCTGCGACGGATTGATCGCAGCCTTGCGCGCGAGAAACTCGGCTTGCACGGCGACATGGCCACCCTCCTCGTCATGGGCGGCAGCCAAGGCGCGAGCGGAATCAATCAAGCCATGATTAAATCGCTGCCGGCGTTGGCGGATATCGCACTCCAGGTCATTCACCTCACCGGCGCCCGGGAAGAAAAACTCGTTGCTGACAACTATCGGCGGGCAAATGTGCCAGCTTTCGTCGCGTCATTTCATCACCGGATGGAGGAGGTTTACAGCGCTGCCGATCTTGCCGTCGCGAGATCCGGCGCAGCCAGTCTGGCCGAACTGGCGTCATTCTCATTGCCCGGAATTCTCATTCCGTTTCCCTACGCTTCGGACGATCACCAAACGCGCAACGCGGAAATTTTTACCAAGGCTGACGCCGCAATCGTAGTGAAGGAAGCGGAAATCCTCGATGATGTCCTAGCGCACAGAATCCGGGAAATTATCGATGATCCTGTGCGTTTGGAGCGGATGTCAAAAAACTCGGCGCGGCTTTCGTCGCACAATGCCGCAAACGCGGTGGTAGAAACAATGGAACGATACACCGCAACATGACGCCACTGGCTGATTTTGATCTGGCGCGATTTCTCACACGCGAGCATCACCGCATTCACCTGATCGGAGTGGCCGGCAGCGGGATGAGCGGGATTGCAGCGCTTCTGCTTGAACTTGGCCATCGCGTCAGCGGCTCGGACAAGTCGATCTCGCTCGAGGTCGAACGCTTGCAGCGACTCGGTCTGGAATTTTTCCATCACCATCGCCCAGAGGACGCAAAGGACGCCGAGCTGATCATTTTTTCCTCTGCCATTAAGGAGCAAAACCCAATTCTGACCACAGCCCGGGGCTCCTCCAAGCCGGTGGTGCGGCGGGCGGAAGCTCTCGCTGCGATCATGCGCGATAAGCGCGGAATCCTGGTCGCTGGAATGCATGGCAAGACGACGACCTCAGCCATGGCCGCGCATGTTTTGCGGGAAGGCGGGTTGCACCCGTCGCATTATGTCGGCGCCGAGATTCCGATCCTCGGGCAAAATGCGCATTGGGATTCGCGCGGCGAGTATTTTGTAGCCGAGGGCGATGAAAGCGACGGCACGATTCGCTGCTTTCATCCTCACTACACACTGATTTTGAACATCGAGCTGGAGCACCTCGATTTTTATGAGGATCTGGCCGTGATCGAAACGACTTTTGCCGAGTTGGTCGGGCAAACAACTGGCAAAGTCTTTTATAATGCGGACGACCCGATCGCCGTGCGCGTTTGTCAATCTGACGGCTCAATCTCATACGGCCTGAGCGAAGAGGCGGATTACCAGGGCAAAGACATCGCGCTTGAAGATTTTGCGTCGGTCTTTTGCGTTTATAGCAAGGGCAAACAACTCGGTGAGGCCCGGCTGAACGTACCCGGGCGTCACAACGTCCAGAACGCGATCGGCGTTATCGCGCTCGCCACAGAGTTAGATATTCCGTTCGATAAAATCGCTAAATCGCTGGCTAAATTTCAGCACGCCCGGCGGCGATTCGAAATTAAATATCAGAGCGATCGGTTTTTGTTGGTGGATGATTACGCCCATCATCCGACGGAAATTCGCGCCACGATCGCGACAGCGCGCTGGGTCGGCCGCGAACGCGTCCTGGCCATGTTTCAGCCGCATCGGTATTCCAGGACGAGGGCATTGCGCAAGGAATTCGGCGCGGCTTTCGACGACGCGGATCGAGTGGTAATCACGGATATTTACGCCGCTAACGAATCACCTATTCCGGGAATCTCCGGCCAAGTTATCGCCGAGGAGATTTCTGCGCACGGCCATCCCAGCGTCACCTATCAACCACGGCTGGCCCATGTCCACTGTGATATCGGCAATATGCTTACTTCGGGAGATCTCGTTGTCAGCCTCGGGGCGGGAAATATTCACGAGCAGCTTTCGACCCTGGCGGCCGAACTGGTGATCGCCGAGAAGTTGAAGGCGATCGTGGGGGAAGAAGGCGACGTGCGTCTGCACGAGCCGCTGGCGAAACACACCACCCTGCGCGTCGGCGGTCCGGCGCAATTCTGGGTGGAACCTCGGACGGAAACGTCATTTGGAGAACTGATTCTCTTCTGCCGTCGCGAAAATTTGCCGCTGTTCGTCATAGGTCGCGGATCGAATTTGCTTGTTCGGGATGGGGGAATTCGAGGCCTCGTTGTTCATCCGAGCGGAGGCGAATTCGATCGCATTGAAGTCCACAGCGACGAAATCACCGCGGGCGTCGGTGCAAAACTGAAACAGATCGCATATGCCGGGCGCAATGCCGGGATTGGCGGATTGGAATGGATGGAAGGTATCCCGGGCGAAGTCGGCGGCGCTTTGCGCATGAACGCTGGCGCCATGGGCGGGCAAACTTTTGAGAATGTCGTGCGCGTGCGGTTTCTCGATGGCGATGGCAATGCGCATGTGAAGACTGCAGCGGAAATGGAAGTGCATTACCGCCATGTAGCGATGTTGAAAAAAAACTATGCGGTTTCGGCGGTCTTTCGCGGAGTGCCAAGCGCGAAAGATGAGATTGTTCGCAAACTGGAGGAGTCGCAGCACAAGCGCCGCACCACGCAGCCGGCGGCATCGAGTGCGGGGTGCATTTTCAAAAATCCGGGAACCATTCCGGCGGGAAAGCTGGTGGACGAACTCGGGTTGAAAAACACGAGCGTGGGCAAAGCGCGTGTGTCG
>Ga0209808_1001468_pt1 | contig 12132 bp, 13 predicted proteins | sample GraSoiAngelo_157_FD_186171 | JGI IMG/M metagenome (GOLD analysis project Ga0209808, IMG submission 186171) | Grasslands soil microbial communities from the Angelo Coastal Reserve, California, USA - 14_1009_16_20cm (SPAdes) (version 2) | ecosystem: Environmental > Terrestrial > Soil > Grasslands ...
ATTGCCGGAGGAATCGCGGCTTCAATTGCCGGCCTCATCGTCGGTGTGCCGTCGCTGCGATTGAAGGGCGATTATCTGGCCATTGTTACGCTCGGTTTCGGCGAGATCATTCGGGTCCTGATTCAAAACACCGACGCGGTGGGCGGTCCGCGCGGTTACAGCGGGATCGCCGGGTACACGACACTTTTTTGGACCTACTCGGTCGCGGCTCTAACGATATACATTGTGGTAAGTTTGATCGATTCCACTTACGGCCGCGGTTTTCTCACCGTGCGCGACGACGAAGTCGCAGCCGAAGCGGTCGGAATCAACACCACGCGCTACAAAGTGACCGCGTTTGTTCTCGGCGCCTTTTTTGCCGGAGTAGCGGGCGGTCTTTATGCGCACAGTACAACTTACATCAATCCGAGCGGATTCGATTTTCAACGTTCCATCGAAATCGTGATCATGGTCATCCTCGGTGGCATGGGCAGCACCGCCGGCGTCGCCTTTGCCGCGATTCTGCTCACGTTGCTGCTGGAATATTTGCGGTTCGTGGCCGGCTATGAATGGTTGCCGGACCTCGTGCGCCGCATCGCGGCAAACCGCGTGATCATCTACTCGCTTGTTCTGATCGCGCTGATGCTGCTGCGCCCGCAAGGTCTTTTCGGCCGATTACCGCGGCGAGGAATTCCCATCGGCAGCGCGAGTAAACGCGCAAAATTGCCAGCTAATGCCTAGATCGACATGAACGCGCCACTTCTCGATCTCAAACAATGCACGATTTGCTTTGGTGGACTGACCGCCGTTTCGGCATTCGATCTGCAAATCGGCAGGAACGATCTGATCGGCCTGATTGGCCCGAACGGCGCCGGTAAAACAACTGTCTTCAACGTCGTCACAGGCGTTTATCGGCCGACCGGCGGCTCGATCAGTTTTGAGAACGCACAAATCGCGGGTCTCAAACCTAGCGCCATCGCCCGACGCGGCATCGCGCGCACCTTCCAAAATATTCGCTTGTTTGCCACGCTTTCGGTCTTCGACAACGTGCGCGCCGGATTCAATCTCCGTTTGCGACACGGCCTGGCGCATGCGCTCTGGCGCATGCGCGCATTTTACCGTGAGGAAAACGAGGTCGCTCGGCAGGTCGACGGGTTGCTCGATATTTTCGATCTCGGAAAATTTCGCGACTCACTTTGCAGCAGCCTTTCCTACGGCGACCAGCGCCGTCTCGAGATTGTGCGAGCGCTGGCGACACGGCCGAAACTTTTGCTGCTCGACGAGCCAGCTGCCGGGATGAACCCGCGCGAAAAGGAAAAACTGATGGAGTTGATCCGGTTCGTGAAAGAAAAATTCCAGATCGCGGTCTTGCTCGTCGAGCACGATATGAAAGTAGTCATGGGAATTTGTCAGCGCATCGCCGTGCTCGATTACGGCATCAAGATCGCCGAAGGAACACCGGCGGAAGTACGGGCAAATTCTAAAGTAATCGAAGCGTATCTCGGCGAAGAAGCAAAAAAAACGTAAGATCGACATGCTCGAAATAAAAGATCTCGCGGTGAACTACGGATCGATCACCGCGTTGCACGATGTATCGCTCAAGGTCGACAAAGGCGACATCGTGACGTTGATCGGCGCAAATGGCGCGGGGAAGTCGACCACTCTGCGCACGGTTTCCGGATTGCTGAGAGCACAGCACGGCAGCATTCGCTACGAAGGCGAAGAGATTGGCAATCAGCCACCGCATCGCATCGTCGAGCGTGGAATTTCGCAGGTGCCGGAAGGCCGTATGATCTTCGCTAACCTGACCGTGCGCGAAAATTTGCTGATGGGCGCCTACCTCCGCAAAGATCGACATAAAATCGGCGCCGAGTTCGATTTTGTTTTTGAAATCTTCCCGCGATTAAAAGAGCGAGCGAAACAAGTCGCGGGCACGTTGTCGGGCGGAGAACAGCAGATGCTCGCGATCAGCCGCGCGCTCATGAGCAAGCCGCGTTGCCTGATGCTGGACGAGCCTTCGCTCGGGATCGCGCCGATTCTGGTGAAAACGATTTTTCAGAAAATCGTCGAGATCAATCGTTCGTTAGGAATCACGATTTTGCTAGTCGAACAAAACGCCAACCTGGCCCTGGACGTTTCCCATTACGGCTACGTCCTCGAAACCGGTCGCATTATTTTGCACGATCGCTCGAGCGTCCTGCGCACAAACGAAAAAGTGAAGAGCGCCTATCTAGGAGGCGGCTGAAATCCAGTTGCTCTGACCAAATCCGTGTGATGGGCTGGTCGAGCCAAAACCGAGAATTGCTTCGGTGCGTTTGCGCAATCTCTCACTGCCGGCGCGATCGGTGAATGCGCGTCGCGCCGCGTCGATCTCATCGAGAGACACATTCATGGCGCGAATAATTTCCCATTCCTCGGTGCTTAATAATTCGCGATCTGCGCCCGTCACCGTTCGTCTTTGCAATCGCGAAATGATTTCGGTCAAGGCGTTGCCATTCGCCGCGCGAAATAAATCGATTAGCCGTTGAAAGCTGAGATGAAATGGAATCGTCACAAGATCGACATCTACACTTTCGGAGACGCTGTCGGGCGGCATTGTTACCGCATCGGAGGTGGCGACAGAATTCCAAACATCTTCCGGCTGGTAATATCCGATCTCGACGCGATACACGGCGCGCGGCTCTGAAACCGCCAGGCAGCAACTGCCGGCCATCGGCTCCGCCGCCGCGCTTGTTTCCTGCGCGCCACCATTTTTATGAACACGCAAGTGAACTTGTCGATCTACCGGCAATGCGCTGCCAAAGATCGACGGCCAATCGATGTTCCAATAAGTGAAAATTGTGTGTGGAGCGCGAGCGATGGCGAAGAGAATTGGCTCGCCATAGACCCGCGGCAGTTCGACGTCCTCAAGGTCGAATCTTTGTTTGCCTCGGGTAACACGGGCAACCGGGCCTTCGGAAATACGAAAGCCGGAAGCGCTCTCGGATTTGGATGCCGCAAGGTTGGTCTTGTTCTCAGGCATGGCGAAATCGCGTCTGAAGGCGACAGGAACCGAAGAGACGCAAGCGAAATATTACATGTTTCTCTCAAATTGCATCACTGGACGCGAGCAGCCAAAGTTCCATCGTGCGCAATGGTCGGCGAAGGGTTAAGCCTTATATCATCGTTAATCGGCGTGCGGGATCGGTCGCCGATCTAGACGGGCTGCTTTCGCAATTGCAGCGGCTCGAGCCCGCCGCTCTCCGCGTGACCCGCCGGCGTGGCGATGCCGAAAAATTCGCGCGCGAAGCGGTTCGAAAAAGGTGCGACTACGTTGTGGCGGCCGGCGGCGATGGAACATTGAATGAAGTGATCAATGGAATTGCACAGCATTCGCGAGAGGTCCTCCTTGGACTCGTGCCGCTCGGCACCGGCAATGATTTCGCGCGTTCGCTCGAATTGCCGCTGAACGTTGAGGAGAACATCGCCATCTTACTTTCGCAAAAATCAATGGCGCTCGATCTTGTCCGCATCCGGAGTGATCAGACCCGTTATTTCGTGAACGTCTCGGCCGGCGGTTTCAGCTGCCACGTCGCAGAGAAATTAACGGCGAAGATCAAACGCGCCTGGGGGCCGCTCGCCTACCTGCGCAGCGCGGCCGCCGCTCTGCCACAACTACACGCTTATGAGACGGTAGTCGTTTTCGATGATGGAGAACGATTAAAGATTGATCTTTACAATGTGGTGATCGGAAACGGCCGTTTCGTTGCAGGCGGATTGCCGATTGCGCCAAAAGCGGATCCGGCTGACGGCCTGCTCGACGTCATTTTGATTCCAAAGCGTCCCGGACCCGAAATGGCTCTGCTGGCTGCGGAAATTGTTTTGGGCAAGCATGTCTCGAACAGTGCGGTCATTTTTCGGCGCGCCAAGAAGATCGCGGTGCGATCGCGCCCTGGAATGTGGTTCAATGTCGATGGAGAATCGGTCGGCAGGGCACCGGCGGTTTTTCAAATTATTCCGGGCGCACTGAACTTCGTTATGAACAAGTAATGAAAAATAAAATCATCGACATTCAAAAGCTTGCTGAACGCGGAAAAGAGCTTCGCGCCGCGGGCAAAAAATTGGTCGCGACCAACGGATGTTTTGATCTGCTGCATCTGGGACATGTGCGTTACCTGCAAGCGGCGCGCGCGCTCGGCGATGCCTTGGTCGTCGGCTTAAACGGCGATCAATCGGTCCGCGAGTTAAAAGGGCCCGGACGTCCGATCAACGACGAAAAGACACGCGCGGAAATGGTTGCCGCGCTCGAGTGTGTCGACTTGGTAACGATTTTTGCCGAAATGCGCGCAACTCAATTTCTCGCAGCAGCCGTGCCGGGCATTTATGCAAAGGGCGGTGATTACAGTTCAGAGACACTGAATGCCGAGGAGCGGGCGATTTTGCAAAAGCTCGCCGCCGAGATCCGCATCATTCCATTCGAAAAAGGTTATTCTACGTCGGGCTTGCTCGAGCGGCTGCGTGGCCTCGCAAAATGAAACGCTTGGCCTTAGGAATACTCGGCTCGGGCAAAGGATCGAATTGCCGGGCGATTCTGGAAAGTATACAGTCGGCCGAATTGGCGGCGGAAGTGCGCGTCGTGATTTCAGATGTCTTGGAGGCGCCAATTCTTGAGATCGCGCGCGAATTCTCGGTCGCGAACGCTTATCTGCCGCCTGGAGAATTTCGAACCCGACTCGCGCCAAAATCGGAGATGGAGCTGGTACGAATGTTGCGTGACGCCGGTGTTGAGTTAGTGATTCTGGCTGGCTTTATGCGCGTGCTGAAAGCGCCGATGCTCGAAGCATTCCCACGCCGAATCCTCAATATTCATCCTTCGCTCCTGCCAAAATACCCCGGACTCGAAGCGTGGAAGCAAGCCCTCGCCGCCGGCGAGAAGATAACCGGATGCACCGTCCACTGTGTCGATGAAAGAATCGATCACGGCGACATCATCGCGCAGCGCGAAGTTCCGATTTTACCTGGTGACACACCGGAAACTTTGCACGCTCGGATTCAAATTGCGGAGCACGCGCTCTATCCGGCAGCGATCGCTGAATTGTGCCGAAAGGAAAAGGCGCCTTAGATACGTTCAGCTTTTTGATCGCGCGCGAGCAACTCCTGCATCGCCTGCGTCGCCGCTTTGCCTTCGTAAAGCAATGCGTAAACCTGATCGATGATCGGCGTCTCGATCTTCAGCTTGCGCGCGCATTCGTAGGCGCTCTTCGTCGTCGGAATTCCTTCGGCCACCATCTGCATCGAGGAAGTAATTTGCTGCGGCGACTGGCCGCTGCCGAGTTGCTCGCCGACGCGCCAATTGCGGCTGCGCCTGCTAAAACAGGTCAAGATCAGATCGCCGACGCCGCTCAGTCCATAAAAGCTGGGCAATTTTCCGCCCATGGCCATGCCAAGCCTGATCATTTCGGCAAGCGATCGCGTGACCAGCGCCGCTTTCGAATTATCGCCCAAACGAAGACCATCGCTCGCTCCGGCTGCAATGGCGAACACGTTTTTTAACGCACCGCCCAGCTCGATGCCCGTTAAGTCCTCCCCTGTATAAATCCGGAAGCGCGGGCTCCCAAGATAACGCTGAAGTTCCAGGGCCGATTCGGTTTTGCTGCACGCCAGAACCGTTGCCGTAGGCAGATCGCGCGAAACCTCCGCCGCCAGATTCGGGCCAGAAAGCACGGCGGTTACGTGCGCAGGGAAAATTTCGTGAAGGATCTCGCTCATTCTCATGCCCGTGCCGTGCTCAATCCCTTTTGTGCAACTGAGAACCGCAGCTTTATCGTTCGCGACTACTTCACGCAGCCGGGTGGCGATTGTGCGCAAGGCGGTCGACGGAGTGACAAAAACGATGAGATCGGCAACGGCGCAATCTTTCAGGCTACTTGTTAGGCGAATAGTGTCCGGAAGCTGGACTCCGGGAAGGTAATCTTTATTTTCACGGGTTTCTCGAATGCGGTCGACCCGTGCCGGACTATTTCCCCAGAGCAAAACGTCGTGTCCTTTCTTCGCCCAAAGCACGGACAAGGCCGTGCCCCATCCGCCCGCACCGACAATCGCCGTTGTTCCCAATTTCACTTTCGCTCGAAACGTGGTTCTGTTCCGTGAAGAAGACGAGAAACATTTGAGCGATGGCGCACAATCACAACCACCGCTAGGCAAATGGAAAAATAAAGAAGAACGGGCTGGCTTAATTGTTCGGCATATAGCAGCGCACCGACTGTCACAGGCAGCGCTATTGCAGCTGCGATCGATGCAACCGACACATATCGGCTTGTTAGAAACGTCGTGATCCAAACAATAGCGAAGACCAGCGCCGCGAAAGGGAGCAGGGCAAAAACTACACCAACAGAAGTCGCGACCCCTTTGCCTCCTTTGAAACTCAGCCACACTGGATAACTGTGTCCGATCACAGAGGCAACTCCGGCGAGGATCGCGCAAAGTTCGCGGCTCGCGATAGGGTGATACCTATCGAAGATCAAGATCGACATCTCCACTGCGGCCACGCCCTTTAAAAAGTCAAACAGGAATACGGGATAGCCGTAACGCTTGCCTAGGATGCGAAGCACATTAGTCGCGCCGATATTGCCACTACCAACTTTGCGGATGTCGATGCCCGCGATGCAACCGGCGAGGTATCCCGCCGGCACAGAGCCGATCAAATAAGCCACCAGAACGGCGAACGCGATCGTAAACATTAAACCTCCCTAGTATTTCTTCGCCTTGGTGGATTGTCGATCTTGTAAAATTTGTCTATGTAAGTTGTTCTTTGACAACCATATAGATATAATTGCCACATCGGCCGGAGTCACTCCGCTAACCCGCGCTGCCTGACCGAGAGAAGCGGGCCGGATCACACAAAGTTTCTGCCGCGTTTCTGCTCTCAGCCCCGCGATCTTCCCGAAATCAAATCCGTCTGGAATCCTTTGAAATTCATTTCGCGCAATATCCCGATTTTCATCGGCTTGTCTGGCAGCATATCCTTCGTATTTAAACTCGGTCTCCACCAACTCCCAAATTTCCGCCGAGGCCAACGAGACCAGTTCAATTGGCAGGTCCCCGACGCGAAAATCGGGCCGTTTTAAAAGCCGCGAAATCGGCAGGCCGTTGATTTTGGTTTGCGTCGCAAGCAGGCGGACCTCCTCTAAGAATCCCATTTTCGTCTGAAAAGCAGTCCAACGAGTTTGATCGACAAGGCCCGCCTCAAACGCTCGTTGGGTGAGCCGTTGATCCGCGTTATCCTGTCGAAGCTGCAACCGATCCTCAGCGCGACTGGTGAACATCCGATAGGGCTCTTCGGTACCTTTTGTTATCAGGTCGTCGATTAACACACCGATGTATGCCTGGTTTCGCTCCAAAACGAACGGCGGCCGGTTTTGAATTTTCAAACCCGCATTCGCGCCGGCAATTAGTCCTTGTGCCGCAGCCTCCTCGTAGCCAGAGGTCCCATTCACTTGTCCGGCGAAATAAAGTCCTCGAATGAGCTTTGTTTCCAGCGTATGAAATAGCTGCGTCGGTGGAAAAAAATCATATTCGACGGCATATCCAGGGCGCATAATTTCGGCTTTCTCTAAACCGGGTATGGAGTGCAGAAATTCGAGCTGCACGTCATAGGGCAAACTGGTCGAAATCCCGTTGACATAATATTCCTCTGTATGACGACCCTCGGGTTCTAAAAAGAGCTGATGCGCATCCCGATCGGCAAATTTGACCACTTTGTCCTCAATAGACGGGCAGTACCGTGGGCCGGTGCCTTCAATGCGGCCGGCGTAAAGCGGTGATCGGTGGAGGTTGGATCGGATAATCTCGTGCGTACGAGGGGTCGTCTGAGTGGTCCAGCACGGCATTTGTTCCACGTGGAACTCTCCTTTGCTGTTGTAATTCAGCGTAAAGAAATCATCCGCCTGGCTTGCCGCCTCCGAGTGAAAACCGAACCTGGGCGGGGGGTTATCTCCAAGCTGAATTTCGCATTGAGAGAAGTCGATTGAGCGACGATTCAGCCTACATGGCGTGCCTGTCTTGAAACGCCCAACCGCGAAGCCAAGATGTCGAAGATTTTCGCTTAAGGCTGAACTGGCGTCAGCCATACGTCCGCCCGGTTTGCTATACTCGCCTACATGCAAAAGACCACGCAAAAATGTCCCAGACGTAAGCACGACGCTTCGGGCAGCAATCGCTAGCCCGAGATCTGTCTCAACGCCGACGACTGTTCCGTTTTCAACGAGCACCTTTAAAACTGTCGCTTGCTTGACGTCTAAATTCGGTGCCCGCTCAAGAACCGCCTTCATTCGAAATTGATAGGCTTTCTTGTCGCATTGGACCCTGGGGGCGCGGACAGAAGGGCCCTTCGACTTATTTAACATGCGAAACTGGATGCCGGTCGCGTCGGCGTTTAGGCCCATGGCGCCGCCGATGGCATCGATCTCGCGAACCATATGGCCCTTAGCCAGGCCTCCAACCGCCGGGTTGCACGACATTTGGCCGATCGTGTCCAGGTTTTGCGTCACCATTAAAGTTCGGCAGCCAAGCCGAGCTGCAGCTAACGCGGCTTCGGCTCCGGCATGGCCACTGCCTATGACTACGACATCGTACTCGGTGGGAAGCTTAAACATGACAACGTGGTTTCGGCATTCCTTGGTGCGGTTAACAATTAGCTTAGGTTGAACTTCTGCATGTCGCCGCTGATTAGCGAGGCAACGATTTTGATCTCTGGATTAAACTCTGCCAGCACCTGCCGGCAAGCACCACATGACAAGGCCGGCGCGTCGGAATCAGTCACAACCACGCCAGTGAAAATGTTACCCGCCTCTGTCAGCAACGCTGCGGCGACGGAGAACTTGGAAAAAGGCGCGTGGACACGGCTCCGTACTTTGAAAGCTGCCTTCACTAAATCGTTTTCATACATAAGTATCTCAATACAAATGACTTATGGCAATACCATCTGTCCAGTGTGCCTATTGCGATGTGGCGTTCCCCGGTCCGCGCCTCGGATCTCCGGCGAACTCTGGATTGCTCGCAGTGCAATCCGGCTGAGCAAAAAAAACAGAAGTGCCGTCGTAACGAAGGCGCCTCCCCAAGTCCAGTACTCTAGCATGCGCGGATGAGTCTTACCCCGAACCAGGTTCAGTCCGAACTGACCGAGCGTTCCGAGGTAGGCATATAAAAAAAGTCCCGGTGCTCGCCCGATCGAGGTCCAAAGCATGTAAGTGCGAAATCGAATTCTCGTGAGGCCATAAAGATAATTCAGCAGGCTCGTAGGAAAAAGCGGATGGAGCTGACTCAAGAAAATGATCTTCCATCCTTCGCGTTCCACAGCCGGCTCCAATACTCTGAGCGTTGGGTTTCGCGAGAGCTTCCGGCTCAACCATCGCTGGCCAAGCCATCGGCTCAACGCAAAAGAAACCGCCGCACCGATGCTGTTGCCAAGAAGGACAATGAAAAAACCCCACCACAGTCCAAAGAAAAAGCCAGCCCCAACACTGACGATCCCGCCCGGCAGGAGTAAGAGATTACAAGCGGCAAAAAGCAGCGGATAACAAAGCGCGCTCCCCGGCCCTAAATCGACCACGCGTTTTTGTGCTGCGGCGATAAGATCGACAATCGGAAAGAAACGCGACAGTACCAGGAATAGACCGATCGCTGCCGTGAACGCTGCGAGCTGAATATAAAGCGAGCGCCTGATTTCGAGCATCCCGAGATTCTGCCCGTTTCACAAGCTTCGTGCAAATTTCGCCAGCTCAGTTGTCGTCTCATAATGCAAAAACTGCAAAAACGGCGTGATTAGATAGACGCCGGAAAGTGTTCGAGTGCCGCGACAATGATCTTCTCCGCAATGCGCATTCCGCACTTGCGCGCCTGTGGTCACTCAATTGGCAAGCCGTTTGCGACCCTTGTGGCTCGACGAAATGGTAGGCGCCTGTGCGCTCCGCCGACGCGGAATGCCAAGACTGTCAAAAATCACCCGCGTGGCGTCGGATCGATTGAGTGTGTAAAAGTGAATGCCAGCCACGTTGTTATCCAAAAGATCGTGACATTGTTCCAAGGCGAAGTGAACGCCGACGCGCCTGATCATTTCAGGATCGTTTTCGCATCGTTGCAGAGCACGCACAAGCTTGGCCGGGAAGCGCGCGCCACCGGCCAGTTCCGCGATGCGTTTGAGTCCGCTCATGGAGGTAATCGGCATGATTCCGGCGATAATGGGAATGTGGATTCCAGCGAGCGTACAACGTTCGCGGAAATCGAGGAAGTCGCGATTATCGAAAAAGAGTTGTGTGACCATGTAGTCGGCGCCGGCGTCCACCTTCGCTTTGAGGTGATCCATTTCGACCAATCGATTGGGCGTCGCGGGATGTCCTTCGGGGAAACCGGCCACGCCGATCCCGAAACCGCGCCGGTCCGGATGCGCGCCGGATTCGTTGAATCGGCGAACGAACTTAACCAGATCGACCGCATGTTGGAACGAATCGCGCGATTTATCGTAAGGAATATCGCGCGGCCGATCGCCCCCGAGCGCGAGAATATTTCCAATCGCCGACCCGGCGTATCGAAGTAAAATCGCTTCGATTTCTTCTTCGTTGTGGCAGATGCAAGTCAGGTGAGGGATCGGATCCAGTTTTGTTGTATGTTGAATCCGCTCGACCAGGTCGTGGGTTAAATCTCGCGTTGAACCACCGGCGCCGTAGGTCACGCTGATAAAGTGCGGCATGTACGATTCCAGATCGCGAATCGTTTGGTAGAGAAGCTCGGCCGCCTCCGGCGTTTTCGGAGGAAAGAACTCGAACGAAAATGTGGGAGAATCTCCCCGCATGATGTCCGTGATATGCATTTACCGCGGATACCTCCGTAACCTCGTTTTGACGTACCGCTTTCCCCAAGCAGTCTTTAGATATTTCTCACGTTGAGCGGCATCACGATCATTCAAACAGCCCCCCCAATAGACAAGCTGAAACGGTATCCGTCTTTTCGTTGAAGCGACGAGTCCTTTATTGTGCGAGTGCAGCCGCGCTCGCAAATCTCTCGTTAAGCCAATCGTTAAGCCAACATAGAATTGATGATCTGCGTGGGAACGCAAAACATATACATAACAGTACGTTGGCATATCTCTCATCTCACGGGGTGAATTCAAAGCTTATCTTCGTTCGTGCCGCGACTTTCGGTCAATTTGGATGAGCACATTTTCGACCATGAAAGGATCGAGTCTAAACCGTAAAAACCTGTGCCAACATAGCATTTAACGTTTCGCTACCGGCAGCCCGCGGTCGAGGAGCAGCGTCCCCGTTGCGCCATCACCGCAACTGACGCGCGCTTGAAGTTGTTCGATCAGGTTCATCCCGCGATGGCCGGGATTAACCCCGCCTGCGCTTTAGGTCAACCGAAGCGCTATGGCAAAATCGCAAACACGCGCGCGGGAAATCCCGAACCGCCCTTCGGTTTTGGGAAGCTGATCACGACAATCGCGCCGGATTCTGGGACTTGATCGAGATTAGTGAGCAGTTCGATTTGATAGTGGTTTGTGCTCAAGATGTAAGTCTCGAGCGAGTAATCGTCCTTTGTTGTGGCGACGCCCGGGTCCGTGTCGGTCGTTTCATGCCCTGACGCGGTAATCTTGCCTTCTTCGTAAAGATATTTCAGCGCTCGTTCTGATCTCCATCCAGCCGTGTTGAAGCATTCACCAGTAAGAAGCCAACAACTTCGAATAAGCAAAAAAAACTTTCGTCCATTCCCCCACATCGCTGATTGTCGGCGGTTGGTGAAACTGTTATCAACAGCGCCTGTGTAGGGGATATTGCTTGTGCGGTTGTTTGAGAATCGACTTTGTTCGCAACGTGATGATGATGAAGAAGGTTTCAAATAGATAAAGAATCAGTAATCACTTTGTGAAAAAGTCCACCGGCTACATATCAAACAGGAACTAAAACGATGCCGCCCACCATTAGCGTAGCAGTCAAGGAGCCGATCCAAACAACAACATCCACTGTTACAGCTCCGCAAAACGAAAGTCTCTTCGAGCACGTCGCGTGGCTTTACGCATTTTGCCGGGAGCGACTTTTTCGAGACGACACCGAGCGGATAATTACCGCGCTTTGGCCGAATGGCAGCGCAGTGTCGGGTACTCTGGTCATCGAGCTTGGT
>Ga0209808_1001470_pt1 | contig 12125 bp, 9 predicted proteins | sample GraSoiAngelo_157_FD_186171 | JGI IMG/M metagenome (GOLD analysis project Ga0209808, IMG submission 186171) | Grasslands soil microbial communities from the Angelo Coastal Reserve, California, USA - 14_1009_16_20cm (SPAdes) (version 2) | ecosystem: Environmental > Terrestrial > Soil > Grasslands ...
GAGTGGCCGTCTTCGTCGGCGCGGCCGGTCCGATGGGACAGATGCATCTCGAGCGCGCGCTCAAGACTGGGAACGGTCCGTCCAAGGTGATCGGAGTCGATCTCGATGCTGATCGCCTCGCGATGGCACGGGCTCGACTCGAGCCCGTGGCGAAGGAGTTCGGCCGGCGATTGCTGATGATCAAAAGTTCCAGCGAAGAAGACCTAGCAGCGCTCGTGGCCGACGAGACGAGCGGTCGCGGTGCCGATGACATCATCGTCACGGCACCCACCGCCGCGGCGGTGACTCAGGCGGCGCGACTCCTCGCCGGCGACGGAATGCTCGTACTGTTCGCGGGCCTGCCCGTCGGAACTCGCGCGAGCATCGATCTCTCGCGCGTCTTCCTGCACGGCGCGCAATACACCGGCACGTCCGGATCGCGCATCGCCGACCAGGCCCTCGTCGTTCGCAAGACCCTCGCCGGCGAGCTGTCGCCGGGCCATGCCCTCGGGGCCGTCGGCGGGATGGAGGCCGCGGCCGAAGGACTGCGCGCGCTCATGGAGGGACGGTTCGCGGGCAAGATCGTGATCTTTCCGCACCTGGAGAATCTTCCGCTGACCGACATCCCCGATCTCGCGGCCGACGATCCCGAGCTGGGCGCGGCTCTCGGCGACGGCGGCACATGGACGACCCAGGCCGAGGCCGTGCTCTTTGCGCATCACCTCGCGACAGCACCCACACCCGCGCGACCGTGATCGTCACGGTCACACCGAACCCGAGCATCGACCGCACGATCCATATCGATCGGCTCGAGCGCGGCAAGATGATTCGCGCGCGAGCGGCGGCGTCGGAAGCGGCGGGCAAAGGCCTCAACGTCTCGCTTGCGCTCGCGACCGAAGGCGTCGACACGACGGCGGTGCTCCCGCTCGCCGCGGACTCCGCGACGGTGTACCTCGGGCTCCTCGCGGACGCCGTCCCTATCACGGTGGTGCCGGTGAAAGGCGCCACTCGCGTGAACGTGAGTCTCGTCGAGCCGGACGGCACGGTCACGAAGGTGAACGAGCCTGGACCACGACTTGAGCCCGAAGACGTCGACGCAATCCTCGCCGCGGCATCCGCCACCCCGGGGTCGGGCTGGATTGTCGGCTGTGGCTCGCTGCCGCCGGGCGTCCCCGAAGATTTCTATGCGCGCCTCGTGGCGTCCGCCTCGCACGGACGGCGCGTGGCGATCGATACGAGCGGCGGTGCGCTCGGCGCGGCGGTCTGTGCCGGAGCCACGCTCATCAAGCCGAACGGCGCCGAGCTCGAGGAGCTCGTCAAACGACCGCTCGCGACCGTCGGCGACGTTGTCACCGCCGCACGCGAGCTCATCGCGCGCGGATGTGGCGCGGTCCTCGTGAGTCTTGGTCCGGACGGCGCGGTTTTCGTCGACGCTGACACGACAGCGCATGCGGAGGCCTCGGTCGACGGCGTCGTCAACACGGTCGGCGCGGGGGACGCCTTGCTTGCCGGTTTCCTCGCCGCGGGCGGCGAGGCGGACGCACTTTCCGTCGCCGTCGCGTGGTCCGTCGCGGCGATCCGTTCCGCTGGGACGCGGATGCGACCGGTGGCAGAAGCGGATCGCGCAGCGGTGATCGTCCACCAGCGCGTCGACAGCGCGCGCCGGCTCCGATCGTGACCACCAAGAACGCCGCGCGCATCCGCGGCGTCGCCGCGTCTCCCGGCGTCGCGCACGGCCCGTGGGTCCGGTTCGAACGGACTGCTCCCGTATCCCGAGGTCGTATCGCCGAACCCGAGGCCGAGGTCGCGCGGTTGGTCGCCGCGGCGGAGGTCGTCGGCCACGCGTCGGAGCAGCTCGCGGACGAGGTCCGTCGAGCGGGCCACGCGGAAGAGGCAAATGTCTTCCTCGCGCACGCGATGATCGCGCGCGACCCCGACCTCCTCGATGCCGCGGCCGCTCGCATCCGGGCCGATCGCGCCGACGGGATCGCCGCGATCGGCGCGGCGGCGGCGGGTGTGGCCGACCAGATCCGTGCCCTCGACGACAAGCTGCTGGCCGGACGAGCCTCCGACATCCTCGATGTCGGAGATCGGATCGCGCGCGAGCTCGCCGGACTCGCCAGCACAGACCTGCGCCTGGTCGAGCCGTCCATCGTCGTCGCGGACGATCTCCCGCCCTCGGTCACGGCGACCCTGCCGCGCGACCGGCTTCTTGGCATCGCGCTCGAGGCGTCGTCGCCCACCGCGCACGCGGCCATCCTCGCGCGCGCGTACGGGATTCCCGCCGTCGTCGGCGCGACGGGACTGCTCGCGACGCTCGAGGTATCGGCCCGCGGTTCGACCCTTGCGCTCGACGGCGAAAGCGGCGAGGTGCTGGTGTCGCCCACCGGCGACGACCTCGCCCGCTACCAGGTACGCGCGGGCGCGATCGAGCGCGACCGCGGTCGGGACCTCGAGGAAGCCGCACTTCCGGCGATCACGACAGATGCAGTCGCGATCGATCTGCTCGCCAACCTCGGCTCGCCGGGTGAGGCGGCCGGCGCTGTCTTGATGGGGGCGCGTGGCGTTGGTCTGTTCCGGACCGAATTCCTCTTTCTCGAGCGATCGAGTCCACCGTCCGAGGACGAGCAGGCCGAGGCGTATGGCCAGGTCGTCGCCGCATTCGCGCCGCATCCGGTGACGATCCGCCTGCTCGACGTGGGCGGCGACAAACCCATCCCCTATCTCCCGCTCAAAAGGGAGGCGAACCCATTCCTCGGCGTGCGCGCCCTTCGCATGGCAGATCGCCGGCCGGACATCTTCGTGACGCAGCTGCGCGCGTGCTATCGCGCCGCTCTCAAGGGACGAGTGAAAGTGATGGCGCCCATGGTCGCGGATGCCGCCGACTTCGCTACCTTCCGTCGTCTTGTCGACCGGGCAAGGGCCGAGCTGGTCGCGGAGGGTCGACCGATCGGGGACCTGGACGTTGGGGTGATGCTCGAGATTCCGTCGGCGATCCTCGTGGCGGACACCTATGCGCGCAAGCTCGGCTTCGTGAGCGTCGGAACGAACGACCTGCTCCAGTACACGCTCGCGGCAGACCGCGGCAATGCCGCGCTCGAACGCTATCGCGACTCGCTCCATCCCGCGCTGCTCCAGCTCATCCGCATCGCGGTCCAGGCTTCCGACCGAGCAGGGATCGAGCTCTCGGTCTGTGGCGAGATGGCCGGAGATCCCGAGGCGGCGCTGGTGCTCGTCGGGCTCGGTGTTCGCGTCTTGAGCATGGCTCCCACGAGCATCGCAGCGGTGAAGCGAGCGATCCGCCTTGTGGCGACGCAGGACCTCGAGCGCGTGGCGATCTCGTCGCTCGCTGACGCATCCGCCGACGACGTCCGGGTCCGACTGCGACGGATTGCGGACGGCGGATAGCCGAGTCACGGCCCGCCGTCGGCCGCCGGCCTCTGACCGGCTACGCTCGGATGCAGTGGACCCGAACGAGTTCGACCTGTGGCCGGCGCTTCCATACGAGGACTGGAAGGACACTCTGCACGCGGTCCACATGTGGACTCAGGTCGTCGGCAAGATCCGCCTCGCGAAGACCCCGCCCCTGAACCACTGGTGGAACTCCGCTCTGCTCGTCACGCCTCGAGGCCTCGGCACCGGAGTGGTGCCGAGCGGCGGCGGCGCTTTCCAGATCGACTTTGACTTCGTTGCGCACCAGCTCAGCATCGTCACGAGCCGCGGTGAGAGCGCCGCGATGGCGCTCAGCTCCATGTCCGTCGCCGAGTTCTACCGCAACGTGCTCGATTTGCTCGCTCGCCTCGGCGTGCCCGATCCGAACATCACGCTGGTGCCGAACGAGGTCGCCGTCGCCGTGCCGTTTCCCGAGGACGTCGACGTCCGCCCGTACTACCGCGATTACGTGCGCGCCTTCGCGGCCGTCCTTCTCAAGACGTACATGGTCTTCGAGCGCTTCCGCGCAGAGTTCTTCGGAAAGGCCAGCCCCGTCCAATTCTTCTGGGGATCGTTCGATCTCGCGGCCGCGCGATTCAGCGGGAGGCGCGCCCCGGCGTACGCCGGCGGGAATCCACCGAACGTGAACGTCCATGTGATGCACGAGGCGTACTCGCATGAGCTCATCTCGGCCGGCTTCTGGCCGGGCAACGCGGACGTCCCCCGAGCCGAGTACTACGCCTACGCGATGCCGGCGACCGACGGACTTCCGGCGGCGACGGTCCGCCCCGCCGCAGCGGGCTGGGATGCGGCCCGCGGAGAGTTCCTGCTGCCGTACGACGCCGTCCGAACCTCAGCGGATCCGGCCGCCACGCTCCTGGCGTTTCTCGAAAGCACGTATGACGCCGCGGCGGATCTCGGCCGCTGGGATCGTCCCCTCCTCGAAGACCCGGTCCGTTGTAACTGCGATCCCCTTCCTCACGGACTGCGCTCGCCCGGACGGTCGCGGCTCCGACGAACGACGATGGTCTAAACCCCGCCCGAGTTTCGCGTTGTCATGACGCCGGGTAATCCACACGTTGACCAAAGATGCGGCCAAAGCTGTGGACAACCATATGGACGGCGGAGGGTGCGATTCGCACCATTCTCTGGGGGGAAGGTTGCCATGACCGCATTGATCGAGTTCGTTTGTCGCGAGCACACCGAGCCGCGCGGCGCAGGCCCATTGATCACACCCGTCGATGGTGGATGGGGGTACTGCGAGGGATACGGGTCTGGCGGGCACAAGTGGACACGCATCGAACCGACGAGCCGCGAGCACATTGCGGACGCCATCCAGATTCGGGAGCTTCGCGCGAGCTAAGCGAGCAGCGGCCAAGCGTCCCAAGACTCGTCGGTTCGTTCTGTAGATCGGACACGATCCGGAAGGAAAGTCGCCGGTCCGACACCGCGAACGGCATTTTCGAACGAAGAACGTCCGGTTCCGGACCTTTACCGCACGCCGCCCGGCCAACAGACTTTCACTCATCAGATCCCCGCTCCGCCTGATCCCTCTTGCCCTAGCGGCCGTCGTCGTGGCTTGCTCGGGACCAGGCTCGCGTTTCGTCGCCGGCGAATCGAGCAGCGTCCCTTCGGCGTCGGCTTCGCCGAGCGCCACCGACGCCCCGGCGACCCCGACGGCCACGCCGACGATTCGTCCAACGGCGACGGCCATCCCGGCCCCGAACTGGGAGGGGCTCCCTGTCGCGGCAAACGACGCCGCAACGCTGGCAACGCAGCTCGCCATGGTCGAGACCGCCATTCGTGATCCGAACCTCACCGGCGCGCACCTTGAGTGGATGGGACATCTCCAGCAGCTCGCCTACAGCCGGCTTCAGGACTACCCCGAGTGGAAGGACACCGTCCTCGCTTCGCTCCCTGAGCAAACGCGTGCCGCCGTGAACGCGAGCCTCGAGGCCGGCAAACAGCTGCGCCTGCTGAACGGCCCGATTCCGAAGAACCTTCCAGACTGGAAGATCGTCGAGGCGAAGCCGGTCGATGAGCTCTTCGGCTACTACAAGGAAGCCGAGGCCGAATTCGCCGTGCCCTGGTATTACCTCGCGTCGGTCCATTTGGTCGAGAGCCGCATGGGCCGCATTCGCGGGCTGTCGAGTGCCGGCGCTCAAGGACCCATGCAGTTCATCCCTGCGACGTGGGCTCAGTACGGCGACGGCGGCGACATCAACGACGATCACGACTCCATCCTCGGTGCGGCGCGATACCTCAAAGCCGCGGGCGCGCCGGACAACATGCAGAAGGCGCTCTTCGCGTACAACCATTCGCAGGCCTACGTCAACGCGCTGATCGACTACGGAAACGTCATGAAAGCCGACCCCACGGCGTACCGCGGGTATTACGGCTGGCAGGTCTATTACCCAACGCTCGACGGAGCCATGCTCTTACCGGTCGGCTGGACCAAGCCCTAAGGCAACGGCGCCGCCGGCCGCCGGCGTAGTCTCCCGCTCGATCCAAAGATGGCGAGGAGACAGATGACCGATATGACAAACCCCCTGGTGCACGTACCGAGGCTGGTGCGGATCGACGAGATCCGTGCTCGCGTCCATGGCACGGGCCCGATGGGCCGCCTCAACGCGGCGTTGGCGGTCGGGATCACGAGGATCGTCGGGACGATGTACTGCGCGTATGTCTTCACGCTCATCGCGCTGGTCGCGTTGCCGGCGGCGATCCAGCAGGGTTCGCCGACGGTCCTCGTGAACTGGCTCTCGTCGAACTTCCTGCAGCTTGTCCTCCTGCCGATCATCATCGTCGGACAGAAGGTGATCTCGGCCGCGCAGGACGCGCGCGCCGAGGCCGATCACGAGACGCTGACCGCGCTCCATCAGATGTCGATGCAGCAGATCGAGATCCTGAACGGGCAGAGCCAGATCCTGGATCTGCTGAAGCGGAGAACCGGCTAGCGACCTCAGCCCGCGCGCGGGAGCGGGACGACCGCGACGCCGGGCTCTTCCGCGGCGAGCTGTCGACGGAGCACTTTTCCGATCAGGGTCTTCGGCAGCTCGGCGCGAAAGACGATCTCCACCGGGACCTTGTATGGGGCGAGATTCGCGCGGCAGTGGTCGACGAGCTCCTGCGCCGTCGTGGCGTTGCCCGGTCGGAGCACGACGAACGCCTTCACCACCTCGCCCTTCGACGGATGCGGGACGCCGACGGCCGCGGCTTCCAGAACAGCGGGGTGCGCGTAGAGAACCTCGTCGACCTCCCGTGGGTACACCTTGAAGCCGGAGACGATGATCATCTCTTTCACACGGTCGACGACGTAGAAGTAGCCGTCGTCGTCCATGCGGACGATGTCACCTGTACGCAGCCAGCCGTCCCGGATGACCGCGGCGGTCTCCTCCGGCCGTTGCCAGTAGCCGTCCATGATGTTCGGGCCGCGAAGACACAGCTCCCCCGCCTCGCCCGCACCCACCTCGCGCGTTCCGGTCTCGATGTCGACGATCTTGCAGTCAACGTCCGGCAGCGGGAGGCCGACCGATCCCGGCTTGCGGACTCCCTCGCGCGGGTTCGAGTGCGTCACCGGCGCCGCCTCGGTCAGGCCGTACCCCTCGAGGACCTTGCCGCCGGTGAGGTCCTCGAACCGCTTCATGACCTCGACCGCGAGCGGCGCGGAGCCCGACATGAACCACTCGATCGACCGCAGGTCGTACTTCGCGAGGTCGCGTGACTCGTTGAGGAGAATGTAAATCCGCGGGGCGCCCGGGAAGAAACGGGGCCGGTGTTTTTCGATCGCGAGGAAAATGTGACCGAGATCCGGACGCGGGATGAGGACCATCGTCATTGCCTTGAGGGTCGCCAGATTCATGACGACGGTGAGGCCGTAGACGTGAAAGAACGGCATGATCGCCAGGATCCGATCGCCCGCCGCGACGGACGCATGCCACGCCTGGCATTGGTGGACATTCGCGACGAGCGCTCGATGCGAGAGCATCGCGCCCTTCGGCACGCCGGTCGTACCGCCGGTGTATTGAAGGACTGCAAGGTCCGCGGGCGCGACGTCGACCGGGACCCGCGCACTCTTTTTGGCGAGGATGTCGCGGAGCCATAGCGCACGCGCATCGCCGCTGATGTCCACGCGATGACCTTCTTTCCGCTCGCGCGCCACCGTGAAGAGGAGTCGCAGCGCGACCGGGAAATGCTCCTTCACATTCGTGACGACGATGCGTTCGACCGACGTCCCGATCGCGGCCTCAGCGACCTGTGGATAGAGACGCGAGAGGACGACGACGACGCGCGCGCCCGAATCGGCGAGCTGGTTGTGGAGCTCGCGGACCGTGTACAGCGGGTTGGTCGGAACGACGACGGCGCCTGCCTTGAGGCTTCCGAAGAACGAGTAGACGAACTGCGGGCAGTTGGGAAGGACGAGGGCGACCCGGTCGCCCTTGCGGACGCCGAGCCCCTGGAGGCCGGCGGCGAACCGGTTGGCGAGGTCGTCGACATTCCGGTACGTCATCGCCGCATCGATGCAGCGGCCGCCGATGGCACCACCGAATACGGTTGCGGGGGTGTCCGGGTGCTCGCGGGCGGTCTGTTCAAGGAGGGCGTGAAGTGGCAACCTGGGATAGGTCAGGCGCCTGGGGACCCCACGGTCATAAGCCGCTTCCCATTGGCCTGCCGACTGCATCATGCTCATAACGTCGAAACTCGCTTGATCGCTAGCCATGCAAGCGCAATGCCGCGTGTGTTGATACTCGGCGGTGCGCGGACGCCATTTGTCAGAGCGGGGACCGAGTTCGCCGACCTCGACGTGCTCGACCTCGCTCGAGCCGCGACGTCCGAGGCGCTCGCTCGCACGGAGCTCGATCCAGGGCAGGTCGACGAGGTGATCTTCGGAAATGTCGCGCGGCCCGTCGCTTATCACAACCTCGCACGCGAGGTCGTCCTTTCTCTCTCGATGCCGACGCGGATCCCCGCGTTCACGGTCGGACTCGCGTGCGCATCGGCGTGCGTAGCGATCACCAGCGCGGCCGACCACATCGCCGGCGGCAACGCCGACGTGGTCCTCGCGGGCGGGAGCGAGTCGCTCACCAACGTGCCGCTCACGCTGAGTCCCCGACTCGCGCGCGGCCTGATCGCCGCGTCGCAGGCGAAGAGCCTCCCGGCGAAGGCACGAAGCCTTGCAGATGTCCGTGCGTCCGACATCGCGCCGGTCGCGCCGGGTATCCGCGAGACCTCGACGGGTTTGACGATGGGCGAATCGGCCGAGCGCATGGCCGCGATGAATGGCGTCTCGCGCGAAGCTCAGGACACCTGGGCCCTGCGCAGCCACCGGCTCGCCGCGGCGGGCTGGGAGGACGGACGCCTCGCGAAGGAGGTCGGGCCGGTCTACGTCGATGGGCACGCGGTCACCGCTGACAACCACATCCGGCGCGACTCGACAGAGGAGAAGCTCGCGTCGCTGCGGCCGGTGTTCGATCGGGAGCACGGAACGATCACCGCCGGCAACGCGAGCCCACTCACGGACGGCGCCGCCGCGGTCGTCCTGGCGAGCGAAGCGCGCGCGCGAGCGCTCGGCCTCACACCACTCGCCGCGGTGCGCAGCTACGCCTACGCCGCGGTCGATCCGGCCGACCAGCTCCTCATCGCGCCGGCCTACGCGATCCCCATCGCGCTCGGGCGCGCGGGGCTCACGCTCGACGACATCGATCTGTTCGAGATGCACGAGGCATTCGCGGCGCAGGTGCTTTCGACGCTCGCGGTCCTGGAGCAGAACGGCGTCGGCCGCATCCCCGTTGAGAAGCTGAATGTCATGGGCGGCTCCATCGCGCTGGGTCATCCCTTCGGCGCCACGGGCGCGCGCATCGTGCTGACTCTTGCGAACGAGATGCGGCGGCGCGGCGCGCGGTACGGCCTCGCGACCGCGTGCGCGGCCGGCGGTAACGGCGCCGCAATCATCCTGGAACGCGCGGCATGATCGCCTCGCAGCCGGCTGAGAAGATCGTCGAGGTCGAGAGAAGCCGCCGGCCGTCCGTCACGTTCGTACCGGCCGACGCCTCGGGCGTCGCTCGGATCGTCATCGATCGTCCCGACGATCCGGTCAACGCGATCGACGTGCGTCTCATGGAAGACCTCGCCGCGGCGATCGCCGCGGCTCGCACCGCGGCCCCACGAGGTCTCGTCGTCGCCAGCGGCAAAAAGAGCCAGTACGTCGCGGGTGCCGATCTCTCGCTGCTCCGCGGGACATCGCAGAGCGACATCGAGAGGGCGAGCCGCTCGATGCAGCGCGTGCTCGACGATCTCGCGGCGCTCCCGTTCGTCACCGTCGCGGCGATCAATGGCCCCGCTCTCGGCGGTGGGCTCGAGATCGCGCTCGCGTGCGACACGCGGATCGCCGCGGATGCCCCGAACGTCCGCGTCGGGTTGACCGAGACACGGCTCGGTCTGATCCCAGCGGCCGGCGGGACGCAGCGGCTCCCGCGGCTCATCGGCCTCCCGCGAGCGCTCGACATGATCCTCACCGCGCGGCAGCTGACGCCGAAGCGCGCGCTCCGCGCGGGTGTGGTCGACGAGGTCGTCCATCCGGCCGTCCTGCTCCGGGCGGCGATCGATCATGCGGCCCGTGACAAAAAGCGCAGGCCGAGAGGCGGCGCAACGGCCGTCGAACGGGCGGCCACGCACTTCGCGCCGGCGCGAGCGTTCGCGCTGCGCCAAGCGCGCTCGCGGACGCTCGCGGAGACGAAGGGCCGCTATCCCGCGCCGCTCGCGGCGATCGAAGCCGTCGCGATCGGTCTCGCGAAAGGCATCGAGGCGGGGCTCGACTCCGAAGCGCGGTCTTTCGGCGAGCTCGCCATCGGCGAGACCGGCCGCAGCCTGACCGCGCTCGTCATGCTCACGCTGCGCCAGCGCAAGGCCGCACTCGACGGGCTCGGGAAGGCGCGCCCGATCGCGAACGTCGGCATCGTCGGTCTCGGGTTCATGGGTTCGGGCATCGCACAGGCCGCAGCCGCGTCGGGCTTTCGCGTACGGGCGCGCGACCGCGACGCCGCCGCGGTCGCCAAGGGCCTATCGACCATCCGCACGCTCACGACCGACGCGGCGAAGAAAGGCGTCTTCGAGCGCCGCGAAGCCGCGCGGATCGCGGAGCGCGTCACCGGCGGACCGGATCTCGTCGGGTTCCGAAGCGCCGATCTCGTCATCGAGGCGGTGTTCGAAGACATCGCGACCAAACGGCGCGTGATCGCCGAGCTCGAGCAGGTGCTGCGTCCGGAGGCGGTCATCGCGTCGAATACCTCAGCGTTGCCGATCGCGGACATCGCCCGTGAGGCGCGCTCGCCTGAGCGGATCGTCGGCATGCATTTCTTCTCGCCCGTGCACAAGATGCCGCTCATCGAGGTGATCCGGCCGGCCGGCGCGGCCGCGGACGCCGTCGCGACCGCGGTCGCCGCCGCTATCGCGATGGGCAAGACCGCCATCGTCGTCGGGGACGGTCCGGGGTTCTACACCACGCGCGTGCTATCGACCATGATCGGCGAAGCGTTCACGCTGCTCGCCGAAGGCGACTCCATCGAGGCCATCGATCGTGCCATGACCGAGTTCGGCTGGCCGGTCGGCCCGCTCCAGCTGGTCGACGAGGTCGGCCTCGAGGTCGCCGGGCACGCCGGGGAGACCGTCGCGAAGGCGCGCGGCATCGCCGCACCCACCATCGTGAACGCGCTGGTGGCCGAGGGTTTCAAGGGCAAGCACAAGGGCGGCGGGTTCTACCGCTACGACGGACGGCGCCGCACGCCCAACCCGCGGGTGCGCGAGCTTCTTGGTGCACCCACACATCCGGCGGCGGGCGACATCGCCGAGCGGCTGACGCTCACGTTCGTGAACGAGGCGGTCCGCTGCCTCGATGAAGGGGTGCTGCGGTCGCCGGCCGAAGGCGACCTCGGCGCGGTTCTCGGTCTTGGGTTCCCGCCGTTCCTCGGCGGGCCGTTCCGGTACGCCGACTCGCAGCGGCAGCGGATCGTCACCGCGCTCGAGCGCCTGGCGGCGGCGCGCGGCGACCGGCTCGCCCCGACGGAATCGCTGCGGTCGCGCCGGCCGTTCTTCAGTCTGTGACGGCGAAGAACTTCTTCACCGGCAATCCGGACCTGGTCGAGGTCTTCGACAAGGTCATCCCGTGGGCGCGCGTGGTCGGGGCGGTCGAAGGCCCGGGCGCCGACGTCGCCACGACCGTGTCGACGTGGCGCGAGGTGCTCGACCTCGCGGGCCGGTATATCGCGACGGAGATCGCCCCACGAGCGGCCGAGGTCGACGAGATCGGTGTCATCCGCGAGAACGGCCTCGTGCGGATGAACGAGCCCATGCTGGAGAACCTGCGCGGTCTCGCGGAGCTGGGACTCGCGTCCCCTTCGGTGCCCGCCGATTTCGGGGGAGCGGGACTTCCTTTCACGGTCACGATGATGATCGGCGAAATGCTCGCGCGGGCCGATCTGTCGACCCAGGTGCAGCACGGGATCGGATGGAATTCGCCCGCGGCGCTCATCTATCGGTTCGGCACCGAGGAGCAGAAGGCGCGTTATCTTCCGCCGCTCGCGAAGGGCGAGATCATGGGGGCGGTCGCGATGACCGAACCGCAGGCGGGCTCCGATGTCGGCCGTCTCGCGACGACCGCGACGCCGCGCCAGGACGGCTGCTGGATCCTTCAGGGTCGCAAGCAGTTCATCTCCGCA
>Ga0209808_1001473_pt1 | contig 12116 bp, 10 predicted proteins | sample GraSoiAngelo_157_FD_186171 | JGI IMG/M metagenome (GOLD analysis project Ga0209808, IMG submission 186171) | Grasslands soil microbial communities from the Angelo Coastal Reserve, California, USA - 14_1009_16_20cm (SPAdes) (version 2) | ecosystem: Environmental > Terrestrial > Soil > Grasslands ...
TGCCGGTGCCCGTGATCCGGTCGATCGGCATCGGCGGGATGCTGATTCCTGCGGTCTCGGTGTTGACCTCGATCACGTTGCTGCCTGCGCTGCTCGCGTTGCTCGGTCACAGAATCAACCGGCTCCGCGTGATGCCGAAACGGATCGTCGAGCGCCAGGACCCGACGACCGGCTTCTGGCACCGCTGGGCAGTGATCGTCACCCGTCGCCCAGTCCCGGTTGCCGCGCTCGGGATCTTGATCGTCGCACTGCTGCTGATCCCCGGCGTGCAGCTTCACGCGGCCGAGTCGCAGCTGAAGGACTTCCCGGGCAAGGGGGACGCGATCGTCGGGCGCACCGTGCTCAACAGGGCCGGCTTCTCGCCGGGGGTGATGAAGCCGTACGTCGTGTTGGTCGAGCACAGTGGTCCGAACGCGACGCGGAAAGTCGTTGGCGCGCTCGAGCGAACGCCGGGGGTAGCGGCGGCTGTCGCGCCTCCTCAGTGGGTACGAGGCGGCGACGCCCTCGTCGAGGCGTTCCCGACTGCGGATTCCGCCTCCAACTCGTCCTCGAAGACGATCTCCAGGATCCAGCACGACGTGCTGCCTGCCGTGCAGGCGACGGCCACGCTCGGCGGCGTCTCGCCGGAGGACCGCGATTTCGTCCACGCGGTGTACGGCAAGTTCCCGTACGTGCTCGCATTCGTGATCCTGCTGACGTTCGTGCTGCTGATGCGCGCCTTCCGTTCGATCCTGCTGCCGCTCAAGGCGGTCGTGCTGAACCTGGTCTCGCTCGGCGCGGCCTACGGGATCATCGTCTTCATCTTCCAGTGGGGTCACGGCTCGGACGCAATTTGGGGCGTGCCGGGAACGAACGCGATCATCTCCTGGATCCCGCTGATGATCTTTGCGTTTCTGTACGGGCTCTCGATGGACTACGAGGTCTTCATGCTCACGCGCATGCGCGAGGAGTACGACGAGGCGCACGACACGGTGAAGGCGGTCGAGCTCGGGTTGGCGCGCACCGGCAAACTCGTCACGAGTGCGGCTCTGGTTCTGATGTTCGCCTTCTTCGTCCTCTCCTCGAGCCCCGGAACCGACATCAAGCAATTCGGAATCGGGCTCGCGGCGGGGATCATCTTCGATGCAACGGTGATCCGGACGCTGCTCGTGCCGTCGCTCGTCCGGCTGTTCGGCCGCTGGAATTGGTGGCTACCGCACCCGCTCGCGCGCGTGCTCCGCGTTCCGCCCGCGCCGCTCCGGCCGGCGACGCAGTCGGCAGCGATCGCCGACCCGACCTCGTAGTCAATCGTCACACCCGCGTGCCGATTTCGGCGCACTCTCACCCTTGACGAAAACCGGTGTCGGACACCGGTTCGAGGAAACGCCGCCGTAGAATCGCGCCGTGGTCCTTTCCGACCGAACGATTGCTCGACTGCTCGAGGAAGAGCGGATCGTCATCGAGCCTTACGACGAATCGCTGCTGCAGCCCTCGAGCGTCGACGTGCGCGTCGACCGCTTCTTCCGCGTCTTCCACAACGCGCGCTACGCGTACATCGACGTCAAGGAGCCGCAGGAGGACCTGACGGAGCTCGTCGAGATCGACGACGAGCGGCCTTTCATCCTCCATCCCGGCGAGTTCGTGCTCGGCTCGACCCTGGAGCGAATCGTGCTGCCCGACGACTTGGTCGCGAGATTAGAAGGCAAAAGTTCATTGGGCCGCCTCGGCCTGCTGATCCACTCGACCGCGGGCTTCATCGATCCCGGCTGGGACGGCCACGTCACGCTCGAGCTCTCGAACGTCGCCAATCTCCCGATCACGATCTACCACGGGATGAAGATCGGGCAGATCTCCTTCGTGCAGCTCTCCGAGCCTGCCGAAAAGCCCTACGGCAGCGGCGAGCTTGGCTCGAAGTACCAGGGCCAGATGGGCCCGACGCCGAGCCGCTACTGGCAAAACTTCGAACGCGAACCGACGAGATGAAGGTTCTCCTCACCGGCGGCACCGGCTTCGTCGGCCCGGCCGTCGTGCGCGCGCTCGCCGACAAGGGACACGACTTGAAGCTGCTCGTCCGCGACTCGACGCGCTCGCGCGACCTGCCGGGCCGGCCCGTCGTCGGCGAGATGACGAACAACGCCAGCCTGAGAAGCGCCGTCGAGGACATCGACGCCGTCGTCCACCTCGTGGCGATCCGTCAGGGGCGCGAGGAGCAGTTCAAGCGCGTGATGGAGCAGGGCACCCGCGACCTCGTCGCGGCCGCGAAAGACGCAGGCGTCAGGCGGTTCATCCTGATGAGCGCCCTTGGCACGAGCGAGGCGTCGAAGGACGTCGTTCCCTACTACCACGCCAAGTGGGAGATGGAGCAGGCGGTGAAGGGCTCCGGCCTCGAGCACGTCATCTTCCGGCCGAGCTTCGTCTTCGGCCGCGACGGCGGCATCCTGCCGACCTTCCGCAAGCTGGCGAAGCTGACCCCGATGACGCCTGTGATCGGCTCCGGCGAGCAGAGGATTCAGCCGATCTGGATCGACGATGTCGGCGCCTACTTCGCGGCCGCCGTAACCAGCGCGGAGGCGGTGACCAACCGGACCTTCGAGCTGGGCGGCCCCGATGCCGTCAGCTGGAACGAGTTCTGGCAGCGGCTACGGGCCGCGCTCGGCATCCGGCGACGCCCGATCGCCCACATCCCGATCAGGCTGATGCGGATCAACGCGCTCCTCACCGAGCGCCTGCCTGGAGACATCCCGCTCACCCGCGACCTCCTGACCATGCTCGAGCACGGCGACAACGTGATCTCCAACGACGACGCTGTCCACACGTTTCAGCTTCCGCTCATCCCGCTCGACGAACAACTTCGTCGAGCGATTTAGCCCGGACGCACGGGCCAAGCCCGCGCGTCCTCCAGCCGGCAAGGCAAGCGGTGCCTCAGACGAACAACTTCGTCGAGCGATTTAGCCCGGACGCACGGGCCAAGCCCGCGCGTCCTCCAGCCGGCACCGCAAGCGGTCTCAGACGAACAGTTGCGCCGCGCGGCCTGACACGAAAAACTCGCAGGCGTGACCGAGCGTCTCGCGAGGGCGTGCAGCCGCCATCCCTGGCGCACGATCGGCGCCTGGATCGCGGCGCTCGTAGTCGCCTTTGCCTGCATTGCGCTGCTGCTCCCCGGGAACCTGACCTCGAACGGCGGCGCCGCCGGCAATCCGGAGTTCCGGCAGGCCGAGCGAATCGAGTTCGGCGCCTTTCCGTACAACCCACGGCTGAACTTCAGCGACATCGTCCTCGTCCGCTCGAACCGTTACCTCGTCGACGAGCCGGCGTTCCGCAAGTTCGTCAGCGAGCTTGCGCGCGAAGGCCGAGCGACAGGGAAGGTGCACGACGCGCAGCTCTACTATCGGACCCGCGACCCGTCGCTCGTCTCGGCAGACAAGCACGCGCTGATCATCCCGATCAGCGTCTACGACACGAGCGACATCAAGCCGATCAACAGGCTCGTCGAGCGCGACGACGGCCGCTCGGGCTTCCAGGTTGCGATCACGGGGGACAATGTCCGCGACAACGACTTCGACGAGCTCTCGCAGCATGATCTGAAGAGCGGCGAGCTCGAGTTCGGGCTCCCGGCCGCGCTGATCATCCTCGTCCTCGTCTTCGGGTCGCTCGTCGCCGGCGTGGTGCCCCTGCTGCTCGCGATCCTCTCGATCGTCGCCGGTCTCGGACTCGTCGCCGTCGTCGCGGAGATCTGGGAGCTGTCGATCTTCGTCGTGAACATGCTCACCGGTATGGGCCTCGCGCTCGGGATCGACTACTCGCTGTTCGTCATCTCCCGCTATCGCGAAGAGCGCGGCGCCGGTCGTGAGCCGTCCGACGCGATCGTGGCGACCGGGGCGACTGCGAGCCGGGCGGTGCTCTTCAGCGGCACCGCGTTCGTGATCGCGATGCTCGGGATGCTGATCGTGCCGAACACGGTCATGCGCAGCCTTGCTGCCGGGGCGATCCTGGTCGGGATAACCTCGCTCGCGGCCGCGCTGACGCTGCTCCCCGCTCTGCTCGGCTTGCTCGGCGACCGCGTCAACTCGCTGCGAATACCGCTGTTCGGCGGCTCGGCTGAAGGGCGCTTCTGGAACGCGATCGTCCGGCGCGTGCTCAGCCGCCCTGCGCTCAGCCTCGTGCTCGCTTGCTGCCTGCTGATCGCCGCGGCGATCCCAGTCTTCTCGCTCAAGATCGGCACGAACGGCGTCAGCACGCTGCCGGACCGGTTCATCTCGAAGCGTGGATATCTCGCGCTGCAGAAGAACTTTCCCGGCGCCACCGCCGATCCGGTGCGAATCATCGTCGCCGATCACGCCTCCGATCCGCAGGTCAGCTCGGCGCTGAACCGCCTGCAGAACCGCTTGGCGACAGATCCGGAGTTCGGGGACGGCGACGTCCGCTTCGCGCGTGGCGGCCAGGTGGCGGCGCTGGACATACCGATTCGCGGCGACGACGCCGGCGACCGCGCCCTCTCGGCCGTCCGCAAGCTTCGCTCGACGGTGATCCCGCAGCTCTTCGACGGCAATGCCCGCGTTCTGGTCGGCGGGCGGACGGCAGAGAACATCGACTACGCCGACTCGGTAACTAGGCCGACGCCATTCGTGTTCATCTTCGTGCTCGGCCTGACTCTGGTGCTGCTGACGGTCGCCTTCCGCTCGGTGGTCGTGGCGGGGACGGCGATCGTCCTGAACCTGCTCTCGGTGGGCGCCGCGTACGGGCTCATCGTGCTCGTCTTCGAGAAGGGCATCGGCAACGGCATCTTTGGCTTCCAGCAGGCGGATGCGATCGAGGCCTGGGTGCCGCTGTTCCTGTTCTCAGTCCTCTTCGGGCTCTCGATGGACTACCAGGTCTTCCTGCTCAGCCGGATCAAAGAACGCTACGACGAGACCGGCGACACGACGGCCGCGGTCACCTGGGGCGTCGGCACGACCGCGCGGATCATCACGGGCGCGGCGCTGATCATCGTCGCGGTCTTCGCTGGGTTTGCCAAGGGCGACCTGATCGCATTCCAGCAGATGGGTTTCGGCGTCGCGATCGCGCTGCTCATCGACGCGACAGTGATCCGTTCGGTGATCCTGCCCTCGGCGATGAAGCTGCTCGGCCGTTGGAACTGGTACCTGCCGCAGTGGCTGAGCTGGCTGCCGCGAATTCAAATCGAGCGCACGCCGGCCTAAAAAAGAGTGAGGGCCACCCGTTCCAGGTGGCCCTCAATCCGGCTACCAGCGTTGAAGTAGTAGAGACGCTTCCGGCCGGATGGTTTCCGGCGGCGCGGAGCGCGAGTCCCCTACGCTGGCTAGACGATTCCCCGTAGGTGCCGGGGACACGCCTCTACCCGCTGGTACCTCCACTGCCCGTACTTGAAGATTTCACTCTCGGACCACCTCCTTTCCGCGGTAGGCGAAAGGTAGCAAGCTCAGCGGAGCACAACGGACATCTCGAGACCGCAGTCGAGCGGGAGCGTCAGGCTCGAAAGCGTCGGATCGGCCTGCCGCGCCTCGCTGTAGGCGCGCAGCGCGTCGGCTGCGATCACGAGGGCTCCCGGCTCGAGCTTCTCCCGCGCGAGCTGGAAGAGCTCCTCGTACTGCTCGTTCGCTGCGTTCACGAAGACGACGTCGAAGACGTCGTCGATCATCGGCAACGTCTCGCGCGCGTCCCCCTCGACCAGCTCGGCCGTTTCCTCGAGCCCGGCTTCGGCGATGTTCCGCCGCCAGTCGGCGAGGCACGCGTGGTCGCGCTCGAGCGACAGCACGCGGCCGCCGAGATGGCGAACCGCCGCCGCCAGCCAGACCGTCGCGTAGCCGCGGCCGGCGCCGATCTCCACCACTTCGCAGTCGGTTTGGGGCGCGCAGACGGAGAAGAGAAAACGAGCGGTTGTCGGCCCCACGGCGACGCCGGGCGGGCGAGCCTCCTCTGCCTCCAGGCGGGTGAGCACGCCGAGAATGCGGTGGTCGAGCACGCGCGCGAAGCCTAGGTCACGCTGACCTTCACCATGCCGTCCTCGACGCGGACGGGAAAGGTCTCGACCGGAAAGACGGCCGGCAACGTCAGCGGTGTGCCGCTGCGGATATCGATGTGGGCGCCGTGCCGCGGGCAGATCGCGTAGCCCTCTTCGGGATCGAAATCGCCTTCGCAGAGCGGCCCGTCGTCGTGTGAGCAGCGATCCTCGATCGCGTAGAACTCCCCGTCGAGGTTGTAGACGCCGATCGCGATCGAGCCCGAGACGACGATCTTGACCGACCCCGGCGGCAGCTCCTCGACCGGGCCGACGTCCAGTTCGGCCACGCTACTTCAGCTCGAGCTCATCAAGGCCTGCCCACTCCTGCGGGAGCGGCGTGCCCTTCGCGCGGTGCAGGGCGACCTTCAGCACGCCGAGCCCGAGCAGCGCGCACTTGAGCCGGATCGGCGTCAGCGGGATGCCGATCTCCTCGAGCAGCTCGTCCTTGGGTAGCTCCGCGAGCTCCTTCGCCTTGCGCCCCTTCGTCATGTCGACCAGCATCGAGGTCGCCGCTTGGCTGATCGCGCAGCCGCGGCCGGAGAACTTGATGTCCTCGATCGTCTCGCCGTCGTCGGCGAACGAGACGTAGATCGAGACCTCGTCGCCGCAGAGCGGATTGAAGCCCTCGGCCTCGGCGTCGGCGTCCTCGATCACCCCGTGCCCGCGCGGGTTCTTGTAGTGATCCAGGATCACCTCTCTGTACATCTGGTCGCTCATCGGCTCTAGGTAAGGAATCTTACGGACCTTGTGCAGCCCGTCGACGAGCCGGTCGATCTCGTCGGTGACCGTGTAGAGGTAGAAGCTGGCTCGGTTTGTTGCGGCCACGCCCAGCTTGGTCATCAGCGGCTGGCAGCAGTGGTGGCCGGCGCGAATCGCGATTCCCTCCCCGTCGAGGATCTGAGCCACGTCGTGCGGGTGGATGTCCTCGACGTTGAAGGAGATGATTCCCGCGCGCCGGTCGGCGGGCGGACCGTACGTTTTGACCCACGGCAGCTCGGCCAGCCGGTCGAGCGCATACGCAGCCAGCTCGTGCTCGTGCTGCTCGATCGCCTCGAGCCCGATCTCGCTGATGTAGTCGATCGCCGCCGCGAAGCCGACGGCCTCTGCGATCGCCTGCGTGCCGGCCTCGAACTTCGCCGGCACCTCGCCCCAACTCGTGTCCTCGAGCCGGACGCGACTGATCATGTGACCACCCAGGTTGAAGGGCTCCATCTCCTGCAGCAGCTCCAGTCGGCCCCAGAGCGCGCCGACGCCGCTCGGGCCGCAAAGCTTGTGCGCCGTGATCGCAACGAAGTCGGCGCCGAGCGTCTGAACGTCCACGACCCGGTGCGGAGCGCCTTGAGCCGCGTCGCACACCATGATCGCACCCCGATCGTGCGCCCAGGCGGCGAGCTTGTCGACGGGGTTCACGGTTCCGAGCGAGTTCGAGACCAGCCCCGCCGCGACAACCTTGACGCGGCCGTCGCCCGCGGTCTCGTCGAGCGCGTCGAGCCGAAGCTCGCCCTGATCGTCGAGGGGCAGCATCCGGAAGTCGGCGCCGGTCCTGTGCGCGATGTACTGCCAAGGGACGAAGTTCGAGTGGTGCTCGAGCTCGGTCACGAGCACGACATCGCCGGGCCCGAGGTTGTTCAGACCCCACGCGTAGGCGACGAGGTTGATCCCTTCGGTTGCGTTTCTGGTGAAGACGACCTCACGCGACGAAGGCGCGTTCAGGAAGCGCCCGACCGTCTCGCGCGCCCCTTCGTAGCCCGCCGTCGCGCGCTCGGCCAGCTCGTAAACCCCTCGGTGGACGTTCGCGTACGAGGTCTCGTAGAAGCTCCGGAGCGCGTCGAGCACCCGGCGGGGCTTCTGCGAGCTCGCCGCGGAGTCGAGGAAGGACAGCGGCTTGCCGTGGATCGGCTGCTCGAAGATCGGAAAATCCGCGCGCAGCTTCTGCGCGTCAAGCTTGGGGGTTGCCGTCACGGCCACTCGGCCATCCTAGCCCTGCCAGGCCCGTAGCCCGCCAGGAGGCGGTTGGCTCGGCCCTCCGTGGCAGCGCCTACCCTGTGACAGATGCGCAAGGCGGCATTCCCCGTGCTCGCAGCGACGTTCCTCCTCGCGGGCTGCGGCGGCGGCAAAGGCGGGACGAACGCATCGGGCGCGAAGGTCTTCGCCTCAGCGCGCTGCGGCGGCTGCCACACGCTGTCGGCGGCGAAGTCGAACGGGCAGACCGGCCCGAACCTCGACGCGGCGAAGCCGAGCTACGACGCGGTCGTGCGCCAGGTCTCGAACGGCGGTGGCGGCATGCCCGCGTTCTCGGGCCGGCTCAGCACCGGCCAGATCCGGGACGTCGCGAGCTTCGTCGCCGCCTCGACCAAGAACAACTCGGCTGCGCTGACGGCGTTCCATCCGAATCACGAGCAGCTCTCCGATTGTCATGGCGACTACGCCTGTTACAAGCAGGCGTTCGGGAACATCGCCTACTACGACGGCCCGGAGACGGCGCTCGCACGGCTCGCCAGCGCAATGCGGACGAACCAGCAGGTCAACAGCGGCTGCCACCAGATCGCACACGAGATCGGCCATGCCGCCTACGTTCGCTACCACGACCACGCTGCCCAGGCGCTCGCGAACGGCTCGATGACCTGCTGGTCGGGCTACTACCACGGCGTCATCGAGCGGGCGTTCGGCGGCATCCCCCGCTCGAAGGTGGCGTCGATCGCGCGCAGCCTGTGCACCGGCAAGGAGATCAACAAGACGTACTTCCTGCTCTACCAGTGCGTCCACGGCCTAGGGCACGGGCTGATGATCTACAGCCTCAACGACCTGCCGTACTCGCTGCACGTCTGCGACCAGCTCGCGACCGCGTGGGACCGGAGCTCGTGCACCGGCGGAGTCTTCATGCAGAACTTCCTGCCCGGGCCGATGCAGCTAACGCCGACGAAATGGCTGAGCAAGAAGGATCTCCTCTATCCCTGCGACAAGGTGAAGGACCGGGACAAGCTCTACTGCTACCTGATGGTTACCTCTCGGATCCTGCCCGCCGTCCACTACGACTTCCGTAGGGCGGCCGCGTGGTGCCGGAAGGCCGAGAAGGGGTGGGTTCCGACTTGCTTCCAGTCCTTCGGCCGCGACGCCTCGGGCTTCAGCGTCCAAAACCCGCGCAAGATCGCGCAGTTTTGCCGCCTCGCCGGCTCGATGGAGCGCGAGTGCATCTACGGCGGCTCGCGCGATCTGACCTCGAACGATGCGGGCCCGGCGCGTGCGATCAAGATGTGCCTGTTCGCGCCGGCGGCGACGCGCTCGTACTGCTTTTACGGAATCGGCACAATCCTCGGCAGCTTCGCGAACGACACCGGGGCACGGCGGGCGAAGTGCGCCCCCGTACCGGCCGCCTACCGCCGCGACTGCTACCGCGGCGCCCGCGCTTGAGAGTGTTGTGAGCCCCCGCCTCATAGCGGCGCCGGCCATCCTGCTGTTACTGGGTGCCGGCTGCTCGTCGCATCACGCTGCGAGTCGTGGAGATGCTATGGACGCGACGGCGGCGTTCGGGAGGCTGATCCGGAACCGCTACGGCGAGCAGCTCGGGCTCTGGCAGTGTGCTCACGGCTACAGTAAGAGGGAGCTCGACTGCTGGGCGGAAGTCCATCGCGCCAGGACGTTTCGCACCATCTATGCGGCCACACCGGCGCCGCCTGCCGCTCCGCGCTTCTCGAAGCTCTCGAGTCAGCGCTGGACACGGCGCTGGAGGCGCCTTCCGTCTGACCCGGCGGTCCGAGCATCCGAGTGGGCAAATGCTTCCGATTACGCTTTCGATTGGCCGTGGCTGGCCAGAGCGGCCGAAAGCGACTATGCGAGTCACAGGCTCCCGCGCAGGGAGAATTCGGTCGACGGCGTTCGGCCGGGATGCCACAGGCGATCATCTTGGTTCCGCTGCGGGCTCCGTGGTCACGACGTCGTTTGTCGCAACGGCCTTGGCGACGCTCTACGGCTGCATCCGCTGGTGCGATGACGAGGCGCGTTACCGGGGCGGGCAGAGACGGCGCAGAACGACTTACGCCTGCGGAATCCGGGCCTCGAGGGCCTCGGTGACCGCCTCCCGCACCGGCTCCAGCTCGATCCGGTTGAGCACGTCGGTGAAGAAGCCGCGCACGATCAGGCGCTCCGCCTCGCCGCGGGAGATGCCGCGGGCCATCGCGTAGAAGAGCTCGTCGCGGTTGACCGGGCTGATCGTGGCGCCGTGGGTGCACCGGACGTCGTTCGCCTCGATCTCGAGGCCGGGGATCGAGTCGGCGTGCGCCTGCTCCGAGAGGATCAGGTTCCGGTTCTCCTGGTAGGCGTTCGTCTTCTGCGCGTCCTTCTCGACCTTGATCATCCCGCGCCAGACAGCCGTCGCGTGGTCGCGGAGCGCACCCTTGAACGCGAAGTCCGAAGTCGTGTTGGGCGCAATGTGCTCCTGGAACGTGTCGTAGTCGAGGTGCTGCTCACCGTCCGCGAAATAGGCGCCGGTGACACGCGAGGTGGCGCCGGGGCCGGCGAGGTCGTTCTGGATACGCGTCTTGCCCTTCTTCGAGCCGAAGCCGCCGGCGACCCAGTCGAGCTCGGCGTCGCGGTCTACGCGCGCGCGGTGCGAGGCGAAGTGCCACGTCTCGGCCGACAGGTTCTGCAGCGAGACGTATTCGACCTTGGCGCCCTGACCGACGAAGAGCTCGGTCACCGCGTTCGAGTAGCCCCCGAGCTCGGGTGAGCCGGAGGCGTACTCCTCGACGACGCTGAAGCGGCTCTCGGGCTCGGCGACGACGAGCAGCCGCCAGAAGAGCGCGCCGCCCTCACGCGAGTTCGAGATCCGGACGTAGAGCGGCTGTTCGAGGACGAGTCCCTTCGGGACCTGGACGAGGAGACCGTGCTCCCAGAGCGCCGCGTTGTGGGCCGCAAACTTCTCGTCGGCGCCGACGAGCGTCCCAAGTAGCCCGTGGTCGCGCAGCGGCTCGAACGTAATTCCGTCGGGCGCCCGCTCGATCTCGATCCCGTCTTCCGTCACCGTGGCGAAAGCGGCCACGTCGAGTTCGAGCATCGTCGCCGCGGGCCTTGTCGCGGGACCAGGTCCCGGGACATGGCCGTTCGAGACGAAGGTGTCCGGATCGAAGCCTTTCAGGTCGGTGAAGCGCCACGGCTCGTCCGTGGTCGACGGCAGCGGCAACGCGCGGTAGCGCTCGAGCAGGTCAGTTCTACCCATACGGCGCATATCTCCGATGGAGGATGACCGTGTTGCCGTCGGGATCGGTGCAGAAGGCCATGTGGCAGACCCCGCTGTCCTCGGTGCCCGCGAACTCGACGCCTTTCGCCTCGAGCTCGGCGCGTGCAGCGGCGACGTCAGGGACGCGCAGCGCGATTCCGCCGACGTTCGCCGAGAACTCGATCCCGTCGCTCTCGGGCTCCCAGAACGCGAGCGTGACTTGGCCGGCGGTCACCTCGCGCTCGTTATTCGGATCGAGCGGCAGCTCGAGGGTCTCGTGATAGAAGGCGCGCGCCCGCTCCGGGTCGCGGGTCGGGACCGTGACGAAGTCGACCTGCTCGATCTCCATCAGGGCGAAGAGCCGTCGCGGTATGGCGCGTGGCGGCGATGCAGCTGAAGCCGGTTGCCGTCCAGATCAGAGAAGCTCGCAAGATGGCAGACGCCGGAGTCGATGGTCTCGTGCTGGAACTCGACTCCCTCGGCCTCGAGCTTGGCGCGCGCCGCGGCGACGTCGGCTACGCGGAGGCCGATCGGCATCTGGTGACCCTCGGCGCGAAAGTCCGGGCCCATCGCCTCGGGCGAGACCAGCGCGAGCGTGACGTTGCCGAGCTCGTACTCGACCCACCGCTCGCTCGAGTTGGGGTTTCGATCGAGGCCGAGCGTCTTGCCGTAGAACTCGTCGGCCCGCTGCAGGTCTTGGACTGGAATGGCGACGAAATCGGCTCGCTCCACGCCGAGATCAGCCAACCGACCCTTCCATCTGAAGCTGGATCAGCCGGTTCATCTCGACCGCGTACTCGAGCGGCAGCTCCTTCGTGATCGGCTCGACGAAGCCGGAGACGATCATCGCCGCCGCTTCGGCCTCGGAGAGTCCGCGCGACATCAGGTAGAAGAGCTGCTCCT